>Ga0307513_10012605_pt1 | contig 10422 bp, 14 predicted proteins | sample 15_EM_MG_FD_202174 | JGI IMG/M metagenome (GOLD analysis project Ga0307513, IMG submission 202174) | Populus trichocarpa ectomycorrhiza microbial communities from riparian zone in the Pacific Northwest, United States - 15_EM | ecosystem: Host-associated > Plants > Roots > Unclassified | place...
AGCAAAAGCTTAGAATCTTAGGGAGGGAGTCAACTCACACGATAGGAAGGTGATGCACTTTCAGCGGGATGGGTTGCGCTGGTTGTGTTGGCGGTGAAGGCGTGCGCTGGCAAGGTTTGTTTCAATAGCACAGGAGCGTGACGTTTGGGAAAATGGGAAAACGCCGGACATACGGACACGGCGGACCGTCAGACAGCCGGACGTTCGGATTTTCCAAATCTCAGACTTTCTGGCAGGTTGAGGTGCGGGAAAGTCAAGCGGAACTTGACGGTCATAACTACCACTTTCGACACCTTGGGCGGACAAAAATACCTCAACTTCGGCTACCCAACTTCAACTTCGCCAGCACGACTTCAACTTCGCCGGAACGACTTCAACTCAACTTCAACTTCGCCAATGCAACTTCAACTTCGCCAATGCAACTCCAACTTGGGCAAGACAACTTCAACTTCGCTGATGCAACTTCAACTTTGTACAGTCAATCTCAATTTCGGGTTTGAACTTCAATTCTGACCGTCATCCACAGGTGCAGCATCTTATCTTCATGTGTGATGGCCTGTCGCCCTTTTGGCTGATCTCACTCCAAAGGTATGCCTAGGATTCGGCCATACGAAGTATGTAGAGAAAACAATAAAGGAGGACAAGAGGTTAGGTTTTAGTGAGTTGTGCATTATAATTACATTCGTTTCTAATGGTCAGAGCTGACCTTTTTTCGTAGTCTTATGCCTGCTGAGGGTGTGAGGCATGCATGGGGCCCAGGCCTCTGATGTTAGTGATGAACGTTCAAGCCCCCCTCCCAATAATCAGTGGACTAGTGTACCGTACAGCCCCGCTTCCCTGCTCTTCCTTCCTTTGTATCTTCATTACAGACCTCAATCTAATTCTTTTTTCAAGGTAGTCGTCTGGGTGCATCAAAAGACTATGCCTCATGGTACATCAACGAAGGGATTCTCATGGTTATAAGGCGGCCACAATCAGTTGGAAACCTGATGTGCGCTGCCCCTTTGCTACTCCCCGTCTAGGATCTTTTCGTTGTTCAGAATGCTTTCAACCTCTACTGCCGTGCTCGTGGCTGCTGCGTCTATATCTAGAGCCTTGAGATGACCCGTTCCCGCCTTCGCTTGCTGTTTCTTGGATACCATTGCGATTGGCCATGAGCCTTCATGGGGAAGCGATGCTCCTTGTGCCACCTGATATTCTTGTGCTACTCCCTTATAACATTACGCTTTCTATCCCGGTGACTATCCTGAAAATTCAGTCGCAGGTTCTTTCACGTGGTCTCTATCACAATTCAATATTCAATGGTTGCCAGTTCAACTTGCCACCCATAGTCCAGTCTCAGGAGCCCCGAGATGCGGTTTCGCTGTACCCTTGGTAAATTCTGTATCTTGTTCGAACTTTATCGTAAACATCTCCCAAAACCACCAACTGGAATTCCAGAGTCACATGACCCGACACATTGAAGTTGCACATGGGAAAGATGAAATTGTCGGATCAATGCGAAGTTAAAGTTGCAAAGTTGAAGTTGCATACTTAATTGAAGTTGTAAAATTGAAGTTGCATAATTGAAGTTGCAAAATTGAAGTTGCAAAGTCGAAGTTAAGTTGTAAAGTTGCCGAGTTGCACGACTAGAGGGAAACGAAGCCGCATCTCCAAGTGGTCAGGTTTTGAAACTGAAGTGGAGCCAAAAGTCACCTGGAAATCGACAAAGTGCTATTGAGATACCCAAATAGAGCACAATTTTTTGTTGAGAATGCGAAAATGGCAGGTTTTTGAAGTTGAAGTATTTTTGTCCGCTAACTCCCACCATATACCACACCCGCCAGGCGCTGACTTCGACGTGAGTTTGACTTTTAGTACTTGGCGGTACACTGAGTCACACTACGCATGGACAACGCCCAAGACGCCCCCGCACCGCAACTGTCGTATCTTGTCACCGAACGCCCCATTTTCGCCTTGGTCATTGGCATCAACGACTACCAGGATGGCAGTGCTCGAACGCTCCGCGGATGTGTTAATGACAGCAACACCGTGGTCGCTTACTTGAAAGAAACCCTTCACGTCCCCGAAACCAACATAGTACTCCTTCAAAATGAGCAAGCTACTCGGGAACAAATCCTCGGCACCTTCGAGAGCCATTTCATCAATAATTCGGCTATAACGCCAGGAGACGCAATCATCTTCTACTTTGCTGGTCATGGATCACGCCAGAGGGCTCACATTGATTGGCACTGTGAAAATAACACAGTGGAGACGATTTGTCCACACGATGTCGCGAAAGCATCTGGCATTCCAGATTATACCCTCACACATCTTTTACGACAACTGGCATTTTATAAAGGGAATAACATTGTACGTGTGCTTGATATGTGTTTGTGATCCAGAGTTTGATCATGTTCTCCACAGACATTAATTCTCGACTGTTGTCATTCAGGCGGTATGGGCCGAGCGGAAATGGAAACAGCTGAGGACGCTCCATTAACCCGGTGCTACAATCCACCAGACGGTTTCCCTGCCCCTCCTGCTGACCTGGACCGTAGAATATGGTCATGGAGTCCTGATGATGGACGATATGAGTATTTGCCGAAACCTAAGCTACCGGGATCTCTCTACAAAGCCATGGAAACCCATGTCCTTTTGGCTGCATGTCAACCCCGTCAGCGTGCTGAGGAGATAGAGAATTCCGGGGTATGGTCAGGAGCTTTCACAACGGCCCTAATGGCTTCCCTCAAGGCGTGGGATCCTTCCTTGACCTACTCACGTTTGATGGAACACCTTTCGCCGTTGAACGGCCAGCACCCTCATTGTGAGGGGAATAACAAGGTTCGACACCTGTTCAGCCCATCTGACCATGGGAAGGACGATCCCTCCTGGTTCGTCGTTACGATGGCTGACAGTGCAACCGACAATGCCTATTATGTAGCTGCAGGGCATCTGCTTGGAATTGTCAAGGGTACCGAGTTCATCACCCGTCCTCCGGAGGGCTTTACTCCACTCACACTCGTGGCCACGATTGTTGAAGAATTTCGCTGTCTGGCAGTTCCACGCCGCAACCAGATGGCAAACGGTGACCATGATCCAAATTTGGAAATGCCTTTTGCTTCCCTCCTTCCACACCATTCGAGAGCAACCATCTTGAAATGGACAACGAAATGGTTACAAGTGGAACTGGATCCTCGAGATGCGTTCCCGCATATTACCGAGGACGAGGACACGCTCTTTTCTATTGTAGAATCTGGCGGGGAGCTGAAAGTTTCTCGTGCAGATAGTGCATCAACGACCGTGCAGCTTGTTAGAAATGATCCTCTCATACGCTCCCAGCCTGAATGCCACCATATTTCAATCAATTTCGACACATTCACCCGCGATTACCTCGACAAGGCTGCCCGTTTCCATTTCTTCTTGTATCAACATAACAAGTCCTATAATTCGACACAACCCTATCGCAGTTTGGATAGCCCTGATCCTAATTCCATTTCTGTCACAACTTCCCTCCAATGCTTGAGTCGGACTTGTACCCCAGGACCCCCGTCATTCATTCCAGTTGGCGATAACTTCTTCCAAGTTCCAGTGCATGCTGACGTTACGAGAAACGCACTGGCAGGTGCCGCTATGCTAGAGGCCTCCAATTGCCAATATGCGTTAACTCTAGAAAATCACACATCCACTGATTTCTTCCCGTACATATTCTTCTTCGATCCCCGGAAATATGTCATTGAGGTAAGCCTAATAAAATTTCAATCATTTCCTTTGAGGGATTGACACACCTCTGTTTAAGCCTTTGTACTTGCCGCATTCATCCATCTCTTGTCCTTTGACTCGTTGCGGTACGGACGGCTCGATCTTAGGAATTGGATATGGGGCGCAAGGGACTGAGAGCATCAGTTTCCCCCTTCCTCCAGGATTTGATCACGACTCGGGATTTATCAAGGTCTTCGTATCAACAGTTTACATCAACATGGAGGCCATTGTGGCGAAATATGAGAGACTTGATGTGAAAAAGACCAACTTGCTTATTGAGCAATGCTGGGATTCTTGGACTTATTTAATTACTGTGCGACGTTAGTCTAGCGACCACGGCCTAGTTGTGCAGCGTCAGCGCAAGATTGAGGGTGAATGCTAGGATGAGTGTGAGCGAAGAGGGTGGTAGGCAGCGGTCAGGGGGGATGTATCAGAGATTTGAAGAAATGGGTGGAGGAAGCAGGAAGGCGCGAGGTGCAGGACGTGGAGTTTGGACTGGGGAGGCTAGGTGGCGAATACTCTGAAAGTAGGGAAGCATGCGAGATGCGCACGTAGGAAGGAGACGAAGTGGGACGCCCAGGGAGACAGAGCGGGTACACACAGATACGACAGCGTCGGGAGCTTGTGGTGGTGCGCCCGCTTCCGCAGTGAGTTCACGTAGTGACGCCTTGTCGTACGGCCAAGCCTGGTCCATCTCTATCTCGCTAGGCTGAGGCTCTCGCTCGCTCGGCAATGTCCATCTTGCCCTTTTCGAGTTCGAGAGTGGGTATAAAGGCGAAGACTTGGTTCAGCAGGGCTAGGCGCTGGGGCTATTATTAGAGGGCCGAGCAAGAAGGGCAGTGCCGGCATTCAACACCAGCATTCTGTCGCTGGTGTCCTGCTGAAGGCGGAGGGAGGTGACAATGGGTGATAAGCACGGCTGTGGTCAGACCTGTAGAGTACCTGCTAGGACTGATTTGAGCGTCAAGGGTGGGATCAAAGGTGAGCATGTGCGTGCTGGTGGCGGTTATGTTGAACAACAATTGGTGTGCGGAATCTCTGAGCTAATCTACGCTCAGTGAAGATCTCACCTCAAGGTTAATCGTTTCACAGACATCCGGTCGTTGGCCGACTCGAAGCAACAATAGTGATAGACCAGGAACTTGAAGAAGGTTCGGTCCAGATCCACTCGACCATCTTCCTCATATGTTCACAATAATAACTCTGGCACTCCTTATTCGATATGCTATATAATCAGATGTGTAAACTCAATTTGCTGTACGTGCACACCTGGCGAATAACTTGACCCTTCACGAATAGCACGAAGCGCGATCGGACTGGGTTTGACAGGGAACCCTGACCAAGGGTGGAAGGGACGCGGAAGCATGAGATGGCGAAATGAGCCAATTGTGAAATTCATCTACGTCAACGATTCAGATCGGAAACGTTTCGCTTCTAGATCTCGGTGCACAGCACTTTAAGATAACCAGCGCCGCCGCACAGAAGGCAACCGGATTTGAACTTTATAACAATCTTCCCGTGAGTCCACTTGTTCGAATGGGACCCGAGAGCAGAGATTCACTGAAAAATATCAATTCTCATTTCTACGGTAAAATCCATCTTACCGGCTCCTTCTCCTCCCCTTCAGGTTTCATGCCTTGACTGTTAAGCAGGAATCATTGTGAATGCGTCCTTTAACACAAATGAGAAAGAAAAAAAAAAGTACGGCAAGTTTGCACGCATAGGGGCATTTGGGCGGGGGGGAGCCCACTAGCTTTGCATTCAGCATGGCAAAATGCGTGATCTTTTGAAGAAGCTGGTTTATTTCCGCGTGCGTAAATCTCAAGTTCCTCATCGAAGTCTCGTTCTTCAAGGTCGTCGAGATAGTCGCGTGCATCGATGGCGATAACCCTGAAAGCTCGAGGGAAACGTAACAGGGTGTAACTGTAAAAGAAAAGCGCTCTTTCGGCCTTGTCGGGTCAGGTTCACGGACGCATGGCACTCGATTGTATTTCGGTAGAACGGAAGAGAGGGACCAGACGGTAATGTCAGTATGGTTGGAACCCTCATTGACTAATTACTCACAGGCTGGAAATCTGGAAATTCTTGCCGCTGAACGCCGCGAGCATTGGAAAATTTGATTTTGAACGCCTCAGAGGATTCACAAAGATTGACAGGTGTCTCAACGATTCAGAGATTCACTGAAAAATATCAATTCTCATTTCTATGGTAAAATCCATCTCAACAGCTCCTTCTCCTCCCCTTCAGGTTTCATGCCTTCACTGTTAAGCAGGAATCATTGTGAATGCGTCCTTTAACACAAACGAGAAAGAAAAAAAACGTACTGCAAGTATGCATGCATCGGGCCATTGCGGATTGGGGGAGCCCACTAGCCCTGCATTCAGCTTTGCAAAATGCCGTAACACCCCGGTCCGGCTCGACCGGCATGGCAAGACCAGACGTGAAAAGGACAGCAAGGGAAGCAAGAACGATGGTGAATTTCATTGTGAGATTGAACTGTGGGTTGCATATAAGTAACAACAAGATGTGAATAAATTGGACTGACGATGAGATGATTTATTGGATTGAAAGGGCCAGCCTTAGTGACCTATTCCATGAGGTGAGGTTTTTATACCTCTGGACTTTCCCGATTTGATAGGCCCGCATATCATCTAATGTATTTATTAGACAAACCCTGAAAGCTCGAGGGAAACGTAACAGGGTGTAACTGTAAAAGAAAAGCGCTCTTTCGGTCTTGTCGGGTCAGGTTCACGGGCGCATGGCACTCGATTGTATTTCGATAGACCGGAAGAGAGGAGGGACCGGACGGTAATGTCAGTATGATTGGAACCCTCATTGACTACTTACTCACAGGCTGCATCAGTTACCTTGCAAATGAGCGGGAACCTTGGAAACTACTGAAACTCGGAATCATGGAAATTTTGATTTTGAACGCCTCAGAGGATTCGCAAAGATTGACAGGTGTCGCTATGGAGAATCATTCACCGACAATCAAGGGCGAGTGCATAGCGCTGGCCTTGAATCAAATGTTGAGTCTTAATCTACTTGATTTCTCTCGTTCACGTGATAAATAGTGTTTGGAGTGAGTGGCAAGAAAATGATACTGCCATTCTTACCGTCCTCCATGACGTCTTTCGTCAGTTTCAGGTCCAGGCTAGGATATCGATTTCAAACGATACCTACGGCGTTCATGCTATGCAGTCTGCCTTGCGCCTCTGCGCGCAGATGGGGGACGCGTTCAGTGAGGAAGAGGCTCCGAGTCGTACCATGGCAGCTGTGTCTCATCCCTCTTCTCGAAATATCATGTCCCGCACGAGATGCAGATTTCGAGGCTTTTGATTGACTCCTAATCTATCAACGGGATCTTGTGCATCATCCGGGAAGACAAGGGGCCTGGCGATGGCGGCGATGCGTATATGCAAATTGCACGCGATTTTCAACTCTATATCTCTCACCGCCTCAAAAAGCAGGATTCCATCCTCGAAGACGGTGCACCGACATTTCTCCTCTGTATATCTGGTATGATTTCTCTGCATTTTTTTCGCTTGTGTATTTTTCATACTTTCGAAGGCCCCACCCTCTATGTGCGGCGCCAGGCGCCAACGCTTGCATTTGGGTTTAGTACGTAGGCAGCCCGAGATTGTACCACCCCCTAACAGCAACGAGATCGACGCACGCTCTCTCTGCCCAATCACATATCTACCTTGCTCCATACACTAGCGTACCCTTCCTTCGCTCTCACATTTTGTTAATTTCTCTCAATGTTTATTGCCATTTGCTTGCGAATTAAGTACATCAAAGTGTGCAATTTCCGAGGTCATAACTTGTAAGGGCCATACCTCCACGACAAATGGTTGGATATAGGTGATTTTATATGCATTGGAATCGTAAAAATAAGCTCTATTGCGCCATGTCATTTTTATAACTAGATCTCTTGTATAAAAATTACTGAAATATATGGGTGCAGTTCAGCACTGTACACGCTCTACTGCCACCAGTTATTTGAAATCTAATATTATTTTAAAAGTCAGGACATCTACGTCTGCGGTATATGGCACCCGATAAACACCAGCAAAAGCTTTCCCAGCCTTCGCCGTCACTGTCGGTGTTACATAATCCCAGTTAACAATGATGTAAGCCACACGTTTTCTGCTTTACTTTCTATGACCATGCCGGCCATCCCTTTTCAAGTGTCTAAGTCTTGCTCCTTTGCCCCTACATAGCATTCCCGCCACACCGCAGCGCTGCCACCATCTCGGTAAAATGGAGAACTTGAAGCATGGGCTTAGTGTGTCCTCGCCTCTGTGTTCGATCAAGTGACTATTCCTAGACATTATTGACACAGTACACTCCTGCCGAGCTTCTCATAAACGGCCATCTGTTCGCCCATGAACTTCGACAGCCCCAAATGCCGCTGAACCCAGCACGAGCCCTCTTCCAGAATCATTCCCAACGTTGAACACTGCATCTTCAACACCTAAAGTTTTCCATAACCATCATACCTTCTCGTTCGCCTTCGCCTCCCTTCTCAATTGATAAGAAGTCACGTCCACGCAGCTTACCACCCATGCTGCAGTCCCACTCCTTAGAAAGTGGTCATGGTTCGCTCCCGCTCCGCGACTGGCATCTCCATCGCCGCCAAAACGTATCCCGTGCATTCCTCCACTGGAGCATCCTTGGAATCTTTCAAAGCCATCAGCTATCGTCGCCACTGGGCCTCCTCTGGAATTGACACCACAGAAAACTGTCACTCCTCTTTTACCTGTGCAGCAATCGAGTTCAGCAGGGGTACCTCTTTGCTGTCATTGAAGATTGAAGCACCATTTCGTCGATAGTGGAGCGCTGCGGCTTTTACCTCCTCCATTCTTCACGCCTTATTAGCCCCAACCCTCACGTTACCCATCGGCTTTGGCAGGTTTTTACTCAGGTTATCAAACATCAACATCAACATCACATCAACTTCAACGATTATACTCAACTCCCTTTCTCATCAACAAGCCTTCCCTGCCAAACTACTCTGCCAGAAGACCCGGATCTGCCGACTTCCAACTTTGCCAACGCAGATGCAGATATCGAAAGCGGAGAAAAACGCCCAGGAGGATCGGAGGCTGTTGATGCAGACACGCCACGAGGACCCGGTACCAGAGGTAGAGGAGGCATTGGGAAGCATTGACACCTGCTCCATTACCGAGGGGTGTCATGATGTCGACCTCTGTTCTTGCGAAAGGGAAGAAAGCCGCTTCGACGGCTGTCAATTGAATCTTTCAATTTCAATTTCTTCACAATGAACACCATATCCAGCTTGTTCCAGTCTGCTCGAGGTATCGCATATCTGATTGCAAAACGTTCATTTGCCTGTACCGGTATTTCTCCTGCAAATTTCTAGGGCGAAGGAGATCTTATTTTCCATCTGTCTTGATGAAGTACCATATTATCCCATGAATTAACCCAGAGATGTGGACGCCAGCGAAACCCAAAGTTAAACAGTCGTAGCCAGTTCCCATATGAAACATACATACAATCATAGGAATTAGCAGGAAGTGATCAACACAGTCAAGCATGTGGGGGAGGAGCGAGAATATATAAGTAGTCAGAAAGCCGGGGTTATAGATCATTAGAGAGCAACGGAAAGCAGATGGACGAGGGAGAGGGACGCGGGGGATAAGGAAATAAGTATCAAGAATCGAAAGAACGTTGTATTTAAGTATGTCAAGATGAAGGAAGTCTATAATCATCCAGTCATTTATTTCATTTCCAAGTTTCGTCAGATTTTGCCGTTAAATAAATAAAGCACCTCCATGGGTGCTTACTGGCAACCAGTCGCCAAGGTTGTCAGTCGAACCTCATGGGCTCGATCTTCACCGGCGAGGGTAAACCAGGGTGGCCATCTGCGCCAGGAGGACGTCTGTTTGGCGTCGTGCCACGGGAGGGGGTGTTTCGACCCGAGGGGAGAAGTGGCACGGCTTCCGGGTTCTTCGCGTGTGCCGGTGGTGGCAAGCCAATGAGACGAGCGACAGTGTAAGGCAGCTCATAACCGGCGCGCGTAGCATAAGCAATATATCGAGCAAGTTCAAGATGCAAAGTTGGATAGTAAGTCGTTGAAGCTTTTCGCGAAATCTGAGGATGAGAAGTGATCAGATCAAATTGGAAAGAATTCATTTTCAGGCTTACGAGGATGATTCGTTCTAGGCCAGAGAGGAAAAGGTCGGTGTGGAATCGGTACGCTGAATGCTCGTGTTCTTTAGGCATTTTAAGAGCTTCTACACATTTTGCGATGGCATTGACGAGCCTCAGTTGCGTTGTCTACAGTGTCATAAGCGTGGAGTCAGTCCATATACTTGAAGCAGCACCAAAATATATAGACTTACGAAGTAGCTCATTGCTTCGAATTCGACTCCTCCTGTCATGCCTCCAGGCGCTCTTGGTTTCTCGACGCTATTCTCGCTGGTCTCAGAAAGGACCCAAATCGTGTTATTTGGGTGGCAGAACACCCAGAAATAATCCCTGCAAATGTCCGAGAGCTCCTGTAAGTACGTCTTGTAAATTCGTGGCAGGTGAAGTGATTCGATGAAGGCATGTGGCGAAACTGGCATTCCTGGCGACTCGGATGGAGGTGGTGCAGGAGTGAGGAGCAGAGCACGAATGAGAGAGAAGAAATTCTTGTGAGGAGCCGGAAGTGTT
>Ga0307513_10012606_pt1 | contig 10422 bp, 6 predicted proteins | sample 15_EM_MG_FD_202174 | JGI IMG/M metagenome (GOLD analysis project Ga0307513, IMG submission 202174) | Populus trichocarpa ectomycorrhiza microbial communities from riparian zone in the Pacific Northwest, United States - 15_EM | ecosystem: Host-associated > Plants > Roots > Unclassified | place...
TTTTTCCCTAGGTTTTACATTGAAACAAATTAGCCAAACGGTAGCTTACTGGTCTTCGACTCATAACAGGACTATAAAGGAAGCCATAATAACAGAGAAGGAAAAAAAGAAGAGTGCGGGAGGAAGTTATGATGCTTGCTTAACACATTGATTGCAGCTTACTAGAAATATATAGGTGACAAGATTATCTTTGCAGGTGACACAACTAACCTTTCATGATTTTGTTTTGATATTAGCTAAAGATCGACAGAAAATGTGAGACTCAAGCTCGAGACCTAATCCTGGAACTTTGCCGTAGCACCATTGAGCTACAAGCTTGTTGGTAATTAACATCTCATCATATTACTAGTTAAGATGATTAAAGTCATTGGATGTGTACTTTTAACCAAAACCATCAACAATCTTCCTGTCAAATTCTCTCATCATGTCTTGTGTGCAGAAGAGAGGAACTTTGACCTTGATTGTCATTTCCAATTGTTTTTCTTTTTGTCGAATCTCGATGTGCTAGTGCTAGACGTACGGTCGTAGATGTGTTTTTTCCTGACCATTAATTTCTGCGCTTTAATTTTTCCCTTTGGATAACATGCACATGCCTTGCTATTTGTGGCTGTTCTTTGGACTACTCCTGATATGGTTGAATCTCGTGTTGAGATTATCAAGCACACGGACCAGGATTAAATCTACAATTCATTAGGCAAAAAGATGTAATTAAAGCTTCAGATTTTAGATAATCCAAAAGACTAATAAATTCATGTACAGAAATTAAACAAAAAGGAGTTATCTTAAAACTAGAATAGTGAAATGAGATGAGCCACATGGGATCTTAAAACTAGAATATTTACTTGATAGCAGTTTGTTTTGAGAAGAATTAACATATGATTATTTATAATATTAATAAAAAGCTATGATATGATATGAGGATCTCTATATGTCTTCTAAAGATGCTCAAAGACAAGATCTAACAATGATTGAAAGCAAAAACATATCGAATATACAATATCAACATGCATTCTCTTGTTAAATTTCACGCCGGAGCCTCTTTTTGACTGGTCTTTCATGCTACTTTGCCTTTGAGATGTATTTATACCTACAGTGCCCCACAATAAGCCTAGTCTCTCTCTGTGTGCCCATTATCATACGAGAATGATGATTGAAGGATCCAAGACTAGTGTTCTTCAGGTATAGCTGCAGTTAGGAGAGAGTGAAAGGTAGATGATTCTATGATAAAGCTTTTTCTTTGTCGGAGTTCAATTATACACTTATTATTGGAGTTTCAGATCCGAGAATTCCCTTACTTTCATGTAAAAATTATCTTGTATTTAAAAGAAGGAGCTTTGTGTAGATGGCGACCTTATATAAGAACAGCCATTCTAGCTAGCTGGCTGGCTGGCTTTCTTTTTCCAAAGACTGCAAAAGTGTAGTGTGGAAACTTTGTCTCCATGCCATTCTTTTTTGGCTAAGGCCTCCACTCTCTCCCTCAAAATCAAAAGTTTGAGGTGTGGAAACTGAGACATACTATCGCAATGAAAGATAAAAGATGTGATCGTAGTAATGCCTTTGAAAAGTGTGCATTTTGAATACTTTATGCCCTAACGACCCCTAAAAAGAATACAACTAGTGGGTTCCTGCTTTTGGTATTTCCTTTTCCCATTCCTTTTTATCAGTTGTAATTAATGATTTTCAGTTCTTGCTCTAAGATTATATCAGGATAACGGCTAGTATAATTCATCTCACAAAATAAAAGAACCTTTTGGCCATTATTTTGTGTCAATGATATAGGTTTTCACAGTACAACAACCTAATTAGATGTTCAAATTCTTGAAGTAATAAAGCATGAAATCAATTAAGAACATGCATCCCTGCCCCACCTCATCATATCATGAAACATATATAAGACAAGCTAGTAACAACCTTGTGATTAGTGATACAATGATCAAGACCTAAATGCTGTTGAACTTTATAGTTCTTACTGCTGTTGATTACCGATACATAGCTTGCGACCCTGAAGAATATCACGTCTTGTTAAAAAATCATCAATATTTAATTAGATTTGTGCTTAAATGGGTATCTAGCTAGATGCTGCAAATGCCAAAGGATTCTGCTACCAAGCAACAGCTGCTGGTTTGAATTGCGGCAGCCACTGAAGTGGACTAAAGGTGAGCATGGAAAACATTTGGAACACGTTTGACTAAGTTTGAGCTGATCATCATCTGACTATATATTTTGTCTAAGCGAATGTTTTCTGCGTGTCGGATAAACATGAATAACAGTAGATTAAGGGTGCATGTCCAAGAAGACGAAAAAGTCGGGTAGAACATATGCAAGAAAAAGAGTCATCTCCTCAGGAAGAGAACAGACCAAAAAATCATCATTTTCTGAAAGATGTCTGTTATAGTTCTCACAAGTCTTCTAGGGCATGATATATTGTTAAATATTGTAAGTGCGCATAAATGACAGGTGCAACAAAAACATGTCTAAATATGTTTTTCAAAGAATTACAAAGATTCAAAAGAAAAAGGATGAGGAATTATGATGTGTATGAAGCCTTAGGTGCTGGTCATAGATGTACACGACAATGTCCCGGCAAGCCACACAAGTTTTTCATGGAATTCGATACCATCCCAGAACTAAGACTCCTTGGTTAAAACTAATTCAATAATTCATGGAATTTGCTATCATCCATTCCTATGACTTCTTTCTCAAGTCTTTTAATCATTTATCCTTAATGGGAACAGAGCTCGAGGTCATTTCTTCAAGTGACAAATGCTACCCATTAATACCATCAACTTAGTGGAGTAGTCCTTATAAATTTATGGGGCCGCTGGTGGATTAGGATTGGTGTCAACTGGGTTATTATCATAATGCTGTGAAGTTTACTAAACTTTTTGAATAAACACTTAGTGCAAGAGATAATATAAAATTTTTATCATCTTTTTGTTAGGTATTCTTTCTTTTCCTTTCTTCTTTTGTGCTGCTCAAGTTAGAACATGACAGTTGGGGATGACTAAAGCAGGTATCACATTTAGCAGATAAGCCATTGCTTTCTTCATTTGATCTTGTGTTTTAGAGCATACAAAAGAACCGGATATAAAGCCTTGGTTTACTACTTTTTGTGGTTTCGTTGTAAAGAGCAGTACTCATGCTAAGATCCTCAGTGAAGGTACAAAGAGCCTTATCATTTGTTAGTCCTTCGGTTTCTTATGAGTAGAGGAAGGTATAAAACTTTCTGAAAGATGAAACTTATTCCTCTTTTTGTTTACAAAATGATACAAATCTTTAATTTATATGAACAACAAGCAGCAAAATTAATCTAAACCTATCCCTCCTCTTTTAGTGCTTATACCACCTGATGGCAGATAGGGTGGCTTGGACCACTCATTTCAAGCTAGTTACTAGTTGCTACATATAGCATGAGAGATATTTAGCAGAATAAACTCATTGATGAATATTTTGAATGGCGAGGAGCTGGCGAGGTCCCATATCTGTACTTCAGGTATAACATATTAATTAATCACTAGCGCATATATATATATATATATATATATATATGTAGCCAATGTACCTGCAAATTCTTCAAACATGTTCCCCCTTATGTTTATGGCTCCTATTTTAAAAGTCATATAAAGATGATCTTCCTTTTTGTGATTCTAAAGTGGAAACTTCTTTTTGGTCTAACGATTTAGATGCTTCTTGTTTCTTCTTGTTTTTATGCTGATCAATTAATCCCCTCCTCATATATACTTTTCAAAGGCTATAATGTTAGGTCTTAATACATATAAACCAACCAAACAAATAGAAATGATGTGAACACTTGCCCACTAATGAAAAAGCTCAGTGTTCACCTTTTATAATTCGTTATGGAGGATTTTCTCTCAATGGTTTCCCTTCCAGAGTGGCCAATCTTTTGCATGACCATTGAAGTTATGAATCTCTAAACTTTTGGTTTTCAACAATTTCAATACTGGCCAAGTCGCCTACAGCAAGATGGATCTTAATCACCATGTTTATATATCATTGTTGCAATTTAAAGTGTAGTATGGCAACTTGGGATGACCTTTTGCATGTAAGATTGTCTAACTTGGAAAAAGAAATGAAATCTTAGAGAAAAACTATGATTAAAAATGCAGTAATCTATTACATGTTACAGCAAGTTAAGAAAGAAAAACAGATAAATATACAGCAGAGCCTTACTTAGCGAAGTGCCTAAATCCTGTCAGCTCCCCCCTCCATATAAGATCAGAAAAGAAATTTTCTTTTTTCCCCTTTGTTAGTTTAATTTCTCTCCCCACATAAATTCACAAAAAAAAAAAAAAAAAAACAAAACAAAAAAGAAGGAAAGAAAGAAAAAGTCCTTCAATATAGAAATCTAACATTACCCCCTCCTATCTCATCAACTCTTGAATTTTGAAAATAACCTGTCTATCCACAGATTCTAAGATTCCATTTTCTGCAAGTGAATATTCATCTCCATTATCACCTTCAAAGGAAATATTTAAGTCAAGTGAAAGAACAGGACTTTTATCCTCCATGCCACCCTCATCTTCCTTGTCTCCATGGTCACTGGTTTTTTGCCTTCTTGGAGGTGAACATGCTCTGGACACTGAACTGAAGCTTTCACAACTGAAAACAATAATGGCATCTTTAAGAGGAACGTTTTCACCATCAGGAAGTGTTACACTTCCATTTTCAATTGCTTGTTTGATACCCTTTTGAGAACAGTTATCAACTCCATCCACATCTTCCATGAAGAACACACGATGAGAGTTCTCATTCAATGCTAGGCCAAGTCTCTCAAGATAGCTGCAACCCAATTCATCTCTTGCTCTCTTGTTTTTGGATTCTTCTGTAGAATCAGCTCTTGATGATGAGAAATTGCTTAAACCGATTGAGACAAAGTTGCTTTGAGAGCCAAAAACTAGTCTAGCTAGCTCCCTTGCAATCTTCTCTTTGCCTTCAAAATCAACACCTAAGAAAAACAGCCATGTTTCTGCTTTGTTTTCTATGTGATTCAACTTCCCCTTCCTTTTCCTCATTCCAGATCTGCACTCAAGGATGGTGGTTGCAATTTCAGGAATGATATCCTTTTGCCATGGAACCTTTTTCTCCAAGCCACTACGTAGATTCTTCAAGTTGTAGTCATTGAACTCTTTAAAGCTTTGAACACCTTCCATATCATCCATTGCCTCACTTGAAGAAGCTGAATTTGGGCTAGAGTTAGGATTTGACAAAAGGTCAGGTTTAGGACCATTTCTCAGACTGTTTTCATAACCTTCATTGCTGCATTCTGAAATCCAAATCTGGTTCTGTTTCTCAAGCTGTTTATGTTCAAAAATCACTGGCCAACTTAGATGTGTCTGCTGTGAGTCGGTGTTGCGTTCATGCGAGGAGACTGAATTCGGCGAAGGAGGTGAAGAAGCAAATTTGATGGTTTTCTCAGGATAGTAGGACTGTTTGTGGACTGAACCAAAAAGCAAGCTCCCTTTATTGCTTAGATATTCCTGCTGAAGAAGTTACAATTGCAAGGAGTGTTAATGTTTCTATCAAGCATCGAAGCCAAGATCTATAACAAACTTTGAAGTTCAGGTAAAATAAGCACCTTATCATTGGTGGTGTTTCTTTCAGTCTCTTCCTTGCATTGCTGGAGCCATAAGGGCAAGCTTGAGCCGGTGGAAATAGTAATGCCAGTAGTGGATTCCTTGTTTTGGGTCCTGCCTGCTAGGCTTTGAGATTCTCTATTGAATTTGACAGAGTTATCTGTCCAGCATGTTGAGTGGTTATCTACTCCACATTCAAGCAGTGGCCAACTGGACCCATTCATAGATACCTTGCTTCTGGACTGATGAGATTGTGAATCACTGAAAGAAATTAGTAAAGAACAAAAAAGTTAATACTGGTGACAGGCATGTCGAGGAAAAAGGATAGGCAAGTGAACTTGAAATAGCACTTGTATTAAAATGAAAGGACTTGCCTATCAAGTTTGAGACTTAAGCTGAGGCTCCCAATTGGAATTGTTACAGGATAAAGTTCCCACATAGTCTCTAGAGAAGGGTGGCCTGCTTTACACTTCATGTAAGTTTGGAAAGTTGCAATCCCCATAAGCCACAACCTTCCCGTTTCACTGAATCCATGAACTAATCTTCTGATCTCTATGATTATGTGATCTACAGTGCAGTAGTAGCTTCTCCTTTGCTCACCATAACTTGACCAAAAATCAGAAATCCATTTTAGATCACCCAAATATAAAACCACCCCATTACTCATATAACTTTTCACAATGCACCTAAGCTCCACAAGCTTCTGTTCAATCTTCTCTTTGGAAAGACTTTTTAAAGAGAAGAGAGGAAGGCTTACGAACCTCACAGACCTCAAATCCCCAGAAGCCTCTCCTCTCTCGACCTTGTCCATCACTCCCCTAACTACACTCTCAGCAGTAGCCAGACACTCTCCTGTTATGACAGTGTTTCTCTTTTTTCTCACCAATGCGTTCAAGACGCTCATTACATCATCATTCCTTACTTGATCTAATGGCTTTCCATGTATGATTCCAAACTGACTAAGAGGTAAAGGCTGAGGCACGCTAGCACTAAGAACTTGAGGTTTGGTGATTTCTTTAGACTGGCTACTAACAGTAACAGAACTTTGAGGACAGATCTCCAAAGAAACAGCTTGTTCTACTTTGTTTTTCACTTGAGTACTAGAAAAACCAGCCTCCCTCATGACTCTACTGACACTAGGATCATCTAGGATAGAGATTATGAGTTGTTCTATCTCAATTTTCAAGGCTAAAATGGGCTGTTGCTGGTTTTCGATGGAGCCTCGCCGTTGGTGAGCCTGGGCACGCTTAAAGGCTGCAACCAAGGCATTGGAAAGGGAAGGGTAGGAAGAGTGAGGCCCTAACAAGGCACTAGAAGTAGATGCAGGAAGGCGATTAAGTGCCACATTGAAGCAAAGCTCCAGAGCCTTGCATTGAAGAGGATGAGAGTGGGCTTGAAGGCAAGCCCTTCTGAGAAGACCAGTAGAGGAAGCAAGCATAGTACTTGCTACATGAAGAGGAGTGACTTGAGCATGGCCTCGCCGCCTAGCAAGACTAACTGCTTGTTTGACTAAACTTACAGCCTCAGGTGTAAGAGTCTGCTGTACACTGCAAATTCCTGCTCTCATCTTTCTGCAGTTTTAAACGTTCACTCACTTGTATAATGATACAAAATCTCAAGGGTATCTAGCTAGCTGAAGGAAAACTAGATGATCACTTAGAGAGGTTTTGGCTGCATGTGTGGATACTGGATAGCTAGAGAAGTAGAAGCAAGGAGTTGTTTCGGTAAACTATAAGACAAGCTACTAATTAATATGAGAAAGCAGCAATCTTGCTGGTTTATATTGAAGAGGTGGTATGTGTAGATATTATGTGATATGGGATTGTGCTTTACTTGCTAGTGAGGCAAATTCTAGTCTTTGTATGTGAAAGTGGTTTGCATGTGATATCCGACTTTCTCTTTCTCTCATCATATAAAGGTTAGTGGATAAATAAAAAATAAATAAAGTTGGTGTCTCTCTATATTGTGGGAGGAGTTATAAATTACGCTAACATCTTGCAAAGCACTAAGCTTTAAGGGCTATGAACGGAATAATCACTCTGTTGATGACATATAAAATGACTGATGAGTTATGTACTAGCAGCTTCAGAATAAGCTCAAAAGTAGATTATGAAAAAAAGAAAAGAGAAAAAGAGAAAGGGCAAAGAAAAGGAAGGGCAAATCCACCGATACCAAGGAGGTGTGGAAAAGAAGAGAGGACTGCCTGTCTGTTTGAAGAAGGGAATTGGGAACTGGGAACTGGGAACTGGGTTAGCAGTGCTTTACTCTGCTCTATTCTAAAAGAAGAGGAATAATAATGACTTTGATGATTTGAGTTATGGATGCCACAAACTTTAGAAAAAAACAAAGCAAAACAACAGCAGATTGCATGAAATCTATGCCAATGACATTCTTTCCCTCGATCCCCTCCTCTCCTCCTTGCCCATAAAGTTGGCTTTGAGGACCTTTATTTCAAATCAAGTTTTCTTCATATTTTCTTGCCATCAAATTCATAATATATGCTGTGCATTGAGTGTTTTCTCTTTTGTCTTGGAATCCATCTTGATCATTGTTGTGCCTAACTAATTATTGGGTAGATAGATTCCTATTCGCTTAGCCCATGACCCTACAGTAGCCATTTTCAACTCAATAATTAGCTAATCTCTTACATCTTCTTCTCTGGATGGACTGTAAAGTACTGTTGTTACAGTCTCATGCTTATATTATAGAACAGTCATGGATACTTGTTTGGAATCCTACCTCTCTCTCTCACAACATTGGACGGGTTATCAGTCATCAAAAAATCCCACCCTTTTGCCACAAGAATATTCATCATCTCGCGGTGTCACTTTGCACTTCTCTTGATCATCGTTATAAAGCTTCGCCTGATCAGGTTAACCTGTAATTCATCGATTTCATTTTGTATGAATAACAACGTTTCAGAAACCTTTACTGGATAGTAAGTTGTAATGAGCAAAAACAGAAGAATGGTCAGGGGACTCAAGATGCAAACTAAACGACACGTCGGTCCACATGTGAAACTATGTCAGGATGAAACCAAGCGACAAGTCGGATAACAACCCCAACAACCGTCGTGCAAAATTATTAATGACTTGTCGTCTGAACCAAGACTACACTTGTCCGTGTCCGTGTGAAATTAAACGACAAGCGATCAATGAGTCTAATAATCTGCCAAGATAAATTAAAACGACAACCGGGTGACAGTTGGGGGGCGCGTTAAAAAGAAAGGAAAGTTCAGTTTACCCCTAAACTTAAAATCATTCTCAGGGACCTCCCTGATGCTCTTATTTATCGCAATCTAAACAATTAGGGAAAATGATTTAGGAAGGTAACCGACAGGTCTTTGCACAGTCAAGGGAATTTGGAAGAATTCCTGCGTATTTCAAGAAACATTATAATAAATCATCCTAAAATAGTAAAGAGTTTAGAGCGTTGGAAGACGGAATTAATTTATTAGCATCATAAATCGATAGACCTCATAATTCAATAATTCTGATGAATCCATGTCGTGTTTTATATTCCAATATTGTATAAAATATGTGCATGTGTATTCCATTCTATATATACTGAAATAAAAATGAAATCTTTGAGAGAATTTTAAACACAACTTTAAGTTTAGGGACTAATCTAAGAAACAATTAATCTAAGAGGGATCAAAAATTATAATTTACAGCTAATAACTGGTATATGACACAAACCCATCTCGGTATCTTGTCTCTCTCCGTTTCACAGATTTCAAAGCCATAGCTACTGAGCTTCAGGTACTTATTAATCTCTTCAACGTCTATGCCTTCCTCTCGCTTAAAACAGTCTTTTTACTGAATTTTGTTTGGAATCACAGTTGCTAAAATGGGTTTGAACTCTTGGGTTGAATTAGTGTCAAAGTTTGTTTCTTTTTATTATTTGTCTAATGAATTTGTTTCTACATTCAATTTTGCTATTGTGGCTGTGTTATTATACCTGCTTTCTGCGTTGAATGCTTACAAATTAATGCTAATGTGGGCTTAAACAGTATGAGATATTAAGCTATATATTATCAGTTCATGAACATGTATGAATTAGTGATGTGCATCTGCCTAAAATGCATGCTGTTAAATATATTTGCTCAAGAGTGATGTTTTTGAATGCTAATTTGTTATTATCTTCGCTTGTACGGTTTTTATTTGTGTAGTTCTTGTGTTACTGTTCGGAAAGATGGGGTTTGCTTATAATGTAGTGCTCTTTTGATTGCTTGTGCAAGTTTTTTTCTTATGGAACTGACAGGAATATTGAAGAGTGGAAAATGAATTGACTGGTCAAGAAACTGGGTGCTGCTAGAGGCAGTAGCACCAGCATGATTCTGCCTCTGATGTCCAAGGGATCAAATTTCAGAAGTGATGGAGATGTGGGATGCGAAATACTGGGTATCAGCAGTAAGGTGAATTAGTTTGAGCAATTTGGCTGCTCACTTGAGAATGTGGTGAATAAACCACCAAAGGGATTTTAATTCTGAGGAGATATGGTTGCATTGGAGGAATCCATCAGTCCCAGTTAGATGTTAGCGAAGGATTCCCTTAACGCAACAATATCTTTATCAAAATTTAAGAAGACTCTGAGTAAGTGCCAAGGAACTTTGCATTAAAGGACAGCGATCTCTGCACTTGTTGTTGGATGTGGAACTTGATGATTCAATGAGGTGCTTCCTTAAAGTGATTTCCCATACTGATTAGTGATTGGTGTTAAGGAGAGCGTATTTATGTTGCATAATTTTTTCAGTTAGGGTGTCAATTTAGATTCTTTTTCCCAGAATACTTGTTTGTTTTATAATCTGTACTAGGTTTTGAACTCT
>Ga0307513_10012607_pt1 | contig 10422 bp, 4 predicted proteins | sample 15_EM_MG_FD_202174 | JGI IMG/M metagenome (GOLD analysis project Ga0307513, IMG submission 202174) | Populus trichocarpa ectomycorrhiza microbial communities from riparian zone in the Pacific Northwest, United States - 15_EM | ecosystem: Host-associated > Plants > Roots > Unclassified | place...
AAATCGGCGGAGATTTCCAGCTTGGCCCGGCCGACGGCGAGGCTCGGCGAAATGCGCGCTTCGCGGGTCACCGGCTGCAACTCGATGAGCTGGCGATGCAGATGCCGGAGCTGCGGATCGCGGGCAAGCTGCGAGATCGCCTCATGCTTGGAGAATTCCTGCGCCAGAAGCGTGGAATATTCCCGCGCCGACACCGCGATGGAGGGCAATACGCGCTCTTCCGGGGTGACGAAGACGCCCAGCCGCTTGAGGAACTCGCCGGGCGTGCGCCGCGCCGAGATCGCCGAGAGCGGGCCGGACAGCAGCAGCCCCAACGTCGCGGGGAGCAGCCAGAGGAAGAGCGGCCAGGACGTCGAATAGGTCAGCACGGCGAGGCCCAGCCCCAGCAGCATATGCAGCGCGTGATAGCGCAGCACCCAGCCGAAGGGCAGCGAGCCGTCGTCGCGGCGCTGCGGATTCCAGCCGCTGTCATGGCCGCGGAAGATATCGAAGATCGCCGCCGACTGCACCATCATCATCACATGGGCGAACAGCGAGGACAGCACCGTCTCCAGCACCACGCTGGTGGTCAGGCCGACCAGCCCGCCGAAGCTGCGCCGCTTGCGTCCGCTGAAGATGATGGTCAGCAGGCCGAACAGCTTGGGCAGCAGCAGCACGGTGAGCGTCCAGAACAGCAGGCTCATGGCGCGCTCGCTATCCTGCATCGGCCAGGTCGGGAACAGCGTCTGGTCGCCGCCGAAATAGGTCGGCTTCATCGACAGTTCCTGCATCGTCAGCGACAGCGCCGTGACGAGGAAGATCAGCCAGATCAGGGCCGACATATAGGCCATGATGCCCATGCCCAGATGCACCCGGCTCATCGGGCGCAGGCCCTTGGCCGCGATGATGCGCCCGTGCTGGAGATTGCCCTGGCACCAGCGGCGGTCGCGCGTGGCGAAATCGATCAGGCCCGGCGGGATTTCCTCGTAGGAGCCGAGCAACTCGGGTGCCATGCACACCCGCCAGCCGCGACGGCACATCAGCGCGGCCTCGACGAAATCATGGCTGAGAATCTGACCACCGAACGGGGGCGATCCCGGCAGATGCGGCAGGCCGGCCGATTCCATGAAGGCGCGCACGCGGATGATGGCGTTATGGCCCCAGAAATTGCCGGTGCCCCGATGCCAGAAGGCGAGGCCGGACGCCATCAGCGGACCGTACACGCCGCCGGCGAATTGCTGCATCCGGGCGAACATCGTATTGCGGCCCATGGTGACCGGCACGGTCTGGCACAGGCCGACCTCGGGCGAGCGGTCCATGACGTGCGCCATCTTGGTCAGCGACTGGCCGGTCATCAGGCTGTCGGCATCGAGCACGATCATGTAGTCGTAGGCCGGCCCCCAGCGGCGGCACCAATCGGCGATGTTGCCGGCCTTCTTGCCGGAATTGTTGGGGCGGCGGCGGTAATACAAGCGCGGGCCGTTGGTCGACCGGGCGCGGGCGGCCTTGAAGGCGGCCTCTTCATGAACCCAGATGTCGGGGTCGGTGGTGTCGCTCAGGATGAAGATGTCGAACGCTTCGCCATGGCCCGACGCTTCCAGCTCCTTGAGCGTGGCCAGCGCCATGCCGAAGATGCGCTCCGGCGATTCATTATAGGTTGCGATCAGGATCGCGCTGCGCCCTTTCGGCAGCGCCTTGGCCTCGGCGTCGGTCGGAACCGAGACGATGGAGCGTCTCAAGCCGGTGGCCACCACCAGGAAACCGGCGAGCGCCGTCATGAACGACAGCGACAGCCAGGCGATGTTCAAGACGAACAGCCCGATCAGCACGAGTTCGAGTTCGGCATAGCCACCCACCGCCAGCACGAGGCACAACTCGCGGGTGAGATAGGCGGTTAGGATCGCGGCGCCGCCAAACAGCAGCACGCGGCGGAATATGGCGACCCAGTCGAGCCGCACCTTCCGCCGCGAGGCGTCGTCGAACTCCCAGAGATCCTGCAGGGGAAACCGCTCTACCGCTTTCTCAACCGGCAGTGGGGGTAGCTCGGAAATTTTTCCCGCTTCTTGCATCAAGCTTCGAACCTTAAAGAGTCCAGCGGTAAACCCAAACTTCGGACGTCGCCTGGCCGTTTTGTTTTAGCTCACAGCGAATATCCGTCTGCTCCGTCCTCCCAGGGCGAAACTCGAACGTCACGCGTTGCGCTCCGCTCGCCGGCACTTGGCGCACGACGATATTGCGGACTTCGCCCGCACCCGCCCGCACTTCCGCCGTGAATGGAGACACATTGCATCCATTGCATGAACTGCTGCTGACAAAGTCGACAACAAAAAGCCGCGCGTCCGGCCTGCCAAGCGCACCAACACGCGTTTGCGCCGCATAGGCCTGGGTGCTCTTGATTGGCGGTTCCCAGCACCAGTGGAGGCGATAGCGGAAATGATGGCTTGTGTTTTCGGCGAGCGGCGTTTTCGGCCGCCAGAACGCGACGACATTGTCGTAGATTTCGCTTTTTGTGGGAAGCTCAATCAGATCGACGGTGCCCTCGCCCCAGTCACCCATCGGCTCCACCCAGATGCTCGGCCGGTCGCCGAAGCGAGCCTCGACATCCTGGAAGTCCTCGAAATTGCGCTCGCGCTGCATAAGACCGAAGCCCTTCGGCGAGCGGTCGGCGAAGGCGGTATACTGGATGCGCTCCGGATTGATGAGCGGACGCCAGATCCATTCGCCCAGGCCGTTCCAGATCAGCAGCCCGGTGGAATTATGCACGTTGGGGCGATAGTCGTCCTGCCGGGTGGCATCCGCCCAGCCGGCATAGAACATGCTGGTCAGCGGCGAGATGCCCACATGGCTGAGCGCCTTGCGCGGGAACAGCGTGCATTCCACGTCCAGGAGCGTGGTGCGGCCCGGCTCGGCGCGGAATTTGTAGACGCCCGTCAGGCTTGGGCCGTCCAGCAGCGCATAGACGGTGAACTGGCGGTCGCCGGCCGCCGGCTTCTGCATATAGAACGCCCGGAACACCGGGAATTCCTCGCCCGCCGGCTGGGCCGTGTTGATGGCGATGCCGCGCGCCGTGGCGCCGTAGACCTGGCCCGTGGCGATGGCGCGGAAATAGCTCGCGCCCTGAAACGCCAGGAATTCGTCCCATGCGCCGGTCCGGTTGACCGGCCCTACCGCGCGGAAGCCGGAAAATCCGGATTGCGAATCGGCCGGCGGCGCCTTGAGCTGGCCACCATAGTCGAACAGCGTCGTGGAATAGCGGAATGGCTGGGCCGAGCCGCCATCGACGATGTGCATCTCCACCGGCACCTTGTATTGGAAGCCGGTGTGGAAGAATTGCGGCTTGAACGGGATGTCCTCGCCATACCAGGGGGTGTTCTCCAGCTTGAAGCGGATATCCTGATACTGGTCGCGGTTGAGGTCTTCCAGCTCGGAAGGAAGCTGAAGCTTGGGCAGCTCGAACGGCGCCCGTGCCATGTTCTGCGCCTGTGTCAGCAGCCATTGCTCGCTGAAAGGAAGGGCGTCTCCCGCCGGCTGGGTTTGCGGTTGTGACCCAGTAACTGCCTGTGCCCAGCTCTGCTGCCGCGCCATGGCGGCGGCAAGAGACAGGGTACTCGCAAGCTTGATGAAGTTGCGACGATGCATTGACTCCCGGCTCACACTTGTGGCTCGCCGTCCCGCTATAATTAGAATTTAGTACCCGACTGCTGCATAATCGTTGCGGAACCCTAAATTTATCCCCCGGTTCCCGCAACGCAACCTCTCGAAGGGACTTCCAGAAGTTTCGGTTGTTTGGGGCAAATTTTGGGCACCCCCACGGTGCGGAAAAACTTAACCCCGGTGAGGTTTAGCGTGCGATGCAAAAGCAGGCAAGCCGCTCCTCAGCAAAAGACCGCCTGACTTTGCATAAACGTCATTTTGCCTCGGGGTCGCGCTTGGTTGTCCCCTCGTCTCCACGCACGGAGCGAGGTGGCCGCGAGATTGGTCACGGTCCCTATCCAAGGCCGAGCTTACGTTCAAAAGGCCGTGAGGGGCAAAATGTTCCTTGGCCTGGCCGGGAACATAAAAAAAAGGGATAGCAAACGGCCAAACGCGCAGATCGGCCATCCAGGCAACGGATTTGCGCAGTTAAGTCGCGGTGCGAACGCCGGTGCGGCACGTGCCGCCATCGTTCACGGTGATAGTGATCGGCACCGCTGGCGAATGCGGGCGGCCTTGCGGCCCGTTCCTGGGCGTGACATATGCGAATCACTGACACACATGACAAGGGGATGCGGGTGCCCATGGGGCGGATAGCAGCGGTTCTATGCGGATTGGCGGCGCTGATGGGGCTGGCCGGCCCAGCGCCTGCCCAGATCGGGGAGAAGCGCCCGCTGGTCCGCGTCGAACTGGTGGCCGAGCGCATGGCCGCCCGTCGCGGCGAAACCCTCACCATCGCGCTGCGCCAGACCATCACCCCCGGTTGGCATACCTATTGGCAGAACCCCGGCGATTCCGGCGAACCCACCGCCATCGACTGGACCCTGTCCGCCGGCATCGCGACCGGTCCGATCCAGTGGCCGCTGCCCGAGGCCATCCCGGTCGGCCCGCTGATCAATTACGGCTATTCCGACACCCTCATGCTGCTGACCGACGTCACCATCCCCCAGGACGCCGCCGGTCAATCCGTCGCCCTGACGGCCAATGTGCGCTGGCTGGTGTGCAAGGATATCTGCGTCCCCGAGGAAAGCCCCGTCTCGCTCACCTTGCCGCTGATCGACGGCGAGCTTTCACCGCGCCGCTCGCCGGATGCGGCGGCCACCGCGGCGGCCCGCGACGCGCTGCCCAAGCCCGCGCCCTGGCCGGCACGCTACGGAAGCACGGATGAGAGGCTGACGCTGAATATCGACGGCAAGCTCAGCGAAACCGGCAAGGTCACGGCCGCGCGCTTTTTCCCGATGAATTGGGGCCAGGTCTCCGAGGCCAGTCCGCAGAAGGTGGCTCTTTTGGCCGATGGGCTGATGCTCATCATGCATAAGGGCGATACTCCGCCCGCCGCATCCGCTTCGCTCGATGGCCTGCTGGCGCTGACGGTGACCGGCCCCGATGGCGGCGTGGTCCGTCGCGGATATATCGTCAGCGCCGCTTATTCGAATGCCGTGCCGGGCGCGTCCGGCGATGCCGTCGAACTATTGTCCCCGACCGCATCCGGCTCCGGCGGCGAGGAGGCCGTATCGCTGGGCTTCGGGCTTGCGCTGCTCTTCGCCTTCCTCGGCGGCCTGATCCTTAATCTGATGCCCTGCGTCTTCCCGGTGCTGACGCTCAAAGCCTATGCCCTGGCGCGTGAGGCGTCCGCCACGCACCACATGGCGCGCGGCGGTCTCGCCTATCTCGCCGGTGTGCTGGCCAGCTTCGGGGTGATCGCCGCCGGGCTGATCGTGCTGCGCGCGGCCGGTGTCGCGGCGGGCTGGGGGACGCAGTTCCAGTCGCCCGGCTTCGTGCTGGCGCTCGCGTCCTTGTTCATGCTGCTCGGGCTGAACATGTCGGGCGTGTTCGAACTCGGTGGCGGCTCGCTGGCCTGCGCGGGTGACAGCCTCACCCGGAAGCGGGGCCTTGCCGGCTCATTCTTCACCGGCGTGCTGGCGACGCTGGTCGCCACCCCCTGCACCGCGCCGTTCATGGGCGCGGCCATCGGCTATGCCTTCGCGCAGCCCGCCATCGAGGCGACGGCCGTGCTGATGGCGCTGGGCCTCGGTTTTGCCCTGCCGATGCTGGCGCTCTCGATGTCGCCCGCGCTCGGCGGGCTGCTGCCCAAGCCCGGCGGATGGATGGTGCGGTTCAAGCAGGTGATGGCCTTCCCGCTCTACGCGACGGCCGGCTGGCTGGTGTGGGTGCTCAGCGTGCAGACCGGCAGCGACGGCGTGTTCGCCGCCGTGGCGACGCTGCTGGCGGTGGCGTTCGCGGCCTGGCTGTTCGGCGTCTCCACTGGCGCGCGGATGCCGGTCAAGGCGGCCGCGCTGGTCATCGCGGTTGCGGGGATCGGTTTCGGCGCGGCGCTGCTTTCCGGCGCGCAAGCCCCGGAGGGCGGCATATCTGAGACGTCCAGCGCATCCGGCCCCCGCGCGGAAGCCTTCACCCAGGCGCGGCTCGACGGCCTGATCGCGCAGGGCAAGCCGGTGTTCATCAACTTCACCGCCGCCTGGTGCATCACCTGCAAGCTCAATGAGCGCGTCGCCTTGCGGTCGGAGCGCCTCGCCAAGGCGTTCGAGGCCGGCGGCGTCACCTATCTGAAAGGCGACTGGACCAACGCCAACCCCGAAATCTCCGCGATGCTGAACAGTTTCGGCCGCGCGGGCGTACCGCTTTATCTGCTGTATTCCGGCGTGCCCGGCGCCAAGCCGGAGATTCTCCCCCAACTCCTCACCGAGCAGGCAGTGCTGGGCAGGGTGGCGGAGCTTTCCCCATCCGCCCGGAAGCAGGCCAATGGAGGTCTTTAAGAATGCATAGTTTTGGAAGGCGCAAATCCGACCCCTGGGGCTTCGCCGTGGTGTTGCTCGCCATCGGCAGTTTCATGATGCTGGATGTGACCGCTTACGCCGAGCCGCGGGTCGGCGAGCCCGCGCCGGATTTCGCCGCGACCGGCATCGATGGCCAGCGGGTGAAACTCAGCGCGCTGCGCGGCAAGACGGTGGTTCTGGAATGGACCAACGACCAATGCCCTTATGTGATGAAGCATTACGGCTCGGGCAACATGCAGGCGCTCCAGCGCGAAGCGACCGGCGACGGCGTGGTGTGGATTTCCATCATCTCGTCGGCCAAGGGCTCGGAAGGCAATGTCTCTCCCGCCGAAGCCGCCGAGCTGACCAAAAGCCGCAATGCCGCCCCGAGCAACATCGTGCTGGACGAGAGCGGCATGATTGGCCGCCTGTACGACGCGCGCACCACGCCGCATATGTTCGTCATCAACCCGCAGGGCAACGTGGTCTATATGGGCGGCATCGACGACAAGCCGAGCACCCGGCAATCCGACATCGCAGGGGCCAACAATTATGTCCGTGCCGCGCTGAAAGCCGTAAAGACCGGCCAGCCCGTCGCAACCCCCATCGCGCGGCCCTATGGCTGTTCGGTCAAATACAAGCCGCAGAATAGCTGACAGCAAGCCGCATGGATGGGGCTTGTTCGCACCTTATCCCTTGCGACACCGTTTCCGCGCTCGTGCATCGATCCAAACGGAGGCGACAACCGGAGTTTGGTAAAATTGATGCACCAACAAAAAGCGCGTGCGCTGGCGCATGACCGAAGTGAAGGCGTCAGCGCACGCGGTATTAACAGTGCGCGCCCGTTTCAGCATACAGACCGAAGCGGCCGTACTATAACGGAACAGTCATTCCCAAAGTGTGCGCTGCCGGCGCGTTTGCCATGCCCCGCCGACAGGCCGGGCGGTGACCGGCAGCCCGAAGGATACCGTGAGGCCCGATGCATCACCGCGCCGTTTTCCGCTTCCGGCTGCTGCCTGTGCTGGCCCTGCTGCTCGCCGGCCTGAGCCCGTGGGACAGGCTTGCCGCGCAACAACCCGCCGCGCCCGCCGCTCCGCCACCTCCGCCCTCGGTGACGGTCGCGCAGCCGGTGCAGCGCGGCATTGCGGAATGGGACGAGTTCACCGGCCGGTTTGAAGCCGTCGATACGGTGGAGCTGCGCGCCAGGGTCAGCGGCTACATGACCGAGGTGCATTTCACCGACGGCCAGATGGTGAAGGCTGGCGATGTGCTGTTCGTCATCGATCCGCGTCCGTTCCAGCGCACGGTGGAGCGCCTGCGCGCCGAGCTGGCCGCCACGAAAGCGCGCTTCGATTTCGCGCAGAAGGATTACGATCGCGCCCGGCCGCTGGCCAAGAGCGAAAGCATCTCCGAGCAGGTGCTCCAGCAGCGCCAGCGCGATCTGTCGGACACCGAGGCGACCATGCAGGCGGGCCAGGCCAGCCTGGCCGCGGCCGAACTCGACCTGGAATTCACCCGCGTGGTCGCGCCGATCTCGGGGCGCGTCAGCCGCAAGCTGGTCAGCATCGGCAATTATGTGACGGGAGCGTCGGCGACGGGCACGCTGCTCACGGTCATCATCTCGCAGGATCCGATCCAATTCTATTTCGACCTCAGCGAGGCCGACTACCTGAAATATTTCCGCCTCGGCAAGGCGGGCACCGGCTCGAACTACCGCGAGAACCCGACGCAAGTGTTCGCCGGCCTCCAGGATGAGAAGAATTTCCCCCATCCCGGCACGCTGGATTTCGTCGACAACCGCATCGACCAGTCCACCGGCTCGCTGCGTGGGCGCGCCGTGTTTCGCAACGAGAAGGGGCTGTTCACGCCGGGCCTGTTCGGACGCATCCGGCTGGCCGGGTCGGGCGAATATCAGGCCGTCATGGTGCCCGACGGCGCCATCGCCACCGACCAGACCAACCGCTTCGTCTATACCGTCGCCGATGACGGCACGGTGGCCTACAAGCCGGTGACGCTCGGCCCCATCGTGGACGGCTTGCGCGTCATCCGCAGCGGCGTCACCACGACGGATTGGGTGATCGTCAACGGCATCCAGCGCGCGCGCACCGGCGGCAAGGTCACCCCGCAGCGATCCAAGCTCGGCGATCCGGCACAGGCGGCGCTGCTCAAATGAGGTTCAGCCAGACATTCATAAGCCGGCCGATCTTCGCGACCGTGCTGGCGCTGGTAATCGTCATCATCGGCGGGGTGTCGTATTTCGCACTGCCGGTGGCGCAATATCCCGAGATCGCCCCGCCCACGGTGGTTGTCAGTGCGACCTATCCGGGCGCCAATGCCGAGACCGTGGCCGCGACCGTCGCCACCGTCATCGAGCAGGAGGTGAACGGCGTCGAGAACATGCTCTACATGACCTCGCAATCGACCTCGGACGGGGCGATGTCGCTGACGGTCACATTCGCGCTGGGCACCGACCTCGACAAGGCGCAGGTGCTGGTGCAGAACCGCGTCGGCCTGGCTGAGCCGCGCTTGCCCGAAGAGGTGCGCCGCACGGGCGTGACGGTGCGGAAGAACTCACCGGATCTGCTCATGGTTATCCATATGATATCCACGAGTGACCGCTACGATCAGCTCTATCTCAGCAATTATGCGCTGCTCCAGGTGCAGGACACGCTGGCCCGTGTCGGCGGCGTCGGCGGCATCCGCATTTTCGGCGGCCGCGACTATTCCATGCGCATCTGGCTCGACCCGAACCGGCTGGCGGCTGTCGGCATGACCTCGACCGAGGTGGTGTCGGCGATATCAGCGCAGAACGTGCAGGTGGCCGGCGGCACGCTTGCCGAACCGCCGATCCAGACGGACCAGGCGTTCCAGATCAAGCTGCAACTGCTCGGCCGGCTGACCAGACCTGAGGAATTCAGCGAGATCGTCGTGCGCACCGGCGGCGACGGGCGCATCACCCGGCTGAAGGATGTGGCGCGCATCGAGCTTGGCGCACTGAACTATGCCACCAACGCCTATCTCGACGGCCAGCGCGCCGTGGTCATCGCCGTGACGCAGCTTCCCGGCTCGAACGCGCTTGCCACCGCCAGCGGCATCCAGACGGCGATGGCGCAGATGTCCAAGAGTTTTCCACAGGGCATCGAATATAAGATCGTCTACAACCCGACCGACTTCATCGCCAAGTCCATCGACGAGCTGCTGACAACCATCCTGGAGGCGGTGCTGCTGGTCGTCATCGTGGTGCTGGTGTTCCTGCAAAGCTGGCGCGCCACGATCATCCCGGTGATCGCCATCCCCGTCTCGCTGATCGGCACTTTCGCGGCCATGGCGGCGCTGGGCTATTCCATCAACAACCTGACGCTGTTCGGGCTGGTGCTGGCGGTGGGCATCGTGGTGGACGACGCCATCGTCGTGGTGGAGAACGTCGAGCGCAAGATGCATGAGGGCATGTCCGCGATGGACGCCTCGCGCTCGACGATGAACGAGGTGGGCACCGCGCTTGTCTCCATCGCGCTGGTGCTGTGCGCCGTGTTCGTGCCGACGGCGTTCATCGGCGGCATCTCCGGACAGTTCTACCGCCAGTTCGCCGTGACCATCGCCGTGGCGACGGTGATCTCCGCCTTCAACTCGCTGACGCTCAGTCCGGCGCTGTGCGCCATCCTGTTCGACCGCACCTCCCGTCCCCGCGCGCGCTTCAGCCCGATGCGCATCCTCGACGGGCTGGCCTGGGGCTTCAACACCGGCTTCAACGCCATCGCGCGCGGCTATGGCCATCTGGTGCGAGGCCTGAGCTATGTGGCCGTCCTGGTGCTGCTGGTCTATGCCGGGCTGATCGGCCTCACCTATTGCACCTTCATCAACATGCCGACCGGCTTCATCCCCTCGCAGGACCAGGGCTATCTGATCGTCGCGTTCCAGCTTCCGCCGGGTGCCTCGCTTGCCCGCACCGACGAGGTGATCAAGCGCGTGGAAA
>Ga0307513_10012608_pt1 | contig 10421 bp, 5 predicted proteins | sample 15_EM_MG_FD_202174 | JGI IMG/M metagenome (GOLD analysis project Ga0307513, IMG submission 202174) | Populus trichocarpa ectomycorrhiza microbial communities from riparian zone in the Pacific Northwest, United States - 15_EM | ecosystem: Host-associated > Plants > Roots > Unclassified | place...
TCTCTATCTGAAGTTTGAAAACTTGTAATGGTATGAAAAAAAAATAAAACAATATGGTGGAATAGTGTTGCGCTAAGTTGTTTCTTCTTGCATTTGCCTAAAAGATCAGATAATTGAAAGCAATCCCTGTAGATTTAACGAAGGAATTTAATCGATTAGCTTTAGTCGACCAACATTGGATTTACAGGGTTGTAGGTAATTGATCGATATCTTTCCCATAGAATAATTGAGAATATCCCGTTTATTGATCTTATAGCCAGAAATATTTCAGGATTTGTGGACTAGAGGGGAGCTACCTGTCATTCTGTTAATTTTCTTTTCATATCATATAATAACAATTAACTTTTGATTAGATAACAAGGAAAAAAAACATATTAGTGAAAATAATTCTGTTTTTAATGGTATTTTTTTAGAGGATTTACTAAAATAATTTATATCATATTCTTGATGAATGTTGAACATTTTTAACATTGTATAAACACATATATGCGAACATTATAAAAAGAGTACCTTGGTGTAAACTGATCAGCCTCACCGATTTTGGTCGAGAGATACCCTATGATTGAACATTATTTCCTTTTTTTGTTTTTTTGAAAGAAATCGATATATGAAAAGGGCTAACTAGAAGATAGCCAAAAGCAAGATACAAGAAAAAAAAAAGAAAAAAAATTTACAAAAACTAAAAGCAGACAAAAAAAAAAAAAAAGCAAAACAAATCAGAAAAAAAAATATTGAGACTGAAAGAGCTTATGCATCATGCTTAAAACCTTGATTTGGTGTTGTTAGATGAATTTATAATACCTTCAAGCCCCATAATCAAATATGTTCCAGTAACCATGAAGAACTTATCTATAAACTTGAGCAAATTCGAGAGACGATATAGAATTAAGGGGAAGCTATCTTTGAAGGTCGCAGTTCTATTATTGAAGATAATATTATTTCTCATAAGCCATATACTCCAGCTAACACAACAAGAAAGCATAGATCAAGCCTTACGCTGGAATTTTTCAAATACTAGGTTGGGCCACTAATGTAATAAATCATCCACACAATAGGAGATACAACAATTAATACCCTACCAATCCAAAAATTTCATCTATAATTTCTACACCGATCTACAATGAAGGATTCAATCTCATTTTTTAAAAAATTACAAACGGTTTAATCATCGGATTTTATTACTGCAAAACAAAAATTTCTTAGCATAATCTATTTTAAACAGCTAGTCAAAGAAAAGTTTGAATATTCTTCCCTTTCTTTGAATAGTCGAATAGAATCCCTCAACGACAAAGGCACAATAGAAAACAAAAGTAGGATAGGGACATTAATTTTGTAAGTTATTTAAATGCTGACAAATTAACCAATAGTCTCTTTCATGTGACAAAATGAATTTTTGGAATTTTTTAAAATGCCATATTCTGCATGATAAAGTACATAAAATCATAAAGTATTATAAAAAAAATACTTGCCAGTAATGGAGTAAAACAAATTTGATAAACCCTAGCAACTTCATCCACATGTCATTCTACCATTGGCCTATCAGATATTTCATCCTCTCTTCGTTGGACAGCTCAAATTCCATCCCCCAAAATATCAAAATCCAAAAGCATAAAAAGGAAACAAAAAATAAAGATTTGAGATTATATCCAACACTAACAAAAATAGAAGAAAAAAAAATGTTAATTTTTCATAAATATAAGCATAAAAAAGGAATTAAATAAAGTTCCTTCACCATGATTCTCGCCTTTCAATGACCGAAAAGAAATCGTATATTCAAATTTGTACTACGTTTACCAACTTAATGCTGATACCCTTCTAGCGATAGCGTGATGTCGCGGTGACAATTCTCAAGCAATGTCTTTTAGAATGGTCTTTGATTTGGGTAGAGAGTTGCAATCTAATTAATATTATTGTTAGGAATTCTAACTAGTTTTTGTGTTTTTTTTATATATATTTTAAGCAAGAAATTGATTACATAAAAGGAAAGTATTAGCATTCCTAGACGCCTTACCTAAGGGTAAGCTTCATTTTTTTTTATTGTTTGCTATGGTCTGATGATATCTATTTCTACTGACTTATTATGAGGGGTCCGCTACAATGAACAAATCTTAATTTTCTAGGTCAAGAACCCAGTCTGGAAAAGTAAAATATCCTCAATTATTGTTGAGACTTCTTTCAAGGAAAAACTTAAATTCTTTTTGGGTTGCTACGTCATTCCAAATAATATTTTAGATAAAATTTCTTATGGGTTTTATCTTTATATTAGAAGGCATTATTAACAATAATATTTTGGATATTAACCTCATATAGGTTTTTTATCCTTCTACTAAAGTGAGGAATAAAATTATTATTCCTAATAATATTTTGGATATTAACTCCTTTTAGGTTTTTTTTAATCCTTATATTAAAAGTAAATAATATAATTATTATTCCTAATAATATTTTGGATATTAGCTCTTTTTAGGTTTTTTTTTATCCTTATATTAAAAATGAATAATATTTTCTTGCAAAAAAAAAAATTAAATACAAACCAAAATCCTTTAGAATTCTGCAAACTAATTATAAAATCCATGCAATATATTTTTTTAAAAAAAATGCCAAGAGTGTTTAAAATTTTCTTGAAAAATATGCTCAAATAAATTTTGGATTTTTAGCCATATGTAAAAAAAAAAAAATATTTATTATTATTTTTTAAGTCTTGTTTGGTAAAAGAAACTATTTTTTGTAATAAAACTAAATAAAATAAGTCTAAAGGTGTTTGTCAAACACCCTTAAACCAAGACACCCTTAACAAAAAAAAATGACAAAACAAAAGAGGGTATAAGTCTTGTGATTCGGATTTTTTTTAAATGACCTAACTAGGTTAACTTGATTGAGTTGACTGACTAGGTTGACTCGACTGGATTGACTTAAAATATATGGTTTGACCATGAACCGAATAAAAAATCTTGCTTTGATCCAAAAACGAACCGAAAACAAAAACCAAAGCCAAAATAGATTGAACTTGCAAAAAACACAAAAAACTTAAAAAAAACTTGAACAACAGATCAAACCCCCAAAAATGAAGAATAACGAAGAAAAAAAAACCAGAAAACCAAATGAACCTAGCAACATGGAAACCCATACAGACCGTGATGGTGATGGATTGATGGTTCAATGTAAAAACACATGCAGCAGATATGCATCATTTTCAACGACAAGACACCGTCATCAACTAGCTAGCCCCATCTCTTGTACTTGGCTGATAGGATACTGATTGATGACCCATTTCAATAATTTTTGCATTTTCTTTCGTTCATTGTAAAAACTTATAGTTATTAGACTATATACGACGTAACGCTCGGGTTTTAGATTATATAAGTTAATTAATCTAGGTTAATTTATTTTTAAGAAAAATATCTAAACGAAATTATAAAGTTATTAAAACATGCCCCATCTCTTTATTATTTTTTTATGAAATTAAAACCAGTCGAAATTAGGTTTTGAATTCATATGCGAAGCTGATTAGAGTAAAAACATACTCACAATTAATCATAATTTATGGTGATTAATAAAATGTAATAAGATATTAGATGAATCAAACATAGTTATTAAACTCAATTTAGGAGTTGACCTGATTAAAGGGTCAGATCCCGGGTTATACGGGTTGACCTAAGTCAACCCGAATTAACTCGGAAAAATTAAAAAAATATATATTTAAAGTTTTAATATTTCATATGAAAAAATTAAGAAACAATTCATGTAAATATAAGCTATACATGTTGTAAATAATGAAGTTTAAAATATTATTTCAAAATATTTTTTATCTTATGTTGAAAAGATATTATGTTATCCTTTTAAGTTGAAGTATTTAAATCAAAAAAGTTTTTTATCCCACATTGAAAAAACATATTTTTTTTCTTGTGAACATAGAATATATATATTAAAGGGCTTCGGATCCCATATTGAAAAAATAATTTTTTGTCTTGTAAACATAAAATATATATACTAAACAGTTTTAAATCCCACATTAAAAAAAAAATTCTTTTAGTATTTATATAATGAACTTTAAAAAAGGTTAATAAACAACTAAAAAAATATGAAAAAAGAGGAGTTTCTAATTATGAGAAAAAACACATTTAAAATAAATCAAAACCCAACTAGGTTTTGCCAGGTCATGGGTCGATCTGGTAAACCAACTGAGTTTGACTATTTTATTGCTTTTTCTAATCATTTACTTTATTTAGATCAGTACAGCTATTAAATCAACCCAGCCAGTTCAGATTTAATAACTATGGAACCAAAAGAAAATGAAGGGAAAAAATGAGTGATCCTCTTTGAATGACGACAGATATTTTCTATCATATTTTCTGGCTTCCATATCTTGTTTGAACATATTGTCAAAAACGAAGAAGCATGTTGGACAACACTTTAAAGCAAGGATATATCGCACCATTGTTCTCTCTTTAATGTCTTATCTGGACTCCATGAGATGATGCACGTGAATGAATGTACCTTGTCCATGCCTGACTTGACATCCCAAAAAATAAATGCCCTTTTGCAATTGCTGCATTATTTGTACAGTCCACAGGCATATTTATAATATATCACGGTGTTACGATAAATTTATTTTCTTTAACCTATTTTGAAGAATTGAGGTTAAATCTATTTATTTTATAACTAAACTAAATTCTTTTTATATATACATGGATTAGATTGTTTATCAATCAAGATTAAATATATTATCTGAACTATTAAAAATTTGGCGCATCTAGAAGAACTAATCAAACTTCGAATTAAAAAAAAAACGATGAAGCAAATCTCCTTGATTATCAAGTCGATCTCATAGAATGGTTAGTTCACTGTAATATATTTTCTTTTGTTCTTTTGATGATTCTTTTAAAAAAAAAAATTGTTAGTGAGAGAATTTAGTAACAATTACTATAATATTGAAAGATGAAATTAGAAAAAAAAATCAAATTTTAAAAGAAAAAAAAAAGAAAAAATTTAAAAATTTAAAGACACATGTTCCTTGATTTCATTGAAGATTGAGGATGCTCCAAATTAAAATGTTTCAAGGCTTTATCATCGAATAGGAACACCATGACTTCATCCACCACATCATGTGAATGATGTCATGTTATGTGTTTAACAATCTTTGAAAACATAAATAACTTTTGCAATCTAGGAGAGATTTAGAAGTATCTAAGTTTTTTTATGTGCGATAAGAGTCCTTACCCTGCCAGTTTTTGGTTTATAACAAGCATGCCCATATGCTCTATACTCGGTCAACTCTGTATTTTCAAGGTAGTACAATATGAAGATGTTTGGACACATGTCAATTTTTTAATATCCTAAGTCGAGAGGTTTTATCATGGATTTAATAACATAGAAGTTTTCTTTCGGCCTATTCTTTTCTGGTAAAATGCTTCTGGCTCATTCAACAATTTTCTCGTAACTGACCTCATCACTCAACCCATGATCTGATTTGATGGTGAACATCTATGCAATGATCGATAGTTTACTATAATTTGTGCACTCATCCCATAATGGTTCATCAAAGTCTTTCAAAAGATAAAAAAAACCTAGTTGCGTTTGCATTTGGTTTTTCATCTATGACTAGAGATTCACTTGCATGACCTTGATTCATTCTTATCGCATTCATAACCATATTCCTATAAGAATTACTATTATAATCTACAACTCCATACACGTTTCTAGAATTAGAATTGACCTAATCATATTTTCTATTATGATCTTGTAAGAAACATATGGTTCTTTGTGTGCAAATCAATACAAAAAATTCTCAATGAATACTTATTGTAGAAGATGTATCGTTATAACATCTGGATCGAGAAACTTTTTATTTTTACACTTTTTACATGGACATCTAGTATCGCCTCAACTAATATTTTTTGGATTAGACAGTATGTAATTAATAAAACCCTTAACCTAATTACAATAATTCATCCTGCACAACCTTTCGGGTGAATCTCGATACATCCATGAACAATCATCCATTACTTATATTAAACCTATATAGAATATTGATGACAACATATATTAATTAATTTTGTAAACTAAATAAATTAGCTAATATTAATTTAAATCAAACTTATTCAATCTATTTTAATAGTATTCTTAAATCATTATCAATTATGTACATAGATTGAAATTCCTATATATTTACCAAAATTTTCAACTCAACAATAAAATTTTCAAAATATAAAACAGGCTCATTAAATAAGCTATTATTTATTTAATTAGAAAACACTTAAGTCACAAATTCAAAATCAATTTCATCAAATTACAAACAAATTAAAATTTAATTTTAAAATCTCAAACAAACTCTAACATGTATAAACCATACATTCATACAACAAATTCATGTGGGAGAAGCTATAAAACAAGTAAACACGCAAACAAACTATATATACTACAAAAATATATAATAAAAATTAAAATTTTCAAATTGAGTTTAAACAAAAAATAGATAGTTTTGCTTACTTGATGTAAGGAATCTTTAAAAATATTTAATAAGAACAAGGATGCTGACAGATTGAATGTTGGGGTGGTCAAATTTTCATTTGTATTTATCAATTTTCTGGTAGTGTTTGATTAACAATAAAATATTTGAAAAAAACAAGATGATTTTTCTTTGTTTTAAAAAATTCAAAAAACAAAACAAATCAATCCCTCTGTAGAAAAAAACCCATTAAAAAACTATAAATCATTTGTAAGGTAAAAGAGTGGTCCTTCCACGTGCGGTTAGTAAGAGACAGGATCCATGGATAGATAAGATCATTAACGATTTGTGGTCGAAATATAGTCTGTGTAACTTAAAGTTTATTTTAGCAGTGACTTTAGCTGCTGGGGGAGGTTTCCCGTTCAAGTAAGCTACAATCTCATTTTTGGGGGTGCAATATTGAAATTGAATACTATTCTGTTAATCCTTTCGCTTAATAGACATTTAAAGCTAAAAAAAAAAGTATTGTCATCAAGTATATCTTCAATTCTTATTTTTGAATCGAGTCTAGCGTAGGTATTAATCCTTGTTTCAAAGAATTTGACACAAAAATATTTCTCATTGTGATGGAAGACTAGAGTAATTCTTCAACTTCGTAATGTTTGTCAAATTAATCCCTATCAAGCAGATATAATTTTCCTATCTAGCTAAATATTAAAGCTAAGCTATTAATTATAAGGTTCTTGTACACACAAATATTTCTGTGTAATAAAATATATTTAAAAGATAAACAAAATTATAAGAATTGATTTTCTTGGGACAATCATAACTTTGTACGTATCAGCATATATAGAAAAAAGAAATACCAATAAAATCCACTCTTTCATGAGAAATTTATTTTTGACAATTTTCTTTGAATTTGAACATGTAAATGATGTTATGATAACCTGTAAACAAATATAGTTATCTTGCAAGTTGCAAGCCAATAATTCATGTATCACGTGCATGGATTATAGACCAAATGAAAAACATGTTCCTCTCTCTCTCTCTCTCTCGTTCTATATATCATAGCTTGCTCACTACAGATTTTCATACAACAAACTCCTAGTTAAACCTAAGTATCTCCTCTCCTATTAGCAACAATGTTGAAGCCACAGCTTCACCAGTCACACCTTTCAACAAAAATCCCTTTTCTACTACCTAAACCATTCATCCATGGCAGTGGTCATGCTTCTTTTCCTGTGTATTCAAGGTCCTTGTCCACTAAAGCAAACAAAAAAGTTCGTGTTGGCTATAAACATGGAAGCATTAAATCTATAGCTAGTGTCACACAGCAGTCCACAGATGTTAAGGCTGTGGTGACTGTGAAACAAACAGTTGTTGATTTTTGGACAGAAATAGGGATAGAACGAGGACTGGATGATTTTACAGACCTGTTTGGCAAAACACTCCTCTTGGAGCTTGTTAGTGCGGAGCTTGACCCAAGTAAGTAGTGCTTCTTGAAAGACCAGTGCTTCAAGTATTTTATTTTTCTTTTTTCTTTACAAGTGCAAGAAACAACTTTTTAAGTTCTTATCGAATGATTTATTTATTGAAAAAAATTAACATATATTCCTTGTTTACAAAGAAATATATATATATATATTTGAATGATTGAAGTAAGAAAAAACTTGTGTAAGTACAAAAGCTGTACGTACCCACCTAAAAAAAGGAAAAAAGTTGATTCCTTATCTAAATTCCAACTTTTTTATTTATTTATTTCTCTAGAGACGGGATTAGAGAAGCCCTCAATTCGAAAGTACGCACACAAGATAGATCATGAAGGGGAGGATATCAAGTATGAAGCGGATTTTGTGGTTCCACCAGATTTTGGAGAGATTGGTGCCATTTTTGTTGAAAATGAGCACCATAAAGAGATGTACCTTCATGATGTTGTGCTTGATGGCTTCCCTACTGGACCAGTTCATGTGACTTGTGATTCATGGATCCATTCGAAGTTTGACAATAAAAAGAAGAGACTCTTTTTCACTAATAAGGTTAGTTACTTTTTGATAATAAGGTTAGTTCCTAAAAGTTTAAGATATTAAGTAAGGTTTTAAGATGTTATTTATATTTTTCTCTAACATATCTTATTAAGTGAAAGATTTTTGAGTTTGAAAATTATATAGATCCATATTATCTTGTACTTAATTTTTTTTTTATCAAATAGATGTAGATAATGAAATTCGAACTCGTAACTGCTTAACCATCAAAGCTTGGTCATCAAAACTCTGATACCATGTTAAAAAATCATCTCAACTTAAAAACTTTAATTATTAGGTGAGTTTTCAAGACATGATTTATATTATTCTCTAACAGTTAATTACTTTAATGTGATCCAAGATCTTTTTTTTTTGTTTAATTTGACATTGTTATTAATTAATTACCATGTTGGATAATTTTTTTAATATATATAAATTAAACGTTTTGTTGAAAGAGTGAATAACTAGAAAAACAATACAAAAGATTTCATGTGATAAAATCACAAGATATAATCCATCGTGGGAGCTGATATGTATACTTTATATGCTTTAACTCAACGTTCATGATTTAATTATATTTTTTTTTCTCATGATAATGTGAATATTACCATGTGAAGTTTTCAGGTCATGGATATGGTAAAAAAAATAAAACCTCGATCCATATGAATATTTATATATTAGACATCTTTTTTAAAGAAATTTATTAAATTATTTTAATATGTTAATATCAAAAATAAATTTAAAAAAATAAAAAAATATTATTTTAATTTTATAAAATATCCCGCTAAACATAATTTTTTATACTGATTGATTTTTGTGTTTCATGGAATAGTCATACTTGCCATCAGAAACACCAAATGGATTGACAAAACTGAGAAAGGAAGAACTCGAAACTTTACGAGGCAATGACAATGGAGAACGAAAGAAAGGTGAAAGGATCTATGACTATGATGTGTACAATGATCTTGGAAATCCTGATAGTGATCCAGAGACAGCAAGGCCGGTGCTAGGTGGCAAAGAGCACCCGTACCCTAGGCGTTGCCGTACTGGCCGACCACGGACCGAGTCAGGTAAATGCAGAAAAATAATGAAAAAAATAGTAGTGTTGGATTGTGTTCGAGTGAAAAATAATGAAAAAAAATTAATTCGAAACGAGTCGCTTAGTTTTTTGTTCAAAAAAAATTGAACAAAAATATTTTGTTAGAGTGAAATTCCCTGTCTGATCCATGACCAAGCTAGTGTTGGATTGTGTTTGAAAAATAATTACGATCCTTTCATCCGATGTTCTTAAATCCAGTTTAACAAATCAACATTTATAGATTTTAAAATAAATCAGATAAAAATTGACCGAGTAAATCTAGTATTTAATTAAGTAGATCAAAGTCATGTTAAAATATAATTTGATTTAAAAAAAAAATAGATTTGAAACGAGTCACTTAGTTTTTGTTTTAAAATTTTAAACAAAAATATTTTGATATTTTTAAGATAATCTTGATTACCTTATCTAATCGTTGACTTGAGCTTTAAACCGGGTAGATTTAATAACTTTGCTTACATAAACTAGCTAAGAAAAGTTTTTTTTTTTTAAAAAGGCTTATTCTAATCTACATAATGGAAATAATCCTTCTTTCATTATATAATAATAAAAAAAAACTAGATTTACTAAACTAAAACCTATCTATTAAAAGAAATGGTCAAATGTATAACTGTTAATCTATACCTATTAACTAAATCATGGAAATTAATTTTATCCTTCATTGATTCTAACAATTTGGAAACAATTGTGCTGATAGATCCACTTACGGAGACAAGGAGTAGCAGTTTCTACGTGCCTCGAGATGAAGAATTCTCAGAAGTAAAGATGGGCACGTTTTCTGCCAAGACTCTCAAATCAGTATTGCATGCCCTAGTACCTTCTCTATCAACCGCTATTGTTGACAGTGAACTTGGATTCC
>Ga0307513_10012609_pt1 | contig 10420 bp, 9 predicted proteins | sample 15_EM_MG_FD_202174 | JGI IMG/M metagenome (GOLD analysis project Ga0307513, IMG submission 202174) | Populus trichocarpa ectomycorrhiza microbial communities from riparian zone in the Pacific Northwest, United States - 15_EM | ecosystem: Host-associated > Plants > Roots > Unclassified | place...
CCAAGCGCGACGACGGATACCGACGATACAAGCCCGACCACGGTCGCTACAGGGACGCCAGGCGGCGTCTCCATCAGCGACTCGGATCCGGCAAGCTGCATCGCAAGATCACGCTACGGAGGATGCCGCACCGGGTCAAGCAGTATTTCGACGCGGCACGTCGAAACGAGAGTAGGAGTTGAAAATTGCAGTCTTAAAAACCGACCTCACCGACCTCGCGACTCCAAGCGCATCCTTCGCACTCCTCACGACCTGGTCCCCGGCTGTGCGCCCGCTGCGATCGACGCGATGGGCGTGGCCCGCCGCGAAGCCTTCGAGTTGCGGGCGCTTGCGCTTCGCGCGGCGCGCGAGCCGCGGCAGGTCGCGTGGCACGGCGCGCGACAGTGATGTCGTGCCGCCCCGGTTGCCACGCGCGGCCGGCGAGCACGCCTGCGTGCGATGTTCGGGGCCTGCCCTGTTGCTCGAGGTCCGGCTCGCTGACTCGGCGGTGTACCGCGCGGCGCGGCTGACCCTCGGCTTCGCGTTCCAGTAGCTCGATGCCGGGCGACGACTCGGCGCCCGGGCCATGACAGCGATGTCTCGGATCGCGCGTGGCCGCGAGGGTCCGCTTCCTGTCCGATCCAGCGGTTCCTCGGAGTTACCGCGGCATGAGCCGTGCTCCGCTCGACCGCATGCGTGATTCGCTGACTCGCCCGCTGGTGCATGGTTCCCGGGCCGCGGTCGTCGTCGCCGTCGTGCTCGCCGCCGGACCCGCCGTCGCCGAGCCGTCCGCGCGCAACGCCCAGCCCAGCGTGTTCGGCGCCCAGGCCGGTGTCGTCCATACCGAGGCCGAGGCGATGAACGACGTCGAGGCCAGCGGCACGCTCGGCGTGTTCTTCCGGCGCGGCTTCTCGCACCGCTGGGCGCTGCAGTTCGATCTCGGCCGCGTTCGCCACGACGGCTGGAGCATCGTCAGCTCGTCGGCGTCCGTCATGCACGCCTTCGGCTCGTCGCGCTGGCTCGTCCCGCTCGTGCGCGGCGGCGTCGGCTTCGATTTCACGACCGGGATGTATGACGAGAGCGCCGTCCACGCCGAGGCCGCGGCGGTCCTCGAGCTGCACCTCGACGGCGGGTTCGTGCTGGGCGGCGATCTCAGCATCGGCGCGCGCAACTCTGACTCCGCCGGCTGCCCTGGGATCTACGTCGACGACCAGCCAGGCGTCGGTCCCGATGCCTGCGCGGGTGTCTCGGTGTTCCGCTCGACCTATCGCGCCGCCAAGCTCACCCTCGGCGTCGCGTTCTAGCGCCAATGCCGATCGGATAGGCGCAGGCGGTTGAGCTTGCGCCGGAATTGAGGGAGCTGTCCGGAGGCCCTGCTCCGCGACCGCCCCATGGCCGACGTAGTTCGGCAGCTGGACACCGACGAGCGACCGTACGCCAAGGCGCTGTACGGCTCGATTCCGCAAACTCGCTCTTGCCCGGCTGGTCGCCGAGGAAAGTTCTCGCGCCAACGCAACGGCGCGGCCCCCGGCGGAACCACGCGAGCCAACGCTGCACGTCTCGTTGGTGATCTGCGTGTATTGACTATGTGCGCGCGACGCTCTTGTGAGCTGGAGATTGTCCTCACGCGACGCGCTCGCCGCGGTCGCGTGCGCGAACACCTTATCTGCCGTGACGTCGGTGATCTGCAAGGTGGGTAATTCCTTTAGTCGGGTAATCTAACCATGTGCATCATGCGCACGACGATGGGCATCACTGGGTATCTGGTATTGTTGTCTGTCTGCGCTTCGCTGCCGGACATTTGCCATCGCGGAGGCTCGCTATGAAACATCGTCGTGTTCTCGGATTTCTCTTCGTCGCGCTTGCGATCGCAGGCTGTGACGACAGCATCAAGCCTGGCGAAGTCGGTCCGGAAGGTCCGCAGGGCGACGTGGGTCCGGCCGGTCCGGCCGGTGCCGCTGGCCTCGCCGGCGCGACTGGCCCGATGGGTCCCCAGGGTCCCGCTGGCCTCGCCGGCGCGGCCGGCGCGATGGGTCTCCAGGGTCCCGCCGGCCTCAATGGCCTCGATGGCCTCAACGGTCTCGACGGCGCCACCGGTCAGATGGGTCCGCAAGGTCCCGCTGGTCTTTTGACCAGCGGTTCACTGTTCGGGAATACTCCCTATTGGAATGGCAGCTCTTGGGTCACCAACAGCAACAACCTCTTCAACAATGGCGGCAGCATCGGGATCGGAACTTCCAGCCCGGGCGCAAAACTGGATGTGGTAGGAAACGTGAGAATCGCTGACGGCACGCAGGGTGACAGGAAAGTTCTGATGTCGGATGGCAACGGCAATGCATCCTGGAACAAGATGGTAACAGGCTATGTGCTCATCGGCGATGTGGGTTCAGGGATCTCTACTGCTGTAGGTGGCGACATCAGCTTTGCTAGCAAAAGCAACTCTGGATCGTCTTCCACCATCACGGCCAATTTCGAAGACCAGGGCAACACGAACTTCGTGCCCATGATCAGTCTCATCAGCTTGGGAACCGCAAACAATGACAACGACGTGGAGACACCGGTCGTCCTCAACGTGACGTCCACTTCTATTGATGTCTTCCTGAAGGAGACGAACGGCACCACCCAAGATCTTCGGATCAACGTCGCGCTGCTCCCATTCTGATAGGGCGTCCTGGCGCGGATGATCTACCGCGGCGACTGCACCTTGCGGCACGAGACCTTGTCGCCACCGTCGCACGCCTTGCGGAAGAGGGCGGTCGCCTTGACGCTGTCCTGCGGAACGCCGTTGCCGTGCTCGTAGTGGAAGCCGAGATAGCTGCAGGCGAGGGCGCTGCCAGCGTCGCATCCCCGTCGGAACAGCGCGGCGGCCTTGACCGGATCTCGGGCAACGCCTTGGCTGCCGTCGTAGAGCACCCCGAGGGGACCGCACGCGGTCGCCTCGCCGCCATCGCACGCCTTGCGGAGCAGCGCGACGGCGCGCCCTGAATCCCTGGCAACGCCGGTACCGTACATGTAGCGCGTGCCGAGGTCCGCGCAGCTCGCCAGCTCGCCGCCGTCGCACGCCTTGCGCTGGAGTGCGAGCCCCCTGGCCGGGTCCTTGACGACCCCGGCGCCTTGCTCGTAGAGCAAGCCCAGCCGGCCACAGCCTTCGATCTCGCCGCCATCGCACGCCTTCTGAAACAGCGTGGCAGCTGCGGCGGGATCCTTGGCAACTCCGACGCCGCGCACGTGGAGTGCGCCGAGGTGCACGCAGCCCGCCGGGTTGCCGCCGTCGCATGCCGTGCGGTAGAGCGCGGCGCCCTTGACCGCGTCCTTGACCACGCCGGTGCCCCGCTCGTAGAGAATCCCGAGGAGGTGACAGCCGTCCTGCTCACCGCCGTTGCAGGCTTTCTCGACGAGCCTCGCGGCTGTCGCGGCGTTGAGGGCGACGCCGCGGCCACGCATGTAGAGGAGGCCGAGCAACAAACAAGCGCGCATCTCGTCGCCGTCGCACGCCTTCTGATACAGCGCGGCCGCCCTGGTGACGTCTTTGGTGATCTCGTCGCCGCGCTCGTGAAGGCGCCCGAGGTCGGTGCACGCGATCGGCTCTCCGCCGTCGCATGCCTTCCTGTAGAGCGAGATGGTCGTGGCCAGGTCCTTGCGTTGCTCGCGGTACAGCGAGGCGAGCATGCCGCACCCTCGTGCATCGTCGCCGCGACAGGCCTTGTCCAGCAACGCGACCGCCTTGATCGGATCGTGGATCGGGCCTTCCGATTGCCACGCCATCAGGCCGAGCTGCGCGCAGCCGGGCATGTCGCCGCCGTCGCACGCCTTCTGGTACAGCGCGGCGGCGCCGGCCGTATCGAGGGCGACTCCGGTGCCGCGCTCGAGGAGCATGCCGAGACGGGTACAGCTCGCCAGCTCGCCCCCGTCGCAGGCTTGCCGGTGCAGCGACGCGGCCTTGCCGGGATCGCGCGTGACGCCGTCGCCTCGCTCGTGGAGGTAGGCGAGGCGGGCGCAACCCGTGAGCTGTCGACCCGCGCAGGCCCGCTGGTAGAGCGTCGCGGCGGTGGCGACGTTCTTGTCCACGCCGATGCCCTCCTCGTGGAGCCAGCCGAGGCTGCTGCAGCCGACGACGACGCGGCCCGTGCAGGCCCTGCCAAGCAGCGCGGCCGCCTTCGCAGGGTCTCGGGGGACGCCGCGTCCGCGCGTGTAGAGCAGGCCGAGATGAGCACAGCCGCTCATCTCCTCGGCGTCGCATGCCCGGCGATAGAGCACGATGGCTCTGGCCAGGTCCTTGGCAACGCCAACTCCACTCTCGTGGAGCGATCCCAGGTTGGCGCAGGCGACGACGTCATCACCGTTGCAAGCGCGCGTGTACAGCGCGGCCGCCTTGGCCGCGTCGCGAGCCACGCCGATCCCCCGGCCATGGAGGGCGCCGAGGTTGTTGCACGCGGGCAAGGCGCCGCGATCGCATGCGCTGCGATAGAGCTTCGCGGCCGTGGCGGCACTCTCGGCGACGCCGAGCCCGCGTGTGTAGAGCACGGCCAGGTCGTAGCAGCCGAGCACCGAGCCGCGGTCGCACGACCGCTTGAACAGCGCGGCGGCCCTGGCCGGATCGCGCGCCACGCCGGTGCCGTACACGTAGAACACCCCGAGGTCGGTGCACGCCGGGGTCGCGCCGTCGTCGCAGGCCTTGCGATAGAGCCCAGCCAGGAGCGCCATGTCGGCCGCGACGGCGGTGGGGCGTTCGTAGCGAAGGTCGAGGTCCGCGCAGGCGTCGTCGCCCTCGCACGCTGGCCGAGCGCTCGTCGCCGGACCCGCCGGACGTCGGGCGAGCGGCTGGCACGCGACCCCGGCCACGACGAGGACCAGGACCATGCTCGCGAAGCTCGCGCGGTGACACGACATCACGATTGCCATCCGATGCACCCAAGCTCCCATCGCTGCCTCCGGCTCACGGCAAACGCCGATCACCGTGATCGCGCAATCGGATGCTGAAACCCACAACGGATCAGGCGAACCTGACCCCGCGACGAGGGGCGTCGTCGGTGGCCTGGCAAAGTTCGTCGGGGGTGCGTCCCGCCGCGCGTTTCACGTTAGGGTCCGCGCATGTTGCGCCTCGCCTCGATTCTCGCGCTCGCAGCGGCCTGTGGGGCGACGCCTGTCTCGCCACAGCAACCCAGCTCGGCGCCGCCCGTGCCGCGTGGGCCGTACCTCGGGCAGACGGCCGGCCCGCTGCCGCAGCTGTTCGCGCCGGGCGTCGTGTCACGTCGGTACCAGGAGCTCAACGCGGCGTTCTCGCCGGCCGGCGACGAGCTGTTCTTCACGATCGCCGATGCGACGCGCACCATGTACACGCTGCTGCACGTCCAGCGCTTGCCGGACGGCGCGTGGACACCGGCGGCGGTCGCGCCGTTCTCGGGCGTCTACGCGGATGCGGATCCGTTCTTCTCGGCGGATGGCCAGCGGCTCTACTTCATCTCGTCGCGGCCACGCCCCGGCGCGCCTGCCGGCGCCACCGACTACAACCTCTGGTACGCCGCGCGCGCCGGTGCCGGCTGGGCCGAGCCGGTCGACCTCGGCCCGACCGTGAACACGCCGGCCGACGACTACTACGTCTCGGTGACCCGCGACGGCGCCGTGTTCTGGAGCCGCGACGGCAAGGTCATGCGGGCGGCGCCCTCCGGCGGCGGCGGCGACTTCGTCGTCGAGGCGTTGCCCGAGGCCGTCAACGCGCCGGGGACCAACCAGGGCGATCCGTACGTCGCGCCCGACGAATCCTATCTCATCTTCGCGTCATCGGGTCGGCCGGACAATCGCGGATCGCGCGACCTCTATGTGAGCTTCAAGACCGACGGCCAATGGCAGCCGGCTCGCTCGCTCGGCGACGCGATCAACAGCGATCGACTCGAGTATTGCCCGATGATCAGTCCCGACGGCCGCTACTTCTTCTTCACGAGCTACAAGGTGCCCGCGCGGTCGACCCCGCCTGCTCGACGCGAGCTCGCGGCGATCCTGCAGGAACAGGACGCCATCGAGAACGGGCTCGGCAACATCTACTGGATGACGACCGCGTTCCTCGACGCGATGCGTGCCGGCGGTGCGCCACCCGCGCCCTGAGCCCGGCCCGGTCGACTGGCCACCCACGCGCGATGTCCCAAAGTGTCGGATCTTCATCCTTTGGACATGGCGGTTCAGCGGTATCCTGGGAGCATGCTCGAGCTTCGCCCCATCTGTGAGCACTGCGCCGTGTCGTTGCCGCCGAGCTCGCGCGACGCGCGCATCTGCAGCTTCGAATGCACGTTCTGTGCGGCCTGCGTCGAGCGGCTCGACGACGTGTGCCCGAACTGCGGCGGCGGCTTCGCCCCGCGGCCGGTGCGTCCGGCGCGCGAGCTGTCGCCCGGGAACCACCTCGCCGCGCACCCCGCGACGACGCAGGTGAGGCACCGCCCCGTCGATCTCACGGCCCACGCCGCGTTCGCCGCGTCGATCCGCGCGATCGCGGCGTACGAGCGATGACCGCGCGCGTCCGGCGCATCGTCGTCGGCGCGGTGCTGTTCGACGCCGTCACCGCGCTCGATCTCGTCGGGCCGATGGAGGTCTTCGCGATCGCCAACGAGCTCGCCGCGGAGCACGGCGCCCGCGCGCGCTACGAGCTGCGAGTGCTCGGAGTCACCGGCCAGGGCCGCTTCACGGCCGAGTCGGGGCTGGTGTTCGCGGCGCGCGAGACGCTGGCGCGCGCGCCGGCGCTCGACACGCTGATCATTCCCGGGGGCGCGGGGCTGCGCGAGCCGGCGGTGAGCGCCGCGGTCGTCGCCGCGCTGCAGCGCCGCGCGACGAGCACGCGGCGCATCGCCTCGGTGTGCACGGGGATCTACGCGCTCGCCGCGAGCGGCCTGATCGACGGCCGTCGCGCCACCACCCACTGGCGCTTCGCGCGCGAGGTGGCGGCGCGCTTCCCGCGCGTGCGCCTCGACGCCGACGCCATCTACGTCCAGGACGGCCGGTTCTTCACCTCGGCCGGCGTCACCGCGGGGGTCGATCTCGCGCTGGCGCTCGTCGAGGCCGATCTCGGCGCGCGGGTCGCGCTCGCGGTCGCGCGCGAGCTGGTGGTGTTCCTCAAGCGCCAGGGCGGTCAGAGCCAGTACTCGGCGCCGCTGCGCTTCCAGGCGTCATCGACGGATCCGATCCGCGAGACCGGCGCGTGGATCGTCGATCACGTCGGCGAGGACCTCGCCGTCGCCCGCCTCGCGCGCCGCGCGCACCTCAGCCCGCGCCAGTTCACCCGCCGCTTCACCGCGACCTTCGGCGTGGCGCCGGCGACGTATGTTCAGCAGGTTCGCCTCGACGCCGCGCGCGATCTGCTCCTCGAGCCGGGCGCGTCGGTCGCCCAGATCTCCGACGCGACCGGGTTCCACAGCGCCGACGCCTTCAGTCGCGCCTTCGAGTCCCGCTTCGGCGTGCGCCCGGCCGCGTACCGCGCGCGCTTCGCGGTCGCCCGTGAACCGGCGAGATGACGGGAGGGTGACTGCGGGCGTCGCAGACGTCGCGGGGGCCGCGGGACGTCGCATCCGCGGCGCGGGCCCTCGCCCGATGGTTTGCCAGGGCGTGCCCGATTGTGGACATCGCGTGGAACGCAGCGCACGTCGCGTCGCTCCACCCGCGGCGGTGTGCCGGCGAGGCACGTGAACGCGACACCACAGCTGAACACGCGGTTGCTCGAGATCGCTTATCAGATGCGGATTCGGCGGACACGTGAGGCGGTCGACTCGCTTCGCGCGGATGGCCCCGCGCTTGCTGAAGCGTCCGAGCAGATGCGCCTGGCGCGCATCCTTCGCAAAGGAACCGTGATGAAGACTCGCATGATTCTCGCTCTCACGACGCTCGGGACCCTGGCTGCCTCGTCGGCATTTGCCCAGGAGCCCGGGTCCGCTCCCACCGCCGCCTCGCCCAAGATGCGCGTCGCCGCGCAGGTCGAGATGCTCCCGGTCGGCTCCGGGAAGGCAACCATCGATGACACCTCGATGACCCAGGACGCGGCCATCGCGTATGGCGTCACCGGCACCTTCGATTACGCCCTCACGCCCTATCTGAGCATCGGTGTGGCGCCGCGCCTGATCCTCAACGTGATCTCCGACGATGCCGACAATGACGAGAGCGCCGACAAGGAGCTCGATCTGCGCGCGCGCGTGCTCGGCCACTATGCCGTCGCGCCCAAGCTCGAGCTCTACGCCGCGCTGATGCCTGGCTACGCGATCGTGCTGAGCGGCACGGATGGCGTCGACAACAGCTCCGGCTTCGCGATCGGTGGCGCAGCCGGTGTCACCTACGACGTCTCGCCCAGGCTGTTCGTCGGCGGCGAGGTCGGCTACCAGCGCGCGTTCACCAGCAACGACATCACCGTCGGCAACCAGACCGTCAGCGCCGACCTCTCGCTGTCGTACATGCACGTCGGGCTCGGCGCCGGCACGCGCTTCTAGCGTCCGCACGACCGGGCGCGCTCGGGCGCTTCAGGCCGCCTTGCGCTCGCCGGCCGGCTGCGACCAGACGCGCCACAGCGCACCGAACAGGTCGCCGAACCGCGCGCCGAACAACAGCCAGCCACCGAGGCTGAGCGCGCCGTTCAGCAGGTATACGAAGCCGACCACGTTGAGCATCGCGATCGCGATGCCCCGACCCCATGCTCCCGTCGACATGTGCGCGGCCCCGAACCCGGGGATGACCGAGAGCAGCAGCACGGCGCCGGTGCGGCGACGGCGGGTGTCGAAGGCGGTCGTCATCGCGGGCGCAGGTGCGGCCGCCAGCGCCTCGGCGGCGCCGGTCTCGCGCCTGGCGTCCCACACCCCGTCGGCGTCGCCGCGTTCGTCGCTGCGCTGATCCGCGGGCTCGCCACCCGGCGAGTCCGCGGGCAGCTCATCGCCCTCCGACACGGCGTGCTCGCCCGCGCGAACGTCGTGGAGCAGGGCGACCGCGTCCTCGGCGTCCTCCCGGTCGACGATGATGTCGAGCGGGATGAAGCCGCCGAGCCCGCCCAGCGCCGAGGCGTGCATCTCGCCGTTGATCACCACAGGCAGCTCGTGCGCTTCGAACACCGAGCGCACGAAGGCCGCCTCCGCGGGTCCCGAACAAGTACCGATCTTGACGCGATTCCTCATGCCAGCTCTCCGCCATTCATCATACGTAGTTTGGCAGCCGACGGGCTGCGAATCGCGGTGATCCGCGAGCTGCCGGGAACATTCAATCGCGCCAGCGCTGGTGACGAGTCGTCACTTCTGCTTGATCGACTTGCAGATCGTCGCGATCTGGTCGGCCACCGCGGCGCTGCTCGGGCCGGTCAGGCCGGTGCCGCACGACCACTTCGCGGTGCCGACCTTGATCAGCGTCTCGACGAGGAACATCTTGCCGATCGGCGGGTTGCGCTCGTAGCGGACCTCGGTCGCGCTGACCTTCTTGAGGTTCGAGTTGTCCTTGTCCTTCTCGAGCGCGGCGATGCCGTCGTCCCAGTACGGCGCCTCGTCGAGCGTGATGAAGTCGGTGTCCGACAGCGAGATGTGGTGGCTCGATTCGTCGGACTCGATCTTCGCGGTCTTCGGCGCCATCGCGACATAGCCCTTGAACGCCGGGCCGAGCGCCGAGACGTCGATCTCGACCAGCTCGACCGCCGCGGGCTCGGCCGGCTTCGGCGGATCCGGCGTCGGGGCCACGGCGGGCTCGGCCGGCTTCGGCGTGTCCTTTGCCGGCGCCGCGGCCTTCTCGGAATCGGTCTTCTTGCACGCCCCGGCGAGGGCAGCGCACGAGATCAAGGCAACGGCGAGTGTCTTCATGGATCTGCGTCGTAGAACAAGCGCACCCTCGACGCAAGCGCGGGGGGCCTCGTCGGCCCTGATCACGGCTGGGGCCAGGTCAGCCCGTCATGATTCCAACGCGACCGCGAGCGAATGAATTGCCTCGTCCGTGATCCGCGCTGCCCGACATGACACGCTCGAAGCGTGGATGCGCACGAGCGACGCCGATTCCGCCTCGCGATGCCGGTCGCGTGGGTTGGAATCGCGACGGGCGTGTTTCTGTATCTGTTCGATCTCGACGTCACCGACGACTACGCCGGCTGGATCATCGTCACGGTGGTCTTGCAGCTCCCGGCGTACCTCGCCGTCGTCACAGCCGCGCCCGATCGGCCATTCGGCAGGGGCCGCGCGTTCGCCCTCGCGATTCCGGCCGCGCTGATGGTCGCGCTCGCCGCGTTCTTCTTCGGCGGGATCGTCGGCATCGCGATCTGGCGGCCGGTGCCGTTCGAGCTTCGCCCGTACGCGCTCGGGCTCGGGCTGGCGCTGGGCGGGCTGGTCTTCGGATTGGTGACGCACGTGCGGATCATGTCTCGCGACCCGCATCCCCGCGGGGCGCGGCGCGTGCTCGCCCGCGTCGCGATCGTCGGCCTGATCGGGATGCTCGCGGTGGCGAC
>Ga0307513_10012610_pt1 | contig 10420 bp, 7 predicted proteins | sample 15_EM_MG_FD_202174 | JGI IMG/M metagenome (GOLD analysis project Ga0307513, IMG submission 202174) | Populus trichocarpa ectomycorrhiza microbial communities from riparian zone in the Pacific Northwest, United States - 15_EM | ecosystem: Host-associated > Plants > Roots > Unclassified | place...
GTACTTTTTTTTGGCTGATTCGGTAGAGGCTGAGAGAGAGAGAGCAAGATAGAGAGAGAGTGTGCGTATGTGAGAGAGAGAGCTGGGAGCTAAGAACAAGACTGGGTTTTTTTTTGTGGTTGCCTTTTTTATGCTTTTCCCAGTCTGTCTTCTTGTTTTCTTTTACCCCCTCGTGGAAGCAGAATCAAATTTAAGGGAGGGAGGGGGGGTTAATTATAACTTAGTCACTGTAATCTAATACAAATAATTAAACAGTCCTCGTGATTTCATAAACTGTATATTTAACTCCTATTTTTTAAATTTCTTTTTGTTTCGACGATAATAGTAGATATGACAATAAATATCTATTCAAACTCGAACCTAAAATAATTATCCAAGCTTAACCCAAACTTGGTAGGGTATGAATTTTTAATCCTCAACCTAAATGATATAATTTACAACAATTCAATATATGATCAGTTGGATATACATATAATTTTTTTAAAATTTTAAAATTATTTATATATTTTCGGTCAGGTCGGATAGAACAATATCTTTAACAAACTTGAAACCGGACTCTTTTTTTTTGTTTTACCCAAACCTAATTTGGTTTAAAAGTTTCATATACATTCAAATCGGTTCAGGATGATATCCATTAAGTTTAAATAAAATTATTATTCCAATTTGGTTTAAAATCTTTCTCTAAATGATTTTAAAAGTTCATTCCCTACACTGGCATGATGCATTCAAATTTTTTTAATAAATTCTTATATATGTTGGTATTAATGTTTGAATCCAAAAAATCAATAAATAAAGCAAAACTTCTTAACCGTTATTAAATCCATTTATAAATGGATAAATTTTGTCTGTTTCGTGTTTTCGTAATTAAATTTTTGATTTTTTTTTGTTTTAAAAAATAGTAAAAAAGAAGAATTAATAGATAGAATGGAGAGATTGATGAGAAAATAAATCAATTTTTAAAACAGATTATTATTAAACAAAGTATGATCATCATTGATCGAATGATAATTTCATAATTTTTATATTACAGAAAATTATTTATTTGTTTTGATAAATTATGGAAAATAAGGTATGGTTGACTCAATTCAAGAACATGCATGTATGCATTAATATTAATTTTAGATTTCCTATCTATAAACATTCGGATTTTATATTTGTTAGTGTAGTTGTGTTTTCATCCGTCCAAATGCTTGCTTCTATAAAAATCATTAATTTAATCCGAGATGTAGAATTCAACATTAATTAATTAAGATCCGAAATGATTAAATTCAAACTATACAAAAAAAGAAAAAGAATTGGTTTCACATGAATTCCAAGAATTATATATTAATTAATTAGACCAGCTTCCATGATTTTTAAGCAATGAAGAATGATAATGAAGCATCAATTGAGTATTCTTCAGGGGCTTGGGATGTTGTGATGAGCAAATTAAATATGGATTTTGCTTTATTTCAGTCTTTAGTCAATATCCATTCATGTGACCAAAAAGAGAAGATTATTCTTTCTTTGGTGCACATGACCGACCACCTGTGACACTTTATATCATCCAGTCATTCATTTTCAATAATCACGAGATAATTTAGAAATCAAAAGACAAAATTAATTATTAAATATGTTCTTTCAAAAAAAAAAAAATGTAATTAGATGTTACTCTGAGCTGAAAAAAGAAGGTTTGATAATCAAATTAAAAACTTTTAAGAAATTAATCAAATTTAAAACTTTTAAGAAATTAACTATTTCAATCCACAATAATCAATTTGTGAAAAAGTAAACTATAAAAATGCTATAGTATTTTGGACCATAAATCAAACAAAAAAACCATTAATTTGACTCGAAAAATAAATAAAAATCAAAACTTAAAACAAATAAAACTTGCAAAAAAAAACCCAAAAACATGAATTTATTTTATTAAAAAGGACCAAAACTTAGAAAACTAAGTAACATGAAGAGGATGCCAGCAACATGAATTAAGATCCAAACTAGATTTTAACAAATTAAAGATATAGGCATGTTGAAAATCAATAATTGAATAATAATCAAGCATCAAACATAAATGATTATTAATAATCACGATCCGATCAAAATAGATTTTCGTGCAAAAACAAAACCTAAGATTAAATCTATTTTAATAGTTTTGGTTTCAGGAAAATATGGGTTTTTGTCAAACATGACCTTAAAAAAAAAAGATTTTTGCTCATTGCATATGGCTCAATCCTTAAAAAAAATGCATTTTATTTATAAAAAAACAGAGAGAGGAAATGTTTTTTTAGCATTTTTTTTAGAAATTTCTTGGTTTTGCATTTTTTTGGAAATTTACAATAAGTTTATAAAATTCCTTAAGGATTTTGTCAATATTTCAATAACCCTAAAAAAACATTTTCTCTGAAAATCAATGGACAACATTTTGGTATAAATGTTGCACTTACAAGTAAGCTGATATTTAAATATCAGGAGTTGACTAGAAAATTCTCAAAATTATTTTGAATATTCATTAATTTTAATTGAGAGTATTTTTCACCACAATATATAGCTTGTGGAAAACGCTTTTGCCTTCTAAAATAAGTGAACCCTATTAGGATATCTACATGGATTCTTCCCAAAAGAATTTATCCGAGCATATAAACCCATAATAAATTCAAAATATTAGATTTATTTATGAGAGTGAATATTTATTCTGAGTCATAGACTGACCACCGATTAAGAATCCATCATCATCTTTAAACCACATTCAGACCACACAACGCAACTTGCCTGCAACTTGCTTTAGGTAAGTTGCGTTGGGGATGCTAATATCTTTCCTGATCACAACCAATCATTTACCCTGAAATTTTAAATAAAATTAGTTCACATGAGTCTCTTAAACCAAATAAGTAGATGATAATTCCTTAATCCTACTAATGTCTCGCCACGCTGCGCGCCAGACGAGCCATATTCAAATTCTTACGGAAAAGGAAGATCGTATTCATTAGTTTTGTTGTGTATTGGAGGATTTTAAAATAAAAGAAACAATGAAGTTAATTAATGATGATAAAAACTTTGATAGATTTCATTCAATAAAAATCAAATGGCCCAAGTTTGTTTGAATACGAAAAGCTACAGGCCGATATGTCAGAGTTACAAACGAAGGAAGTATAATGATCTGTTGGCAACACTTCAAAAGACTTGCAACGAGGTGAGCTTGTCATGCTTTATTCAGGCATTTGATATTAAACGTCAGCGATCATTTGTTTTCCTTCTTTCTTATATTAACAAACCCTATTTTGTGGATTGCATGTAATGTGCTAAGCAGTCATAAATCACGACTGATAGGAGGTATACCGGCTTGACATGTTTCAGAAATCCATGTACAAACACTCTGGACTTCGCAGTTGAGTCTTGCTGTGTATGGCCTTGGTTCTGTCATGCTCAAATAGAAGTGCTGCTACAAAGCACGTAAATCATGAACTCTTTTAGATTGCTTTGGCCCGCTAAATACATCTTCTTATGCAGTAATTATTCCTGCTGAATTCTTATCGACTGCCTAGACAAAACTTCGTTTACGTGATGATATTTAATTTGGCCCGTGACAGCCTACCTACCAAGTAAAATAACCTAATTTTTTTCTAATATTTATCGAACATTATTACAAAACAAGAAATCATAATAAAAATTGAATAAACGAATCATTCATGCAAACACGCGCGGGCCTCGACTAGTTTGAGCATAAATTCTTGGTTTTTTTCAATCGAGGCTGTCATTGTTAATGTGACAACTGAACCACATGGTATTATTAATTATGAACACACTTTTTTTCCCATTTGACAGTTCAAAAAACTCCTCTATCACAATCTGTGGGAAGCAGATGAATGTATGTTTAAAGAGCTCAACAGCAAGGCACAAGAGGAGCAGCTTGTAAATTATAATGAAGGCCGGGGCCATATCCTTGCTTGCTTGCTTGATGTCTCTTAATAGATGTAGCTAGAGGGACATCATGTTACTCCCCCTTTTTTTCTTATAACAAATCAATATAAAAAGATTTGGGAGCCTATTAATAAATCAATTATAATGAAGGTCGGGGCATGAGAAAAAAGATTCATTATAAAAACTCAGTAGAGACCAAGGCTCTTAACAAGAGAGTCTGATAAAATTTCAGGTTCAATCTTTCTTGGGCTTGGATACGTGTGAAATCCAAGCACATGTGGGTCTAGCTAGATGACAGGTCTAAATCTTTTGGACTCGGTTAAGTGTCGAGTCCAAACACTTGTAAATCTAACAATATATCAAACTCAACATCATTAGGCCCAAGCGTTTGTGAGGTCTATCAAGATGATAGACCCACCCCGCTTAGATTTGGTTATGCAGTAGACTCAATATGCTAAGATCAGTGACTTTTAAGCCAAAAATTCCTTTAAACATGAGCACCTAAGGTGGGAATCTAGGGGCTAAATCTATTATTTGCAATTTTTCACGGGAACTGTTTCTCCAGCCATTTGGCTATGAAATAAATGATCATCAAAGACACCCTTTCTCAAATTTGATGGTAGTAATAACGATAGTTGCATGTCGATTATAAAGGCAAATTAATTATTGATCATCTTTTTAGTTCCCAGCACATGCAACGCAGCTGAATAGACGGTGACCCTCGTCCGTTGGTATTTTGCATATAGTATGGCTCAAAAACCTTTTTCCAATTTTCCTTGCTTTTGTTGTTTGTTTAACACTTTATTGTTTACTTTTATGCACATGAAAGAGAGCTAAATTAAAATATAGAGAGGACCTTTTCTTTCGCTTTCTCATTTAGTTTCTTTCGGTTCCCATTTTGTTTTTTTTTTCTTTTATCATTTTTTTGACTGCCATAAGGTTTTAGTTGAAGTTATTTATTTAGTTTTTCATGTCTTTATTATTTTTCAAATTTTAGTTTAGAAAGCCAACTCAAAAAATTCTAAAAAGGGATTTAAAATCTATCAAATAACTTGGCTTTAAGATAGTATTTGATTAGTGTTAATAACATAAAACATACATATAATAATAAATAGAAATATACTTGGTTGAAAGGATGGTGACGGAGATGTCGTGTTTTTTGTTTATTTTTTTTGTTTTGAGACCATAACTAAATGTTGTATAAAAAATATTTTAGATATATAATTCGTTGAAAAAACATTATTTGTGATAATTATGCAAAAAAGTTAGTAGGGGTCGTGTGAAGATAAATTTAAATGATAGGATGGTAAACAAAATTAATTCATAATAAAACACTATAATTTCTCAAAAACAAGGATGCAAAGTGTTGTGGTCCTTGCAATTAAGGATGGTAAGTTTTCCCCGTATATTAGGGCGTTTGGCATTGCTGTTGGAAAGCACTTTTCAAAAAATTTGAATTTTTTTTTTTTTTTTGCTTTGAAGTAATATGTTTTTGATGTTTTCAAATCATCTTGATATGCTGATCTCAAAAATGATTTTTAAAAAATAAAAAAATATTGTTGGCATACTTTTCTGAGTGAAAAAAAATTTGAAAAGCAACCACAACCCCACTACCAAATGCCAACTGAAATAATGCGAGAAGAAGAATGTGCTCACCTGGTCTGCTGGAGTCGATGGAGACGATGGCGAAGCTCTGGCTGGCCGACACTGCCTCCTCTCCTCTGCTCCTTCTTCTGAATTCACTTGCACAGTGTAAATGCCAACTGAAATAATGCGAGAAGAAGAATGTGCTCACCTGGTCTGCTGGAGTCGATGGAGACGATGGCGAAGCTCTGGCTGGCCGACACTGCCTCCTCTCCTCTGCTCCTTCTTCTGCTTTCCTTTGCTTTCTCTCTTGGTTCTGGAAACGCCGAAGGCAGTAGCAACGGTCTCGGTGACTTTCCTCTGCTTGTGTTTTTTTTGTGTCTCCTGGGTTTCCCAATCCAGTGCGCTTCCCCCTGTTCGTTCTCCCTGTTTCGTTACCTGCCTCTCCGTTTTTGTCTCCGGTTCTCGGCCCCTGTTCCCTCTGGTTTCGGTATCTGTTTCGTCCTCCTGTGGTTTTTTTCTTTGAGATTGTGTTTGGGAAGAAAGCTTTTGGTCTGTGCTTTTCAATTGGGGTTCTGTTTCTTCCCCGTCCTTTTCGTTTGCCTTTTTTCCTTTTTTCTCTGGCTTTTATAAAGCCAGAAAACGTGGTAATCAGGGTGAGCCACGTTCGTCCATGCGTCCCATGATTTGCAGTTACAGATCTCCTGCTGAAACGGTCTTGAGCGACGAAGAAGGTGGGGCATTTGATTCAGAAACGGTGCCATTCACAACTGGAAATGGCAACTTTCATTTTGGACCTTGAATTTTGGAACGTTTTGTAATTAAACCCCTAGTTAAATTGTAATTGGACCCCTGCATTTCAGCGTCTTTTACAAGTGAGTCCTTGAACTTTAATCTGTTTGCAATTGTGCCCCCAATTAACCCCAAACTTTGTTATTTCTCCAATTAAGTCCCTGATTTCATTAATTAAATTAAATCCAAGTCCAATTAAGTCTCAAACTTATTAACTCTCCAATTAAACCCTTTGATTTGATTAATTAAATTAATTCCAAGCTCAATTAAGTCTCAAAACTTATAAATTCTCCAATTAAACCCTTGATTTAATTAATTAAACTAGTCAAGAGTTTAATTAAATCTTTAAACTTCCAATCATGTTGTCCTTAACCCAAATTTTAATTCATTCTTCATTTATTTTATTTTTACTTGTTTTTCATCATTTTTTCATCATTTTTTTAGTAAATAAAATAATTAAAATAAAAAGGTCAAAAATTGGGTTATGACACTTAGTATTGGATTACGGACTTATACCGTGAAATGTAAATCTAGTATGCAATACATATCTGTCTTTTCTTTTTTCTTTTCTAAAAAAATAAAAATATATATATATATATGTTTTGCTTTCAATTCAAATTTTACTAATTTATTCACTAGCATTAGAATTAGGAATATTCATATTCACTAATGCTAAAATTAGGAATACTCTCGGTATTCACTAATGTTAGAGTTAGGAATATCGATACTAGAATTGAGAATTATTTTGATCCCCAATGTTCATGGACGCCAAAGTTAGCAATACCATTTTTTTTCTTTCACGTAATATTTACCAATGTTAGAGTTGAAAATATTCGTAGTTAAATATTTATTGACGCCAAAGTCAGGAATATTATAGGCAAACCATTAAAAGCATAATACAACAAATCCTTAGCAATTCAAGACAAAACCAGCAATGCAATCTACCTTAGGTAGAACGCTTAAGGGATGATAATATCTTTCTTTTTGCGTAATCAATCTCGGGCCATAGAATCTATGTTGACCTGTTAGGGTTTCTAACGATCATAATACTAGATGGTGATTTCTTAAACAAGACATTTTCCCTCTAAGAACAAGATGTCATATATCTGTTCTTTTCATATGAAATTTTTAAAGGTTGTCGCAATTTCAGGTGCGACATAAGGTAACAATGACGTCATAATTTCTTTAAAAAAGCCTTACAATTGGGCAATTCAGTCGGCTCTGACAATTTTGTCTAGTTGAGTTGGCAACCTCAAACGAATAAATGTGAAGCTACAGACTTTCAAATTGAGCAAAGTTAGATTCAAATAAAAGGTGTGCACCCCCCTACCAACTTCAAGTGGTCTCAAGTGACAATAACATCAGAATTTCTCCGACGAAGCTTTGAAATTAGGCAACTCAATCGACTTTGACAGTTTTGGCTTGTAACAACCCCGATTTCCTACATCTTTTTTCGCGATACATTGAAAATTTTCAGATAACATACAGGTTCCACCAAAATTTCTATCAAAATTTCGGCAGAGTCTCCCTTATACTAGGAGGTTCCAAGTTATCGACAAAATCATATTACACTTCCAATTTTATTTCACATCCCGATCCAATCGTCCTGAATCTCAACCCAACTCATCATCATCAACACAACACATCTTATTCAATAACATCATATAATGTAATTCAAGTGAAATATTCGATTTCAACTATAAACATGCATGATTAAATAGGTATTTAGAGTTACACATATTAGATTAAAGTCATACATTCAAATTTACGAATTAATATTACATTTCAAGTTTTAAAAGATAAGTTCCTTAATTTACAAATAATTTACATGGTCAAAAGCAAAAGATAACTAAACCAGTATCACTCCTGACGCGACCTTGATGGACCTAAAAATAGAATTTAACGTGTATATATAAATATAAAAAGGTAGTAACAAACAATAATAATGACAAGTAATAATCTCCGTAGAATTTCTTTTGATACATAAAATTAGGCATAAACCTCTTTTACAATATACATTTTCCATCTATTACCAATATCCACCAATATCCTATTTCATTTACCGAGAATAATTTCATCTTGAAAATCTCAACACAACTTAACGATTTTTCGAACGTCATCTCCTTATAAATTAATCCTCACTTGATACCAATATATTCCTCTCTTGGTATCATTAGCTCATCTTATTCTTTTGTAATAACTAATCAATATCCCCCCCATTTTCTGGAAGGTAATTGTTGACACTAATAATCTTATTAGTACCATTAGTCTCCCAATATTGGGTTAGACTAATCAATTACATTCACGTGCCGATATTAATACCGCTGATTCGTATCATTAACTATTCCTTTCCCAGAATAGTTAATGACATCTTATTCATATCTGATTTACCATCAAAGTTGTCAATGTCAAGAACTCTTGACATCATTAGCCTCCTTATGGAGTAGCTAATCACACCAGAAATGATTGTCGATACCAATGTAACCCATTGATATCATTAACTATTCTCGGCCTAGAATAGTTAATCAACTTATCTTTTTCACTGAACCAGGAGTAACCATGCCAATGTTAGTAATCTTTACTAACATCATAAGTCACCCAATTGCTCGGGATCGACTAATCAATTAAAGAAATGCCGACACCGATGAAACTCCATCGATACCATTAGCTATCCAAACCTGGATAGCTAATCAATGTTATCTGAAAATACTGGTACCAATGGAACCTCATTGATACCATTAGCTATCCAAACCCGGATAACTAATCAATGTCATCTGAATCCTTCATTCATACCGATCCCCTTTCATTTTTCTTATTAACATCATATACATTGTAACCACGGTTGCCAAGTATCATTCGCACATATTCTTAGTTATCGACACTATAGTCACTAAGCATCATTCACATAACCTTGGTCACCCTAATCATAATGTCAAGTATCAATTTATGCCTTTAGCCACCCTCATCATGGTGCTAAGTAGCATTGTAATGTATCCTTAGCCATCGACATTATGGTGACCAATTATCTATCATTTCTCCTTCAATCTCCAAGTCATTGTGTATACCCAATCCATACTAAGGTATGTAAGATAATTACATATATTCTAAAGTTAGCATGGCTAATTCCATACCTATCAATGTAAGGTAATTGTATACATCCTAATAATAACATAATTAATTTGATACATAACAATGCACGTAAGATACTCGTATTCGTTCAAACATTATCCTAACTAATGGAGGTATAACGTTGTACGCAAGGTACTCTTATTCATTCCAATAATATCATCACAAGTTTAATACATATCAATGTACGTAAGGTACTCATATCCATTTCAATTATATCATAACTAGTCGATACACATAAAAGCACGCAAGGTACTCATATTCATTCCAATATTATCGAAGCAATAAAAAAATAAATTCCGAAATTTATCAATAATTTTACATAATTTAATAAGACAAGACGCGATGCACCTACCTAGAGTATGTGCACGTGCTGCCACTCTATGTAATTATCCAGTCCCCACAGCTTCCCTGTACCACAAGGGATTCAGTTTTTATCACAACACAACCAACATCACAACTTCATTTAATTCTCATACAATTAGTATTCTCAAACTAATCACAAGGAATTTCCTTAGAATCTCATACTCTTATCCATTTTCATGTTCATATTCATTCTTATAATTTGTTATTAAAACCATCACTTAACAACAATTCCAAGCAAAGATTAAAAATTATCTAATTCCGATCAATTTAGCTTAACCAACCCAGAACACTATCTAGTGTTTTAATCATAATTATTGTAAAACTCAGGTTTGGGCGTGATTTGTCTCCATGAAAGGCTAAAACATAGAAATATAACTTTTATGAAGAAATCAACTCTAAATTATTTTGTTTTAAGGCTCAAAATCAACAATCACAATAGCCCCTCCTTTATAGAGGATTTTTATCCCTTGAAAATCCTTTTCAACTTCCAACTTATTTTCATGCATAAACAACAATATTATCCAAGGTCATTTGAAATCATTAAGTCACAAATTTAAACCAATTCTAAAACAAAACATTCAAACAATTTCTCTTCCTCTACAATATAGCAAGATTCAGCCAAAATAGGAAAACTCATCCCTTTGGGATTTCT
>Ga0307513_10012611_pt1 | contig 10419 bp, 9 predicted proteins | sample 15_EM_MG_FD_202174 | JGI IMG/M metagenome (GOLD analysis project Ga0307513, IMG submission 202174) | Populus trichocarpa ectomycorrhiza microbial communities from riparian zone in the Pacific Northwest, United States - 15_EM | ecosystem: Host-associated > Plants > Roots > Unclassified | place...
TTATTATTACTATTTATTTATGAATTTATCGTTGCTCACAATGAATTGATCAGGTCATGTTCATGTAAAACATTAACACCAAGTTTAGTAATGTTATGATTACGTACCGAGGATGACGAAGATCATGCAGATGTTAAACTCTAATCTCAGCCCTCCATTTGATTTCACTCCTTTGCAATTTTCACTCTCCCCGCCAGCCATTGCAATGCATCACCACCGCCTCTTCACCCTCGACAGTACCTCCTCCCATCAACATTTGCCATTTTTTTCCTTTAAGTTTTGAAAAAAAAAAAAAACAGGGAGAGCATTGAGATATTTTATGGTGTATGATAAATAATTAGTGGTATTTTATTAATTATTTTTTAATTTTTACTTAAAAAAAATAAATGAGTGTCTTTTTCATTGGTAATCTTTTTTTTATTAGTAATGGATTTTACTTTCTTTTTTCTCTCTTGTATTTATTTTTTTTATAAAATAAATATCACAAAATAATTAATATAATGTTACTAGTTACTTCATGTTTATCTACAAGCAATTTATGATAGTATTTAAAACAACAATTTAAACTTGATGAATTAAGAGAACTCTCTCGCTTGGGTCTCGTAAGGAGAGAATGAACATGGAGTCTGCAAATACCTTGGCTGGGGTGAGATCGCTTCCCACAAAACCACCTGATATAGTGAATGGATTTGGATCTTCATCAAGACAAGGGAGAGTCTCTTTTAGAGATAAGGTGTTAGGTAATCAAACTCCTCCGCCTATGAGAGAAAGGGTTAATTTGATTACCACCGATTGTCCGTATTGAGCATGATAATGGGAATCGTTTATTACCAAAGATCTATATTGATGATTCAGTCTTTCAAGAGTTGTGCTACCCTTGGTATGACTATGTGATCATTAAACTTCTTGGTAAGAACATTGGTTACTATCAGTTAAGAATGAGATTGAAAGGGGTCTGGAAATTGAACGGAGGTTTTGAGCTTATGGACGTTGGCAATGGTTTTTTCATGGTCAAATTTGATCTTGCAGATGATAGAGCGAAAGTATTTAATGTAGGGCCTTCGATTCTTTTTGACCATTACCTTGCAGTACGTAATTGGTCACCAGAGTTTGTATCTTCCACAGAAAAAAATCAATAGAGCAATGGTATGGGTAAGGATTCCAAGCCTTAATCTTGTGTTTTATAATGAGAGTTTCCTCATGGCCATGGCTTCGACTATAGGCAAACCTATTAAGGTTGACCTGCATACACTAAATGTTGAACGAGGGTGTTTTGCTCGTATTTGCATTGAAATTGATCTTGATCAACTCGTATTGGAAAAATTATGGATCAAAGATAATTAGTATAAGGTGGAGTATGAGGGTTTACATTTAATTTGCAGCAATTGTGGCTGTTATGGGCATTTAGGGAGGGATTGCAAAGTTTTGTCATCACATAGTGTGTCAGCCGAGGGGATGGTGGTTGATGAGCTTAGGGCAACGGCAGCTAGAGGAGATATGAATAGTAGTAACGGCTCCATAGTTCAGGTTGTGCATCCAGGTATTGAAAGTAAAATTGACGGTGATTGGCTAACAGTTACCAAAGTTAGGAAACCAAAAAAACAGTAAGGAGCGAAATTGAAGGAGGTGTATAAGGGTAATAAATATAATAAATTTACGGTATTAGAGGGGGTTAATGAGGATGTTTTTGTTGCATCATAACAACATGGGTTACAAGGAAAAAAAGATGTAGGCCTGACTATTCCTAGTACAGGCCTGAATTTTATGACTCAACATAAAAAATATGTAAGACGAGATGAGCCCAAAATAGCTAAACCTATTTTGAAGCCTGTTATTGCTACATACAAGAGACAGGGTAGAATTCCAAAAAGAAAGCAGAAGGTGGTGCCTACATCTACAACGGAACATGATTTTAATAACCCAACTATCTTTACGCCTCTAGTTTTCTCATTAAAAGGCCTTGATATGACAAGGGAGAAAGAAGACTCAGAGCAGAATGCTAACGGGTTGGGGAAGACAGGATCCTACGTTGGAGTTACCACAATGACAACGAAAGAAAATAATAGTACACATGACCCTGGCATAGCTTATCCTTTTGGTGTTGAATGTTCAGATCATGCCACTAGTAAGGAGGATACTATTAACATCATAAATAGTATTAATGGGGTACTGGAAATTGGAGAAGGTATGGTTATGGATGGTGGGCCATAAACTAATGGTTTTTACCATCTTCCCCCCCTTTTGTATTATTTCTTATGATGAAGTGTTTCAATGACTTCTCAATCCTATCTGGGAATATTAGAGGAGCTGTTAATAGCTAGGGTAAAAGACATTGTAGAGATTTAGTGTATAAATATCAGCCCTCACTTTTTGTGACATTGGAAACTCACGTTCCATTTGCTAGGGTGGAGAAATTTTAGGCCAACTTAGGTTATTTTCTGGCAGTTATAGTTGAATTCAAAGGTCATGCAGGGTGTGTCTGGATTTTGTCAACAAAAAGTTTTTTTACTACTAATATCGTGGATGCTACTAGTCAATATGTTACTATTAAAGTTTCTTTAGGAGGCAATCATTGGTTTGTCTTAGCGGTTTATGCATCATTAATTCCTCATCTAAGACAACAACTTTGGGATTATTTGCCAACTCTTACGGATACTGTGCAAGGGGCATAGGCTCTGATCGGGGATTTTAATGAGATTTGTTCACTGGTAGAGAGTTGTGGTAGATTGTTCTATTAGTCTAAAGCTTCCCAATTCTTATAGACAATGACAGCTTGCAGCCTTATGGACCTGAGGTATCAAGGTCAGCAATTTACTTGGCACCACCACATTTATGGTTTTGGTTATTTGGCCAAGAGATTGGATAGGGTTATAGCATTTGTGACTTGGCAAAATGCTTTTTTTGATGCTTATGTAGAGCACCTGTATGGATTTCATTCTAACCACAATCCAATTCTTTTGAGACGTGGATGATTGTCTTACAGGGAAGGGGAGAGGCCTTTCAGATTCGAGGCAGCCTAGACTACTCATAATGAATACAGGAATGTGATTAGTACAACATGGAATAAGAGCATAAATAATGTAATGCATGGTCTCAATGAAGTCTGTAGGGACTCTATAAACTTTAATAACAATACCTTAGGAAACTTTTTTCGAAGGAAGTGATGTATCAAAGCTAGGTTGAAGGGTGTCCAAGTTTGTCTGGATTATAACTATTAGGAATCTCTCTTTTCTCTTGAACGTCAGTTGTGACAGGAATATAACGAAGTTCTCCGACAAGAAGAACTTTTAAGGTTTCAAAAATCAAGAGAAAGATGGGTGAGCCATGAGGATATGAACACCAAATTTTTCCACACTCTTACAAAGACCAGGCGAATGAGGAATAAAATATGTGGATTATTTTTGCCTGACGGGTCGTGGTGCTCTGAGGATAATACTCTTCAGGTGGAAGCTGTCAGTTTCTATAAATCACTATTCTATTATAATGACATTGTTGAGTTGAATGCCTTTGAGGGTGTTACTATTCATAAATTGTCATCGGAAGGGGTATCAGAGTTAGCTAAATCGGTAACCAAAGAGGAGGTGGATATTGCTTTAATGAGCATGGGTTCTTATAAAGCTCCTGGCAAGGATGGTTTTCATGCTCTGTTTTTTAAAACATATTGGGACATAGTAGGAGATGATGTTTGCAGGTTAGTTTATTCGGCTTTTGAGAATGGATCTTTTAATCAGGATATTGTTGAGACTCTTGTAGTTCTTATTCCTAAAGAGAAGAGACTCGCTACCTTTAAACAGTTTCATCCCATTAGTCTCTGCAATATAGTCTACAAGTTGATTACTAAAGTCCTAGTAAATAGACTGTGACCATTCCTGGATGACCTTATTGGGCCTCTTCAAAGCAGCTTCATTCTAGGACGCAATACTTCTGATAATGCATTGATTGCACAAGAGGTGTTGCACTTCATGCATAAGACCATAGGGAAACAGGGTTACCTAGCTGCTAAAGTTGATCTAGAGAAGGCTTATGATAGAGTTAACTGGGAATTTTTTTATAATACTCTAGAGCATTTTGGGTTCCTTGAAGGAACAGTCAGATTAATTATGTTTTGTGTTCAGTCTACCTCTCTAACACTCCTCTGGAATGGTTCAAAATTACCTTCTTTCTCTCCAAATCAGGGGCTTCGGCAGGGTGATCCACTCTCTCCGTACTTATTTGTTCTAAATATGGAGAAGCTATCTTGCTTGATAAGCAAAAAGGTATCTGATAAAGTGTGGCAGCCAATTCATGTTTCTAAAAATGGCCCAGGCATTTCACATCTCTTGTTTGCTGATGATGTCCTTTTTTTTATCAAGGCTAACAAAACACAAATATGCTCACTTATTGATGTTCTCACTAGCTTTTGTAATGCATTAGGCCTTATAGTGAATTTTGATAAATCAAGAGTTATGACCTTAAGGAATGTTAGCAGACATTTGAAAAATACATTAGCTCAGCTGTCACTAATGAAATTTACGAGTGACCTTGAACCATACCTTGATTTTCCTTTGTTTTAAGGGCGTGTAAAACGATCAGACTTCAACTTCATCATGGATCGTATTCAATCTAGACTGGCAGGTTGGAAGGGTCATATGTTTAATAGAGCAAGAAGGGTAACTCTAGCTTGCTCAATTATTTCTTCTATCCCTACATATTATATCCAAAATCAATTGTTTCTGAAAATTGTGTGTAATCGCATTGACAAGACTATCAGGAATTTTATTTGGGGCAAAGGTGAATCAGGTTGTGGTTTCAATTTAATTAATTGGAAGACCATCATTAAGCCTAGAAATTTTAGGGGGCTTGGCATCAGAGAAACTAGGATAGCTAATGTTTTTATCCTTAGCAAACTAGCTTGGCAATTACTTTGTAATGGGAGTAAGTCATGGGTTCAAATCTTTCATCATAAATATATGTGAAATTCTAGTTTGTTTTATTGTTCTCCTCCTTCAAGAACAACGTCTAACACGTGGAAAGCTATTTATAAAGCTTTCATATGCTTACGTGATGGTTTTGCTTTTAAATTGGGTAAAAAATATGTATCATTATGGTTTGACCATTGGCTTAATGCAGGTATAGTGGGTTCCCTTGTTGACTATGTTCATATTAGTGATTCTGGCTTAATGCAGGTATAGTGGGTTCCCTTGTTGACTATGTTCATATTAGTGATTCTAATTTGAAGGTGAATGATTTATGGGTTAATGGCTACTGGAACTTCAGTCATCTTATGACTAATCTTCCTAATGATATCAGGAACCTTGTTACAGCTGTCCCAATACCTTCATATCGTCGGTCTGATGATAGCATCATTTGGCTGTCTAATATTACAAGAATATACAACCCGAAATCAGCCTACTTATGGCTTCTGAAATCTTACGTTACTCTCAATAGTGATCGACACTGGTTTTGGATTTGGAAATTGAAAATTCCCGAAAAGGTTCAGTTGATGATATGGCAAATTTGGCATGATTGTTTGCCCACAAATTCATTACATTTCAAACAGCACCTGACTTCTTCATCGACCTGTTATTGCTGCAATAAAGAGGAGGAAGATATTCTACATTGCTTAAGAGATTGTGTGCATGTTAAAAATGTTTGGGAGACACTTGGCTTTGTTTATTTGGGGGACTTTTGGAGTGCTGAAGTTAAAGTCTGGTGTCAAAACTTTATCTTATCCAATGCAACAACTATATTCCTTTCGGCCATCTGGTGGTTATGAAAGTGTAGGAACTACATTGTGCATGGTGAGTATTTGCAGGGGATTCCTGGATCATTAACCAAATTCATCTTTTAAATGATGAATGCTGAAAGGTATAGGGCAGCTTGGTTTCAGTTCAAAAAGATCTAATATATATTTCATGACTTCGTCCAGATGATAGTTGCGTTTGTGTGAATGTGGACGACAACTCTCAGGGCAACCTAGGCATGTCTAGGTTTGGGGGACTGATTCGAAACAAGGAGGGTTACTGGATGTCGAGTTTCTTGGGTTTTTGTGGTTTTGGATCGAATCTTCTTCCAGAGCTTTTGGCAATTAAACATGGCTTAGTTGTAGCATGAGATAAAGCTCATAGAAGGATCATTCTCTAATTTGATTCTCAAAGGGCAATGAAAGAGGGCAACTCTAAATTCCATAAATTAGGTGCGATGATTGTAAATGTCAAGTTCCTTCTTGCAAGGGAATGGGAGGTTTGTATGCATCATACTTTAAGGAAAGTGAATGCATATGCTAATTTTTCAGGTAAGCATGATGCAAAGAATCATGATTTGTTCAAGGTGTGGGACATTCCTCCTCTAGGGCTAGACTCACTTCTTATGCCCGATTTATTGGGTACCAATTTTAGGAGAGTTCTTTAGTTTAAGTCTTTTAAATTCCATTGCATCAAAAAAAAACTTAATGAATTAAATGCATTTTTTTTAATTGATGGATGTTCATGAATATAATAGTGCTTGAGTTCTTATTGGGTTGGTTTAAGGTGATTTTGGGGTGAAAATAAAGGGGTTCAGTGACTGGAATTTGGAAGAATCTGGCAACAATAGTGGTTTGCATGTGAGATAAATGTTATTAAACAATAAAAAGAGTCACCATGTTATAGTTAGGCATCCCATTACAAAAACCTAATTTATATAGGAAAAGCATTGTCCATATGCCTTAATTTACCGTGAATTGTAATAGTAAATTGATGGTTTTATCCTTAAAAAAAATCAATTAAATTGGTCTTGAGGGGTCAAATGGTCTTTTCACGAGGTTCATTTGCCACTCTATGTTTGTAATTACTTGAATACCCTTAAAAGCAAAAAAAAAAAAAAACTTGTCTGTGGCCTAGGGGCATTTATGGTTTTTTACTTTTTTAAAAACAGTGTAATGACCTAATTGCTCATAGAATCAAAATTTTCAAACCATGGCTTCAGGGGCTTTTGTGTAATTTCATAGAGCTTTTTCCATAGTATTATTTGGTCCTAAGGGCAATATGATAATTTGATAAATAAAGCAGTGTACATATGTCTTGAATTATTGTAGATTATAATACTGAATTGATGGTTTTGCCATTGAAAAAAAAAATCAATTGAACTAGCCTTGTAAGGGTAAAATTATCTTTTCACAATGTCCATTTGTCATTGTATATTTGTTAAAGGGCAACTCAGTCTTTTTCTAATTGTTTTTACATAGTGAAATTACTTAAATACACTTGAAAGCAAAAAAAAAAAACTTTATTGTGGCCTAAGGGCATATATTGTTTTTTTACTTTTCTCGTATAAAGTAATGACTCAATTGCCTTTAGAATCGAAATTCTCAAGCCATGGTTTTAGGGGCTTTTGTGTAATTTCATAAAGGTTTTTTTTGTAATAATTATTTGGTTCTAGGAGCAATTTGGTAACTTTATAAATAAATAATTATTGACGCGTAAGCCTTTTTTGGTAACTTACAATTTGGTTATTGGTGGGCTTACATTTTTTTTTTGGATTTTAATTACTCTTTGTCCTTTTGGGTCCTTTTTTATGGTTGAATTATTTTTTTTAATTACATCTTTCAATATTTTGTTTATTGAGAATTAAGTTTTGTGATTTTTTATATATATATATTTGATGCTTTTGGTCAAATGGCTCACAAGTTTTATAAGCTAATGATGTTTTTCTAAAAAGACTAGGTTTCATGATTCTCTTCATTTTTATTTTTATCAGGTTACCCGATCTCATAACTTGACCTATTGGTTTGGTGGTTGACTTTGGTGGGCTCAATTTTATTCTTTTGTATGATCAATTTTTTTTTTCAATTTTATCTTTCAACGTTTGATTAGTTGAAAATTAAGCTTTGAAACTTTTTAAATTTAATGCTTTTGGTCAAATGACTCAAGCCACAAGTTTAATGGATTAATATGAGTTGACATCATTTTTTTTTCTTATTTTTTGATTGGGAATTAAGTTTTTTAATTAAGCTTAGGTATGATATTTTACGGGTTATGATTTTGGAAGATTAAATTAGGGTTTTCTTTTTCATATTATTAAATTAACTAAACTTATTAAACCTAGTCAACTCATTGACCAGAATCCTGAATTTTATTTAATTCTTTAGAAATCCTATTGTCGTCTTAACTTTGTTCTTCTTACATTTAGAAACAATTTAGCCTAACTTACAGTCTTGACTATTCCTTTCTATTATAGGTTGAACACCCATCCACCCTCTCAAACCTTAACAAAATTCTTAATTGAAGATGTGCTAAAGTTGTTAGATGAAGAATTAGATCTCACTATTATAATAGTTATGGGCATGCGGAATCGTATGGATTTTGTGTACACAATCTATGTCTTGAATGGTTCTATGACATATATTTAAATCAATAATGCTAAGGCATTATAAAAATCCTTGGATTGAAAGTACAAGGCTAATGATGTCGATATGAAGAAATTCATAGTCGAAAAATTTCTTAACTTTAGGATGATCAATTTAAGAACTATAATAAACCAAGTCCAGGATATGCTAAGGATATGTTTGAGTGAAGATTTCCAAGTAGATGTTATTATTGAAAAATTACCACCATTTTAAAAAGACTTCAATAACTACCTTAAACATAAACAAAAAAAAATATATGAGAGTTGAAGATCTCATCCTGATGTTAAGGACAAAAAGGGATGATAGGTTGTCCAATAGAAGAATAAGCACTTCCTTAATGGCCTTAGAAAAAATATGGTTGAAAAAGTGGCAAAGTCTAAAAAAAAAAACAAAAACAAAAGGCTTGTTGTGAAAGGAAATACATTGCAATGAAATTCAATGGGAAATATTTTATATGTAACAAGACTAGACACCAAGTCAAAAATTATAGAAAGAGATTTTAGTAAGACTTAAGCCAAAGTCAATGAGGTTAAGAACCTCTCAAATGAAGTGCTAGAGTGAGCTTTTTTATGGTCATTTTTGAGGTCAACCTAATCAACAATCCTTAGTGTTAGTGAGTTGATACTAGCATAACAAGATATATTTGTGTTGAGAAGAGGATATTCTCCACTTATAAATAAATAGATGGTAAAAAACTATACAGAAAGAATTCATCAACCTTAAAAATACTGAGAATTGAGAAGGCCATATTGAAGATTCCTTGTTAAGCAAAAATTGGTTTAAAATGATATTTAAGAGTGAAAAGTTTATAATTACAAACAAAGGTATGCTTGTTAGAAAAGGGTATTCATATGAGAACCTCTTTAAAACTAATGTAATAATTATTGTAATCAATGATGAGAATAGTAATAAAAAACATCTTCTTCGTACTTGTTTGAGTTTTATAATATATGACATGATATGTTAGGATATGTGAATTGTAATTCTTTATAAAGATTAATAAATCTTGAATTATTACAAAGTATGATTTTTTTTAGAAAAATCATAAATGTGAATTTTATACAAAATCTAAATTCATAAAAACTTCATTTCAAATAATTAAAGGAAGCAGTGAGCCTCTAGATTTAATTTGACTTTGATATTGATTATTTAAATTTTATACAAACTAGAGATGAAAAAATATACTACATCATTTTTATATATATGATTGCATAAGATATTATTATACATATTTTCTAAGAAGCATAGTTAAGGTTCTTTAAATGTTCAAGCATTTTAATAATGAAGAAGTTTAAATTTAGCTTAATAAAAAACAAATGTAATATAAAGCGATAGAGGTGAATAATATAAGTTACTTTTTTGGTGAATTTTGTTTTTAAAATATTATTATTCACTATACCATTGTTTCTTATTCAACTCAATAAAATGAACTCTAAAAATATTAATGAATATCATATTAATAACTTGTGCGGAGGAAATTTAGTTAAAGATATAGTTTATAAACTTAATTAGATATAGATTTTACAACTATTTATAATGATATCCAATAGTAATAATGAGAAGTAATAAATATGTTTGGAATATGTTTAACGAAACTTATTAGCTTTTGTCTATAAATTTTAATTTAACATATATATTTTGTATTTTGTGTTATCACTATAACAACATTAAAAAGGGGAAATAAAGTATCTTAATTTAAAATAAAGTCTATTAAAGGTTTGTTAAATTATTTAAAAATTTATGATAGTAAAAGAACTTAATTATATAGCATTTAAACTTCTATCATTATCTAATTAAGTTCTTAAATAATAAAATTATAAAATCATGTACTATAATTTTATAATATTTTATTAAAATTAAATAGTAATTAAAATATCAAAACGGATAGTATATAGACGTGAGCGCACGTGTACGTGTGCTTATTTTGAAATTATTTTTTTTTTAAAATAATACATCATTTAAACCTTTATTATTTTTTATTTAAGTCATTTTACTAAAATTAAAATATCAAATAATGTATTTTTTTACACAGTATTATTAAAAAATCACTTGCA
>Ga0307513_10012612_pt1 | contig 10419 bp, 1 predicted proteins | sample 15_EM_MG_FD_202174 | JGI IMG/M metagenome (GOLD analysis project Ga0307513, IMG submission 202174) | Populus trichocarpa ectomycorrhiza microbial communities from riparian zone in the Pacific Northwest, United States - 15_EM | ecosystem: Host-associated > Plants > Roots > Unclassified | place...
TGTCTGTGTCGATACGGATTGGAATGACATCGCCACGCGTGGGGCGGAGAATCTTGAAAACAGTGCGAGGGCGGATAACCTCGCCTACGTGATTTATACCTCCGGCTCGACGGGTGAACCAAAGGGGGTGATGGTTGGTCATCGGAACGTCGTCAACTTCTTTACCGCCATGGACGAGCGCATCGGTAGCCGATCCGTCGGAGCGGCGTGGTTGGCGGTCACGAGTATTTCCTTCGACATCTCCGTGCTGGAACTGTTCTGGACACTCGCGAGAGGCTTCAACGTCATTCTCCAGCGAGAGCCAGAGAGGGCAGCCCTCGCCGCCACATCGACGATCAGGCAAACGAATAGGGAGATGGCTTTCAGTCTCTTTTATTTCGCCAGCGCCGACGATGAAGAGAGCGTAGATAAGTATCGGCTGCTCATCGAAGGGGCGAAGTTTGCAGATCGAAATAGCTTCGCAGCGGTGTGGACTCCCGAGCGCCACTTCCACGCCTTCGGCGGTCTTTACCCGAATCCGTCCGTCACCGGCGCGGCCATCGCCACGGTCACCGAGCAAATCCAGATCAGGGCCGGGAGTGTAGTAATCCCGCTGCACAGTCCGATCAGAGTCGCGGAGGAATGGTCGGTCGTGGACAATTTGTCGAAGGGCCGGGTGGGCGTCTCTTTCGCCTCGGGGTGGCATTCAGACGACTTCGTGTTTGCGCCGCATGAGTACGCTCAACGCAAGGAAGCGATGTTGCGCGGCGTCGACATCGTGCGCAAGCTATGGAGAGGAGAGGCCGTCACATTTCAGGGCGGGGCGGGCAATGACGTGGAGGTGAAGATTTGCCCGCGCCCGATCCAACGCGAACTCCCCTTCTGGATCACCGCCGCCGGGAGTCCTGAGACATTTCAAATGGCGGGCGAATTAGGAGCTAATCTTCTGACTCACCTGCTCGGCCAGAGCCTCGAAGAGTTGAGTGAAAAAATAGAAATTTACAGGCGTGCGTGGCGCGAGCATCATCATCAGGGCGAAGGTCAGGTTTCACTCATGCTTCATACTTTTGTCGGAGCAGACGCCGCCTCTGTCCGCGAAAAGGTGCGCCAGCCCTTCATCAATTACCTGCGCAGCTCTTTCGGCCTGATCAAAAATCTGGCGCGCAGTTTAGGTCAGGACATCGAAGGGAAAGACTTTACAGAGGATGACATGCAAGCGCTGCTCTCGCACGCCTTCGACCGATACTTCGAGACGAGCGGGCTTTTCGGGACGCCGGAAAGTTGCTTGCAAATCATTGAGCGGCTGAAGTTGATAGGCGTTGACGAAGTGGCTTGCCTCGTTGACTTCGGCGTTGATTTCGAGTCGGTGATGTCAAGTCTCAACTATTTGAGCACGGTCAAGGAAGAGAGCAACCGCAAGCGCCGCGCGACTGAGGAAGACTATTCGCTACCGGCACAGATTCAAAGACACGGCGTTACTCACCTGCAATGCACTCCTTCGATGGCGAGCATGTTGGTGACGGAACCGGATGCGCTCGATGCTCTCCGCTCTGTGCGCAAGCTGTTGCTCGGCGGCGAAGCACTCCCGGCCACTCTCGCCACACACCTGAGCACCGAATTGTCGGTTGAGATTTACAACATGTATGGGCCGACGGAGACGACCATCTGGTCTGCGACGCACCTGCTGGCGAAAGCCGGCGACAACGTGCCTATCGGTCGCCCGGTTGCCAACACCCAGATATATATTCTCGACCGTTATCTGCAACCCGTCCCGGTCAATGTGCCCGGCGAGTTGTTCATCGGAGGCGCGGGGGTCGTGCGCGGGTATTTGCAGAAACCGGATTTGAGTGCGGAAAGATTCATCCCTGACCCGTTTGGCGGGGGCGGGGGCGAGCGTCTCTACCGCACCGGCGATCTCGCGCGTTACCTGCCCGGGGGCGACATCGAGTTCATCGGGCGCATCGACGATCAAGTGAAGGTGCGCGGCCATCGCATCGAACTCGGAGAGATTGAAACAGCCATTGTGCGACACGCGGGCGTGCGCGAGGCCGTCGTCGTCGCGCGCGAGGACGCACCGGGCGATAAACGTCTGGTCGCCTACCTCGTTCCCGCGCAAGCACGGACACAAAACCACGAACAGCCTTTAACGCCAGTTGACCCGGAGCGCATCCTTGCCGACCACCGGGGCTACAGGTTGGCGAACGGGATGATCGTCGCACACCACAGCGGCCTCCAAACCAACATTATTTACCGGGAAGTGTTTGAAGATAAGGTCTACCTGAAGCAGGGCATCACCCTGAATGATGGCGACTGCGTTTTCGACGTGGGAGCAAATATCGGCCTGTTCACTCTCTTCGTTCACCAGCAGTGCAAAAACCCTGTCGTCTACGCGTTCGAGCCGATCCCCCCGACCTTCGACCTGCTCAGCACCAACGTCGCTCTGTATGGGTTGGACGTGAAGCTTTTTAATTGCGGCTTGTCCGGCGAGACGAAAATGTCGCCCTTCACCTTTTACCCGCACGCCGCCGGTCTCTCCGGTTACGTTTCCGGAGCGGATGAGGACAAGCAGGTAACGAAGTCAATCATCCGAAGTTGGCTCCAAAAGGTCGCGCCGGAGAACAACGGCGCAGTGTTGCCACAAGCCGAACTCGACGCTCTGATGGAAGAGCAACTTCAAAGCGAGACTCACGTCTGCCAGTTGAGAACTCTCTCGGAGATCATCCGTGAGAACAACGTCGAGCGCATTGATCTGCTCAAGATCGACGTGGAAGGAAGCGAATACGACGTGCTCGCCGGTCTCAATCCGGCTGACTGGACAAAGATCAGGCAGATCGTCATCGAGGTACACACGCGGGAACTACTTGACCAGATCAAAGTTCTGCTTGAGAGGCAGAGCTTCAACCTTTTCGTAGATGAAACCATTCTGGTCGAAGAGACGGATGAAGGAGCCGCGACATATGTTTATACGCTCTATGCCATCCACCCCGCACGGGAGAAAGCTCGGGCGGCAACGTCTTTTGCCGCCGCCGGTACTGCGACCGTTCCATCTCCCCCGGTCGCCCTGTCGCTCGGCGAGTTGCGCGACGCGCTCAAGGCTAAACTGCCCGACTTCATGATTCCATCGGCGTTCGTGGTGATGGATGCGCTGCCGCTGACACCTAACGGGAAAGTGAATCGCCGCGCGCTGCCTCAACCCGACGCTCGTCAGGCGGAACGTCGAACCATTGTCGATCTCCCGCGCACGGCGACGGAGAAAGCGCTGAAAGGGGTTTGGATTGAAGTGCTGGGAAGCGAAGAGGTAGGGATATATGACGACTTCTTCGAATCCGGCGGCCACTCTCTGACGGCCACGCAGTTCGTCTCGCGCGTCCACGCCCTATTTGCGGTTGACCTGACGCTGCGAAGTTTCCTGAAGTCTCCCACGATCAGCAGTCTCGCCCAAATGGTGGAAGAAGGTCTGATCGCCAAAGCGAGCACTGACAAGATCGATGAACTGCTCGACCTCCTTGAGTCGCTCGACGAAGATGAACTCGAAACTTCACTGGAAGACCATCTCACGCCCGACGGCAGCGGCCATAAAAATCTGATCGCCTGATCGGTGAACCTCAACCTACTGTCTACCCACACGAACTGAAGCTGATGGCTCACGCCATTCATGCAAAAGCCTATATCCAAGATGCAGGAAGCTGAGCGGCTGGAACGGCTGAAAAAACTATCGCCCGCCAAACGCGCGCTGCTCTTGAAAGCGTTGCAACGAGAAGCCACGCACGGGGAAGCACCGGAACGTATTCCCCGGCTCTCTCGCCGCGATGCGATCCCCGTCTCGTTTGCGCAGCAGAGCCTGTGGTTTCTTCATCAATTAGAGCCTGACGATCCCGGCTATAACGTGCCCGCCGCCGTGCGCCTGACCGGCCCCCTCGATGTCGGCGCGCTTGAGCGGAGCCTCAACGAAATCATTCGCCGCCACGAAGTGCTGCGCACGACGTTTGCCACCGTCAGAGGTGAGTCGGAGCAGGTCATCCATCCGGAGACGCAACTGCGCATAGTCGTGCAGAGCCTTCAGGATTTACCCGCCACCGAACGAGAACAAGAGGCCGAAAAACTGTCGCTCGAAGAGGCGCGGCGGGCTTTTGATCTCTTAAGCGGGCCGGTGCTCCGTGTGAAGTTACTGCGCACAGCAGACAAGGAACATATCCTCCTGCTGACAATGCACCACATCGTTGCCGACGGCTGGTCAATGGGCATTCTCATCAGGGAACTGGCGACACTCTACGAAGCCTTTTCAACCGGGCAGCCTTCGCCGCTCGCGGAATTGCCGCTCCAGTATGCCGACTACGCCGCATGGCAACGCGAATGGCTCAAGGGTGAGTCGTTCGCCGCGCAGCTTGCCTACTGGAAGCAACAACTGGCCGGCGCGCCAGCGGCGTTGGAATTCCCGACGGATCAGGCGAAGCAGCCGGGGCAGAGCCATCAAGGTGCAGTGAAGTCGCTGGTACTGGACAAAGACTTGACGGAAGCGCTCCGCGCCTTCAGCCAGCGAGAAGGCGTCACGTTGTTTATGACGCTGCTCGCCGCCTACAAAGTTTTGATGTACCGCTACAGCGAACAGCAAGACATCCTCGTCGGGACGCCCATCGCCAACCGCAACCGCGAGCAAATTGAAGGCTTGATCGGCTTCTTTGTAAATATGCTGACACTGCGTACGAAGGTTTCCGGCGACCTTCGTTTTCGCGAACTGCTGGCACAGGTGCGTGAGGTTTCGCTGCAAGCATACGCGCATCAGGACTTGCCCTTAGACAAACTCGTCGAGTTGTTGCAGCCGAAGCGTAAACCGCATCAGACGCCGCTCTTCCAAACCACGTTCGTCTTACAAAATATTCCCCTCTCCCAAACTCTCAAGCTCCCGCGTCTGACGCTCGCGCCCTATGAAATCCCCCTCGTGCAAATGCAGTACGACTTCTCCATCACGATCTGGGAGGAGCCAGAACAGTTGACGGCACATCTGAAATACCTGACAGCCCTGTTCGAGGCCGAAACCATTACGCGCATCATCGAAAATTACGAAGCCATACTGCGTCGAATCGTCATGCAGCCGGATATGCGGCTGAACTCAATGGAAATGATGGGCGAGCAAGAGAGAAGCACACAAGTTATGGAAAGCAAAGAGCGTGCGAATGCCAGTCTCAAAAAGCTCCTGACGGTTAAGCCGAAAGCGATCAACATTCAAAAGGGTAATCTCGTCAGGACCAGCTATCTGACACCGGGTGAGAGTCTGCCGCTGGTTGTAGAGCCGGTCGGAGAACTGATCAACCTCGCGGTCTGGGCGAAAGGTAACCTCGGGTTCATCGAGACGGGATTGTTAAAGCACGGGGCACTTCTGTTCCGGGGTTTTCAGGCCAACACTCTCAACCGTTTCGAACAGTTTGTCACGACGATCTCCCCACAACTCTTTGAATACCGGGAACGCTCTTCGCCGCGCACGGCCATCGGCAAGCAAATCTATACTTCGACAGACCATCCTGCGGACCAGTGGATCCAGATGCACAGCGAGCACACTTATTCACATCAATGGCCGCTGAAGATCTGGTTCGGTTGTTTCCAGCCTGCCGAACATGGCGGGGAGACTCCGATGGCGAGTAACCGACAGGTACTCCGATCACTCGACCCGAAAATCATCGAGCGGTTTATGGATCGAAAAGTGATGTACGTCAGGAATTACGGAGATGGTTTGGGAGTCTCATGGCAAACCGCTTTTCAAACTTCGGAGCGTGCCGAAGTCGAAGAATATTGCCGCGAGGCGGGCATCAGGGTGGAATGGACGGATAAAGACCATCTGCGGACGTGGCAGGTGCGGGAAGCCGTTAGGCCACACCCGAGAAGCGGCGAGCCGACCTGGTTCAATCACCTCAACATCTACAACGTCGCCACGCTCGACGCCGACGTGCAGAAGTCATTGTTGACGATGTTCAGGGAAGAGGAACTGCCCTTCAATACCTATTACGGAGACGGTTCAAAGATCGAGCCGTCGGTGCTGACGGAGATTCGGGAAGCTTATACGCGATCAATAGTGACCTTCCCGTGGGAAGCGGGCGATGTCCTGATGCTGGACAACATGTTTGTCGCACACGGGCGGAAACCTTATCAAGGCAGCAGAAAGATCGTGGTCGCAATGGGCGACCTGTTCGGCGGCCACGCCTCATAAAAGGGAGAGAGCGCATGTCCGAGGTGAACCTCCAGGGCTTTGCCATTTCGCCGCAGCAGCAGCGGTTGTGGCGATTACATCAAGATGGCTCGAACTATACGGCGGGCTGCGCCATCGTGCTCGAAGGGCACGTCGAGCCGGACGAATTAAAAGCTGCCCTGCGGAGAATCGTCCTGCGGCATGAAATCCTGCGCACGGGGTTTTATCACCCCCCGGCGTTGACATTTCCTTTGCAGGTGATCGCCGACGACGCCACGTTTGAGTGGCACGCGCTCGACTTGCAGAATGTGGACAGGGCGCAACAGGCAGAGAGAATCAACGCTCTGCTTCGAGAACAGTTGCGGCTACCCTTCGATCTTGAGCATGCACGACCCCTGCGCGCTATTCTGGCGACACTCTCCGGCGAGCGATACGTCTTGCTCCTGACCATGCCCGCGCTCTACGCCGACTCCTGGACGCTCAGAAACCTGTTCAATGAAATCGGGAAGTCATATCAGGCTAGCCCCTCGAACGGCGATCTGCCGAACGAGATAATGCAATACACGCAGTTCTCCGAATGGCAAAACAGCCTCCTCGAAGAAGTTGATGAAACGAGCGTTCAGCACTGGCATCAGCACGACCTCTCGAATCAGTCACCCTTGCCTTTGGAGCACGCGCTGGTCGAGCTTCCGAAATATAAGTCCGAGATGCTCTCCGTCACCATCGAGCCGCTCGCGTTCGGCCAACTTCAAGCGGTCGCCCGCAGGCACAATATGGAAACCTCTGCGTTCCTGCTGGCCTGCTCACACGTGCTTCTCCAGCGACTCAGCGGACAACCACAGATTATCGTCGGCGTTACTCTCGACGGAAGAAAGTTCGAGCCGCTGCACGAGGCGCTCGGGCTGTTTGCGAAAACGGTGCCGGTTCAAGTTCATTTTGAACGCGATGCGCACTTCAGCGAAATCCTCACGCAACTGGACGAGCCGCTACGGAAAGCCCACGACTTTCAGGAATACTTCAATTGGGAACAGGACGCGGAGAAGTCTGGCGACGCCGTGACCCCGTTACTCTCCGTGGGCTTTGAGTTCGAAGAGGAGCCTGCCCCCTATACGTCTGGCGGGGTTACTTTCTCTCTGCACCGGAGCTATGCCGAGACAGACCGCTTCAAGATCAAGCTCCGTTGCGTGTCGGCGGGCAACATCCTGCGCGCGGAATTTCACTATGACCCGGCTTTCCATGCCGCCGAGAACGTCGAACGGATCGCGCGTTTCTTCAAACAACTCGTCAGCAGCGCCGCCGCCGACCCATCGCTGCCCATCAATAAGCTGGAAATATTAAGCGACGCGGACCGGCATCAGCTGATCTCCGAATGGAACAACACGCACAAGGATTATCCGCAGCAACAGAGACTGCATGAGTTGTTTGAGGCACAGGTCGAATGCACGCCTGACGCCATCGCGGTTGTGTATGAAGACACGCAGGTGACTTATCGTGAACTCAACGAGCGTGCCAATCAACTGGCACATCATCTGCAAACGTATAGTGTGGCTCCTGAAATATTGGTCGGCGTGTTGATGGAGCGTTCTATCGAAATGGTTGTCGCGCTTCTGGGAGTGCTCAAAGCTGGCGGCGCATACGTCTCACTGAATCCTGAATATCCGAAACAGCGATTGTCGTTCATGATCAAGGATGCTCGCCTTTCGGTGGTCTTGAGCCAGACCTGGCTGATAGAGAAACTTCCCAGACGCCAAGCGCAGATCATCAGTCTCGATGCCGCACAGCCGGCACTCGACAGCCACAGCCGCGCCAACTTGGGGACGCCGGTCGAGGCGGAACATCCCGCCTACGTCATCTACACATCAGGCTCGACCGGCCAGCCTAAAGGCGTCGTCATCACGCATCGCGCCATCACCAACCACATGCGCTGGATGCAGGAACGCTTCCCCCTCACCACCGCTGACCGCGTCTTGCAGAAGACGCCCTTCAGCTTCGATGCCTCGGTCTGGGAGTTCTATGCCCCGCTGTTGTGCGGCGCGCAACTGGTCATGGCGCGTCCGGGCGGGCATCGTGACGGGGCGTACCTGACGGCGGTCATGGCCGCACAGGGAGTGACCGTCTTGCAGGTAGTGCCGAGTCTGCTGGCGGTGCTGGCGGAGGAAGCGGGGTTGGGCGCGTGTATGAGTCTGCGACGAGTGTATTGCGGCGGGGAGGTGTTGACGGCGCAGTTAGCGAGCGGGTTTGGGGAGCGTGCGCGGGGAGCGGGGTTAGAGGTAGAGCTAGTGAATCTGTACGGGCCGACGGAAGCTTGTATTGATGCCAGCTATTGGGAAAGAGCGGAGACGTGGAGCAGTGGGCGGGTGGGCGAGCAGGGTCAGGCGGAATCGGCGATGGAAGCGAGGAGCGTCCCGATCGGGAGGCCGGTGGCGAACACGCAGATGTACGTGCTCGACGGTGAGATGGGGGTTATACCGGTAGGCGTGACGGGAGAGTTGTACATCGGAGGCGAGGGGCTGGCACGAGGATATCTGCACCGCGCTGAAGTGACGGCGGAGAAGTTTCTGCCGCACCCATATAGCACGGTGGGGGGAGCAAGGCTCTACCGCACAGGCGACACGGGGCGCTATTTAGGGGACGGGCAACTGGAGTACATCGGGCGTGCAGATCAACAGGTGAAGGTGCGTGGGTTCCGCATCGAGTTGGGTGAGATCGAGGCGACCTTGACCCGGCATCCCGCCGTGAGAGAGGCCGTCGTCATGGTGCGAGAAGACATCCCCGGCCATCAAAATCTCGCGGCTTATGTAGTACAGAACTTGCAGTACGTCGAGGCTGATAAAAAGGTGGCGCTGGCGTCGCATCGAGTCACGCAATGGCAGGACGTTCACAATGATGAAGTGGCTAATGAGACTTCCATCAGTGATGAGCCAACCTTCAACATCAGCGGGTGGAAGAGCAGTTACACCGGAAAGGCCATTCCTGAAGCGGAGATGCGCGAATGGCTCGACTCGACGGTGGAGAGAGTCCTCGCGCGGAAGCCTGCGAGCATTCTTGAGATTGGCTGCGGGACGGGTCTGCTGCTGTTTCGCCTCGCCCGGCATTGCACGACGTATTGGGGGCGCGACTTTTCACAGGCGGCTCTCGATTATGTGCGGCAACATCTGGAATTGCTGAACGGCGGTGCGGCGCACGTTCAGCTCGCGCAACGAGAGGCGACTGACTTTGAAGGCATTGATCCGAAAACGTTCGACGGAGTGATCATCAATTCTGTCGTCCAATACTTTCCGGGCGTTGACTATTTCGTGCGTGTGCTGCAAGGGGCGATCAGGTCTGTGCGCAAAGGGGGCTTCATCATGGTGGGAGATGTGCGCAATCTTCCGCTACTGGAAGCGTTTCATACTTCCGTTCAATTAGAACAGGCGGATGCATCGCTCTCGGTCGCACAGTTGCGACAGCAAGTGCAGAAGGCTCTGGTTGAAGAACCCGAACTGGTCATTGACCCCGCCTTCTTCATTGCTCTGAAACAACGCCTGCCGGAAATCAACCACGTCCAGATCAATCTCAAGCGCGGGCGTTTTCAGAACGAGTTGAACCGCTTCCGCTACGACGTAATTCTGCATGTGGGAGCTATGACACAGCCGGAAGCGGATTTGAAATGGGTTGATTGGGACAAGCAGGGAGTGTCGTTGGATTCCGTACGGCAATCGCTGTGGGAAACCGAACCGGAGTTTTTCGGTCTGACGAACGTTCCCAATGCTCGCGTGCTGTCTGCCGTGCAGGCGGGCATGCTGTTGTCCGGTTTCAGCGAATCCAGCACGGTCGGCGAGCTTCGGGCGGCTCTACAGAAAGAGGCGAGCACTGCCATTGACCCGGAAGAGCTGTGGGCTTTGGGCGACGAGTTGCCTTATGAGGTTGACGTCAGTTGGGCAGGGACGAGCGCGGACGGACGCTGCGACGTACTGTTCAGCCGGAGAGCGGAAAACGAAGTCGGGGCGTTGAGCCGAACCGCCCGCGTCGCTTATCCACTGGCCGCGGAGATGACCACACCGCGCCGCCTGAGTTCTTATACAAATGATCCGCTTCAGGACACCTTCGCTCGTGAGTTGATTCCCGATGTAGTCAACTACCTGAAAGAAGAGTTGCCCGATTACATGATCCCGACAGCCTTTGTCATGCTCGACGCGTTACCGCTTTTGCCAAGCGGCAAAATAGACCGGCGCGCGTTGCCTGCGCCGGAGTGGAGCAGCGTTGAACTGGAAGCGACG
>Ga0307513_10012613_pt1 | contig 10418 bp, 6 predicted proteins | sample 15_EM_MG_FD_202174 | JGI IMG/M metagenome (GOLD analysis project Ga0307513, IMG submission 202174) | Populus trichocarpa ectomycorrhiza microbial communities from riparian zone in the Pacific Northwest, United States - 15_EM | ecosystem: Host-associated > Plants > Roots > Unclassified | place...
CCTCGTTATCCGCGGACCGCGGGCGATCTGCTGATCATTCGGCCGCGCGTGCTGGGTTCCATGTCGAGCGCGCTGCTGGAAACGAAGGAGCCGCGCCAGCATCCAATCGAGTTCGAGGCGCCCGTTCGCAATACCGACGTGTTCGAGATCACCGTGCCGGCGGGCTTCGTGCCCGACTCGCTGCCGCAGGCGGTCAACGAGGACCTCGGTTCCATCGCCTACCGCAGCTCCACTACCTTCGCCGGCAACGTGCTGCGCTACACGCGCACGCTGGAGGTGAAAGAGCTCAGCGTGCCCGTGGCGAAGGCGGAGTCGTTGAAGAATTTCTTTCGCGCGATCGAGAACGACGAGCGGAACTCGGCGCTGTTCAAGAAGGCGCCGTGACGGGCGTAGTACGAATGCCCACTTTCATCCGTCGGTTCACGATCTCTCGTCAGTAAAACGCCAGCAGGTCGCCCGTCCAGGATTTTTTTTCCTGGTAGGCGGCGAGCCGAGCTTCCTGCGGTTTCGTATTCCAGTGAAAAGCCTTCGCCATGCGAATCGCACGCTTCTCCAGGTCGCCTGCCTCGTCGAACTCGCCGAGGTTGGCGTGTGCCGCGGCGCGAATCTCCCAGGCGATGGGGTTCAGTTCGTAGATACCCCGGTCCTTGCCGATGATTTCCAGCGCGCGTTTCGGATTGCGAACCTCCGCATCCGGACTGCTCGCGAGTAGCGCCGAAAGATAGAACCGCGCTTCCGGCCGGTTGCCTTCGACAACGCGCCCCAGCAGCTCGACCGCCTTGCGTACGTTTACGAAGTTCGACGCGTCGCGCAGATAGTAGTTAGCCAGAACGAGTTGCGCATCGTTGTCCCCGGCACGCGCGGCCTTGTCGAGCCAGAAAATCCCCTTCGCTTCGTTCGCTTCGTTCGCTTCGAACATGAATGAGTTCAGTTGCTCGTGGCCCACCACGTATTGCGCGAAAGAGTTGCCGGCCTGCGCCGCCTTGATGATCCAGTCGAGGGGCACCTCCCCGGACGGTGGACCGTCGGCGTTCTGAAGAAGCAATCCATAGACCAGCTGCGAATCCGGATTGCCGGAGACAGCTCTTTTCTTGATCTCGTTCAGATCCTGCTCGACCGTCTTTGATGTGGGTCCGGGCCGTGCCGTGAATTTGACTTTGAATCGAATCGTGCAGGGCTCGGCGCTGCCATTGCCGATTTGTGGGCTGAAAAGACTGTTCATCGACAGGAGCATGGCCGGACCATCAAACGGCTGGGCCGGGATCAGCCGCACCGCCCGTGGATCATGATCGCGGCCATCACTGAAGACTCTCGCGTCGATGATTGCGAAACCCGAGAGGCCTTTTTCGGCGGGCCCGGGTGGAAAATAGTTATCCGGATTCGCCGGTGCCTTCATCTTGCACCACACCTTTTTCGATGCGACAAGAATTTTCCCGATTCCCAGGATGCTTTTTTGAAGCGCGTCTTTGCCGAACCTGGCGCGCAACTCTTCGGCAGTCTTGCGTGCCGACTCGCTCATGTGCGGATTGAGCTGTTCGTAGATACTCTGCGCCATTTCGCTCGGCCGTTGTTCCAGCGCGAGGGCGGCCCACGCATAGCCCAGAGTGTTGTCGCGTTTCACGCCCTCGCCCTGGACGTACATGATGGCGAGCGTTTCCTGCGACTCGGCGTGGCCGAGTTCCGCGAGTTCGCGATAGAGCTCGAACGCCCGCGGAAAGTCCTTCGCCTGATATGCGGCGTTGGCGGTGTACAGGTCGGCGTGGGCCAACGAACCCGTGAAGCCCGCCAGGCACACGATGAGGACCCTGATCCCGGACTTCCTCCGCATGCTCCCCTCCAGCCCAACGCCCTGCGGGCACACATTCGGACAACTGGTAGTCCAGGTTGAGTGACCAGTTTTCACTCGGGTGCCAGCCGAGGCCCGCACCATAGAGCACGTCTGGATTCGCCGTCCACCACGGGTGAACCGAAATCGGCGAATGCGTCCTCCAGGAAAGTGTCCAGTTCACCCGGGTCCACATCCGCCGTAGCCACGCCGCCCCTCAGGCGTGCGCGGCTGAAAACACCATGAAGAGGCCCAGTGCCAGACTCAGGCAAACCTTCCTTTGATTTTCCATCGGCGCATTCCTCAGTGCTTCCTGGGTTATTGTCCATTCGCAATGGTCCCCCCGCTGGAGGAGTACATGAACAAGTTCGCGACCGCATATCGGCCTTGGTTGGGAATTCTGGTTTTGGCCACAAGCGGCATCGGCGGTAGTGCCCGCGCGGCGGGTGACTTCAACGGTCCGTTCGTATGCTCGATGGTTGCGGGCCTGCTCATCACGCAGGAGTGGTACACGGCGGGCTTCGAGACTGGCGGTGTCGACGATACGAAATGGCAAGGCATGTTCATGCACTACGGCTACGTCGACATCTGGGCGCAGGACCCGCCGGCCGGCTACACGTGGAGCGCGCCCATCCACTCGGCGTGCACGAAGAACTCGACGATGCCCGATCGCGTGATTTTTACAGCTTGGAGCTGGGAACTCGCGTACTCGAAGAATAAGTTCGTCACGACGACGGCGGAGGCGGTGCGGAAGTTCAAGAAGACCTTCCCATCGATGAAGCGCCTCGAGTTGGTGACGCTCGCCAGGTGCCCGAAGGATCCGGCGAATCCCGCCTTCGATGTGAGCGGCAAGCATTGCAATCCGAACGCGGCAGTTCCGCCGCAGCCGGGCGTCACAAACAAGAACGCCGGCCAGCAGGACTGCTACGTCCCTCCCGAAGTCGACTCGGCGCTCGAGAAGGTCGCCGCCATGCCCGAGTTCGCGGGGCTCGTCTACGTCGGCCCGAAGTTCTACTCGCAGGCGTGCCGTGAGCCCGTGGACGGCGGGCACCTCGGGTCGAACAACAACCAGGTCGCGAAGGACGTCGCGACCTACTATATGGCGCGACCATAGAATCCGCGCGGATCAGCGCGTAGCGGCAGTGTCGCGCGGCAGCTCGGCGGGCAGCCGCTCATCCACTACGTCGTCACGACGCAGCTTTTTCATGACGACGTACACGGGCACGCCGGCGAGGGTCAGGCCGATGCCCCAATAGATCGCTTCCGCGCCGGCGCCGAAGATCGTCCAGATCGAGTAGATCGCCCCGAGAATGGCGATCGTGGAGAACACACCGAGGCTTTTTCCTTTTGGGCCGAGATCGCCCTGCCAGGCGAGCTTCAGCGTCGCCACCGAGCAGCACAGGTAGGTCACGAGGGTCGCGAGCGTGGCAATGAGCAGCATCTTGGTAAACACCACCACCATCGAGGAGGTGTAGTTGAACAACACCACGATCGTGAGCAGGCCCGAGGTGATGAACAGCGATGTGCCGGGGGTCTGGTACTTCGACTGCCGCGCGAAGAACTTCGGGAACACTCCCGCGCGCGCCAGCGCGGCCGGCATTTCACCGTGGATCAGGATCCAGCCGTTCAGCGCGCCGAATCCGCTGATGAACGCGAACAGCGCGAGCAGCGTCGCGGCATTGCCGCCCCAGAACATGCGCACCACATCGGCGAACGGCGCCGTCGATTGCGCGAGCTGCGCGGTGGGCAGCAGCAGCACGACCGTCGAACAGGCGAGGATGTAGATTGCCGTGGTGATCGCGGTGCCCCAGAGCGTCGCGCGGGGAATCGTTTTCTCCGGGTCAATAACGCTTCCTGCCGGCACCGTCGCCGACTCGAGTCCGAGGAATGCCCACAGCGTCAGCGCCGCGGACGCCGTCACCGCGGAAAAGCTCAGCGGCTGCGGATCGACGCGAATGACCGACGCGTCGCCCTTGCCGAGCAGCACGATCCCGAGCACGACGATCGCCAGCAACGGCATCACCTTGAGCACGGTGGTGACGATCTGCAGAACGCCCATCTGCCGCACGCCGCGCCAGTTGAGGAACGTCAGGATCCAGATGATCGCGCACGATACGATCGCGGGTCCTCCGACGGTCTGCTTGATCGCCGGAAAGAGTTCGGCCAGATACGCGACCGTTCCGGTTACGATCGCGGCGTTGCCGATCCAGACCGCCATCCAATAGCCCCATGCCGTCAAAAAGCCTGCCGCTTCGCCGAATGCCTTGCGCGGATAGACGTAAGGTCCGGCAGCATCCGGATACGACCGGGCCAGTCGGGCAAAAATGATCGCGAGCAGTACGCTGCCTGCCGCGGTGACCAGCCAGCCGAGGATGCTGTTCACGCCATAGGGCGCGAGCGATGCCGGCAGCAGGAACACGCCCGACCCGATCATGTTGCCGATGACCAGCGCCAGGCACATCCAGAAGCCGAGGCCGCGCGCCGTTTTCGATTCGCTCATGGCGGCAGTGTAGCGCGCGAGGTGGCGCTCCCGTCATGATGGCGACGCTGCAAGGGAAAACGCCTGTGAACAGATTGGAGCGAGTCTGCTGGTCGATCGTCGTCGCGTCGCTCGGCTGCGTGTGTACCACGTCGTTCGCGGACGGCGTTCGCGCCCGCGCTCTGGGCATTCCATTCGATGGCGCGCCGGGTCGCTTCAATGCGATCACCGACGTCGAGGGAGTGACGGTCGGCTACACCACGCTCATCGATGGCGAAGGCAAGGACGCGGTTCGCACCGGCGTGACGGCAATTCTGCCCCGCGGGGAAGCCACCAAGGACAAGCCGGTGTTCGCTGGCGTGTTCAGCCTGAACGGCAATGGCGAGATGACTGGCACGCTTTGGATCGAGGAATCCGGCTTCCTCGAAGGGCCGGTGTTGATCACGAACACCCACAGCGTCGGCGTCGTGCACGACGCCGCGATCGAGTGGCGCATCCGTCATGGCGGCGCGGACGCTTCCGGCTACTGGTGGTCGACGCCGGTCGTCGCCGAGACGTGGGACGGGCACTTGAACGACATCAACGGCTTTCACGTCAGACCTGAGCACGTGTTCGCCGCGCTCGAGAGCGCGCACGGCGGCGCGATCGCCGAAGGCAACGTCGGCGGCGGCACCGGCATGATTTGCCACGAGTTCAAGTGCGGCACAGGGACGAGTTCTCGCCTCATAAAGATCGACGAGCGCGAATATCGCCTCGGCGTGCTGGTGCAGGCGAACTACGGCGTGCGCGGCGAATTGCGCATCGCTGGCGTTCCGGTCGGCAAAGTGTTGCAAGACGACCTGCTGAAATCGAAACCGAAGGACCACGGCTCGATCATCATTGTCATTGCCACCGACGCGCCGCTCCTGCCTCACCAGCTGAAGCGACTCGCGAAACGCGCATCGCTCGGCCTCGCACGCAATGGCAGCTATGCGGAAAATGGTTCCGGCGACGTCTTCATCGCGTTTTCGACCGCAAACAAAACCGCGAACCAGGCGACGACGGCGTCTTTGACCGCGCTCGGCAACGAGCAGATCGATCCGCTGTTCCTCGCGACGGTGCAGGCCGTCGAGGAGAGCATCGTCAATGCGATGATCGCCGCGGAACCGATGACCGGCTACGACGGTCACAAGGCTGCGGCCATCGATCATCAGGCGCTGATCAAACTACTGAAGGAGCACAAGGCCATTCTGGAAAAGAAGACGGCGCGCTAACGCCCTGCCTTCTTCTCGAATACCGCGCGACCCGCGCGCAGGTAGTCCATCGTGTCCTTCTTTTCCTGCGCGTCGTTGTAGTCCTGGCGCGCGTCGGCCGAGGCAATTATCCGGTCGATCCAGCGCAGGAAGTATTCGGCATCCTCGGGTGATTTCGCGGGTCGGCCGTCGATCGACACGTAGATAGGGCTCGTGCTCGCGTACGGATAAATGTCGAAGATCAGCGCATCGGGCTCGTCGTTCCACGCGCGCAGCAGGATCCAGCCGCTCATCGTCACGGGAATCAGCCCGGTGAGCTCGGCACTCGTCGCATCCTTCTTCCCATGGCGTGCGACGACGCGACCGTTGTACAGCACCTCGACGTGATCGAGCGGTGCGAGCGAGCGCATCGCCGCGCGGTAATTCAGCTTGCGTCCAGCCGGAAGCTCGATCGTGTCGCCGGGATTCCGTCCGTCGACCTGCAGCGCCAGCAGCGGCCCGTTGCTCGCAAAGGTGTGTCCTTCTCGCAGGGCCTTGTGCAAGGCCTCCGCGCTCGTGTCGCCGCCGGTCTGCAAGAACACGCGATTCATGCCGACCGGTCCACGCAGGCTCGCGTAGTTAGCCATCGCATCGGTGCCGGCGCCGGCCGACAGCCGGAACCCGAGGTTCAACAGCCGATGCCAGACCGCCGCCGTCGCCTTGTGATCCGAGAACCCGACTACTTCGATGTAGTCCACCTTGCCGAGCGCGACGTCGACCGGCAAGGCGTTCGTCAGCGACTTCTCTTTTTCCGGCACGATCTCCCAATCGAACGGATGCACGTAGCCGACGAGCGCGCCTTGTGCGTGCGCAAGGTCAGCCACCGCGCCGTTGTGCGGATACGGCGATGCGAGCGCGCTCTGCCGGTAAGCACTGAAATCCGGCGTCAGGAAATGATCCCCGAGGTCTAACAGGCCGAGATGTCCCCAATAGCTCGTGTGGTACTCCTGCGCCTGAAAGATCGTCACGCCGCCGTCGCGCGTCACGGCGCCGCCGGCATATGCGATGTCCGGAATGCGCTGCTCTTTGTTTACGACGGTGTTGTAGATGACGTCCAGATCCTCGGCGCGCGCCTGCGCGGCCAGCGTCTGCAATGTGCTTCTATACTGGCCGCCATAGTTCATGTGCACGTGCAGGTCGGCCGAAACGCTCGCCGGCGCAAAATCCGGTAACGACAGCCGCTTGAACGAAATTCCAACCGCGGCGCCCAGCCTCTCCTGGACTTGCATCGTGTGCCGCGCCGCCGCGTAGCGGAGCCCGCGCCACGCGGTGATCTTCGCTTCCCCGAGCGGCACGCTCACGACGCACTCGCGATGACAGTCGAAATAGCGCGTCTCCTCCAACTGAGTTGCCGGATCGAAGCCGTCGTCTGCGCTCACCCACGCGTCATCGGGCGCATATGCGCGTGCATCGCTGCCTCGAACGCTGACTCGCCCGGACACCGGCTTGCCTGCCTCGTCGGTCAGCGTGATCGTGAGGCGTGTCATCGGCCGCGCGAAATGCCGGGTTTTGGCTACGATTTGCCGTTGCATTCCGCCCGTGAACTCGCGAATCCAGAGCGCGACGTTGCCCGATTCGTTGCTGATGTAGGCGACGCGGCGACCGTCTGGCGACCAACGCGCCTGCGTGACGTCGAACTCGCCGAACGTCAGCGGCAGCGTGGCTTCGCCCTTCAGCGTGGACACCCACAGCTGGTGCCATTGCCGGCCTTGATAGCTGCTGTACAACACACGCCGGCCGTCAGGAGCCACTTCCGGATTCGCGCGCCAGCTCGTCTCCTCGTTGATGAAGCATGAAGGCGCCCCGCCCGTCTCGAGCGCGATGCTGCAGATCGGTCCCGTGCCGTAGGCATTCTCGCGATTGGACACGAACACCAGGCTCTTGCCGTCCGGCGTCCACGACGGATTGATCGTGTGATCGTGCGTCGAATAGTAGTAGCGCGGGATCTCGCTCTCGCGGGGCGCGATGACGGCGCGCGGAGTTCCGAGTCCGGACGGCGTGACGTCCGCGACGTAGAGATTGAAGTGGCCGCTGCCCGCTGTGGACACGAACGCGATGCGGCCGCCGTCCGGCGAATACCTCGGTTGAACCTGCACGGCCTTGGTCTGCGTGAGTTGCTGCGTCTTGCGGTTGGTCAGGTCCAATCGCCAGAGCTCGATCGCATCGGCGTGATGTCTCGCAAACACGATGAAGCGGCCGTCGGGCGAGAAGTCGGGTTGATAGTCGTAGCCCGGGCCGTAAGTGAGTTCAACGGCCGTATCGGCGTCAATGGCCTGCAGCCACAGCGAACCGCCCATGCTGTACACGACGCTCTTCCCGTCCGGCGAGAACGCCACGCTGGACGGGCCGCTCGTGAGCTGCGGCAGGAACATCTCCCGATAATAATAAGAGTGCGGAAGATCGACCTGCCGGAGGACCGGGACACGTGCGGCGAATGCGCAGTCAGCGACGCAGAGCGTCAGCAGTCCCAGCAGCGCCAGAATTTTTCTTGTCATCGGCCAGCACCTCGTCGAGGCTCGCGGTGAGCATGGTCAGCGCCTCATCGACATCCGCGTTCGTGATCGTGAGTGGCGGCATGAAGCGGATCGTGCTCTGCCCGCACATCAGCAACAGCAGGCCGTTGTGGTAGGCGCGAGTGATCAGTCGATCGCACAGACCGGTGGCTGGGATTTTGGTGGTGCGATTCTCCACCAGCTCCATGCCGAGCATGAGCCCCTTGCCGCGCACGTCGCCGATACAGTCGTAGCGCAGCTTCAGTTCGCGCAGTTTGCCGAGGAAATACTCGCCGACGCGCGCTGCATTGGCAGCGTACTCCCGCTCGACCAGGTCGATAGTCGACAGCGCAGCCGCGCAGCACAGGGGATTGCCGCCGAACGTATTGCCGTGCGCACCACGCTGCCACTTCTCCATGAGCGTCTTCTTCGCAACGACCATGCCGATCGGGAGACCTGACCCTAAGCCTTTCGCGAGCGTCATGATGTCGGGCGCGACGCCGAAGTGCTCCGCCGCGAACATCTTGCCGCTGCGGCCGACGCCCGATTGCACTTCGTCAAAGATCAGCAGGATGCCGTGGCGATCGCACAGTGCACGCAGGCCCTGCAGGAAACCGTCGGGTGGGACGAGATAGCCGCCTTCACCCTGGATCGGCTCGATCAGGATCGCCGCGACTTCGCTCGCGGGCACGTTCGATTTGAACAGCACATTCTCGATGTAGTTGAGCACCGCCGCGCCCTGATCGTCACCCGCAAAGAGCGGGCGATAGTTGTTCGGATAGGGAACGTGAGTGACGCCCGGCATCGTCGGGAAGAATCCTTTCTGTTGCGTGTACTTGCTCGACGTGAATGCGAGCGAGCCCATCGTGCGGCCGTGAAAACCCCCGAGGAACCCGATGAATCGTCCGCGACCCGTCACGTAGCGTGCGAGCTTGAGCGCGCCCTCGACCGATTCGGTGCCGCTCTGGCAGAAGAAGCTCAACGTCGGCTCGCGCATCGGCGCGAGCGCGTTCATCTTCTCGGCGAGCGCGATCTGGCCTTCGTGCCAGTAGTCGCTCGAGATGTGCAGGAATTTATCCGCCGCATCCTTGATCGCCTGGACGACCTGCGGATGCGCATGACCGGTTGCACAGACGGCGATGCCCGCCATGAAGTCGAGGAAGCGATTGCCGTCGACGTCCCATACTTCGGCGCCCTTTCCATGCGACATCACGAACGGATAGTCGCGCGGATAGGACGGCGACTCGGCGACCACTGAGCGCTTGAGCATGGCCTCGGCCTTGGGGCCTGGCAGTGGTGTGCGGATGTGCGGAGACTTCATGATTCAACCACCGTCTGGGATTGCTCGCGCAAATACTGCGCCAGGTAATAAAAGGATGCGATCGCTTTGCCCGTGTTGCCCGAGCCTTTCCAGCCGCCGAACGGCTGATAACCCGGCCATGCGCCGGTGGTCGCGCCCGCGGCGCGATTCGAATAGGTCACGCCGGCTTCGATGCGCTCGAGAAACTCCGCGACCTCGCCCGGCGACCCGTACACGCCGGCAGTCAACCCCAGGTCCGAATCGTTCGCATGACGGATGCCGGCGTCGAGATCTTTCACTCGATGCAGCATCAGGATCGGCAGGAACATTTCTTCGCGCCACAACGGATGCTCGGGCGCCGCCTCGGCGAGCGTCGGCAGGGCGTAAAACCCCCGCGCGAGATCGCCCGTCGAAAGCAGATCGCCGCCGCAAAGGATTTTCGCTCCGCCGGTGCGCAAGTGATCGATGTAGCCGCTGTACTTGCGTTGCGCACCCTCACTAACTACCGGGCCCAGCCAGTTTTCCTTGACGGTCGGATCGCCCACGCCGATCGCCTGCATTTTTTGCAGAAGCTTCTGAACCAGCGCGTCCGCGACCGACTCTTCTACATACAGGCGCGACAACGCCGAGCATTTCTGCCCGCCCATGCCGAACGCACTGCGCACGATGCCGGCGGCAGCCGTGTCGAGGTCTGCCTTTGCGGTGACGACGCAGGCGTTCTTGCCGCCCATCTCGGCGATGCAGGGTTTCGGATAACGGCCGGCGGCGATCTTGCGCATGATGCCCATGCCCGTTTCGTATGAGCCGGTGAACGTGATGCCGCAGGTTTGCGGATGCGCCACGAGCGCATCACCGATCGCCGCGCCCGGCCCCATCAGATAGTTGAAGACGCCCGGCGGCAATCCCGCGTCGCGGAGGCAGTCGGCCAACAATCGGCCGGACCACGGAGTTTCGCTCGCGCCTTTGAGCACCACTGTGTTGCCGGTGACGAGCGCCGCGGCCACGGGCCCGCCCGCGAGCGCAAATGGAAAGTTGAACGGATTGATGACCA
>Ga0307513_10012614_pt1 | contig 10417 bp, 9 predicted proteins | sample 15_EM_MG_FD_202174 | JGI IMG/M metagenome (GOLD analysis project Ga0307513, IMG submission 202174) | Populus trichocarpa ectomycorrhiza microbial communities from riparian zone in the Pacific Northwest, United States - 15_EM | ecosystem: Host-associated > Plants > Roots > Unclassified | place...
CCTGGACTGAGCGCGCCCACCAGGACATCAGCGGAACAACCCGCAGCACCGCCGCGCGGATAACGCCGGTCAGACCGAGGCCGCCGACCGTGGCCCAGAAGGCATCGGAGTTCGTCTCCGGGCTCATCGTGAGCAGCCCCCGCGCCGGGGTAAGCACGGCCATCTCGAGCACCTGAGCGCCGAACGTGCCGCATCTCGGGTGATTCTTGCCGTGCACGTCGGCCGCGATCGCCCCGCCCACGGTCACCCCGGCGGTCCCCGGGACCACGGGCAACGTCCAGCCGTGCGCCGCCAGCGCCCGGATCAGTGCACCCACCGTCGCGCCGGCGTCGGTCCGCACGGTGGCAAGGCGCGGGTCGAGCGGCCCGATCGTGGCCTGGGCCCGGGTCAACGCCACGAGGCCACCGCCGTTCTGCGCCGCGTCGCCGTAACTGCGGCCGCCGCCGCGCACGATCAGCCCTCTTGCGCCGGCGCTCGCGAACGTCTCTTTCCAGTCCGCGTCGTCGACCGGGGCCACGACGCTGGCGTGGCTCCCGGTGGCGCGGCCCCAGCCCTCGACGAAGGCCGTCTCGTGCGACATCGTTCCCGCCCTTCCCGCTCGGTAGCGACGCAAGAGTGCGCCGGATGAGCTGAACGAGGGCTGAAACGCCGGCGGGTGATATCGCGGTCGAGCGCGCTCGAGTCCCGGCGGCTACGGATGAGATAGACGACGATGGTGGCGAGGAAGGTGAGGCTGGTCAGCGCTGCGCCCAGGCCGAGGCCGCCCATGTCGGCGGGCTGCGCGAGCAGGCCACCCAGGCAAGCGCGCGGAGCGGCCGGGTCAAGATGTGGGCGAGCCATTAGAAGGCGTTTCATCGGATTCTCAGCTTCGCCGCTCTAGCCTGCCAAGCGTGAACCTCCAGCTCTTCGAACTGCTCAATCACTGGGCCGGCCGGTCCGACGGTGTCGACGACGTCATGGAGTTCCTCGCCCAGTGGCTGATCTACGGCGTCTTCGCGGTGGCCGCGGTCCTCGCCGGACGTGCACTGCGGCGCCGCCAGTTCGCGGCGTTACTGCAGGTCGCGGTCGCCCCTGATGATCGCCTTCGCGATCGCGGCGGGGCTGTCGGCGATCAGCCATCAGTTGCGCCCGTTCCAGACCCACCCCGTCACGGGTCGCGCGGGTCTGGGCCGGCGTCCACTATCCGGACGACGTCCTGGTCGGCGCCATGATCGCCGCGCTCGTGGTGCTGGAGGTGAGTATCTGGGGCTGGTGGCGGCCCCTGCTGGTCGTGGGTGCCGCGCCGGTGGCCTCGAGCGCCGCTGCGAACACAGGCGGGGCCCGGTTGTGACACAGCTGGTGAGCGCCGTCCTGTCAACGCCGGGCTGGGCGATGTACCTCATCGTCGGACTTCTCGCCTTCGGCGAGTCCGCCGCCTTCGTCGGTTTGGTGCTGCCGGGTGAAACGGCCCTGCTGCTCGGCGGTGTGGCCGCCGCAACCGGCCGGGTAAGTCTTCCGGCCGTGATCGCCGTGGCGATTCTGGCCGCCGTGACCGGTGACTCGGTTGGTTACGAGATCGGTCGCCTCGGCGGGACGGCCATTCGCAACAGCCGGGCCGGCCGGTTCGTCGGCGACCAGCGGTGGGACAGGGCGCAGACGTTCGTGGGGCGCCGCGGCGGCTGGGCTGTGCTCGTCGGCCGGTGGATCGGCCTGATGCGGGCTCTGGCCCCGGCCCTGGCCGGCATGACGCGCATGCCCTACAGGCGTTTCCTGCTCTTCAACGCCGCGGGTGGGGCGCTCTGGGCGACTGCTGTCGTGCTTGGCGGCTACCTGGCCGGGGCGTCGTGGCAGCGGGTCTCGAGTGTCGCCGGGCAGCTGAGCCTCGCCCTGAACGTACTCGGCGCGGGTGTCGTGTTGGTGAGTGTTCTGGTCCGGTGGCGGGCGCGGTTGCTCGGTCTTCTGGCATCCGTTCTGGCATCCGTTCGAGCCTGGGCGACGCGCTTGTACCGGCCTCGACGGGTTTCCCGGTTCGGCATCGGGTTCTCCTTGTGTTTCGCGGTTGCCGGGCTGCTCTTCGCGTTCGCGGCCGTCGTCATGGTTCGGCTGGCGGACACCCTGGCGTCGTAGGCGCCGCGTTCGCGTTCTCTTCAGGCCGGTCTCAGCTGCGGCGATCTACCGTCCCGGGATCGCTCACGGTTAGGTGGTGGAGATGCGGGCACGCACGGTCGAGGCCAACGGGCCTGCGGCGGAACGTCGTGAAGTCGCCGTGGTGGTCGCGGTGAGCCGGCGCACGGTCACCGCCCGGGCGCCGCAAGCGGGCGAGCCTCGCGGCCTGCATCCGGAGCCGGACGCCGCGCAGGTGCTGGTCGGTCAGCGCCTCTACCGGTACTTCTGCGACGCGGGGTGAAACCGTTCATGATCTGCGACGTGTCCCTCCCGGTGCGCGGCGGGCAGAGCGTCGCGGTGATCGGCGGGCCGGGAGCCGGCAAGACCGTCCTGTTGTCCCTGCTCGCCGGCCTCGACGAGCCGGACGGCGCAACGGTCTTCGCGGCCGGCCGACAGATGAGCCGCCGGTCGGAGGCCCAGCGGGCCCGGTTGCGCGCCGACCGGATCGGCGTGCTCTACCCGTTCGGCAACCTCCTCGAGCACCTGACGGTCGCGCAGAACATCGTCTTCGCGCGGCACCTGGCCGGCCGGCGAGGCTACCGGGAGCTGCGCGGCCGGCTGGCCCGCGCCGGCGTCGCCGTCGCGCTGGCCAACGATCCGCCGGTGCTCATCGCGGAGGAGCCGGGCGCCGGCCTGGACGAGCCGGACGAGCACCGGATCCTCGGCTTGCTCCGCGCCCAGGCGGACCGGGGGATCGCCGTGCTGCTCGCCACGCGCAGCGAACGGGTCGCCCCGTGGCGCGATCGGGTCGTCCAGCTCACCGACGGTCAGATCGTCGGGTCGTCCTCCCGGCTGTCGCGCACGATAGCCGCACGGTGATCGGGAAGAGGCCGCCGTGAACACCCTGCAGTTGGGGCCAACCCCGCTGGCCCCGGACGAGATCGGGCCGCGCGGGCCGCGGCCCGGCCTGCCCGCGACGAAGCCCGCGTGGGCCGGCCGGTGGGTGAGCCTGGTTCCCGCTCTGGTGATGCTCGCCGTCGGCCTGATCGGCGCCACCCGGCCCGTGCTGAGCTGGGACGAGATCGCGACTGCCGACGTCGAGCGCCGCAGCGTCCCGCAGATCTGGCAGCTGGTCCACACCATCGACGGCGTCTTCGCCCCCTACTACTTCTTCATGCACTTCTGGACGGCGGCGGTCGGCGCCACGGTCTTCGATCTGCGGCTGCCATCGATCGTGGCGATGGCCGCCACGGTCGCGGCCACGGCGGAGTTGGGGCGGCGGCTGTTCTCACCGACCGTCGGCTTCGTCGCCGGGCTGCTGTTGTGCCTGATTCCGAACACCTCCCGGTACGCGGCGGAGGCGCGCCCGTACGCCATCGCTTGTCTGTTCTCGGTCGTCGCTCTCCTGCTCCTCTATCGGGCGCGGGATCGTCCCCGGGCCGGCCGCTGGATCGCCTACAGTGCCGCGGTTGTCTGCCTCGGGCTCAGCCATCTGCTGGCGTTGACCGCCATCGGCGCGCACCTGGCGATCGTCGCCTTTGACCTGCGCGCGACCCGTTCGCGGCGAGTTGCCCTGTGCTGGGGCGCCAGCGTGGCGATCGCGCTGGCGCTCCTGACTCCGGTGGCAAAGCTCGGGGTCGCGCAACGCGGCGCCCAGTTGTCCTGGGTCGCGCCGCTGACCACGAGTTCGTTGCGTGACTTTCCGGCCGCTGTCGTGGGCTCGGCCGATGCGTCCTGGCTGCTGATCGGGCTGGCGCTGGTCGCCGGGTGGCGGCTCACGCGTCCGGTGGCGGAGATGGCGTTCGCCGCGCTCGTGCCGCTGGTGGTGCTCGGCGCCGTATCGGCCGTCGGACCGTCCTTCTGGGTCGCCCGTTACCTGCTCATCACCCTGGCGCCGACGGCCGTCCTGGCCGGCGTCGCCCTCGCCCGCGTGAGCACCGCGGCGCGCGCCGCCGGATCCGGCGGCGGCCGAGACTGGCGCACCGGAGTCCGAACGAAACCGGTCCTGCGGATCCTGGCCGCGCTCGCACTGATCGCCTTCGCCGCGTATCCCGGCCAGCTCAGCGTTCGAGGTCACAACGCGAAGAACGGCAGCGACTTCCGCTCGGCGGCGAGCATCATCCACCAATACGAGCAGCCCGGCGACGGCATCGTCTACCAGGCCAGATCCCGGACCCTGCGGGCGGGCATCGACTACTACCTACGCGACGACGCGGGCAAGCCGCGGGACCTGTTGCTCCTGCGGTCCGCAGCGGCCGTTGCCAGCCTCACGGGAACGGAGTATCCCGACGTGACCGGCCGCGTCGCCGGCGCCACGCGCGTCTGGCTTCTCGTCACAGGCGAACACAGTGACCCGACCAGCGTACGCACCGAGCTGCGGACCCTGCTGCGCAAGCACTATCAGCGGCTCCAGCTCTGGCACATCAACCGTGCCACACTGGCACTCTTTGCCCGGCACACCAGACGTCTTTCGCGGTCGAGTCGGCCGGTGAGCCGCTGAGTGATCGTGGCAGAGTCATGGAGGCTTCCTTCCGTCGGGTCTACTCGGCGATACAGCGGCAAACGCCTATGCTTGGAAGCCGATGTGATCCCCCTGAGAGGCGCCTGTCTGCCTGCTGTAGTCCGCCGGGGCCGGCGCGGCGACTCGGACGCGCGGCGACACTTCGGTCCTGGGAACCGGTGCCGCGACGACGCCCGCCTTCCACTCGTCGCCGCCGGTCCTCGCGCGCCCTCGCCGTCGCGCGGGCAGTACGGTGTCATCGACCGCGCCGCCGAACACCGACGATCCTCGCTGTCGACGACAGCCGCACCGCCCGGGGGATCGCCTGGATCACAGCAACGCCAGGCTCCGCTCGCCGCCATCGCCGAACATCCCCCGTCGACGCCGACACCGACGGCTCGATCACCTCCGTCGCCCTCACTCGCAAGAGACGATGCGGATGCCCGCTGCCGACCTGCTCGACCAAGGCTGGCTTCAGTGCCTACACCCGAGTACCAGCGACAAGGTCCTCACGAACATCGCCCGTCACAGCGGCATCCGCCCGCCACGGCACCCTCATCACCTGCCCCGCCGGTGACCGCTGGCGGGATCCGGGCTGGCCTCTTCACGCTGAGACGGCGGTCAGTGGGCATGGTGACAAGTCACCGTGGTCGTGCCGGCCGGCGGCAAGCAGGTCCCGCACCGCGCTCACCAGTGCGGTGCTGGCGAAGGGTTTCAGCCACACCCCACACGCGTGTACCTCGGCGGCACGCGGATCCCCGAACCGTAACGACCCGCTCAGGATCCCCACCGGCACGCAGGCCAGGACCGGGTCGGCGCGGATCGCCTGACACAGCTGCAACCCGTTCAGGCCCGGCATGTCCAGGTCGGTCAGCACCACGTCCGGGCGCCGCTCGAGCGCAACCTGCAGAGCGGTCGCGCCGTCGGGAGCGGACAACACCATGAACCCGGCGCGGGTGAACAACCGTGTTAGCACGGCGTTGACGTCGATGTCGTCCTCGACGACGAGAACCACAGCCATGACCACTCAGCCTTTCCTCCGGCAACCCGTCAGTGCCACAGGTGATCCTGGCCCGCCCACGCACGCCGCGGCGCCGCTACTACCACAAAGCACCCGTTCGGCACCCATGACCGGACGGACCTCCGTCGCCGGCACCCTGGTCACAGTCGCCCCACCAGTCCGGCTCCGCGGTGGCGCAGCACACGCCCTCGATCATGATGTACGGCTACAACGGCTGCGCACCGGATGGACCCGCCGAACACACGCAAGCCGCCAGCCCGGGCCAGCGCATTAGGGTCGAGGGCTGCCGATCCGGACGCGGTTGCCATCAGGGTCAGTCAGGACGAACTCACGTAACCCGTAGTCCTGATCGGCGATATCGCCTACGCCTTCCACGCCCTGATCGCGCAGGTGCTTCGACAGCTTCCTGGCGTCGGACGTGCAGGAAGCACATGCTGGGCGTGACGGTGTCGTGGCGGGCGAAATGCACTTCGACGCCGTCGTTGTGCAGTACAAGGTAGTCGTCGTGCCGTCCGGCGTCAGCGAACCCGGCTCGGGCGTAGAACGCCTCGGTGCGCTCGAGATCGCTACTGGGCAGGATGGGTACCGCCGCCGTGGCGGTGTGCGGCGCCTTGGCCCCGCCGACGAACCGGGACACCAGGGCCCGGATCCGGATCTGCCGGAGCGCGGAGAACAGACCCGCACGGCGGGCAGCCCAGAAGGCGCAGCCGGCGCAGATGTACACGCCCGGGGTGACACCGAGCTCGGCTACTCGCTGGGCGGGGAACTGCCGGCCGCAGCTGCGCGTGTCGGTGCCTTCGACAACGTCGGCGGGACGGGTCATGACATCACCTTCTCGGTGAGAACGGCCACCAAGTCATCAACCTCGGGCACGCCGGAGAACCCGCTTGGTGTCCGATACACGCGGCAGGTCAGCGCACCCACAGACGACGCAGGGTCGAACAGATCAACCCCATCGACGGTGAACGTCGGCGACCCTGCGAACCCGACCGCGGGTCGCCTCGGCCTCCGTCGTGACCGGCACCAGCCGCACGTCCGCGTCGCCACAACCGATCAGGGCGAGCGCCTGCCGTAGGCGCCGCTCACCCAGGCGCCAGTTCGGGCAATCCGCGAAATACCACGCCGTCACCTGCACATCCCCGATCCTGCTCCTCGCCGGCGCGTTCCGGTAGGCCACGCCGAGGACGGCAGTCGACCCGGGAATAGCACCCACCCAAAGCCGGGTAGTCGCACGCATTCGGGTTGTTTAGGTGACCTCTGACCTTGACGCTCGGCGGGCCACAACACTTGACGACCTCAAGCACAAGTCGTGGCTTTCGTTCGTGGCGACTTACAAAGCACATCAGAATTGGGAAGCCTTTGGCCATCCCAGCCGGTTCGCCGAGCCGGTGTTCTGTACGCAGGTCGTTCATGGCTCACGGACCGGCACCTGGGGGAGCGCGATCAGCGGCAGCGATGTACGGAACTGGCCGGGGGTGACCGGTTCCTGCCGTTCCAGCCAGGGATCGCGGTAGGCGTCGACGGACGCCGCCATAGCCGCGTCGAGCCGCTCGGCGTCGACGACGATCGCCCGGATCTTCTCGACGCCGACTCGCGGCACGAACGCGTACGTGCGTTCGCGCCCCCGTGCACGGCCTCGCCGCAAGGCGGTCTCGCGTTCGTGCGAACCTCGTGCACAACCCGCCGGTGCACGTTCCAGCTGCCAACCAGAAAGCGGTAGGAAGGAACGCAAGGTGCCAGGTTCAGGTCAGCAGGCCGCGGCCGAGCCAGTCGTTGGCGTCGCGTACGCCGGGCAGGGCGAAGAAGTAGCCGCCGCCGAACGGCTGGACGTAGTCGACCAGCGGCTCGCCGGCCAGCCGGCGCTGGGTGGCCTCGAACTGCCGTGCCACGTCCTGCTGGAAGCAGACGAAGATGAGCCCGCACTCGAGGTTGCCGTTGGCGGTGACGCCCTGATCGTAGTTGTAGGGCCGGCGCAGGATCCGGGTGTCCGCGGTCGCGGCCGTACGCGGGTTGGCCAGCCTGATGTGCGAGTCGACCGGGATGACCTGCCCCTTCGGGTCGGCCGCGTAGTCGGGCACATCGGTCTCGACGTTGCCGTCCAACGGCGCGCCGGTGTCCCGGTGCCGGCCGAACATGTTCTGCTGCTCGTTGATCGACACCCGGTCCCAGAACTCGACCAGCATCCGGATGAACCGCAGCACGTGGTAGGAACCGCCGACCGCCCAGTCGGGTTCGCCCGTCCCGGCCCGCACCCAGACGATGTCGTCGAAGCTGGACGCGACCGGCTGGGCGATGCCGTCCTTGAAGCCGAACAGGTTGCGCGGAGTGCCCGATGGGCGCGGCGCCGACCCGAAACCGTCCATCCGGTAGCGGATCTGCATGCCGCCGCGGGTCTGCTTGGCGATGTCGCGCAGCGCGTGGTGCACCGTGTCCGGGCTGTTCGCGCAGATCTGCAGCAACAGATCGCCGTGCAGCTTGTCGGCTTCCAGCGCGTCGTCGGGGAAGGCGGGCATCGCGGTGAGCCTCGCCGGCTTCTTCGCGGCGAGGCCGTACCGGTCGTCGAAGAGGCTGGCACCGACCGACAGCGTGACCGTCAGCCCGTCGCTGGGCACCACCGGTCCGAGCACCGCGCTGTTCGACGGCGGAGAGCCGACCCCCAGGTCGGCCGGGGTGCCGCCGGCGGACAGGAAACGGGCCCGCTCGGTGACGGTGTGCAACAGGGCCGCCAGGTCGGCGGCGTTACGCGCGGTGACGTCCAGGGCGACGTGCGTGGAGTACCGCTGCTGCGGCACCGGCCCGACAATGCCGGCCTGGTGCACTCCGTGGAACGGCACCACGTCGGGTGCGAGCGGGACAGCCGTGGCCGCCGAGCTGGAGTCGACCCGGGCGCCCGCAGCGAGCAGGCCCCCGGCGAGAGCCGTTCCGGCGGCGCCGGCTGCCGCGCCCTTGAACAGTGCGCGCCGGTTGATGTCCATGACAGGTCCTTCGTCGTAACGGTGATCAGTGGGCGGGAACTTCGAGCAACGTGGGCACCCGGGACAGGGTCTCCAGCGCGGCGCCGATCGCGGCCTCGACCGCCTGCCGGGCGGCCAGGGGGGTCTGCGCCGGTGAGCGCCACTGCCCGGCCGCCCGGGTCGCGTCCAATGCCTGCTCCAGCACCAACAGCTGGGCAAGGGCCGCCGGTAGCAGGGTTTTGTCCCGCGCGTCGATCAGCGGCGCGAGCTCGTCGAGGACCACGCGCGTGCCCTGCACGTTCGCCAGCGTCTGCGGATACCCCGCACCGGCGCCCTGATCGCTTTGGCCGGTCAGCTGGTCACGCAGCGCGTCCTCGAGGATCTCGTGCGCCCGCAGCGGCATATCCGCCGCTTCGATCGTGACCTCGGGCAACTTGCGCCGCAGCTCGGCGATGTCGGCGGTCAGCTTGTCCAGCACCGGCAGCAGCTGGGCGGCGCTCTGGCCGTGCCAGAGGCCGTACTCGACCCGGTGCAGGCCGGTGAAGTTCGGGTCGCCGACACCTCCCGGCTGGGCCTGCGGCAGGCCGTCGATCGCCGCACCCAGTTCGTCGAAGCTGCCGTACGCCGCGCCGACCCGTTCCCAGATCAGCTGCGCGGCCAGCCAGTCGGTCCGGGCCGCGGCGAGCTTGCCGGCCGCCGTGTCGGCACGCAACCGCGCCACCTGCCCGGCCAACGCGGACAGCTGCGGCCGCACGTACGCCTGATAGGCCTCGACGGCCGGCCGCAGGTCGGCCAGCGACACCGGCTTGACCGCGACCTGCGACGGCTCCGTACCACCGCCGGACACCTGCACGGTCGCCGAGGTCAGCGTCGGCAGCCCGTCCGCCAGGCAACGCCAGAAGTAGCCGCCCGAACCGAGACTCACACTCAGGTCCCGGCTGGTCGCCGGCCCGAGCGTCTCGATCTCGGCGACGATCCCCTCGCTCGCCGCCTGGACCAGGATCACCTCGACCGCGTACGAGCTCCGGTTGGCCACCGTGAAACTCTGCCGGCCGCCACGGGCCGTGAAGGACGGGGCGCACGCCTTCGCGGTCACCTCGACCTGCTGACCGCCGTGCGACTTTCCCGGGGCGAACGCGATCAGGGCCACCGCGACCAGCGGCGGCACGATCAGCGCCGCGACCAGCACGAGCGGCCGGCGCCGTACCGTAACTGCGGTCTTGTCCTTGACCTTGACCTGGTCCGGCGGCGCCGGGGTCGCGGTGCCCGCCCGGCGCAGCGCCACCAGCACCCCGCCCAGGTAGACCAGATAGGCCACGACCTGCAGCCAGGTCATCCGGGGCCGCAGGTTGGTGATCCCGGTGATCACCGTGGCCCAGGCCGACGATGGGTCGAGGTGGCGGGAGAGGTCGAATGCCACCCACGCGTGTCCGGGCAGGACGCCGGCGTCCTGAAGATCGCCCAGACCGTAGGCGAGCACACCGGCCGCGATCACGACCAGCAGCGCGGCGGTCCGGTTGAAGAAAACCCCGACCCGGAACCGCACGATGCTGCCGTAGAGCAGCACACACACCACCACCGCGGCGCCCACCCCGACCCCGGCACCGACCAGCGGGGCGAGGCTCTGGCCGGACGCCGCCGCCACGGTCCACACGAACAGCGCGGTCTCCACGCCCTCCCGGCCCACCGCGAGGAACGCCACCACGGCGAGCCCGAGCGGCCCGACGGTGAGCGCGTCAGCCACCTTGGCGCGCAGCTCCCCGCTCAGCGTCCGGGCGGTCCGGCGCATCCAAAAGACCATCCAAGTGACCAGCACCACCGCGACGACGCTGAGCACGCCGCCGAGCGCCTCCTGCG
>Ga0307513_10012615_pt1 | contig 10416 bp, 5 predicted proteins | sample 15_EM_MG_FD_202174 | JGI IMG/M metagenome (GOLD analysis project Ga0307513, IMG submission 202174) | Populus trichocarpa ectomycorrhiza microbial communities from riparian zone in the Pacific Northwest, United States - 15_EM | ecosystem: Host-associated > Plants > Roots > Unclassified | place...
CTGTATAAATGGGTTGCCAATATCATGAATCGTTTATCGTAATAAAAATAAATTAAATATGTCAAGAATTTTTTCTTCTTTAAATGCTTCATTTGCCGTTCCCTGAGGAAGGGATGTTAACAATAAAAAAAAACATACATCTCATAATAGAAATTATCAGGGTATATTCCTGATAATAAGAATAAATTTGTCAACTAATCCCGTGTCTTTATTTTTGTTTTACAATACAAAAAGTGAATTAATTTCTCACTATAAAATTCATTTTGGGGAGAGCTATTACAAAAATTTCACATCTTTTATAGTTGAGACTTTAAAAGAAACTAAATTTAATGATAAAGAGGTGAGAATCTTAGCCCCTAAATATTTTATTAACCCACTATTAATTAATAAATGTAACACTATGTTTGGTGTATTATTAATTCCTTATTCTCGTAAAAATCAGGATCTACCGTCAGCAATTAATGTGATAAAAAGGGGTGTTAGAGGTATAAAAAACTGGGATAAAGAATCTTTCGAATTATGAGTCAAAAATTACAATTTAAATAATATAAGTTATAAAGGTTATATAGCCAGAGCCTTAGAACCCTATAGTTTAAAACGTATGTATTCAACAGTATTACAAATTAGGGATAAACAATATAACGAGATTAACAAATGAAAGTCGTACAAAGCAGAAATTGCGGATTTAAGAACAGACAATACAATTAACCATTTAATTGATAAATTTTGGGCGGATGTAGTTCTTAAAGAGTTGAAAACAAACACTAACTTGAAAATAGCACTGCAGCTTAGAGTGCAATTTGAAAATTTAGAGATGCGTTCTCTATCTTATCTGGATACAATAGTTTTAAGTGATTTTAATTGACTTTGTAAAGCGTTTACATACTGTTATACAGGAGCTTTAGATGCTTACAATCTCCCCGATTTTAAAAAATTGATTATAGTTTATAAAATATGCCCTGAAGATTACAAACGTAACTTATCAACCAAAACATTTGAGCAAGAGCGTAAAAAATCCGGCTACACCCATACCCTTATGGGGTATAATATTCCATCTCTTATGGATTTTAAAAAGTGGGGACCAGCCACTTTAAATATAAACACCAACGTTTGAACAGTTCAATTAAGTGAGAAAAGGATTGCTGAAATATCTACGAGATATAATGAAAATATAGTTTATATCATTAGAAAGAGTTTAGAAGGAAAAAAAATTCTATTCTCATTTATAGACAAAGTAAGGCATTCTTCTTTTAATAAAAAAACTTTAAAGTTTTCAATGTTTGAAAGATCATTTAAAAATAAATCAATAATATTCAAAGATGGTAAAGAAGTTATTCGGACGGAAGAAATAGATACTAAATTTATTGGTACAATTAAAAAAGAGGGGAAACCGAATAAAAAAATAATCACTATGGATTTGGAAACTAGAGTCTTAGATGATAAACTTTGTCCAATTTGCGTTTCAATATATGATGGAAAAAATAAATCTACTTTCTGGGTAGGAGATTTTATATCCCCTGAAGCTATGTTGGAAGAATCAATTAGATCCATTCTAATTCGTAAATATCGGGGCTATAAGATATATCTGCACAATTTTTCATATTTTGATGGAGTATTTCTATTAAAAGTTTTAGCCCAAATGTCGGGTATAAAAATCACTCCATTGGTAAGAGATGATAGGATATTAAGAATAGTAATGCAATTTGATTTAAAAGGAGGGAAAGGAGCAGTTTATCGAAATAGTGTCACAATTTACGATTCATTGCTTTTATTACCAGTTAGTTTAGAAAAGTTAGCCAAAACTTTCAATTGTGAAGCTAAGGGGATGTTTCCCCTTAAATTTGTTAATAATCCTGCAGTACCATTAGATTATTGCGGCGAAGTTCCTGGTCTGAAATATCATTACCATCCAGATCCCTTAACTGCTGCAAGTAATTTCGAAAAATTTAAGAAAAAATTTGATGATTATATTTTAAGTTACAATCAAAGTAGTAAATGGGATTTGAAGAAGGAATTAATAGAGTATTGTGAACAGGATGTAGTTGTGTTACATCAAGTAATAACTAAATTTAGTGATGAAATCTATAATAAATTTAAGATAAATATTAGTAGATATCCCACTCTTACTTCTATAGCCTTTGCTATCTATAGAAGTATATTTATGCCTAAGGATACAATTCCAATATTGTTAGGAGGTATCTATAATGATATTAAGCAAGCTTTTTATGGTGGTTTTGTGGATGTGTATAAAGTTAGTGGCGAAAATGTGAACGGTTATGATGTTAATTCTTTATATCCTAGCTCAATGAGAAATTGTGCGGTTCCTGTGGGTAAACCCATATTTTTCACTGGAGATCCTTTAATAAAATTTTCCCAGTTTTTCGGCTTTGCTTACGTTGAGGTACAAGCACCATTAGATTTAAAAAACCCTATTCTCCCATTTAAAATCGAGAATAGCAATGGGTCAACCTCTACTATTAATGGAGTGGGGAATTGGAGAGGCTGATATTTCAGTGAGGAAATAAAAAATGCGGAGAAATATGGTTACAAGTTTAAAATAATAAAAGGTTATCAGTTTCAACAGAAAAAAATCTTCACTAAATATGTTGAAGAACTTTATGCAATTAAGTGTGGTGTATCTCCAGACAACCCTTGGTACACAATAGCTAAACTGCTTCTTAATGGGCTATTCGGTAGATTTGGTATGGATCCCGAAATGGATACTGCGGAAATAATAGGGGATGAGGATTTTGATAGTTTACATAAAAGTGGACTTTTTACGATAAAAGATCGTTTAAACTTAGGTGAAAAAACTTTAGTAATCTATGAAGATAATGAAAAAGAAAGCTATCCTAACATTTCAATAGCCGTATCTGCTGCAATTTCTTCATATTCACGAATTCACATGACTCGTTTTATTACCAAGTATTCTGATTCTATTTGTTATATTGATACTGATGGAATAAAAACATCTTCAGTTATAGACAAACAAGAAATAGGTAGTGAGCTTGGAAAAATGAAGTTTGAAGGATCATTTAAAGAGGCGATATTTATAGCACCTAAGGTGTATGCCGGGGTTTCAACAGATAGTTCAATGACTGTAAAAGTAAAAGGGTTAAAAGGCTCAATTTCTTATTGACTTATGAAACAACTGCTTTACATACCAAAACTTGATATACCCCAAGAAAGAATGCTCAGAGAGTGAGATAAAGGCTATATCAGTATCTTGAAAGGGGTTTATACTTTATCCGCAACTGAGAATAAGCGTGTATTAGTCCGAGATTCTTGTGGTAAAATAATCGGTACATCACCTTATGAGTTAAAAGACGGAGTAAAAATAAAAAAATCAAAATTTATTTTGTACTATTTACCGACTCTTTTAGTACCTTCTCAATGTTTAGCTCTTCCTGCTCCTTATCAATATTTAGCACTTCCTGCACCTTACCAATATTTAGCTCTTCCTGTTCCATTTAAAGAAACTTTCTTGTCTTTACCTTCTAACAACATTATATATCTACCGCAACCAGTCCCGTATATTATTAGGATTTATCCTTCGCTTCCTTCAGTTATATTTATTCAACCCCATCGCCATTTTTCTTCTTAGAAAAGCAGCCGAGTTATCCATATTTGCGATCTAACTAGAGATTTAAAAACTAATCACGATATTGAGTGCGTAAGGGGGAGAAGAGTAATATATTACATAAAGCCCTCACCTGTAGGAACTGGCAAAGATACAGTTAATTACTTAAGGAGTAGTATAGGATTTCTTATATTATTCTACCTTTTCCTCCCCGGTCGTTTAACTAGGGGGAGTGATAAATGGTTATAACAAAATAAAATTAAAAATGTTAAATTCCTATAAATTACTTTCCTTTACTAAAAATCCTACTACCACTATTAGTGATAGTGTTTTCAACTCTATTACTAATTTAACTATCACAGATTGTACATTAATTGGGGGAAGTCTCTTAGCAATAGGACTAGGTATATATTATTACCCTGCAATTTGTGCTTGATCTTCAGCGTGCTACAATAGCTTTTCATGAAGTGGTATGCCTTCCCCTCCGGCCACAAGTGATACGGATCTAATAAATCACAATCTTGTAATGACAAGAGAGAACTTGGAAGCCATTGAAGCTCAATTAGAAAGAGTAACAACAGTTGTGGATAAACTAGATGAAACTCTTAAAAATCTTAAAATCGCAACAGACCAAGTTAATACTCATTTAGAAGTATTAGACAAAGCGGCAGAAATTACTAGCGGAGCAGTAGAAAGAAGTTGAGCTTTAATGAATAGACTATTTTCTATCCATAAAGCTACACAAACTGACATAAATACTGCACCTAGTGGTGAAGACTTTAATATTCCTTGTTCATTGGAGTTAAGTGAGTTATTTCCTAAATATCCCATACTCCCATCTTCTTTTATAATAATTGCAACCGCTATATTAACTATACATTTACTGTACAAAATGTATCACGATCGGGGTACAAGAAAATTATCGCTTCGTCATAAAGGTGGAGGAGGTTCAATATTACAAAGATTCGGTACTGTTCATGGCTTTATTCCCTCATTGCGTTCAACTTTGAATCAGGTTCATAAATTGAAATGGTTTATGGTTGGTTATCTAACGTCCTGTTACATTGGTTTATTTCTAGATCTTTGTTCTCCGTATTAAAAAGTGGTCTTCACCGCCCCGGGGAGGGCAAGAAAACGGCAACCCCGTTTTTTTTTTTCTTTAAAAAATGGTTTTAATAATAAACCTTTATACTAAAAGTATGCTAATAAAAAGCAGGCTAAATCTCATGAATTTAATAGATTTTCATGTAGTATAAAAATGAGAACAGTAGGTTTTGGGAATAATAAAATTTTGTTCGGAGGGAAGGTATTCGAATTTAAATGCCCGCTCCGCGGATTTAATAACTAATATTCTCCCACGATTTTAAAATAAAATCGAGGACCCTGTGGGAAACGGAGTAATAACATTATATATTATAATCCGAATTAGAACGTTCTAAAATAACTAATAAGCCCCTAATTTGGTATATTTCATAATAGTTTATGGAATTTGAGGTTCGACTCCTTTATAGAGGAAATGCCATTCAAATTAGTACAAAAATGAATAGTCAATGCGATCACTTCTAGACGCGAATTAAAATTATTTACACGGGTATCTTTCTTGGCATTGTTATATTTTCCCACTGTTTTGTATCCTGTTATACATGGAGTGATGAATCTAGATATGCACGTAAATTTACACCATCCCATCTTCTCAGCCCTTTTGGGAGGAGAAGGCGCTGAATTTAACTATATCACACATCTTATAAAATTAACTCTATTATGCCTCATGATAGACGATACCTTTATAAAATTGTTACTCGCTAACATAAACAACTTTAAATGAGAAATTTACTCATACTTTATGTTATTAAATAACAGATATTTATTGGAAACCTATGATAGATGCAAACATATAGATAATTCAAATTCTTTGCCTAAAGAGAACAAGAGAAATAGAATAGCAGTCTCTGTTTATGACCTAAAGCTTAAAACTCATACAATTTACTCCTCTATAAACGAAGTGGCTAAAGAGCTAAGTGTAAGTACTAGTGTTATAAGTAGAAGATTGAAATTAGAATTAAGTAAGCCTTACAAGTCTAGATATTTATTTACAAAGGGAGAGCCTGTGCGAGAAGTTTACGATAATGTTAAATTAAACCAACCTATTTATTTAGAAGAGAAACACTTACCATATAAAGAAATAGACGTACAGAAAGTCTTCAATCGATATTTAGATTATGTATTACTGAAATTTCACAAAGTATACACAAACTTAATCTCAATTCCTACAATCGCATTATTATACGTATATACGTATTTATATAGTTTTTCCTTAATTTATATACTTATGTATTTATATATTATTTTCAATTTCTTCAACTTTATACTTAAGAGTAGTCTGATAAACCCTATATCATCACAAAATTGCTTGGATAAACTAGAATTATGATTATTTCCTCGGAGTGCCGGACAGATTAACAAATCATCTCCAATCTCCGATAGGAAGTGAGAAGAAAAATATACTTACAATATTACAAATGATGAAAACTTATTAGAATTAGGCGATATTCTAACTGAACACGATGCAGACATATTTCTACCATCAGAAGTTGACTATCGTCCTCCAGTTGATTTAAATAGAATATTAGCACCGCCCCTCCGGGATGAAATATACCCCTATAAAGGATGGACACTTGGTATAGATCAAAATACTTTAATATACATAGCAAGTGGAATTGTTCTTGTAATCCTAGGCTATTGCTTGTATAAAAAATATTATAGCTCAACTATATCAAACGAATCTAATAACACTACCGAAAATAGTAACGTATCCGAAACTATCCATGATTTAAGAGATGAAGTACGCCAAGAAATTTCCAGTGGAAGCAGCAATCCTACAAATATAATAGGAAAGATAGATCAAATGAGAGAACAGGCTATTAGTAGAGTAAATAGGACTTTAAATTTGAAAACTGAAGACACAACTCAGCCTCAGCTTGGTGAGGAATTACAAAAACTTGATCATGTTTTAAACTCAGATTATAGTCCTAATACTTCAGCTCCCGCGATAGACCGTATTCTTTCTAATATTGCCCGTGTAGAAAACAATAATTCTAACACACATAGTTCATCTCAACCCACTGCATACGCCTTAACTAGATCTGATAGCCTAGATTCTGAGGATGAATATTTAAGCCAATGTTTTGTTGGTAGTGATCATCCAGATTATGTTCCATTAAGAGTAGATGAGTTAGAAGAGATAAGAAAAGCTTCTCTTCAGTTAAATACGCAGGGGATTTTAAATCAACAAACGGATTCTGTACTTTCTTCCCCCGACTCTGAATATGAGCTCTACTCCAAAATGTTTGTGCCTATAAGACAAGAATCTCCCGAACCATTTTTAATCGAGGGTATGCCCACATATCCCGAAGGCTATTGCTTTCCTAATATTACTCCTTATATAATAGTTACTCCTCCAGAGGAAACTTTATCATCGCAATTTTCTTCACCTACTTCTCACTTACAAACATCGGATGCTCCAGTAGACTTAACTTCGACTCTCCCTAATCCCTTGCCTCCACAAACCATTCAACCCAACGTGCCTTCACCTTGATGAGAGACATTTTCAGAATCTATTTACTCAATGCTTGCTTCTTCTGCTATTCCTATATTTGTTACTACTGAACCGCCTGTTGACGGTTACCCAGGTTCTATCGCTGCCTATTACGAGAATTACGGCATAGTTGAGGATAACGCAGTTCAATTTGTTATAATAGAAAGAGTTTGTAATACTCAACTGAGTAACATCTTGCCTGAGTTATCTGTAGTACTATAGATATATCACAAATAAAGGTTTGTTTTTAATAAACCTTTATTTACGTGATTAATAATTAATCTTATTAGTAATATACCCTTCCCTCCGGAGGAGGGAGTGCCAAATGAAATAAACTTTATTAGTTATTTACGAAGGAGCTTATTGTAAAAACTTAGCTAATTAAAAGTTTTTAAATGTATAGTTCACCCATGAAGAGTTATTTAAAAATTTATCGTCGGGTTTAGAGGCATATCCTTCCAAATCCAGGATTATTACTCCAGAAGCGTTAAATGGCAATGGTCTAGAACAAAACCTCTTAAAAGCTATTACTAACATATTGTTAATTAAATCTAAATCGTACGGGTTCGGAGAAACGAAAGAACAAGTAAAGCAATGATCAGTTCCGCGGGCTCTAATCCTTATGTTGATTCATAAACTAAAGTCTCCTAAGTCGGATTCCGCTTGCGTATGGATATTAAGTATTTCCAACTTAAATTTATTTAACGCATCTTTATAATGATTTATAAGATTTTCTTCAAACTTAGGATGCTTTGATCTAAATGATGGGGACATATATGAATAGGTTTCGAAACCACGTCTTTTAAAGGCTAATATTCGATTTGAAAGTGTACTGGATAATTTTTTACTAAACATATTTTTATATTTTAAAATAATCCCTAAAGGATAGTCCTAAGACCTTGAAGAGAATAAGCTTCAATCTTATGAGGATATAAAGGTTAGCTGTTAACCTTTATTTTAAACGTAAAGCGAGACGAAATTTATAAATTTACTCAATTATAATACATTTATGGCTATCCCAGTTAAGAGAATCCGTAAATTTTTGAGCTTCATAATCACTATAATTAGAAGCTTTACTTAATCTATTTAAATCTTTAAGTATAATATAATTATAGCCTCGGAGCAATTTATTAACACTAGCCAAAATAGCTGTATGGTTGTTTAATTCTTTTATATTATTTCTTTGGGTAGATATAAATATGCCTAATTTTTTAATTGCACCGGGCATTCTTTTATCTTTCCAATCAAATGGATTAATTGTATATAGAGTATTTTTATTTAAATAAACATGGTCCATAACACCATGTTTGAAATATGTAGGAGGAGCTAATATGACCGCTTTATTACTAGATAAGATGTGATTAAAACCGAAAGGATATACCAAGATTTGATTTTTAATTAAATAATTTGTAAAATTGTATAAATCTATTTTATTGGACTTGTTAAAGCAAACTGTGTAACATCTTACTTGAGCATTTACACAGTCAAAATAAATATATAAAGTTACTGTAAAAAATTCGTTAAGTACCGGATGCGGTATTTTAAAAAGTTCATAGTTAAGAATAACGCCACTTAGCATTATATTAGGTAAACCTATATTTAGGGTTTTATTATAAACTTGCATCCCCATAACATAACATAGTTGGGGTGTAGTTTTAAATGCGAATCTACTATGAGAAGGTAAAACTATTGTTAGTTTCGTTTTACCTTCATTTAGGTCCGGAAAAATGATATTAGTATCTAGCATTGAGTAATAATTAAATAGTCTGATAACTTTATAAATATAAGAGCTCAAGTAACCTATTTCGTTACCCTGATTATTGAAGGATACATTCCCTTCGAACGGATGATTACTCCAATAATGTAGTTATTAGATATTGCAAATGCTTCAAGAATCATCATAGCCTTAACAGAATAATCCAATAACGAATTTGTATTTATATAAAGTAGAAATTATTAACTACACATTAATAATTAAACCTTTATATTGTAAGTTTATAAGGCTTTAAATCAAAATGATGCTTCTCCCTATAACTTGTATTAACAAGTGATTAATTTAAAATTAGTAAAAACCTACGGAAATATAATTAAATATATGAACTGGGTTCCCTGGATTAGCTGTGAATTTGATCACTAATTCCATGCTTAACCGAGAATTCGTAGCATATTACACAGTTTTTACGTCCATCTGCATAACGTTTATAAACATGATTATCGCTGTCTATGTGATTTATTAGATATGCACTAATTGTATGTCTAAAAGATTCAATCATTGCAGAATTTCCAGCTTCTAGCTTATCCATTCTAAGGCAAGGATATAGTCTACTTACTGAAGAGTTATCTACACCTTCTACATAAATAGTTAATGTAAGACTGTATGCGTCATAACCATTCTCATAAGCTTCTCAACATTGAGGTGTCATATTTTGTAAAAGAATTTTTGCGAAATGTTGTCATGCATAATAAACATCCCCCTGTGGTTTTCCATCGTAATTAGGATCGTTTGCTTGATAAGTACGTGAAATTGAATGAGCATTACACTTAAAGGTACGTTTGAAAGAAATAGGTAAAAATCTTATTAAAGCTCCGCAGCAAAAGTTAACATCCCTTCCTCAGGGAACGGCAAATGAAGCATTTAAAGAAGAAAAAATTCTTGACATATTTAATTTATTTTTATTACGATAAACGATTCATGATATTGGCAACCCATTTATACAGTGGGGTTCTTCATAGTTGGACTCTCGCCGCTATTACTACACCCACCACTTAGTTGTAAGTGTGCAGAGGAGAACTATATACCGGTCGATTATGACGCCTATGTTTTCAAGCTAGGATTCACTATATTGCCTTACTTAAATCGAGATCAAAGTTAATCTTTTCTTCAAGATAATAGGCTTTTCCAAGATAAAGATATATATTATTAATAATATATATTTACTTATAGTAATTATTAAGAATAACAGGGTCAAGAAGTGTCAAACTTATCACCCCTACGGATTTTGGAAAAGGGGTAAATAAAAATAATGACTTACAGGGAGAAATAGGTTGATTGCATGTTTATGGGGGGAAGATCTCTAGTCCAGATTTGAGTCTGTTCAAGCCCTATCCGGATAGCATGGAGAAAAATAAATATTTAGGGAATCAAAATAAGGGCAACTATTAAATCCCTCCCCAGTCTGCCGTTAAAGGAATGCACATGGAGGCAGGATGGCATATCACTCTGACCAGTGTCCTCTCTATC
>Ga0307513_10012616_pt1 | contig 10416 bp, 10 predicted proteins | sample 15_EM_MG_FD_202174 | JGI IMG/M metagenome (GOLD analysis project Ga0307513, IMG submission 202174) | Populus trichocarpa ectomycorrhiza microbial communities from riparian zone in the Pacific Northwest, United States - 15_EM | ecosystem: Host-associated > Plants > Roots > Unclassified | place...
CCTACCTGGTGCCGGTGAACGCGGACATCCCCGAGGTCGGGGTCCGTTTCGTCGAGCACCCGGACACGCTGGCCAACGCGATCGGGGCGAAGGGGATCGGCGAGATCGGCACCGTCGGCATGGCCGCGGCAGTGGCGAACGCCATCCACAACGCCACCGGGCTGCGGATCCGCGAGCTCCCCATCACCATCGAGAAGCTGCTCGACGCCGACCCGTACGACTGAGGGCCGGGCTCAGACGATGCTGGGCGCCAACCGCACGCTGCGGATCGCGGCCACGACGAGCGCGGTGAGCGCGAGGGCTGCCCCGCAGAGGACGAGCGGGATCGTCGCCGTCACGCTGCCGAGCAGGATCGCGGCCAGCCCGATCGCGAGCAGCAGCACCGGCGCGGAGTGGCCGGGGAGGCGGTGGGTCTTCAGCATCCACGCGAGTCGCGGATCGGACTCGGCGAGGTGGAGCTCGATGCGGACCAGGGCGCGGCGCTCGCGCTCGCTCATCACCATCCGAGGGTAAGCGGGACCCCCCGTCCCCTGGCCACTAAGTCAGGGGAATATCACACTTCGGTAACGGCTTGGGTCAATTCGCGGCGTGCGCACCGATGAGGGCCGACGTCCGATCGGGCTCTTCGATCGTGGCCAGATGGGCGCCCGGCACGACCTCCAGTCGCGCCCCCGGGATGTTCTCGACAAGCGTGCGCGAGTGCGGGTCGATCGGCGTGGACAGGTCGTCGGCACCGCCGATGATCAACGTCGGGACGGGCAGCGAGGGCAGCTGATCGCGGTGGTCCCACGCCTGTATCGCCTGGCAGGAGGCCAGATAGCCGGAATCGGCGGTGTTCGCGACCATGTCCCGGCACTCCTTGACCTGATCCGGGTGCGCGGCTGCCCAGTCGGGGGTGAACCACCGCGCGACCACGGCGTCCGCGATCGGCTCCGTGCCTCCCGCGGTCACCGCCGCGATGCGGTCCACCCACGGTGCGGGATCGGGGAAGTACGCCGTCGTGCAGCACAGGGTCAGGCTCGTCAAGCGCTCCGGCGCCGTCGAGCCCAGGTACATGCCGACCATCCCGCCCAGGGAGAGCCCGCACCACGCCACCGTCGACAGCTCCAACCGGTCCAGCAACGCCAGCACGTCCCCGGCCAGATCGGCCATCCGGTACGGCCCTGGCGGCACCGGGGAGCCGCCGTGCCCGCGATGGTCGAGCCGGACGATGCGGTACGAGTCCGCGAGAGCCGCCACCTGCGGGCGCCACATCTCCAACGTCGAACCCAGCGACCCGGCCAACACCAGCACCGGCGCGTCGACCGGCCCGTCGACGACGTGATGCAGCTCGACAACCCCGCTCATGACACCTCTCCCTCGTGCTGCCCAGCGGTCTTGGGGGTCTCGCCGACCGTGCGCAGGCCGCGCAGGGTGGCCAGCTCCTGCTCGCTCGGCGGTGTGGTGATGGCGAGGTCGTCGGCGATGGCGAGGTCCCAGCCGGTCTCGGCCCGCACCTGCTCCACCGACACCCCCTCGTGCACCGCGACGAGCGTGAGCTCCGCGGTGCCCGGATCGGGTTCGAGCAGCCCGAGATCGGTGATGATGCGGGTGGGGCCGGCACCGCGCAGGCCGAGCGCCGTGCGGTCGCCGGGTCCGCTGCCGTGCCCGACGGAGGTCACGAAGTCGACGCCCTCGACGAACGCCCGCCGCGAATGCCGCATCACCACGACGACCTCGCGACACGATGCCGCGATCTCCGGTGCGCCGCCGGAGCCCGGGAGCCGGACCGCCGGCTCGTCGTAGTCGCCGATGACGGTCGTGTTGATGTTGCCGAAGCGGTCGAGCTGCGCGCCCGAGAGGAAGCCGACATCGATCCTGCCGGGCTGCAGCCAGTAGTTGAAGATCTCCGGCACCGACACGACCGACAGGGCGGAGTCGGCGAGGATCCCGTCGCCGATGGACAGCGGCAGCTCCGCGGGCCGGGATCCGATCGTGCCCGACTCGTAGATCAGCACCAGCTCGGGTGCGTGCAGCCGCCGGGCGAGGTTCGCCGCGCGCGACGGGAGCCCGATGCCGACGAAGCACGCCTGCCCATTGCGCAGGGTGCGTGCGGCCGCGACCGTCATCATCTCCTCGCCCGACCAGCTCACGACGTGCCGCCCTTCAGCTCGTCGAGCCATGCTGTGAACCGTCGGCGGTCCCGGCTGATCGCGTCCCACGCCCGGTAGGCGGTGTTGTCGCGGTCGTAGTAGCCCTGCGCGTAGGACGGGGCCGCGCCGCCGGGGACGGCCGCGACGGCGTCGACCACCCAGGTCGGCAGGACGACCGCGCCCGGCGTCGGCTCCAGCTCGTCGACGATCTCCTCGACCGTGATGAGCGACCGTTTCGCGGCGAGCACGGCCTCCTTCTGCACGCCGGTGATGCCCCAGAGCTGCACGTTGCCGGCGCGATCGGCGCGTTGCGCGTGGATGATCGTGACGTCCGGGTTGAGCGCGGCGACGGCGGCCAGCTCCTCCCCGGTGAACGGGCAGGTGACGGTCGAGATCGTCGGGGTGTGGAGCGGGAGATCGGTGCCGGCGTAGCCGCGCAAGATCGCGAACGGCAGCCCGGACGCGCCGGCGACGTACCGGTTGGCCATCCCGGCGTGGGAGTGCTCCTCGATCTCCAGTGGCCGCGGCCAGCCGGTGGCGAGCGCGTCCCGCATGCGGTGCAGCGAGCCGACGCCCGGGTTGCCGCCCCACGAGAACACCAGCTTCGCGGCGCAGCCGGCGCCGATGAGCTGGTCGTAGATGAGGTCGGGGGTCATCCGCACGAGCGTCAGATCACGGCGTTCCTGCCGGATGATCTCCTGCCCCGCGGCGAACGGGATGAGATGGGTGAACCCCTCCAGCGCGACGGTGTCGCCACTGCGCACCAGCTCGGCCACCGCCTGCGGCAGGGACATGATCGTGGCCACGTGCAGGGACGCTAGGCGGTGCGATCCCGCCGGGCAACGGCCGGACGGCCCAGCTGTTGGCCCAGATGTCGACTCAGCCGTCCGCGCCCGATGTCTGCTCTTCCTTGGCCGGCGGCGAGTTGAGCCGCTGCCAGAGCCGGCCGATCCAACCCGGCGGCGGGGGCTCGGCGGCCGCGATCACCGGATGCGCGTGGCGTGGCTTCACCGCGTCGACGTCGGCGGGTGACTGTTCGACGGGCGCGACGAGCGACCGCACCGCTGTGTTGATCACTGCCATGAGCGGAACGGCGAGCAGGGCGCCGGTGATGCCGGCGATCACCACGCCGGCGGCGACGGAGAGCACCACCGCGAGCGGGTGCAGGCTCACCGCGCGGCCCAGCAGCAGCGGCTGGAGGACGTGCCCTTCCAGCTGCTGCACACCCACCACCACCGCGAGGATGATCACGGCGGCGATCGGGCCCTTGGTGACGAGTGCTATGAGCACCGCCACGATCCCGGTGAGCACGGCGCCGACGGTCGGGATGAAGGCGCCGAGGAACACCAGCGCCGACAGCGGGATCACGAGCGGTACCCCGACGATCGCGAGGCCGATGCCGATGCCGACCGCGTCGACGATCGCGACGAGCACGGTGGCACGCACGTAGCCGACGAGCGAGGCGAACGCGCGCCGGCCCGCCACGTCGACCCGCTCCCGGCGCAACCGCGGGGCGGCGCGGAGCGCGAACCTCCAGATCTGCGGTCCGTCGTACAGGAAGAAGATCACCGAGAACAGCGTCAGCGCCATGCCGGCGGCGACCTCGCCGACGGTGGCAGCCGTGCTCAGCGCGCCGGAGGTCAACGCGTCCCGGTTTGCGGTGATCGCCTCGTTGAGCTGCGCCGGCACGTTCTGCAGCCAGTCGGCCGGCAGGTTGAGCGGCGGCCCCTGCAGGAAGTCCTGCAGTGTGCGGAAGCTCGCGGTGAGCTGGTCCTGCAGGTTCGGCAGCCCGGAGATGAACGTGTTGACGACGAAGGTGAGCAGGCCGCCGAGCAGCGCGATGCCGCCGATCAGCACCAGCACGGTGGCGATGCCGCGGGGCACCCGCTGTTTCACGAGCCAGACCACGATCGGCCCGAGCAGCGCCGCGAGCAGCAGCGAGATCGCGACCGGGATGACCACCACCCGCAGCTGCACGATCAACCACAGCAGCAGGCCCAGCGCGGCGGCGATGACGAGGAACCGCCAGGCGAGGTCGGAGATGACCCGCAACGGCGTCGGGATGCGATCCGCCGTGGGTTCCGTGACCGGCGTCGTCCGCAGCGGGGCCGTCGGCAGCGGGGCAGGGACTGGTGCCGGTGCGGGTTCGTCACTCACGCACGCACGGTATCGGGAGTGATCGCCGTGCCGTGCCGATCATGGCAAGCACCGATGCATTCGTGTTGGTTATGGGCCGCCATCTGTGATGCGCGCGGAGGCCCGATCGATCACGCAAACCAGAACAACACTCGTGTAGTTGACCTTCGAACGCTGCTGGACAGCTCCATCCGAGGAGTGATGGCCACCATGGGTGACGATACGGCCGATCGACGTTCGATCTCCTCCTCCATATGGAGCAGTGCAGGGGCAAGGACTCGCTGGTCGGACCCGTACCGCCGGGCGTGTCGCGGTACGCCGCCATTCGATGGGCTCCGGAGCTGTCGGCGGTCACCGGCGGCGCCCTAACGCCGAAGAGCCTTCGGGGATACGGCCTCCGCCGAGTGGTTGCATGCAAGATCCGGATGCGGTGCGAACACATCCGGGTCGCGGGACCGGGGTGGGTAGCCACTCGAACGAGCGGACCAGGGCAAATCTGCTGTAACGACCGCGTCCTGCCCGTTTCCCCACCTCGTGTGACCCCGTTGTGGGTGTGAGTGCGGCAAACGGAGCAACGGCACAGGGCCGAGCAGTCCATCCGGCAGGGCGCACTTTCTGATGACGGAGGTGACAAGTGACCGACCTCGCCATTGGTCAGGACCGCTGGACGGGCTCCCGCTACGAGTGGGAGCGCGACCAGGACGGCCGGCACGCCCTCGATGAGGACGCCCTGCTGACGCCGATCTTCCACGCGCTCCGCAGCGGTGGTTGGGAGGAGCGCCAGCACGAGCCGGCCGCCTCGCACCGCCTCGGCTCGCAACGCCGCGACCCGCTCGACGACTTCCGCCGCGATCCGCTCACCGCGCCGATCCCGATGCAGGCCCTGTCTCCGGCCGCGCTTCCGGAACCGTCGTGGCGGCGGACGGGGCACCTGCGGCCCGTCGACCCGCTGACCGACTCGGGTCGGCACCGCGCCATCGGCGAGGGCTGGGGCCGGTGATGATCGGCTGGTTATGACGCCCCTCGCCACGAGGGGGCAGGACCCCGTGCCGGGGCCGCTGGGGAGCGGGTTGCGGTACGGGTAGGACGAGGGCCGGCGCCCGCGGTGGATACCTCACCACCGCGGGGCCGGCCTTCCGTATGTCCGGGGTGCGCCGCTCAGCTGTGCAGGCGGGCTGCTGCTGCGCGCAGCTTCGTCGTCGCTTCCGTGCGGTCCACGCGGGTGGGTTCGCGATCGGCCAGCACCTGCTCGCCCGCCACCCACACGTCGCGGACCAGCCGCGATCCGCCCGCCCAGACGAGGTTGGACAGCAGCTGGGCGTCGTCGTCGGGATCGATGAACGCCGCGTCCGCGAGGTCGATGTGCACCAGGTCGGCCCAGCGCCCCGCCTCCAGCACCCCGATGTCGGCGCGCCCGATCGCGGCCGCGCCGTCGCGGGTGGCCATGAGCACCAGCTCGGCGGCGGTCAGCGCCGCGGCGTCGCCGGAGCTCACCCGCGCCATGAGCCCGGCCAGCCGGGCCTCGGCCCACAGGTCCATGTCGTCGCCGGACGCCGGCCCGTCGGTGCCCAGGCCGACCCGCACGCCGGCGCGCCGCAGCGCGGTGGTCCGGGCGATCCCCGCGGCGAGCTTCGCGTTCGAGCCGGGGCAGTGCGCCACCGCCGCGCCGCGCGCGCCCAGCAGCGCCACGTCCTCGTCGGAGAGCTGGACGGCGTGCGCGGCCAGCAGCCGCCCGTCGAGCAGGCCCACCTTGTCGAGCAGCGCCGGCACCGAACCGTGCGCGGCCCGTTGCTCGAGATCCTCCTGCGCCGACTCGGCGACGTGGATGTGCACCAGCGCGTCGCGGGCCTTCGCGTGCTCGGCCACCGACGCGAGCGCCTCGACGGGCAGCGTGTACGCCCCGTGCGGCCCGTAGCCGAGCTCGATCCGGTCGCCCGGCCCGAACCGGATGCCGTGCGCGTCGATGCGTTCCGACACCTCGTCGCGCAGGTACTCCCAGGTGCCGAGGCGGTCCCAGCCCGGCGCGGCGATGATGCCCGGTGTGAGCACGACCCGGGAGCCGACGTCGAGCACGGCGTCGAGCACGGCGTCGATGAAGAAGTACATCTCGACGCTGGTGGTGATGCCGCCGCGCAGCATCTCGACACAGCCCGCGACCATCCCGGTGTGGACGTCGCCGGCGTCGAGCTTGCTCTCCGCAGGCCAGATCACCTCCTGCAGCCAGCGCATCAACGGCAGGTCGCCACCGAGCCCGCGCAGCATCGCCATCGGCGTGTGCGCGTGGGTGTTCACCAGGCCGGGCATGAGCAACCCCGGCAGCGCGACGGTCTCACCGTCGGCCGGCGGGGCGTCCGCGATCGGACCCACCCGGACGATGCGCCCGTCCTGGTCGATGTCGATCGCGTTGTCGCGCAGTACGGAGCAGGGTTCGTCGCAGGGAAGGATGATCGGCGCGGTGATCCTCACGCCACCATGATCCTCATCGACGGTCCAGCAGGGAACGCAGTGAGCGGAACGGGGGCAGCCAGGCGCCGCCGTCGGGCAGCGAGTCGAGCGTGATGCGCGGCAGCGGCTCGCGGAACACGCCGTCGATGTCCTCGAGGTCGACGAACTCGATCAGCTCGGACTGCAGCGCGAACGTGGCGTACTCGCGGAACCCGATGACGGTGATGCCGATGTCCTTGGCGTGCAACGCCTCGAGCGGCTCGCGGAACGCGCGACCGTCCCCGGACGCCACGACCACGTGCCGCAGCGAGCCTTCGCCGAGCCGCAGGTCGATGTGGCGGAGCATGTCCTCGTCGACGTCGGAGTCGTCGGTGATCTTCGGCTTGGCGAAGACCGCGAACCCGACGTTGCGCAGCGCCTCGACCCACGGCCGCACGACCTCGGTGCTGCCGGGCACCACGTTCGTGAAGACGGTGGCCTCCGCCACCGCCTCCTCGCCGGCCTTGTCGAGCAGCCAGCGACCGACCGCGTCGAAACGCGGTCGGTAGGCCGCTGTGGGCCGGGCCCCGAGCAGCGAGCCGAGGCTCATGTCCATGTTGGGTGCGTCCCAGACCAGCAGGAAGCGGGGCTGTGGACCGGGCGGGAGCATGACGCGACCCTACTGGACTAACGTCTCATCGATGATCGACGAACCCGCCCCGGACGTGGTCTCCGACATGGAGACCAAGGACGCCGCGTCCCGCGAGGCCGGGGTGCGGGTGCTGGCGGTCGGGCCGGGTACGGCCCGGGCGCGGCTGGTCGTCGAACCGCGCCACCTCAACGGGCACGGCATCTGTCACGGCGGCTACCTCTTCCTGCTCGCCGACACGACGTTCGCGTTCGCCTGCAACAGCCACGGGGTGCCCGCGGTGGCGGCCGGCGGCGACATCACGTTCCTGCGGCCCGTCACCGCCGGGGTGGAGCTGGTGGCGGAAGCGGTGGAGCGGGCACTGGCCGGCCGCAGCGGTGTGTACGACGTCACGGTGCGGGCCGGCGCGGCGGCCGACGCCGAGGTCGTCGCGGAGTTCCGCGGCCGCTCGCGCCAGGTGCCGGGCCTCACCGCACCTCGCTGATCAGGCCTCGCCGGGCTGCAGGAAGGTGGGCCGCTGCGCGGGATCGGGCTCGTCGTAGTACCGGTGGTAGACGGGGGTGAGCCCGCCCGACACCGGCGGCACGATCCAGCTCCAGTCGGCGGGGCAGCGCCGGCCGGCCTTCTCCTCCTTGGCCACGTGCGTGAGGAAACGCTGCGACTCGGAGTGGTGGTCGGCCATCGTCACACCGGCCTCGTCGAACGAGTGCTGCACCGCGCGCACCATCTCGACCATCGCGCGGTCGCGCCACAGGGTGCGCTCGGAGCTGGTGTCGAGCCCGAGCCGCTGCGCCACCACGGGCAGCAGGTCGTAGCGATCGGCGTCGATGAGGTTGCGGGCGCCGATCTCGGTGCCCAGGTACCACCCGTTGAACGGCGCCGCGGGATAGGTGACACCACCGACGACCAGCGGCATGTTCGCGATCGCGGGCACCGCGTGCCAGCGCAGCCGCAGCTCGGCGAACCACGCGTGGTCGGGGTGGCTCAGCGGCACTTCCAGCACCGCGTCGGACGGGACCCGGAACATCTCCGGCTTGCCGTGCCCGGCGGAGATCAGCAGCGGGAGCACGTCGAACCGGCCGGCCGGGGACGGGCGCTCCCACCCGAGTGCGACGACCTGGTCGGTGAAGTCGGCGTAGCGACCGTCGCCGCGCACCTCACCGGACTCCGTGCGGTGGCCCGCGTAGCGGATCAGCTGATCGTTGTGGATGCGCGGACCGGGGCGACCGGGACGGTCCGGTGCGAACACTGTGATCGTGGAGCGGATCCGACCCCCGCGGGTGGCCTCACGCAGGTGGTCGATGCAGCCCTCGGCGACGCCGACGGGCGCGGAGACGTGCCGCAGGTCGCGGACGTACAGGCTCTTCCAGTACAGCCGGCCGATGCAGCGGGCCGCATTGCGCCACGCGACGCGCGTACCGAAGGTCAGCTCGTCGAGCGTGTGGGTGTAGCAGCCCGTCTCGTCGATCTCGAGGTTGACCTCACGCAGCCGCTGCTCGAACGGAGTCTCGGCGCCGGACTCCGCGTAGAACAGCTCGAGGAAGTCCAGCGCCTCCTCGCGGTCGACGGGCTTGGCCGCCGCCGGCGCGTTGCTCGTGGCCGCATGGTCGACGGGGCAGCGCTGAACGGGGAGCTCTGTCGACGAGGCAATGGTCGACGTCACGCAGTTCCTTCCACCACGCGGCTCCGCGGGGTGCCGGTGACCCGATCAGTGGACGCTGGGGTCGTCCTGGTCACTCGTCACCTCCACGGCCTTCCGCTCGTTACCCGTCAGGGCCATCGACTTTCCTACACGGCCCCCATCGGGCGACGCCATCCACCTCGTTACGCAACGGTGACTCACCGGTTCGGGTGTGACGGGCTGCGCCGCTCGCCGGTTGACGCGCTGTACTCACCGTGACACCGCAGGTCGCGGGCCTGTCGCTGGGTGCGCTCAGCGCGTGCTTGTGGAGCAACGCGACCGCCGTTCGGAGCAGTGTCAGGGCCGATCGCCTCGGCACCCGTTGCGCCAGAGCGACATCTGGATGCGACGAATGTCAGCGTGTTCTGCGGTAGATCAGATCGTGGATCTCGCGCCCCTCGCGCACGGCCCGTTCCTCGAACTTCGTGACGGGCCGCCACGCCGGTCGCGGCGTCCAGCGGGCCGGTCCGGCGGTGTTGACCAGCGCATCCTCCGCCTCGCAGACGGTCCGCATCTGTTCGGCGTAGTCGAGCCAGTCGGTTGCCAGGTGCAGGGTCGCACCGGGCGCGAGGCGGGACGCGGCGAGCGCGACGAACTCGGGCTGGACGAGCCGGCGCTTGCGGTGCTTGCGCTTCGGCCAGGGATCGGGGAACCAGATCCGCAGGCCCGCGAGCGAGCCGGCCGGCACCCGCTCGCGCAGCAGCGCCACGGCGTCGCCCTGCAGCAGGGCGATGTTGTGGAGGTCGGCGGCTGTGATGCGCATGAGCAGCTGGCCGAGGCCGGGTTCGAAGACCTCGGCGGCCAGGTGGTCGATGTCGGGCTCGGCCGCGGCGAGCGCCGCGCTGGCCTCGCCCATGCCCGAGCCGATCTCCAGGATCAGCGGCGCGGTGCGCCCGAACCAGGCCGGCGGGTCGAACGGCTCCGATCCGTCGAGCAGGGCGTCGATCTCGTGGCCGAACTGCGGCCACCAGCGGTCCCACGCCTTCTGTTGGCCTTCGGTGAGCCGGGCCCGGTGGTAGACGAAGCTGGTGATCTCGCGGTGCGAGGAGGCCGGTCCGGACACGTCCAGAGCCTGCCACAGGCCACTTTTCCCGTTCGGGCCCGCGGCGGCCTGCTCGCGTGCCACGCTGCCCCGATGAGCGACCGGTACGCCGACGCCGTGCGCGCACGGCGCGCCGAGCTGCGGGCCGAGCGGGCGGCACTCGCCGGTGCCCACCGCGTCGAGCTGCGCACCGAGCTGGCGTTGGCCCGGCTCGCGGTCACCGACCTCGTGGCCGCCGCGTTGCGGCAGCTCGCGCGGGAGGCGCGCGCTCGCATCGCCACCGCCGATCGCGCCGGACGCGACCGCATGCCGGCCGACATCGCCATCGCGGTCGCTGCGCTCGCCGCCGCCA
>Ga0307513_10012617_pt1 | contig 10416 bp, 11 predicted proteins | sample 15_EM_MG_FD_202174 | JGI IMG/M metagenome (GOLD analysis project Ga0307513, IMG submission 202174) | Populus trichocarpa ectomycorrhiza microbial communities from riparian zone in the Pacific Northwest, United States - 15_EM | ecosystem: Host-associated > Plants > Roots > Unclassified | place...
GTGGTCCGCGACGTCCTCCCAGCCGTCCTCCAGCATCATGTCGTGCGCCATGGGGAACAACGTCGCTTCAGTGCCGTATGCGCGGGCGGTCGCCTCGACTTCTTTTCGGGTGACCATGGTGTCGCGTTCGGCACCCAGCACCAGGACGGGGATCTGTCGCTCTTTCGGACGTGGCGGATTGGGCGCGAGCATGTCGAGGAACGCGCGATAGGACTCGTGTTGGAGGAGCGAGAAATACGCCCGTAGCCGTTCGTCCGGGATGTCGTCGGAGAAGAAGAATTCGCGGGCGCGGCGAGGTGTGCTGATGAGGTGGTGCGGCGACATGCTCGCGTTGGCCTTCACCACGGCCAACGGATGACGAGCGGTGAACCTCAGGACCGCAGGTAGCGCCCCGGACGGCGGGAGAGTGGCCAAGAGGACGACCGCAGCCGCCTGATGCGTTTCCAGGTACTTCTGCACGATCGCCCCGCCCATGGAGTGACCGACGAGCACCGGAAGGGTGTCCATGTCCCGTACTACCCGATCCAGATCCGCGACATAGTCGGCGATGCTCGTGCGGCGAAGCCGGTGCCCGCCCTCGCTCTTGCCGTGCCCCCGGAGGTCAAAGGCGTGCGAAAGATAGCCGTGGCAGGCGAAGTACGGCAGGAAGCGTTCGCTCCAGCACCAAGCACCGTGCCACGCTCCGTGGACGAAGAGCACGGGCGTTGCCCGTTCGGCATCCCGCGGGACGCAACTGACGCGTTCCAGGTACACGGTCGGCTCCTCCGCGTGACCTGCGGTGAGTTCCGTATTCACCGTAAGGTTGTCGAAGGGGTCGCCAAATCGACCGCCCCACCTAGTTGTGCGGGACGGAACCTTCCTATATTTCGTCGCGACGACTGGCGGCCGGACTTGCTCTGTCGCCTGAGCGGCTGGATTATCCGGCTGGCTCGGCAGCGGCCCGGCGACGGGCGACGGGCGGTGACATCCCGGCTGCGACGATGCCCGCGACGCCGATCAGCAGCACGACGTCGCCCACGCTGATCACCTTTTGCACCGGCGACACTGGGATGACGTCTCCCAGCCACGGCAACCGCGTCGCCGCGTCGGCCGCGACGTGCTTCGGGGAGCGTTCGCCGCGGGCCCGTTGCTCGTCGGACACGTGTGCCGCGACGAGCGCGGACTGCGAGTACGGCATCCGGCCGTTCGTCGTGATGGCCGCCACGTTCGCGGCGCCGCCGAGCAGGACGAGCGCGACGGAGACCTGGGTGAGGCGTGGGCGGGCGGGCAGATTCACCAGACCCCAGATGCCGACCAGGGCGAAGATCGGAACCATCAGCGACATGTGCAGCGCGGATTCGATGGCCTCGCGGGTGTCGGCGACGTCGAAATGGACGAACTGTAGGCCAGCCGCCAGGAGCAGCAGCCACGAGGCGCGCATCGGCACGTCCAGGAGGTTGCGCAGCCGACCGCCGCGGGCGTACCCGAGGAGGACGCCCGTGGCGACGGGTACCGCGACGAGGACGGCGAGCATGCGCTCAGCCGACGCTAATGTGCGGCGCGCCGGCCGTGTACAGGAGGGTGACCAGCGCTGCGAGAGCGAGCGCAGCGCGGACGATGCGAGTCATGGGGATCTCCGATCAAGCGGTAAATCGGCGCTGTGCTACAGCACGCCGATCTCGTAGCGCGGGGTGGCGAGCGCGGCCAGGACGAGGACCGCTCGCACGATGCACATCTTTCACAGTTGCGCCTGTGCGTTTCAGCCGGCGCTGAGGTGCGGTGCGCCGGCGGTGTAGAGCAGAGTGGCGAGCGCAGCGAGGGCGAGCGCCGCACGGACGCTGCGGGCCATGGCGGTCACCCGCCGCTGACGTGTCGCGCGGACGATGCGGGTCATGGGTCCTCCCGATGACGGATGCCGGATCGGGAGTGTGAGCTCGTGGCCGAGCTCGGTGATACGCCTGAATAGGTCGAAAATGGTACACACTGCCGTCCGAACGGCGTTGACCTGCTGGATTGCGGTCCGAGCGGGTCCCGCCGCGACACGTATTCAACAGGAGCATGATTCGCCGGTTCGCAGGTCGGGCCATTCCTGGATTAGTCCGCCGCTGACGGCTACGTATGGCTACTCGTCGCCCTGGACAGCCTTCACGAGGCTTTCCAGTGCAATTGAGTGTCAATGGCCACTTCGAAGTCCCCGCTGGTGGCCATCTAAAAGTCCCCGCCCCTTGCGGGTAGTTCAGCTGGTTTGAGTGGTTGCTCCTCGTCGTTGTTTGGCGTCGCGCATCCGGTAGGACTGCCCGCTGGTGATCACGACGGTGGCGTGGTGCAGCAGTCGGTCGAGGATGCTGACGGCGGTGGTGTGCTCGGGCAGGAAACGGCCCCAGTCCTCGAAGCCCCAGTGGGTGCCGATGGCCAAGGACCGGCGTTCGTAGGCGGCGGCGACAAGGCGGAACAGGAGCTGGGTTCCGGTGTCGTCCAGTGGGGCGAAGCCAACCTCGTCCAGGATCACGAGGTCGTGGCGGAGGATGGATTCGATGGTCTTGCCGACGGTGTTGTCGGCCAGCGACCGGTAGAGGGTCTCGACCAGGTCAGCGGCGGAGAAGTACTTGACCTTGTGCCCGGCGGCCACGGCCACGATGCCGAGCCCGATCAAGGTATGCGACTTTCCTGTGCCGGCTGGTCCAACCAATGCGAGGTTGGCTCGGGTGCGGACCCACTCGAGACTGGTCAGATATTCGAATGTTGTTGCGGGGATGGAGGAGACGGCGACGTCGAAGGTGTCGAGGGTTTTGTGGACGGGGAAGCTGGCGGCCTTGAGCCGGTTGGCGGCGTTGGAGGCATCCCGGGCGGTGATCTCGGCCTCGATCAGGGTCCGTAGAACTTCCTCGGGCGCCCAGCGCTGGACTTTCGCGGTGGCCAGGAGCTCGGGTGCCAGGGCCCGGATGCGGGCCAGCTTCAGCCGGCGCAGGCCCGCTTCCAGGTCGGCCGGCAGCTGCGGGACCGGTGGTGGTGCCACTGGGGTCACTGCAGCTGTCCTGCTGGTCCTGACCGGGCCTGAGCCTCGGCTGGTCGTGGCGCTCACCAGGTGAACCTCTCGCTCGGCTCGGCAGCCGCGGCAGCCGCGGCGTCGAGGTCCTCGTCGCTGGGGTCGGGCTGCCCGGCGGTCATGGCGTAGTCGTCCAACGACCTGGGGGTCAGCGAGGGTAGATCCAGGATCAGCGCCTCACCACGGTCGCGGGGCGTGGGCGAGCCGGCCCCGGCGGCCAGGATCGAGCGGACGTCGCCGGCGCGCCAGCGCTTGAACACCACCGCCCGGTGCACGGCCGCCAGGAACGCCTCGTCCCCATGAGCGGCATGCAGATCCAGCAGCACATCGATGTCGCCGGACAGGCGGGTGTTCCCGGCCGCGGCCGCTCCGATCAGGAACTCGTTCGCGGCCGGTCCGAGACCGCAGAACAGTTGCTCAGCAACCGTTCTGGGCCGGGGATTGCGTCCCGGGACCGGGCGGGGACCGCCGTAGTGCTCGTCCAGGACACTCACCTCGCCCGGTGCGATCAGAGCATGCTCGGCCACCACCGCGCCGGTGGCCGGTTCGATGATCAGCATCCGGCCACCGGTCTGCTGCAGGAGCACCTTCGCTCCGATCAACCGGTTCGGGACCGAGTACCGGGCCGAGGCGAACCGGACACAGGAGAGCCGGTCGACCTTGCGGGTTTCTGGTTCGGGGCCGACGTGATGGCGCAGGCTCGGCAACGCGGTGAACAGCACCGCTTCCTGCCGCAGCCGCTCGTCCGGGACCGCGCAGGTCTCGGAGTGGACGGCCGCGTTGACCTGCGCGCACCACGCCACCGCAGCCGCGTTCGCTTCATGCACGCTCACTACCCGCCCGGCCAGGCGGGCCTCGGTCAGCAACGGGACACTCAAATCCCGCTGGACATAACCGCACAGGTGCTCCACCACACCCTTCGACTGTGGGTCGCCCGCCTCGCACCAGTCCGGCGCGAAACGATAGTGCGCAGCGAAACCGATAAATGCTTCCGTCGGGATCACCAGGTTCGCGACCACCCCACCCTTCAGGCACCCCATCCGGTCGGTCAGCGTCTTCGTCGGGACCCCACCCGCCGCAGCGAACGCTTCAGCGATGAAACCCATGGTGGTGTGCGCCTGTTCATCAGCAGCGAACCTGACGAACCGCCACCGCGACCACGCCAGGACCGCGCAGAACACATGCAGCCCGCTCCCAAGATCGGTCCAGTCGAACACCAGATACTCACCCGGATTCCACACCCCCGGCCGCCGTCCCCGGTGATGATCACGGCGGTAGTCCCGCTTCGCCGCCGCGACCAGACGCCGGAAATTGCGCGCCGAGCCCTCGAACCCCGCGGCCCGGGCGATCGGCAGCATTTGCTTGGCCTGCATCCGCCCCTTCGAGCCCACCACCCGAGCCGTCACCAGCTCCTGCACCGACGCGTAGTTGTGCTCGCGTTCCTTCCGGTTCGGCTTCACCCCACCGGCCTGCGCGCGTTCGATCACCCGTTTCACCGTCTTGTGAGTCGTGCCGCACAGCTCGGCCGCTCCTCGATAAGTCCCGGCTTGTTGATACGCAGAAATGATGTCCATACGGTCCCTCGCAGACTTCAATGGAGCTCCCTGGGCGGTGACCTGGCTGGCTAGAGACCGCCACCGTCACCGTCCAGGGCTCACGCTCCGGCTCGACACGACGAGCAAGGGGCAGGGACTTCCAAGATCACGCCCCGGGGACCACCAGATGGCCACCGGCGGGGACTTTTACCTGGCCACCAGTGGGGACTTTGTCATGGCCATGGACAATTGAGGATCTCCCGCTTCGCCGGCGGTATGGCATCCGGCGTGAACATGTGTGCGTCGAGCGGCGACTGCACAGGTACGCCGCCCGTGATGGCTTTGACCCTTTGGGCGAATACCTTGACGGGCGTCATGACGCTTGGCCTTCTCTCAAGGGAAGCGGGATCGACTCCGAGCGTGAGATACCTGGCCCCGTTCCATGTGTCTCCTTCCAGAAAGGCCCCAGCCGATTGAGAGCGGCTCGGCGCAGTCTGGTGTCTGGATGCGGATCGAGGCGCCCTTGGACTGCCATTGAACCGCCAGGTCGAGCGTGGCGCACGCAGCGAAGATGTCAGCCATCCCGTCCCGGTACCCGTCCTCGGGGATGGCTGCCAGGAAGCCAGTCTCGTTCGATTGCGTCGAGGACCCGGACGGTGTGACCGCCCGCGGCGGCGGGGCGGCCACAACCTGCGCAGCGTGCGCCGTGAGGTCGAGACCCCGGCTGCGCAGAGCTTTCCGCTCGTCGTCGCTGAGATTCCACCCAGCGTGCGAGATCGCCTCGTCGAGGTCCGCCAAGGGTGCCTCGCCAGCCACCTGGTACCTCGACAGATAGCGCTGCACCACACCGCGGTCGAAGTCCTCATAGGAGAGCCGCCACAGGTCGGAGCCGTAATCGACCACCTGCGCCAGCGCGTGCCGGAAGTCCGGGTTCTGTGGTCCTGTCTTGAACTCGACCAGCACGAGGTCGCCTGACCGAGCCAGACACAGCAGGTCGATCGCGGCCGAGGCCAGCGTCGTCTCCCGACCCACGACGAGGAGGTCTCCGTCGAGACCCAGATCCTCCGCCGGGATCAACTGTGGGGGAGCCCTGACGACTTCCTGCAGGTGATGCTCGTTCGGAACGGGCACCTCCACGAGATCGAAGGTCTCCGACGAGCGGTGCGCAACAACCCTCCGCGGCATTGACGGCCTCCTTAGATTTCGTAGAGCGTGCGCGGTCCAGTCTCTCCTTCCGAAGGCCAACGCGAGAGCTTTGGATGGAACGGACACGCGAACAGCGTCCCGATCGGTGTCTCTGTGGTCTTCAGCGGCTCGGATGAATGGAGGTTCGTCCCACGAAGAAGTTCCACGTTATGACGGGCCAGTGCGCTCGGAGGATGTTGAAGCTGCCTCCCACAGATCAAACCGGCTCGCCGACCGACCCTGAATCGCAGAAGGCACCATCCGTGACCCTTCGACCAACTCGGTCATGTGCATCAACAATTGCCTCCCAGGCCTATGGCCGCTCCCGGCCGGTCACTCAAGAATTGCAGCCCGTTTTCTTTCAGCGAACCCGGTAGAGACGGCAGTCGAAATCCGCTGCGCGATCGTCGACGCCAGGCATTGCTGCCCTTCCTTCGGTGACGCACGACGGTAACCCACGGTCTGTATGCTGTCTTCAGCAACGAACGAACTATATGAGCCGCTTCGCGACAGATAGCGCAGGTTCCGATGAGTCCTCTTATCTTGCCGTTCGATCAGGCATCATTCTACAACCTAGCGGCTGAAGTAATGACCGGTGAAATATTGTCATGGGTGCATGGCCGTCGAAGAGCTTCGCCGAGCTACAACGAATTGGTGATGGAGCGAGCCAGCGAGGCCTTAGAGGTACACGGGATTGCCGTCGACCGCGAGGCTCTCATGAACACGCTCATAGGTGATGAATTTTGGCGTCTATCAGCAGAGAATGATTCCGTCGGAATTCAAGCACTCCTCCTGCCAATCATAAGCGGCAATGACAGCATTTTTGATCAGGGTACTACGTTGGCCATGCTATTCGGGGAAGTAATCCTTGCATTGACCTTGGAACTCCCGACCGAACAGCGTCATCATATGACACAGGTAACACAGCTCAAGGGTGCGCTCGTTCAAATCTCGAATCATGTCGACAGAATTCATGATGATCTGCAAGCCGGATTCGACCGTGTTAGCCAACTACTGGTATCCAGAAACGCCGAAGCTACCTCTAACAGCAGCTTCCCGGTCGTCACGCGAAGCACCCCTTCAACCGAAGCAATAGCAGCTTCGATGCTATGTGCATCGCAATTAATTTCTCTTCAGCAGCCATGGGGAGAATGGTCGGACCGGCGAACTGAACTCGAAAGTCTGATAGCTGAGAGGCGGCACCGCGAGGGAACCGTTACACCCAAGCCAAACGTCGCGCGGACGCTATTCGCACTAGAAGCCCTTGAGAATTTCAGCTCAGATGAGTTGGCCAACGCGCGCAAACGAGCATTGGGTTGGATGCTTTCCAATTTATCTCAAGGCTGGTTTTGGGAATGGACTCAGGGACAGACTGAGCACTCGGAAACCCCATTTACAGAGGCGCTTCGTCGGGCAGATGTAAGACACACGGCTCAAGTACTAACCGCGTTGTGTCGGTGGCAGGATCGCAGGGATCACATCGCCGCAATGGTAAACAACCTAGTGTCGTCCCAGCTCTCGGATGGTTTCTGGCCGAACAATGCACGTGGATCTACTCCTCGTCTCTTGGCAACCGTCTATGCCGTCGAGGCCCTTGCGAGCATAGTCTCGGGCGTCTTTAGACTGCCCATCAATGATCTAATGGACCGTAGCGAAGAAAGGGCCGCTCGAAAGTCACTTGCCCTTGGGGTGAATGCTCTCCTACAGGTCAGTGACCAGAATGGCGGACTACTAAAAACAGGCGACGGACTGGGAGCGAGCCCTTACCTCACGGGGCTTGCGCTTTTCCGTATCGCAAGGCTGTCAAGAAGAACGGCTGACCTCGAAGAACTGTCACAATCACTGATTGATGGGCTACTTGGAGCGGCGCAAGTCTTTGGCTGGGAGGATAGCTCAGTACCACCCATCCGGCGCACGGAAACGCAGCGACGAACGACTTTACGGTGCGTCGCAGGGCTAGCTCAAGGCTCCCTCGTCGGGCTGAGAGTTCCGCGCCAGCTACTTGATCACGCGATCAGGCTCAGCGAACACTATGTCTTGAATACCGAGTCGGCCAAACTTGACTCGCCCGACTATGCCTGCACGCTGATCGCCCTCTGCGCCCTATACGATCTACAACTGTTCCCCTTACCAGGAGAGATAGTGACAGAGATCGCAACCAACAAGTCGAGGTATAAAGCACTTTGGACCGAGGAGGTCAACGATCTGCTCCAAGCGTGCCAACCCCTGGCCGCACTAAACGTTCCAGGCTATGCCCACTTGGCTGCGGAATATTCGGATCGCCTGCATATGCTTGACAGCTCTTAGCAGAACTGTCATCAAGTCGCACAGGCCGTCGCCGCACTGTCATCGACCGTCGGTCCGTGGTCAATCCCACTCAAGCGCGCAACTTGATCGCAGCTGTCAAGGCCGCACCCCGAACTGGTCCCCGCCTGGCCGCCTTCTTCGGCGCGACAAGCCGCCGGCCCAAGCACCGCGCCATCGGCGGCACCCGCAGCGCGCCCTCCCCCGGAATTGACCACGCTCCTTCACGAGCACCCCAAAGTTCTACAAGACCGATTCCGAGGGTCACCTGTTCCGTGGTACTCGGGCCGCTCGCCGGCCGGCCGTACGACCTCCGGCACGCCGCCGTCTCCACGTGGCTGAACGGCGGGCAGATCCGACCCAGGTCGCCGAGTGCCGACAATGCCGTCCAGCCCCGGGCACAGCCGGACGCAGCAAGATCAACTCAAACGAAGAAGTTCCAGTTCAGAGCACATTTTCCTGGTGGGGCGAGCGGGGTTCGAACCCGCGACCGACGGATTATGAGTCCGCTGCTCTACAGAGGTAAATACCGGTCCGGACCGGTAATCGACGAGTCGTTGCAGGTCAGAGCGTGTTTATGACAGGCCGGAGCGGGTTCCGACATGTGCACGCTTTCTCACTCATGTGCACACGCTGTGCACAGCCCGGCCTTAGCATGAGGGCAATTTCCGCCCCCGCCGCCAGGAGCCGACCGCATGAACGGCGAACCCACGCCGCCGTGCCCCGAATGCCGGGCCGGGAAGCACGCCAACTGCCCCAACATCGCCTTCGATGGTGACGACCAGCAAGTCGCCTGCCCCTGCGCCGAGCGAGGCCACGGCGGATGACGACCCTGCTCTGCGTTGCCCCCGGTTGCCGCCGTCACATCGCCGACTGCGGCCGCGGCGACGACTGCGGATGCCCGCCTCACCAGACCGCCGCCGGCAGCCGGGTCTGTGGTCACCACATCGACATCACCCGCGAGCATCTGCGCGAGCTGCCCGAGTTCTGGGCCGTCCTCGGCAGCAGACCCCAGGGCGGTCATCAAGGCGGCGGCAGCGGTGCGACCCCTCCGCCGATCAGCGACCGGGCCCGCCTCGAGCGCCAGGGGATGCGGATCATGCTCGTGACCTGGTGCCGGTACCTCGCAGAGCACCGCGGGTCACCGCTACCGGTCGAAGAGCAGATCGCCGCACAGACCCAAGCCGAGATCCTGCGCCACCACCGGGAAGCCGACCGATGCGACAACGACGCCGACGTCGCCCTCCGCTGGTGGCGCGATCCGGACCGCGTGCGTGCCGACCCAGATGTCGAGGGGCAGCAGCTGCTCGGCCAGGTCGACGCCGGCCGCCAACGGGCGAAAGCCGCACGGCAGCGTGCCGAGCGACCAAGGGAAGACCGCGAGACCGGCGCCGACCTCATCGAAGCCCTCCGCGAGCACCTCGACCGCCACCTTGCCTGGCTACTCAACCGACCGGAGGCGGACCGCCTGGTCTACGAGGTCGACGTCGTTCACAGCGGGGCTTTCCACACCGCGTACCCATCCCGGGCCGCGCTCCGGATCCTCTGCGGCTGCGGAGTCCGAGTACCGATCAACACCGAGCCGGGCACAATCATGGTGTGCCCCGGCTGCGGCGAGTGGGGCGACCTCAAGTGGTGGCGCAACCGCGAGGCTCCGGCGGGCCTCAGCTCCGAGCCAAAGAAGCTGCGGGAGTTGCCGCAGTACTTGTGGGAGGTGCACGGCCTGGTGGTCAGCTACGCCCAGCTTCGGCACTGGACCCGGCCCGAGCGCATTGGCCAGAGGATCATCCCGGCCCGGTACGACCCCGAAACGGTCGCACTGATCGCGAAATCCCGACTGGGACGGAGAGCTACGGCATGACAACCGAAGGAGCGAGAGGCCGCCGAGACGCGCCCTCCTAGTTCGGCGTCAGGGCTGTGCACCATGCCCGGATCCAGGCCGCACTGTGGTGGTGTCGACCTGACCCTCGTTGGTTCCGTACTTCGTACCGGGCACCCCGAGTCGACACAGCCGCTGTGCGAGGAACTCAGCTTGTGCCTCCGCTTCCCGCTTGTGGCGGTAGCCGCCGTCAAACCTCACGACGATGTCCCATCCACGGTTCGGCATCGGGTGCGGGACGACGTGGATCTCGATCTCACCGTTGCCCATCTGGTCACTGAGTAGGCGCGCCAGGCCCAGGATGTTCGGATGGATCGGCTGTTCCGGAGGGTAGGAGTCCATTCGCAGATCATCCTGCTAAAGGCCGGGACGGCGCACTGAAACGAAGTCAGCGATACTGACTGAGTGCAGTGGGTATTGGTTGAGCGAGACCCGGACGGCAAGACCGCAGAGGTCAAGATCGACGCGGACCTGCCCAGCGAGGCGAT
>Ga0307513_10012618_pt1 | contig 10415 bp, 15 predicted proteins | sample 15_EM_MG_FD_202174 | JGI IMG/M metagenome (GOLD analysis project Ga0307513, IMG submission 202174) | Populus trichocarpa ectomycorrhiza microbial communities from riparian zone in the Pacific Northwest, United States - 15_EM | ecosystem: Host-associated > Plants > Roots > Unclassified | place...
TTGCTCAACGCTTGACGAACATTCACCCAAGCCGCTCGAGGTTTTAGTAAACAGGCTAGATCGTTCAGCACAGATTGACAGAAGGCATCTGTTTACTTGTTGAGCACTACCCGCGTCCACTCCCTTGGTAAGTAGAACCAGGAGCCGTAAGCTATCGACTTTGACGATATTGGATCAAGTGAAACAAAAGAGTGGCATCAAATTGGCTCTGCTGCCGAGATGTACAAGACTTGCGAGCAAAGAGCGTCGTCAGAAACGAGTGGAAGAGATCGAATGGCTACAATTGCCTACCATTATTTCCTCGTATGAATGCATCGCCATAGCGATTTGTCATGACCCCATTCACGTGTTCCTCGGTTTGCTCCATTGCAATATTCATGTAACCATCCAGGCACTGCAACACCCCTAGCAAAGGGCGACGAGAATTTAAAGACAGTCATTTGTCTATTCAATGCGCAACCCACCCTTATAGTCGACTCCTGATAATAGGCGGACGACGACGCGTTTTCCAACCACAGCCTTCAAGAATTCGTTGGGTGAACCACTTGTTGGGGCAGACACAGGTGGAGCGGCGGGAGGTGTCCCTACTGGTGCTTCCGGAGGGGACATGGACGCGTCGGCCATTGTGGTCGGGTTCAAATCGCGGTGACTGTGTTGCAACATTGATTTCCCGCGATGAGATTGCTCCAAATAGCAGGGTCATTATATGACATGTCATATAATACGAGGAACAAACTGAAGTGAGTATCTGTGCAACATTCTTACAATGCGTCCCAAATGCGCCTCCACCTACTCTTGGGCCCTCTGAGCCTCCGTTCCTCAAGATACTGTTCCTCCTCATCATCTATTTCGCGTTTTCCAGACACCAGATCCACCCTTTCGAAGGGGATTGTAACGCAGCCGTCGTAGTATTTCCACCCTATGAAGAACAGACAGAAGAGCGGGAGGGCGATGTACGCACTACAAAGGGGTTTCCTCAGTAATACCTCACTTACACACGTCCTGAATAACCTACGTAACAAACATGTCTGCCTTGAACGGCATAAATGTATCGAATCCTTTGAACAGGGTTATTATTCCGGTAAGGATAAGAGCAAACTGTGATCTATCAGTTGTGAGATGACATCGTGTAGCCAATTACACACCCACGCTGCCCATGGTTGCAATGGAGCTGTCCAGGGCAGATGTTTCGTGCGATCAATGCCCTTCGCCTTCAGTGCTCCCATAAACCGGATGTGAGTGTATGCGATGCACACTTGAAAGGGGTTTCAGCATCCAATTTAAATGTTTGAGCTAAACTCACTCCAGGTGAGGGCTCCAAATGTCGAGCAAAGGTTAGACAAGTATTCGAGAACCCTTGCTGAACCCTTCCCAATGCTCAAAAATGCAAAACAGGCCACCATAACCGATGCTCCAAGTGCTGTGTACGGTACTCCCAAGCGATTGACTCGCTTGAAAACAACAGGAGCTTTCCCCTCCAGAGCAAGGCCATAGAGCGTACGGGAGGCAATATATAGGTCGGTGTTGGCCGCTGAGAGTACACAAATGAGGGCAAGAGAGTTGATGACATGATCCAAGCCTCGTATGGCAAGGAGCTTTGCCGCTGAAGGAGTGTGAGTTGTGTAGGTCAAAGTAACCGGTTTATACCACTCATACCTGCAACAAACGGGGACACCGAAACCGAATGCGTTGTCTCCGAGTAACTGTTGAGGGTGAATAGTGGCTCCGTGCGTGGTACAATGAGGCCGATGACAAACACGTTGCTGATGTGGTGAGCACGACAATCAATGAAGTAGTAATGATACACAAGGAAATACCTACCCAATATAAAAGATAAGGATACGCCAAAATGCTATTCACGGACAAGGTTAGTGATGCTTAAAAGAGAAGAAAGCGACTCACTCCGCTTGATGGCTAGACGGGGACACGGCGTCAATGTATGAGCAAGAAGTTGGCTGCAAAGACACACTCACCTGTGGGAATGGTCTTACGAGGGTTGGCCGCTTCCCCGACGGTGACGCCAATCTGATAGCCTGTGTTAGCCTATCCAATGGACTACCGGACCAGAGGCTTACCAGCTCCGTCCCCATGTATGCAAACAATGCATTTGCTGCAGGATTCACTCAGCTTGACACAGCACAACTGTCCCCAAATTACTCACTAAATACAGACAAGATACCAACGAACCTTGAAGTATCTCCTACGCCCACTCTATCTTCCAAATATGACCCAAAGGGGCCATAAGGTGGCCGATAATTTGTAAAGCCAATTATTTCATGTCGTGGATTCACACCGACATCCACCAGAATCCCGAAGAGGATGAGCCCGATTAAAGCAATGACTTTCACTGATGAAAACCAGAACTCAACCTCCCCAAGGAAGTGGACACCGGCGAGGTTCACTCCGGTAACTGAAAAGATCAGAGAATTCCTGTGAGGCACTACCGGTGCTGCGCAGGTGGAGTGATAGAGCGCACTGCCAATAATGATAAGAATGATCCACACTGCGCTTGGTACCGCCTTGGTCCACCACTGTAAAACCAGTGATCCGGAATTGATCTACAGAAAGAAAATAGCTCAGCAAGAATATAATTATTTGTTTGGAAGATAGGGCCACAAGCAAATTACGCTCCCTGCAGTCGGAGAGAGATGCTCGACCTCTAACGGAGAATTTGATTTGTCTAAAAGTCATATACGATGGTATAGGAGCTGTAGAAAGCACAGCGGTCTATATCTCCGGAGTCATGGAACCACTAGAGGCCAAGAGCAGGCCAAAACAGCCTAGATGTGCAACCAGGTTCCACTACCATTGCGTTGCAGAGCTCCCAAAAGACATACCTGAGCAGGGCACAAGAACCAATATTTGAATAGGTAATTCCAGCCTAAGGCAAACCCCCCCCTTGTTTCAATCAGCACGTGTTGGATTGGTGCGAGAACTTTAACAGTGTTTCACATACGCGGGATGCCAGAAGCGAGTCGCATAACCAGCAAAGCCTTTCTTGTGAGGGAGATACGCTGACATCTGCCAGAAAGATATCAGTGTGCTAACTGAGACTGTACTTGCCGAACGATACTGACCTCTCCCAGGCTCATCATAACGCACCAGCTTTGGCAAGCAATAGTCAAGGCATGGTCGCCAGGAGCAATATTGTAAAAAATTTTAGTTTGGATATGTCGCGAGGGGCAGGGTACTCGTACCAATCGACTCCTAAGCCGTGTCAGTAACCGTGGCGTTATTTTGAAATAAACGTACCGAGGACGACATAGCCGATGAGCAAACCAGCGGGTCCCCCTAGACAAAAGTCAGTTATGTAACCCTCCACGCGGTTATCCCCTCCGTGCCTTACCTCGGACAAGAGCAGTTGATGACCCGATGATCAGACCTGTTCCGATGGCACCTAATTTTGAAAAGGATCCACTAAGAGCTGGTATAGACAAATGGAATCGCCATACACACCTCCAAGTGCCATCATAGAGATCTGCAAAACCTCAGTTCGCTCCAAATAATGTGTGTGGTCATACTCACCTGTCGGGCTTCGAGTCCTCGCTTCAACGTCTTCTCTACAACTAAATCGTGGACTTGGAACTGAACTTTTTCTGTTTGAGACGAACTACTCATTGGTGGCCGCACAGAAGGCTGTCGATGATCCATCTCGTAGTTGTCTGGTTGGTACATGGCTTAACGGGGGCGGTTCAACTGTTTCCTGACAAAGATGAGCGGAAAGGTCGATCGGTTCGGCTGCGGAGTTGAGATGAACCGCGAAGGCGGAGTTGAAGTGGACCCGCATGCACATGTGCCAGCTTATGAGTACTGACACACGCGCTCAGGAACGGGATGCTGGCTGACATCAATCATTGACAGATTTTGTGATCCAGCGCTGGCTATTTTTATGCACACATACATGGACAGCCCTGGTTGGTGGCACCCCAAATAAGTGTGCCTTGAGCTTGATATATTCAATCGCATCATTGACTGTAGTACGATTGGTCGGTGAATCGTTGAAACAGTCACGCCACCTTCCACCACCTGCACAGCCTCACCGCTATGTTTCGTGCTTTGGCAGAGGCACAATTTAATGACCCTAATTAGGTCGGACCCGAGAAAGTCGAATAACTGGTTTGATTTCTCGCCCAATTTGGGAGTAGGCGCCTTTCAATCAGCCGAAGTGGAGCGTGGAGTTGCCCATAGCTTCATATGACTCGTGAATAAATCTACCGCTGCGAAGTTACACCAACAAAAGTGTATTGCGCGACACCCTGAAATGACTAGTTACCACTGACACGACGGGAATCCTCAAGAAGATGCTCACCCCAACTTGCGCTTTCGTGACAACCTTTGAGCTCACGAGCGCGATCAAACATTTATTGACCTTGGCTTGTGGAAGCAGTGGCTTGATGATATCATTCACTGGTAGGCGCAATCAGAATAGCCCCTTAATAATGAGTAGAGGATCAGTTCCCTACTTCTCAGCGGCCTTCGCGCACGCATCAGAGCGGTGATTACGCCCTCTGCGGATTTGCGGAGCTCCTGGAGAAGGTCGATCAATACAGATCTAACGTTCCCAAATAATTTATATACGGGATCGTTTCCGCGAAATTCAATCGGCAGCCTTTGCACAATCTCCTCTACAGCCGCCTGCATAATTATGATTCAATAGTGCGCCGTGACAGGGGATTCAAAGACCTACATCTCGTTCCCTTCGCTGTTTAGCAGTCAGGTTTGCCTTCTTTCCAGCTACCTTCTTGACTGGAACCTCTTGAGCCGGCGGTGCTGGTGTCGGTGGATCCCAACTGTTGGTCTGGAAGGTTTCCTCGGTAGCATCTATTGGGAGTGAGCAAATAGGGAGCTCATACAGTTGCCCTGTTACCTCTTGTAGCCGAGGAGACCTCGGGTGTTTCAGCGGGAGCGGTCGACATTGGAGTGGTCGGACGATTTGCAAGGGCTCGGGCTCTCTCGGCTAACATAAATGAGATATCTGTGGGGGCCTTGTTATGGGAGAGATATCAGGGTACGTCTTAGATACAAGCAAGTGGTGTCCCTACCTGCGGCCACTCAACACAGAAGGCATTGATCCTTATCGCTTGCAGATAGCCAGCAAGGTTATGGGCTAGTTGTTCCATTCCATCTGAGATGCGGTCGAGCTCCTCCATGTTGATGAACATTTGCTCAGTCTCATCGCAAACATCGACCAGCGCTTGCTCAAGAAACTCAAGACCCGTTGGTCCAGAGAATGCTTGAGAATGTCGAAGACCGACCAGTGATCCCTGGGATACGCGTCGCAGTGGCGTGTGGCGTCCCGAGCGTGACATAGAGGGGTCCAAGTGGCGAATCTCGATCTCGATCTCTGTAATGAACCGATTCTCGGCCAAGGACATAGAATAACGATGATAGAACAGATGTCTCCCCAGTTCATAGGCTGGAGTCTCACCGGTGGACGAATATGGATTCCAATCCTGAATCGAAACGCTTGTATTTATGCATACATCTGGTCACGTGTGAACAAGGAAGAAATTGGCCCCAACAAGCTTCAATCCTTTCTGCTCAGCAAACTTCATTGCTTTCCAATGCCACCGTTGTTGCCTCGCGTGCTCTCCACCGAAGTCATCGGTTGTAAAGTTCACCCCTCCCGCTGGTTCTCTGAATAGGAGGAAGGTGTAGCGATGTGTGCCAGTCCTGCCCGAAAACGGAGTCAGGTGACCAGCCAAGTAGAGGGACATGTATCACATACGACGGTCCAGGACTTGGCCCGTTGTAAGGAGTATCAGGTGCCTTCGTTTTAGTAACTACCGGCGCACTGGCCGAGGAGTTGCCGTCCGCGGTTGCAGCGAAGTTGTCAATGCTGGTGGGCGCGAGACCAGAAATGACCTGCCTAAAGGTAAGTCAAACTCCTGTCCAATTAGTAACTACACACCCAATGTCTCCATTGCCCGAACTTTGGATTAGTCCGTGATGGTGCGTCCTGCCCATTATATTGCTCAGTTCGGCGGATACATGCATCAGAACGTACTACCAGCTCACAGGGTCAGTCATGAGTAGTGTGTATAGTCCACCTTCCCCGTCCTGTAACACAAGAATGAAATAATAATTCAGGAGAGCACGTGGACAAGGACCCACAATGTCGTCAGTGGGAAGGAATGCTATATTGGGTTCAGTAGCAGCGTCCTCTTTCGTCAGCACGTTCCCAAATTGTACGTTCTCGCCGCTGTCATTGTAAAGGACATCAAAGTGAACCAACGGTCGAAAGTCGTCTGGAATCACACTGGGGATGAGTTCATTTGCCTTCAAAGTGTCGATTAAGCCATTTGCTGGTGCAAGGAGTGGCATCGTTGATATTTTTGAAGTGGTGGAGGGTTCCAAGTTAGGGGGCCCAAACGTCATCCAGTCCGTCAGCCCGTCGATGAAAGCAAAAAATCCTCCATAATCACACCAGAGGTTATTTGTTTTGTAAAACGTTCGATTCTGCGATTAAACGATATTGGCAGAACATGTCAGGCATGAAGCATCGAGAGCAACTGAGTGGATTATGAGCTCAACCTCTCAACCTCGGAAAGAGAAGGATTTGGATACCAACCCATGTGTCATATTCGATAATCAGATTCCTGAACCTCGCTCTCTTGATTTCGGTCCTGTATTGTATCTCTTCAAAGGTTGTGCGCCCATCAAAGTAACCTGACAAACTAGCAACGAAACCCTGAGAAACCAAAGGAGTACTGTGATGTGGATAAACCCACCTGAGAAACTCATCCTTGAGCGTGGGCCGTTGCTGAGCGATCTCTTCCAACCACAGTCGCTCAATACCGGTGACTTGTCGTGGTTCGTTGATGAATGACATGGACATGTCCTCTGGAATCTCGATATCTGGTTCCACGTCCTCCTCTTCGTACTCCTGTAGACCCTCGACGTCGGTTGGCTCATCATCAGAACTCTTTCTGGGCTCATCCTCCGACCAGGCGACACCCCTTGCACCACTAATACGCATAAATTTGGGTGAACTGAATTCGTGCCCTTTCCTTGCTACAGACTCGATCTCTGATTTTCGGGAGACCCCATTGCCTGACACCTGTTGAGGCACCGGCGTCAATTCTTCTTCAAACAAGGGGCCTCCTACTTGGGCACGTGTCCAGCTGGGCAAAGCGCGCTTTCGACCTCGCTCTTCAAACCCATGCTGTAAGGCGGCACGGAATTTTCGGGCCTCAATCTTGCGTTGGTGTGCGGCATAGACAGACTGCTTGATATCACCTGTCACAATGATTCGGAAATGGAGATGAAGCATAACCAGCACATCATTCTTGAGGAAGAAGAGAAGAATCTCGCGCCAAAGAGGCATGTGATCCAGGGATGGTACAAAATAGGAGAATGCTTGTTGACAGGAGGATACCGCAGCAAAAATGGTGTAGAACGAGGGCGTCGTCGGAGGGAAGGTTGATTCAAACTGCTTGGCAAGGGCGTCCACCGGTGTGGCCAATGTCGCTGGAGGAGCATAGATGCCAAGGAGTTTGGGGTGAACAACGCTGGACACTTTCGCCTTTTTGAGGTAGACCATAAACCGCGCGAAGGGGATGATCTCGGCGTCTAAGTCCCAGTCCAAGAGAGCGGCAGCGTCTGCGAATCTAAGAACCAATGTGAGTACAATAACTCCAACAGGAGGTGGGGGAGACGCACGATACATCCGGGGTGAGCACTTCCCGGAAACGAAGCATCTCCTCTGACTCGGGCTCCTCGTGGTCAGGCTCGAAGATCACAGAGCCCTCCATAGCCGCAGCGGGAGAGTCAATAAATAATAGTGTCTTCCATGGGTCAAGTTTTGGTACTCTCCACCCTCGCCCGAAGACGCCATCCCAACGGTCGTCTCGCTCATCTTCTATGCCATACTCTCCAACACCTTCGGGGTCATTGTCTCCATACAAGAGTTGGGAGTGATACCACGGTAATTGAACGTCGAGCTCAAACTCCCCTAGCTTGAGATGAGCGATGTGTTTATTCTGGACGGCAACGAAAACGTCTCGGATTGCCCTCGCCAGTGAAGACTCTTTCAGAGCACGAGCCTCGAACTCCTTGTATGGCTCGCCTGGTCAATGAATTAGCAATAAGGAAAACCTTGATAGGTAGGCACACTTTTCATCGTTTCATAGCACAAATCGACCAATAAGTCCGCCTGTTTCTCCACATATCCATCTCTCGCCTGCTCGTAGTGCAGTGCAGCAGTAAGCCTTTGAGCGATTTGTTTGTAGTAAACGTCGACGAATTGACCAATGTTGACATCTCCGCCAACAGATGGGTCAGGCCGATCGAGCACGAGGATAAGATGGAAGGCTTTGAGTGCGCTTTCCTTTGAATCGTCTTTTCGTTGTTGTTCTGATACGTCATCTTGATCCCCCGAGCCTTCAGGGGAGGGGTCAGCGTACAGCTCTTTCCAACCCCATGTACCATCTTCCCCGATACAGACGGGATGCCCAAGAAACATAAGTTCGTCGATCACCAGTTCGAACCGCTGGTTACATATCTTTCGTTCAAACCGGAAAAGGTTACCCGCGAGGATCGAAATTGGATAGCCAAGGACATAATTGTAGTCATGATCCGGGTGCCAGCGGGCATCAGCATCTACGTGTTCGTATGAGTTTGCGTGCGGGGTTGTTGGAGTTGTGGTCGACAACGTAGCCGCACGGGATCGTGTCCCACTGGTTACTTGCGGATCGAAAATCAGATCATCATGTGGGTGCCATTGGGTGGGAAGGCTGTCCTCGATGCCTGTGATAGCAGCGTCCAAGAGTTCTTGGTCCGGCGGTGCTCCGTTGAGCGGGTGGGATGCCCGCCATATGAAGTCGAGCGGAATGGGTTCCAGTGGCAGTGGTCGAGCAACACGTGGCAATGCAGTCGAACGCGCAGGCCAACGGAAGGCTATATGAGAGCCTTTGCTCGAAGAGGTGAATAAGAGGATGGCAAGAAGACAACCGTCTGCCGCGTCGGACGACATATCTGCGTATCTATGATCAGTTCACAACGCCAACGGAAACAAGAGCGAGTAATAGTACCATCGTTGGTGGAGGACAAGGCGTAGCGCGGTTTGTGTGACACTCGCGAGACCGACGAAGGTTACGGAGGCGCGGAATTGTCGATGGGAAGAATTTTTAACGATTAATCTCTCTCTATATGTGCTATTCAAGTCCCTTTATGAAATATTCAGCGGAGGGGAGGGTTCAAGGTAAAGTAAATGACAAGGATTGTTCAGTCATAGAGCCGTAGAAAAGCCAAGAATTGTAAGATACACTACAGTCCTGATCCATACTAAGCGCCTAGCGCTCAGATCTGACGGCTGAATCGCTTGCCGTAGCTTCTCTGCTGGGGCAAGCTCCTTCTGAGACGGGCGAGCATGTTCGAACGCTTCACGGGGATGGTGTGGTGTCCGAGTACGTTAACAGCTGCGTCGGGCGTCGTACTCGCAGGCTCCTGCGCTACATCGGCGGGTGTGTTGTCGGTGTCAGTTGTCAGTTCCGCAACCTCCTCGATAGTATTCTCCTTCGCTGCTTCTTCGGTGGTGGTCGCGGTATCTTCAGCTGACTCGGTCGTAGACGTAGCTTCCTCCTCCGACTGGGTTGTGCTCGTTTCACCCACTTCAGGCTTGGATTCCTCGCCAGTCTCAGATTCCGGAGTGGCACTAGGAACGAAGTCCTCGAAGCCCTTTGGGCCGGTTGAGACGTTCAAGTCCATGACGGTGCCCGACTCGAGATCGTAGACCCAGCCGTGGATGAAGACAGGCCTAAGTGGAGCGGCTTCTTCGGCACGCTTCTCCTTCGCCTCTCCTGTCGAATTGCCTTCAGCAGCGAGACGGTCGTGCAACTAGGTTGACCCATCGTCAATGATTTTACCCATGGGTGGGAAAGACTAAGACGGAGCGGAAACTTACGTTCGAAATGACGCTGCTCTCAGATAGCCGCTTCACGCCAAGTTTGACATTCTCCTCAACGAGGGCGCGAAAACCGGGGTCCTTGATATCTGGCTCCGGGACAGTACCTCCCTCAGCCTCAATGGCCAAGTTCTTTTCCCTGCTCTCGACGATTTCCGTGCGGTTGCTCTGCAAGTACAGCTGGCGGATGTCGCTGATCCAGGTCTGCACGATGTGGGTGGCGATATCAACGTTGGACTTGGGCTTTGAGGCGATCGAAGCAGCAACGCCCTAGAGGAGTCGAATGAGCTTCGAGGTCTGCTCGTTAAGGAAACCCAAACATACACCACAGCCGTAATGGCCCAAAACTACCAGGTGCTGAACGCCAAGGACTGTGATACCGTAGGCCATGACGGACTGGGCGTTTTCGTCACCAAGCTTGTACTGGTTGGCGATATTGCGTTCCATGAAGAAGGTACCGGGTTGCGAGTCAAAGACCGTGGCCTCAGGAGCACTTTATCGAAGAAACGCA
>Ga0307513_10012619_pt1 | contig 10415 bp, 8 predicted proteins | sample 15_EM_MG_FD_202174 | JGI IMG/M metagenome (GOLD analysis project Ga0307513, IMG submission 202174) | Populus trichocarpa ectomycorrhiza microbial communities from riparian zone in the Pacific Northwest, United States - 15_EM | ecosystem: Host-associated > Plants > Roots > Unclassified | place...
TATTACAACATTCACAGCAAATCAAACGTGTTCTTCTCCCACTTCAATGCTTCGTCTCCTTTATTCCATAAAAGGAGAGTGCATTGGGTCAAAAAGTTCTGCGCTGAGACCCACAAAGCCATCACCAATTCAATGGCCATGCCTAATTTTGCTGCCATGTTCATGCCATACCTTCAATAAATATTTGTACAAGAAGCGAACATGTACTGACTTTTTTCTTCTTCTTCTTCTTCTTTTTTAATATCACAGCTTTTAACTAGCATAATTGAGAACTATCACAATTTAGCTAGTTGTGCCACTCTTAATGAGAATTTAGAATAATAATACTAATAGAGGTGTACTAGGAGTAGCGCAACCTTTAAAAAAATTAGCATGAATAAGTCCTAAAATATTAAGATAAAAATTAATAATTAAAAAACAATAAATTCATAATCAAGTTTGAAAGCTTTCTCGACCTTGATGGTTATAGCCAGCCACCGACTTCTTATAGAATGAGATCTATACAATCTCCTGATTAAATTTGAATCAAATCCAACTATGAGATTAAATGCTCTGTCATTTTTTATAATATATATATTAAGCATTCCACTCTCAGTAGCGTAATCTTTAAGAGTTTATTTTTTTAAAAAAAATTAATTTTTAATTATTTTTAGTGGTGCAACTTTTTAATTTTAATTTTTAAAAATTCGACTGGCTGTGTTATTAAAAGTAATGCAACTCTTTATTTTTTTATTTTTCAAAAAATCAATTAGCTGCGCTAGCAACTGACTAAAATGCGCTGCCTCCTAAATGTCCCCCCCTGATTTGCAAATAATATTTTATGACTGCAATTCTTAAAATAAACTTCCTAAATTGGCCTCAATGCCCATAAAATTTGTGCGACGGGACAGGCTAAATGAAGCATCTGAAAACTGCTCAGACCTGGACTGGGTATTACTGGACAAGTCCAAGGCTTTGCTTGTAGTGGGCTCTAAATCTATGGTGAATAATAGACCTACACCAGCCGAGTTCAAGCCCCGTAAGAGATTCATGGCGGGCATGTACTCGGAAGAAAAAAGATGAACTTCCAATTTTATTTTATTTTTTTTATAATTCAATTTTTACATGAGGAAAAAATCTAAATAATAAAGGCAAATTAATTTTCTTAGCTTTACATGTCACCTAATTAAGAAAACTTGATTTCCACTTTTACCCCCCCCCTCTAGATAAAGATCTTAAATATTAGCTGAGAGTAAATACCTGTTAATATTCTAACGGCTAACATCTCAACTCTTTTATTTTCAAAATCTATAATTTATAACTCTTAAGAAGCCATAATCTCCGCTAAAAGCAACAATCATGGACCACCGTAGATCAAGAACCATGAGCCAGCCACCAATCCATCCACGGTCCACACTCCACGAACACTGCATTGATTGAAAAACAACTCTGATTACTGTGGTTGGCTTTCGGTGCCCTCTGCCACCAGCCCACCTAGTTCCGTGTACAAATTCAACCTTTCATATTTAATAGTCTTTAATAACCCCCCCGACAACCTCTACTTGTCTTTTACCGCACTCCAATTGCGGGTGATTATAGTATAATAATAATTGTTTTTTTTAATATATTAAAATAATATATATATTTTTAAAATCATCTAAAAATATAAAAATTTCAAAATTTACCAATTCACCATTTAACTCAATACCAAATACCAAACGTGGGGGATAGTCCGGGTTTTATAACACCAGTCTTAACTCCTAACCCGAGGGAACATCAGACACGTGTTACCCTAACTCCTTTTCAGAGTCTCAACTCTCAAACAACCACGAAAATTAACTCGACACGAAAACTACGATTGGTAATAAGAAATTTTATATATATATATATATATAAAACAATTAATAGTTTCTCTGTTCTGGTCGTGCTCTGCTCACGTTTCTTTATTTGAATTGATATTTTTTATGCTCTTAACTCGACTCCTTCCGACCTTGACACACTCAGTATATTATAAACTAAGCTGCCGGCATTCCATCTCTTTTGAGTTTTCTTTAGTAAGTTTTGTGAGTTCATGGCGGCCTCAAAACTCGCTTCTCTATCGATTCTCTTCATTTTTGCCCTAACTCTCACTGCCGTAGTCAGTGTTAGGGCTGATTATGATGATATTACCGGGTCCGCGGCTGCAGTTGATTCCTCGGCGTTCAAGATCGAGCTTGATCAACTCAAGTCTAAGATCCACGCTCTCGGTTAGTTAGTTACTCACTTTCTTACTATTTTGGCTGTTCAACTTTTTCTACGATTCTCGATATTTTGCAGTTTGACTTTTTGGTTTAGATATTATCGATGCTACTTGAAATCTGATGCTAATTCTGTCAAATCGAAGATATTCATTTGTCTTTTTTATTAATTTTGATTCTAATCCTGCCAAATTTAAGATATTTATTTGTTTTTTGTATGATTTTTATGAAGTGGAAGCCAGAATTTTTATAATTTCTTATACTAATTTTTGAGCGGTTAAAGCAGGTTTATCTGTGATTAGATTGACTAATGCAGTGTTAATGCAAGGATTAGGAAAATCAGAGATAATTAATTGTGGTGAAAATAATAATTTTTGTTTAATTTACGATTATGCTTAGTTTTCTTGTTTTATAAAGGAATAAACTTGTTTTTCAGTTGTGCAAGTTTTTTTTATATTGTTTTTTTTTAAGAAGCCTTTAACGAATTGTGTGGTTGTTGGGTGATGAAGAATCTCATATTGATGAGAAAACGAAAGAATTGAAGGGTAAGGATGATATGATAGCGCTGAAGGAGAAGATCATTCAAGAGAAAGTAGATAGCATCGGGTCATTGCAAAGTGAACTATCATCTCTCCAGGTATGAAATGTTGTGGATCCATCTTATTGAAATGGGTTTCTGCGTGCATGTTATGTGAGGCTTTTATTTTGTTGTTAAACAGAATAATGGGAAGACAGATGCTCAAGAGCAAGTTAGAAAGGCGCATGCACGTGCAGGCGAACTAGAGAAACAGGTTATTATTCATCTGGACATACAAAACTAGTGACTTTGGAAGAAGTGTTGTGCGTTTTTAAATGTCACTTATTTATGCAGGTTGATAAACTTGCCAAGGAATTAGAGACTCAACAAAAGAAAAGGGAGGCTCTGGAAGCCAGAGCAAGTGAAGCTGAGAAGAAGATTAGTGAATTGAACTTGAAACTAGCAGATGTGAGTTCTTTGTGTGTCAGGATTTTAGAAAATGCATAAAGTTTTGGAATGACTAAAGATTTTTAGTACGTCCCTGTTCCAATACAAGGCATCTTATTCACAATTTTGAAGAGTTTTAATGGACCTTTTACCTTAATCTCCTGCCTGTATTAATAACTGTTTGATATCATGTGCTAATGGATCCACAAAGGTTATGCATGTGCATGCCTGTGTATGTGCGCATGACTTCAGCTGCTTAAGTCCTTTTTCTTAATTGTGCTATTGCACTTCTTTTTCCTTTTCTTTTGCTGTCATACCTTTAATGACTGCCTGCATCTTTTTTCATTTCGGCACTGATTTTTTTTCAAATTTTTAATTTGAGATTTTCTTCAATCTTGTAGTTTGGGATGGTATGTAATTGGACATATAATGTCTTTTGCTTTACAGCTTGCAAAGATTAATGAGGAACAGAAAAGCAAAATCCGTAAAACAGAACGTGCTCTCAAAATTGCTGAGGTATCAGACTATCATGTACCTTACAAACTCATATCATGCTTAAAACCGGATGATGGTGATTCTTATATGCGATTTTTTTTCCTGTATATTTCAGGAAGAACTGTTAAAAACAAAATCCGAGGCCACTTCAAAGGCCAAAGAGCTGATGGAGGTAATGAATTAATGGATTTGTTGGTCGTGTCATCCATCTTTTATGTTCTAAGTTCTAACATACTTTTCAGACGTGATTTTATATTTGAAATGCTAAAGTTCTTGGATTCATTCCTCTCTGCTGTGAAAGTAGAGATATAGTAATTGATGGAAAATCCAAATATTGTTGACTGAATTTGGGGTTTGATGTTCTCCTTATGCTTTGGAACTCTGGAGAATGTACTTTACATTTATGAAAGTTCCGTTAATGTTATGCACCTATCCTATGTCGATAACACCCTGCTCAAATTAGCAACTGGGCTTTTGGCAAGTGTGAGAAAAAAATACTGAATTTCACCTCGGATCATGAGGTAACATGGAAGTAACAACATGGGAGCACCTTGACTATAATGATAGCCAATGTTATGCCAAATTGGCTATCAGTTTTGGTTTTAGTACTCTTAGCATGTAAATCAAAGGTGCAAATAGCAGTATACAAGCAATTTGGAGTTGCTTTAAGGGTTCATCTTTGTTAGAAGGGAAAGAATTAACATAGCCAGTGGAGTTCGTGCTGGCAACACACCATGAGCTAGCACTTAGGAAGGCCTGTTGCTTGCAGGTCTAGAATGAACTTTATTCTCATTTGCTTTTGGTTTCAGGGATGAAATCTGATGGAAATTCTCAGGAAGTACTGGAATTTGGAGAAGGTTTATATAATATTTCAGTAGGGAAGACTGTATATTCCTTCAGCAGAAAGAAATTCTCATCCAGGCTGGAATGCAAGAAAGACCTGAGAATTGGTTCGAGTATTATTAACCTTTAGGAGCTTTTTTAAACTGCCGAACCCATTCTGGACTTCATTGCAGATGTCCAGGAGGTGCCTAAAACTTTTGAATTGTGCCCATTCCTTTGTGAATACAGAGCTGCAGTAAGAAAAAGATAGAACCCATACAACAAGAACATTGTGTGTAAAACATCAGTCTTTTATCCCTTCATTTAGATTCTTTGGATGATTTGAATATCCAATTCTACTTCAAGGATGCGGTATGCCTGCAGCATAGGATATTTCACATGCTTTGGCTTCTTGAACCTTGTTTCCTACATTTCATAGGATATAAGTTTTCAGGTCATGGATTGTTAGTTTTTAAATCATTAATGTTTGCTAGAGGCTCATCAACGGATCATTTATTATGAGACCAGAAACTGGTGTCAAGAGTAGACTAATTCATAGTTGTGTTTTATGACCAGGTTCACGGTGCATGGCTTCCACCTTGGCTTGCTGTACAATTAGTTCATTGGCAGGTAAAATGATGCCCGTATGGTATTTTGTACAATAATAATAATAAAAAAAAAATATTCTTGTCCTATGTGGTGATATTATCTCTTTTCAGTCTCTAGCGCAGACACATTGGAATGAGCATGGAAAGCCTGTCATGGAACTGGCCATTCAAAGGGTATAATCTTCTGGTCGTGGGATGGTGGCTTACCTTTTTTGGTGATGTCTGTTTATTAACTAGATATGGTCCAATGGTCAAATACAAGGATTTCATGAAAAAATTGCGTCCATTATATCACTAAAAATACCACTTTTTTCAGGCCCTGGAGAAAAAAGCCCAAGCTGAAAAGTGGGCTAAGCCCCATGTGGAAACAATTAAAACTGTAAGCTCTTTTTCTATGTTCTCCAATTTTCTGCTCATTTATTAATTGTTGGGAGTGCGAACCTGATTTTTTGATCAGGTCACATGTTTTAAGGCTGATTTACTTTGAAGCAGCATTCTATGTTGCTCCATAGAATAATTGAAATCTGGCTTGAAAAAAGTTTCAGTGAATCTGTGGTTCTGTGCTGTTTACTGTTGTTACATGCATGTTTTGCTATAGCGCTAATAGTTGGCGTTAACTTTGATTGGTCAAGTAAATGAAGAAAATTGGATGCATGTACTTAATGATTGTTTGCCCTCTTGCATGAAGAAATGGGTCCCAGCTATAAAAGAGCAATGGGTTGTGATAGCGACACAAGTTGAACCTCATGTGCAATCATTAACCGTTAAAACTGTCGAAATCTATGAGGCCTCAAAGACTACAATCACTGCGCACATCATCAGGGTACAAGAAATAGTTGATCCTTGCTTTCAGGTGTGTATGCTGTTATATTGTTCCTTATTGTATGTCTGCTCTCTTAACTTGCATCTGAAATGTTTAAATTTGATCACAGGAAGCTAAAAAGTTCAGTGAGCCATATATTGATCAGGTTGCTACAGTGACAAAGCCCCATGTTGATAAAGTTAGGGTGGTTTTGAAGCCCTATACGAAAGAGGCAGTTGATGCATACGGGAAATTTTTAGAGTCTGCAACTACATACCACAATCAGGTATCAATGCTGGTTTATTATCTTTGTTGTAGTGTTATGGTTGATTGTGAGCATGTTAGTAAAATGAATCATGGTTCTCTAATGTCTTTATGAGTATGCTAGTAAAATGAATCATGCCAAGTGGTTTCTTCTGCTTTTTTTTTTTTTGGAATGAATGTGGAACCATGATTTAATGTCTTTGCTGGGATAAATACTATTATTTCATAGTTTGCTATTAAAGATTTATTGTCATTACAGTTGAACCATTTTTTTAATTTTCGTTAAGGTGCAAGGCACCGTACAAGAGACACTGGAAAAGCATGAGCTCACAAAACCACTCGCAACAAAAGACTCCATCTGGTTCATTGTATGTATCCTGGTCATGTATTCAGACCTTTTTATGGAATACGTGTCAACAAAATAACTTTATGCATGCAGTTTATCTAATGTTAATTAAGGTATTTGTCTCTGATGCTGCAGGCCTCTGCTTTGTTTACCCTACCTATCTTCATTTTGGCCAGAGCTTGTTCTTCCATCTTCTGGTTAGTTTCTTAATGAGCCATTATTAACTTCGATGGTGAATTTTCTGCCAAGTCTTCTTCATTTCCAGTTTATCATTATTTTTTTTTGTTATAAGTGGGATTTTTGATAAGTTTAACCTGCAGCTTATATGTTTTGTGTACCTGACATTTGCAGCAAAAAGTCAAAGAAACCAGTTAGAAATGCTCAAACCAGTCACTCTCGTCGCAAGGCTAAACGGGGGCATCCTGACAAGTAGTCTTCTCGGTGCATTGCTGGGTATTTTATGCTGCAAAATATTGAGGTATTTGTCATAAGTATCATGAAGAACATTGGATGGTTCCCGTACATCTTTTTCCCGTAATTTAACTTTGATTCAGAGCACCTTGAGTCATTAACCTGATGGGCAGTTCCAAAAGTTTTTTCTGGGATTGTTGGTATGGCATTGAACTAGACAGTCAGTTTGGATGTACCAGGCCAGTCCACAGACTTGCACAATTTTATAGGATGCTGCCTTCCATAGTCCTGTGGCACCATTGTTTGCCACTTCTCCAATTTTATAGAAATAACAAGACATTGATTCTGCAACTGCAATGATGATTTATAAAAAGTTGTAAATTTCCCTTCCCTCCTTTTCTTTGCCTAAATGGTAGGTGAGGGATGTAGATTACTAGTCATAAATCATGTGTACCATTACAAACACCAGAAATCATGCTTTGTCTGGAATTTCATTTGCCTTGTGCTGTTATGGGATGGTGATTTAATTCAAAAGTTCTGTTTCTTTCCCCTGCAGCTGGGACTTGTGATCTTTGCATGGGCTTTTGTGGCTACGATATTTCATCCAGGAAGCTCCGGCAATGTTATTTTCTTTCCTTGTAGTTTTTGTGAAGAATGTTTAGAACCTTTCGCACCACAGAAGGTTAGATGTGTATTATGAGCCATGTTCCCAACATGTTGGTAGACTTACACTTGTAATTTATTTTTTATTCTTCTCGAGTTACAGTTGAAATGACCATAATTTTGTTTATTACTATAATCATGTTTGTTCATCCTTCTCTCGTTTTACATTGGCCTTGTCAGCAAATTCATGTCCTCCTCGTAGCCTATCTACTCGATTGGCTAGCAAAAGAGGTGAAGGTATGATTTGGGGCACTTGTAGTCTTGCTGGCTCCACTAAACTTGGGGCCATCTGTGATGGCCTTGTGGTCGAGTGAGGGTTGTTGGCCGTTGGTACGCAAGATGCAAGATAAGGGAGAGAGTTGACGGAGTAGAGAGCATGCTGCATCTTGCAATCCTGCCATTCTAGTTTAATGGCGGAAATAAAAGCAATGGGAATAGCAGTCATGCAAAACTGAGTATTGCAATCGGAATCCACTGATAGGCTGCCAAAACTACTTCCAAAGCCAGCTGAACCTTTGCTTTAACGACTTTTAACGCAAGCCACCATGTTGTTAAGAGGCATTCTTGTGAGATTTAAGCACAGGGAAAGATGAGACTACAGAATTCCCAAAGTGGGATTCATAGTGTCACATTTTACTCTTTAGTAGAGTTTCCTGAGGTAAAAGAGATGATGACAGACAAAATTGATTTGGCAACGATGTGGAAGATAAAGTAATTCTTTCTATATCCTGTTTAGTTATAGTTTACAAGATTATAAAATATAAAAAGTTTATTTTATTATTATTAAATTTATATATTTTTTAAAACTATTAAGTTGAATTTTAAAATTATAATAATAATCATTTTTTTTTATTGATCTGGGTCAATGGTCAACTCCACTGGTGACCCGAGTTTAACCCTAAATCAACTCTCGAATTAAATTTTAAAATTATGATAATAATTATTTTTTATTCTTACTCTGACTCAGGTTAACCCGACTAGTGACACGGGCCTTGACCTGGATTAACTCCTGAGTTGGGTTTTAAAACTATGATAATAATATTTTTTTTATTCTTACATATCTTAGTTGGATAATTTTGAAATTTACAAGGATATTTTATGAATAATAAATAATAAATATTGTCTATGGAGACGTTCCCTTTATATCTTTTGTTTTGAAAGTATAGAAATTCACTTCAAAATTATTTCCAAGATATTTATTTTTATTCACCCTTTTTTATCTCTTCAATCAAACACATATTTTTCTTCACTGTCTCTGTCCCTTCTATCCAATGGCAGTAACCAAATGCTAACTTATTGATCATAAGTAGTTGACCTCATGGTCCTGAAGGCATATTACTTTTAAGAGGTGATGTTTTTATTGTTTATTATCTCACAAAATATTATTTATTCTAATACTATGTTTTTACTTTTTATTTAAATCAATGTTTTTTTTTCTTCAAAATTTGGTTTATTAGAGATTGGGTTTCATGATTTGTTGTAGTTTGATTTCAATATGGTTATCTTAATCTCATGACTTGTGTTGCAAGTTTGACGGATTAACCAATTGACTCAAGTTTTTTGTTAATTGTGTTTTTTTTTTTAATTTCTTTTCCTTTAACATTGTACTTATTAGAAATTAGGTTTCGTGAATTGTTTTAGTTTGCTTTTTGTGAGGTTATTTCAATCTCATGATTTTAGTCATGTGTTTTACGGGTTAACTTGGGTAGACTCGGGTTGTTTTATTGTGTTATTTTTAAATTGATTTTTTTTCGATTTCAACATTTAACAATTGATTGATTGAAAAATAAGCTTCATAATTTGTTTTAATTTATTTTTTATGGGATTATCTCAGTCTCTTGACCTGTATTGCGGGTTTAATAAGTTAATCCGAGTTGACTTAGGTTATTTTTTATGTTTTTTTTTTATTTTATCATCTAACTTTGAGTTGATTAATGTGAATGGGATTTTATAATTTGTTTTGGTTGCTTTATACGGGGTTATCATGGTTTTATAATTTAGATTGTGGATTTTTCAGGTGAACCCTGGTTAACCTGGGTCGTTATAATATATTTTTATCTCAATATTTAAAATACAGATGCCATCATGAATTCTTTTTATTTAAACTATGTTTTTATCAATTATTCGAGTTGTTTTAAAACTCATCAAATTAACCGTCATATCAAATTAACCTCACATGATTTTTTTTTTTCTACTAAAAAATGTTAGAAAGATCTAAATATTTTATTTTATAGTAAAAAAAATTAATCTACTCATTTTCTTTGAGCAGCTCTTGCTACCTTTCTTTAACTTTCGCTGGACCGGGCCTTGGGCTTCATCTTTGTTATGTTCACCTATTTTCCAAAGCGAAGCGCAGCTCAGTTTTTGTTAGAAAGAAGGCTTGAATCCAATATCTCATGGAGAAGGAAAGTCAGATGCAGCGTTTCTGTATCGGATCCCTTGTCTTTTTTTCTTTTTTTAATCGGCCTGTTCTTAGAAGGTGGAATGGAGATGGGCGAGTACAGGTAAAACCACAATCAAATCATAATGATAAGATCCAACTCGTGGGTTAAGCTAACCCAAAATTCAAGTTATTCGGTTAGAAATAAAGTACGTTCTAGGTCAGGTTATAATTAAGTGGACAAGTTACCGGATTAACCTGCCGATGAGGTCTTATAATTATGAATCAAATACCAAAAGGACAAGGATGATTTTCTTGGTTTTAATTTTATCAAGCCGAATGCTCATGAGAAACTAAGGAGTTATTCCGGGGAACCACCCTCTGTGTTCGTGAGGACTGGCACAAAATTCTTTTGGCTGGTTTTAATGTTCCGGTTTGCAATAG
>Ga0307513_10012620_pt1 | contig 10414 bp, 7 predicted proteins | sample 15_EM_MG_FD_202174 | JGI IMG/M metagenome (GOLD analysis project Ga0307513, IMG submission 202174) | Populus trichocarpa ectomycorrhiza microbial communities from riparian zone in the Pacific Northwest, United States - 15_EM | ecosystem: Host-associated > Plants > Roots > Unclassified | place...
TCCATCAGCGCCCGCAGCTGCGCCGGCATGCTCGCCGGCGGCCGCCGGCCCGGCGCGATCATCCACAGCTGGGCGCGGCGCAGCGCCTCGGCCGGGGGTAGCGCCTCCGCCCGCAGGAAGTGGTGGAACATGAACATCAGCACCGAGGTGGCCGCGTCCGGAACGCTCCACTGTGTACCGACCACGGCGGCGACGTTGTTCGCCAGCAACGTCGTGCACAGGCTGAAGGCCTCGTCGTCGCCGCGCCCGCAGACACCGCTGCTGCACGCTCCCAGCACGGCGAGAGCGATCGGCCGTCCGATGCCCGCCGCCGAGGAGACCAGTTCCTCGGCCGACAGCCGCTCGCCGGCGGACAGCAGCAGATAGGACGTGTCCCCGCTGCCGGTGACCGGCTCGACCACGCCGTGGCAGGCGAGGTGCAGCAGGGCGCCGGCCTCGCCGCCGGCCAGCCACTCGGTCACGTCCTTGCGGGTCCCCGGGCCGTCCGGCGCGCTGCTGCCGTCCGGGGTGCGACCGACATAGCGGGCCGCCGGATAGAAGGCCTCCCGGATGGCCCACGCCTCGGTCCGGGCCGCGCGCAGCTCCGCACCGGCACCGTCGGTGTCCGGGTCGGCCACGATCAGGCAGCCCTGCGCGGGCGGTGCGGCACCGCGCCAGGCGAGATCGCAGAGCAGCCGGGCGGACGGCGCGTACGAGAAGACGGCGTCCTCGACGGCGTACCGCGGCCGGCCGCCGGAGCTGCGGCGGGCGGCGTGCCAGGGAATCCGGACCAGCTCGCCCATCGGGATCAGCACGATCCGCGGCAGCCCACCGCCCGGCTTTGCCGCGACGTGTTCGAGAACCGGGCCGATCGCCGCCGTCCAGGCTCGTTCGCACAGCTCGTCCAGGGTGCGTCGAGCACCTGACGCGGCCGACGTCCAGCCCTGCGGACGGCCCGCTTCGCGGGTCTCGCGGGAGGTGGCGGTCAGGAACGAGTCGAAGTCGGCCCCCCACTGGCGGTTGAGCTGGGGCAGCAGCACCCAGGTCGGCGGCTCTCCGGCCGCGATGACGACCGCCGCGCCGGGCCGGTCCGCGCCGGGCACCAGATAGACCAGGGCGTCCGCGCCCAGCGCGGTGAGCGCCGCCCGCACCTCGTTGAGGTCCGGGGGTGCCAGCAGGCGCGCCGAACCGGCGTCCGGCGGCACCTGGCCGGCGCCGTGCGCGTCGAGCGGCAGCCGGGCGACCACGCTGATCACCTCGCGCCGCAGCTCGCCCGGCACCTGCTCGGCACCGTGCTCGGCGACCGCCCGGCGCCAGCTGTCGGCCAGGTCCGGCCGGCCCTCGCCGGCCAGGCGGCTGCCGAGATCCCGGGTCTCGGTCGCGGCATAGAGGATCAGCGCGCGGCCGGCGTCCAGGGCCAGCGCCGCAGCCTCGGGATCGTTGTCCTGGATGCACCAGCCGGCAACGTCCACCGCGTCGCCGGCCGCGTGCCGGGCCGCCGCGTGCGCGTCCGCCGTGCTGGCCTGCAGCAGCACGTCCCAGGCGTGCCCGCGCAGACCGCTCAGCGCCACCTCCCGGCCGCGCGCCCTCTGCCCGGACAGCCGGTACGCGTAGGCGAGCGGGTTGGACAGGACGGTCCAGAAGGCGTGCAGTTCGGAGCCGGCGATCGTCCGCGCCCGTTCGAGTAGCCGGATCGCCTCGGTGAGGTCGTCGCGCCGGGCCAGCATCTCCAGCCGGCGCAGGAGCGCGGTGCCGAGCGTGGACATGTAGTAGACCTGCCGGTGGTCGTACTCGGCGGCGGTCGCCACCGCCGCTCGCAGATGCTCCACGGCCGAGTCCAGCAGGGCGTCCGAATCGACGCCGAAGCCCATCTCGGCAAAGCCGAGGGTGTGCAGCCGCGAGGCCCGCTCGGCGGCCGACAGGCCCGGCGCGCCGGCCAGCGCGCGCAACGAGTCCAGATTCGCGGTGGCCCGCTGGTCGACCGGGGTCGGCGACCCGGCCGCCGCCGCGGTGACGGTGTCGTTCAGGTCGATCATCGGCTCGAAGGCCTTGATCAGATCAGCCATCTGGCGCCGGGCCGGATCGTCCGGCGGCAGCTGGTCGACGGTGGCTTTCGCACGTCGCACCGCGGCCTCGGCGGCGGTGAGGTCGCCGCGCGCGACATTGGCGTTCGCCTCGGCCATCGCTGTCAACGTCGTCAGCTTCAGCCGCATCTGCGGGGTGTCCCCCACCCCGCCCGCCGTCAACGCGTCCTGGAACGCCTGGATGTCCTGCGGGGATTTCATCAGGCCAGCGAGGTTGTTGTCCGCGATGTCACGCTGCAGCCGCAGCCCGATCCGGGCGCTTTCGACCATGTCCTGTTGCGGGCGGGTGCCGGCCGCGACCGCGGCGAGCTCGTCGAGTTCCCGGACGGCCGAGCGGATGTTGAAGTCCGGATCGCCGTAGCGCGCCGATTCCATCAGGGACCGGGCCCGGACGGCGGCGGCGGTGGCCGGCCATTCGGCGAGCGGCCGGGGATCCTCGTTGGCCACCGCGGTCAGCGCCACGGTCCGGGCCAGGCCGCCGGGGTCCCGCAGCTGCTGCGTCCGGATCATGACGGTGACCAGGACCGATGCCAGCTTCGCGCGGCTCGGGAACGCGGCCGGGAGGGCGTCGAAATCGGCGAGCGCGGCGGACAGGTCGCCCGGGGCCCGGCCATGCTGGTCGTAGCGGGTCAGATACATCCAGCCGCGGGCGAACAACCAGCCGGCGTCATCCGGAGTGCCCACCTGGGCGATGGTCACCGAGGTGCAGTCCAGCGTCCGCTGGAGATCCATGCCGGAACCCTGGGTCATCGTCGCCTCCGCGCGAGTGGCAGGCCGTGCGTACACCGTCTACTGACGGACCAGGCGGTCCGTCAGATGTCGGTGTGACGGGCCGTCCGGCCCGCCGACGCGCCGAGCCCATCCGGAGGACCCTTGACCACCTCGGACAGCGCTCATGTGCTGAGCCTGCTCACCCGGATGCCCGCCGAGCGGCTGCCCACGGTGATAGCCCACCTGACCGCCTCGGGTGACCTGCTCGGCCGCGCGGTGGCCTACGGCCGCAGCTATCAGTTCGATCATCAACCGCGGACGCTGACGAGCGCGCTGGCCGACTTCGACGCGGCGACCGGCTCGGTGCCGGACCGCTCGGAGGCGGCCCGGTTCCTGGCGATGCGGGCGCTCGAGGCCTCGCTGCTGGGGCATCCGGTCGGGACGTCCCGGGTGACCCGGATGCTGGCGGACGCCGAGGACGATCCGGAACGGCCCGGCACGCTCGCCGGGCTACGGGCGATGGCGTACGCGGCCGGCGCGCTCAACGACGAGCCGCAGACCGACGTGGTGACCGCGCTCGCCAAGGTCGACGCCCTGCCCACCCCGCCCGACAGCACCTACGCCGCGCTCCGGCCGGCGATCCGCAACGCGTTGCTGGTCCGGCTCGCCGCCGACCGCCGGGACATGAGCATCGCGCCGGATCTCGCGGCCCAGGCGCAGCAGATGATGGCCGATCCCCGGCTCGGCCCCGCCGAGCAGCCAGCCGTGCGTCTGATGGGGATCGCCGCCGAGGCGATGGCCGCGATCCAGCGCCAGGACGTCGGCGCGGCTGCCGCCGCCACCGCGCGGATGCGCGAGGCGCTCCAGCAGCTGCCGGCGGGGGACCCGACCGTGGACGCGCTGCGCGCCCAACTCGACGCCGCGGTCAGCCAGCTCGGCGCGTTCGGCCCGCCGCCCGCCTCGCCGGCGCGGTGAGCCGGCCGCCCGCTTCAGCCGGGGCGGTCCGTCAGATCGCGGCATGTCATCGCTGTACGCCCTGCTGGTGGGCATCGACGAGTACCAGGCGGTCAGTTCGCTGCGCGGCTGCCGCAACGACGTCGACCGGGTCCGCGACTTCCTGCTGACCCGCACCGCCGCCGACCGGGAACCCCGCATCCGTACCCTGACCGACCACGACGCCACGCGCGCGGCGCTCATCACGGGCTTCCGGGCCCACCTGGGCCAGGCCGGGCCCGGCGACCGCGCACTGTTCTGGTTCAGCGGGCACGGCTCGCAGGTTCCGGTGCCCCGGGAACTCTGGCACCTGGAGCCGAGCGGGCAGAGCCAGACCCTGGTCTGCGCGGACAGCCGGGTCGACGCCCGGCCGGACCTGCTGGACCGCGAGCTCGGCGTGCTGATCTCCGAGGTCGCGGCCCGCGGCGTACACGTGGCGGCGGTCCTGGATTGCTGCCACTCCGCGGGCGGCACCCGGCAGGCGCCCCGGCACGAGCCGGATCCGGCGGTGGCCGAGCTGATCGGACTCGGCGCGCCACTGGCCGCGCGGTGGGTCGAGCCGGGCCCGGAGCACGCGGTCGGCGCGCTGCTGCCGGAGCTGTCGCGCGGCGGTGAGCGCGGCGTCGGACCGGCCCGGCGATCCGATCATGTCGCGCTCGCCGCCTGCCGCAACCATCAGGTCGCGTACGAGGTCGGCCGGCCGGGGCGCCGCAACGGGGCCTTCACGGCCGGGTTGCTGGACGCGCTCGGCCGGCTCGGGCCCGAGGCGACGTACCGGGACTTGATGGTCGCGGCCCGATGTCACCTGGAGAACACCCTGCGCCAGCAGGTGCCGGTGCTGTACCCGCAGGACCCGGCGATGATCGATCAGCCCTTCCTGGGCGGCGCGCTGCACCGGCCGGAGTCGCCGCTGGTACTGCGCCATGTCCGAGGCGGCTGGGAGATCAACGCCGGCCGGCTGCACGGCCTGGCACCGGCCGGCGCGGAGGAGATCCGGGTCGCGCTGCCCGGCGCCGGGCCGCTGCGCGAGGCCCGGGTGCTCGAGGTGCTGACCGAACGCAGCCGGGTGGAGCCGGCCGGCTGGCTGCCCGACACCGGCCGCCAGTACAGCGTGGTCTTGTCACACGCGCCGCTGCCGTCCACCACTGTCGTCATCGGTGGGCGGCCGAAGGATGATCCGGACCTCGCCCACCGGGTGACCGCGGCGCTCGGGGCAGCCGGGCCGGGCGGCACACCGTCGCCGTACGTGCGGGCGGTGCCGATCGACGAGGACGCCGCGCTGCGTGTGTCGACGTCGGGCGGGGAGATCCGGGTGACCGGTTTCGACGGCACGGCACTGACCGGCGATCTCGCCGCATGCGGAACGGCCGGGGTCGTCGCCCGCCTCGAGCACATCGCCCGATGGCGCACGGTCAAGGCGCTGACCAGCACCTCCTCCGCGCTGGCGGACGCGGTTCGGCTGGAAGTCGTGCCGGTCGGGCCGGGCGTGACCACGGCACCGCGCACCGGCGGGGCGATCGCCCCGGCCGGCCCGGACGAGGTGGTGCTGCTGGAGTACGAGCGCCGGGCCGGCGACTGGCTGGCGCCACAGGTCTTCCTGCGCCTGCGCAACACCTCGGGACGGCGGCTCTACTGCGTCCTACTCGATCTCACCGACCGGTACGCGATCCATCCCGACCTCTTCCCTGGGGACTATGTCGGTGCCGGGCAGGCGGCTGCCGCCTTCGATGGGGACCCCGTGGAGTTCAGCCTCCCGCAGGACCGGCCGGTCCGGCCCGGCGCCGAGGTCAAGGACTGGATCCAGCTGATCGTCGCCGAGGAGGAGTTCGGATCGGACTGCTTCCGGCTCGATCCCCTGGGCACCCGCGACGCCACCGGGGCGAGTCGCTCGGGGCCGCTGTCCGGGGTGCTCGACCTGCTCGGACAGGCGGCGATGCATCGCATCGCGAGACGACGACCCCGGTCCGCGTACGACTGGACCACGGTGCTGGTGCCGGTGGTCACCCGCGTGCCGGGTCAGCCGATCCGGTCCCGGTCGGTGCGCTGTCCGTCAGACAAGGACATCTGACGACGAGCAAGGGGGTGCGGCGTGATGAACTGGCCGTCTGCGGTGCCGGAGCCGGCCGCCGCGCTGACCGGCGCCGCCGCCCTCTCGGTCGCGGTGGCCTCGTTCCTGATGGTCCGGCGCCGGCGGCGGCTGCACCGGCGGCTGATCGAGGAGTCGGTGGCGGCCATGGCCGCGCAGCTGGCAAACGGGCCGACCCCCCTGGTCCGTGCGCAGCGCGGCCTGGCCACGACGCTGGCCGACCAGCAGCGGCTGGCCGCGCGGGTGGACGGGGAGATCCGGCCCTACGTCCTCGGCGGGCCGGCGAAGCCCGGAACCGGAAAGCCGCCCGGCGCCCGGCCGGTCGATCGCATCGCCGCCGCCCTGCACGAGCTGCGGTCGGCCGCGCAGCAGCGGGGCGGCGCGGACCCGGTGCCGGGCGGGCGGCGTTCGGCGACCGGGCCGGTGCCGGGCCTGGACGACTCGCCGGAGCTGCTCGAAACGTACGACGCGATGCTCGTCACGGCCACCGATCGCATCCGGCAGGCCAACATGGTCCTGCTGATGGCGGTTTCGCTGGACGTCGTCGATCAGGACACCCGGGCCCGGCTCGCCGACTCGCTTCGGGACGCCGACGCGGTGCGGCAGGACAGCGAAGCGCTGGCCGAGCAGGGCCGGCTGGTGTCGGCCGTGCAGACGCTGGCGGACATCGGCACGCCGGTGCCGGACAACGGAGTGCCCGGCGAGGCTACCCGGCGAGACATGCAACGCCACTCGGCACAGCTGCGCGAGATCGCCGTCACCCATGAGGCGGAGCTGCTCGGCTGGCTGACCGACGCGCGAACTCGGTGCGCGCCGGCGAAGGGGGCGACAGCGGTATGAGGCGGCGCACGAGCACCGCGGAGAACAGCCCGGAGCCGATCCCGTACCTGTCCGGCGACCGCAAGACCGACACCAGGCGCGGCCGGCGGGACGGGCGGAAACGCATCCCGTCGTTCACCACGCTGACCGAGCTGCTCGAGGTCGCGGCCCGGGTCAGCACGCCGTACCAGGAGGAGCTGAGCCACGCGGGAAGGTACCGGATCAACGAACAGCACCGGCACTTCCTCACCCGGACGACCGAGGTGCGCGACCAGATCGCCCGGATGCGCGGCGCGCTCGCCACCGACCTCGAGCTGATCGAGCGCGCCCGCGCGGACCTGGCCGAGGCCCAGGCCGAACTGACCGAGGCCGAGCTGCTGCCCCGAAACCCGCAGGAGATCCCGATTGCCGGCACGCCGGCGCTGCACGGGCGCCGGGCCGCGAGGCGCGAGCAACGGATCGCCGCGGCACGCGAGGAACTGGTCTTGCGGCAGGCGGCGGCGGACGGTCGCCGGCAGGCGATCGGCACGGCGAACGCCGGGATCGACCACCAGTTCGCGCTGGCCCAGGCCCGGGCCCGGCGCCTGGCCGACTACTACGTCCTGCGGATCGCCTCGTACTGGGACGCGGTCGTGCAGACCCACCCGGAAGGCCGCAACCTCTCCTCGGCGCTGCCGATCGTCTCCCTGATGTTGCCCAGGTGGGTCGACGCGACCTGCCAGGACGGCATCGTCACCTTGGCGCCCCCGGCCGAACCGATGCCGGCCGCCGAGGAGATGGCGCGATGAGGTTGCCCTCGATGCCGGCGTTGAGCCGGCGGCGGCGCATGCCCCGCCCACTCCGCCAGGCAATGCGGGAACTCGACCGGTTGACCAGGGAGCGCGTCGAGTACGCCGTCGATCTGAACCCGATCCGAGACGGGCTGCGCGAGCTGATCGGCGACCATGCTCCGGACGTGGCGGATGTCCAGTTCCGCCAGGCGGTCGACGACTACATCCGGTCCTCCATCGCCGAGATCAAGGCGAGCATGCACTCCCGGCACGACGGGGTGCTGAGCCGGCTCGACCGGCTCGAGGTGCTGGTCCGGCCGTACCTGGCGCTGGCCGGCACGCTGGCCCACGATCGCCGCAGCCGGCTGTCCCACCTGGACGCCGCCGTGACCAACGCGCTCGACCAGCTCAGCGATCCGGAGACGCCGATCTACGACCCCCGAGTCCCCGACCCACCGCGGGAGCCCCGACCATGATCGATCCAGCCCCGCGGCCCGCCCGCATCATCCACGGCGACCTCGCGCAGATCGCCGGCCGGCCCTGGTCGCACGCCCTGTTCTGGCTGGTCCTGCTGGCCGCCGCCGGGGTCGACGTGGTGACGTTCTACCAGGTTCTGATCCTGGTTCTCGATGTGCCGGACCTGCTGGTGACGATCGCGGTGATCGGTTTCGCCGCGGTGGCGCTCACCCTCGCCCACTACGCCGGCCTGCAGGCCCGGCAGGTGATCAACCCGCGGAACATCACCGGCTCGAAGACCCTGGCGCTGACCCTGGGCGGCACCTGGCTGCTGCTCGGCGCGACCGCGTTCATCGTGCGGTTCGTCCTGGAACCGGCCGGCAGCGCCGGCGCCTCGCAGTTCAGCACGGACGGCGGGCCCACCACTGACCTCGGCACCAACACCGAGGCGACCTCGCAACACCTCGCCGCGCTGCTGTTCCTCGTGCTGTACGTCGCGACCGGCATGGTGACCGCCTTGGCCGGCTATTTCCGGCAGGAGCCGGCGGCCCGCCAGTTCGGCCGCGCGGTGGAGCGCCGGTCCACGGCGGCCGCGAAGTACGCCGACACCAGCTGGGGCCACGCCCAGGCGGAGCAGGTGTGGGAGGCCATCGGCCGGGCGCGGGCCCGGCGCGTCGACGCCATGAATCAGGTGGACTTGCAGTTCGAGGCGACGGCCGATCGGCTCCGGGCGGAGGCTCAGCTGATCTTCTCCCGGAACCGGATGGCCGGGCCGTTCCCACCGCCACCGGCGTTTCCCGACCGGCGGCACCCGGCCGATCTGGGGCCGCCGCCACCACGGGCGACGAACGGCGTGGCCGCGGACGACCCGACGGTGCCCATCCTGCTTCCGCCGGCGGCGCCCCAGCCACGCCATCCAAGATCGGACGACTCCGAGGAGACACCGTGAAGTACCGGATCCGCGGCCTGCTGGCGGCGTCCACGCTGACCGCCACCTCCTTCGTCAGCTGCGACAGCAGCGGTACGTTCCCGGCCGAGGCAGTGCCGATCTCCTGCCCGGCGGACTCCGGCAAGGCCGTCACGCTGGTGGTCGGGGCCCGGGCGAACAGCCCCGCACCGCGCCTGCCGGACGAGATCCAAGGGCTGGTCCGGGAGGCCGCCAAACAGTCCCAGAAGATCCAGGTGGTCCGGGTGGACGGGGTGCCCACGGTGGCACTGACCGCGACCTTCAAGACCGAGGGCAAGAACTCCACGATCCGCGACCGGGACCTGCGGAACTTCCTCGGCCAGACCGGCGGGTACGTCAGCGCGTTGCAGCCCAAGCAACCGCAGGCGGACGTGCTGGCCGCCCTCACCCTGGCCGCCCGCAGCACGCCGGAGGGCGGCACGATCGTGCTGATGGATTCCGGCATCCCGACCACCGGGCCGTTGAGCTTCCAGAACGCCGAGATGTTCAGCGCGCCACCGGGTGAGGTCGTCGCCTTCCTGCGCGCCGAGAAGCTGCTGCCCGACCTGGCCAAGCGCTCGGTCGTGCTGGTCGGCGTCGGGGACACCGCCGATCCGCAGCCGGCTCTCCCGGAGAACTTGCACAAGCAGGTCGTCGCGCTCTGGACGAGCGTGGCCGAGAAGGCGGAAGCCAGCTGTGTGTACCCGCTGAAGGCCGCACCGAGCCGCACGGCCATCCAGACCAAGGTGCCGGTGTCTGTGGTCCAACTGCCGAAGACGCCGGAGTTCCCCCCTTGCGGCACGACCGTGCTGGGCGACAACAGCCCGGTCGGGTTCACCGCCGGCACGGCCGAGTTCCGCGACCCCAAGGGCGCCCGGGCCACTCTGCAGAAGCTCGCGGACCGGATGCGCGGGCACACCCAGCGGGTCAAGCTGACCGGGACCACCTCCAGCGAGGGCAGCGAGGAGTCCAATCAGGATCTATCCGTACGCCGGGCCCGGACGGTCCGGCAGGAGCTGACGGAGCTCGGGGTCGCGGAGTCCCGGATCACCGCGACCGGCGCCGGTGAGCACGGTCCGAACCACGTTCGCGACACCACGCCGGACGGAGCGCTCATCCCGAGCGCCGCCGGGCGCAACCGCTCGGTCGTGGTAACGCTGGCGTGCGACAGCTGATCCGGGATGACGTACCCGGCCCACTACGACGACGAGCCCGGCACCGAACTCGACCCCGGCCGGCACCGGCGCGATGACGGCGACATCACCCGGCTGGACCCGGGCCGGACCCGGCCGGCGGGTGGCGGGCCGGCGTTTCCGGAAGGCCTGCCACCGGCCCTCGACGCGAGATACGTCGTGCTGCGCCGGCTGGACCGCGCCGGCGCCGAGGCGGACATCTATCTGGTCCAGGAGCGCGCCACCGGCACCGAGCTCGTGCTCAAGATGTACCGGCACGCCGGCCCCGAGCGGGCCGTGCGGACGTTTCTGGAAACCAAGCGCAGCCGGCACACCGTGACGGTGGCCGAGGTCGGGGCGGTGGCCGGGCGCGGCTACGAGGTCCAGGAGCACCTGGC
>Ga0307513_10012621_pt1 | contig 10414 bp, 9 predicted proteins | sample 15_EM_MG_FD_202174 | JGI IMG/M metagenome (GOLD analysis project Ga0307513, IMG submission 202174) | Populus trichocarpa ectomycorrhiza microbial communities from riparian zone in the Pacific Northwest, United States - 15_EM | ecosystem: Host-associated > Plants > Roots > Unclassified | place...
GGGCTGTGTCCTGATTGATTTCCTATCGGCGGTGGTTGGAATGAGTCGTGGTATGGCAACTGGGGTGCTGGGAACATTGTCGCAGGTGGTAAAGGTAAAAGACGCGACCGTGGTGACGGAGAGTGACGGATAGGTGGAGGAGAGGATAACTGTCCTGAATCGAGTTCCTCATAACTTGGTAATGATGGATTCGCTTGGGCAGGGCCACCATCGATGGCTTGGCGGGGCGCTGGGGCGGGTGGTGAGGGCGGGTCCTGGGTCTCCTCCGCAATACGCTTCGCGTATTCGGCGTCGCGTTGCTCCTGCAGCTCCCGCTCCCGCTCCCGCTCGCGCTTCCTTGTCGCTTCTTCGGCTTCAAGCCGCTGCAACTCGGCAGCGGCTTCGAGTTCTGCCTTCTGCTTTCGTAGTTCCATGCGCATCTCCTCTCTCATACCCTCCATTTGAGCCAGCCTTTCGTCTTCCATCCTCTGCTTTTCAATTAATAACCATCGGACCCTTTCCTCTTCGTCGCGTTCCCAACGTTCTTGACGCTCTCGTTCCTCTCTTTCCCACTGTTCCTTTCTTTCTTGTTCTAATCTCTTGCGCTCAGCCTCCTCTTTAGCTTTGCGGTGGGCCTCGGCCTCTTTTCGGAGGCGTTCAGCCTCCTCAGCTTCTAGACGGAGCCTTTCAGCTTCACGCTCGCGGGCTAAGCGTGCTTCCTCCTCTTCCTGCCGTCTTTTACGTTCTCTGGCCGCTTCACGTTCGCGGGCTAAGCGTGCATCCTCCTCCTCCTGCCGTCTTTTGCGTTCTCTGGCCGCTTCACGCTCGCGGGCTAAGCGTGCTTCCTCCTCCTGCTGTCTTTCGCGTTCCCGGGTGGCTTCTTCAAGACGGCGTTCTTCACGCCGACGGTCCTCCGCTGCGACTGCCTGCATACGTATACGGTCCTCTTCAATGGCTCGTTCCCGGGCGAGCATCTCTTCCTTCATCCGCGTTGCAGCCTCGTTTTCGACTGGAACGCGGACACTAGCTCCTACAATGTGCTGTATCATACCTCCGTACGAAGGTGAGTTCCATCCATCGACTGCTTTGGACGGGAATGCTGGCGCGTGGGCATTTGGGACCCCAGTAGGCTGTGGAAGAGCTCGGCTGTGTACCCGTTGCCTAACTTGGTCACTGGGACTAGCAAAATCGAGATAAGGATGTACTTCGTGGGCTGTCGTGTATATTCTCGGGGGAGGCGGAGGTATCTGACGGTGGTTTTGTTCCTGAGGAACACCCGATGAAGTCTTAGGCCTGCTTACTAAGGCTGGAGGACGTGCAGGTACAGGTGGAGGTGCATCATTGGGAGGGCGCGGTAGACCATTGACTTGACTTGGGGTACGAGGGAAAGGCGGCGGCGGCGGTGGGAGAACGTGCGAGCGGAGATATGGAAGTTCAGAAGTAGACTCCTCGCGTTTGGGTGGATAAGGTGGGGGTGCTGAAAAATTTTCTCTCGATTTAGCAGGATATTATTGAGAGAGCGCGGCGGGCTACTCACGAAGCGGGGGCGGCGGGGGAATGTTTCCGGTATTCATCGACAAGCTCCTTATCAAGGTGAGACAGTCGTGGAGGCTCTTTCGGGCGTCGTCCGATGTCGATTCTCGTGGGAGGTGTTCAAGGTGTTCAAGCGGGAATTTCGTCTTTGGACCCAGCCACACCGCTCAGCCCCTTCGCCAATTGGCGAGCATGTCCATTGGCCATTGGCGCGCAGCCAGCTGCCACCTCCTCGGTCAAAGACTGTTTCGTACCCGATCAATATACGCTCGGAAATGGAAGCAGTGCCCGGCCGTTAGTGGAGACTGCACCGCTCCTGAGTGCAGAGCTTCGACGAATCTGCAACTATGTTCAGAAGATGGAACTATTCTAAGGACCTTCCTATAAAGTGATTATGCCTTGGGTTCTGATTGACGAACATAGCAGTGGCAACCAGGGTCGGACTAAGACGAGGAAGTCCGTGTGTCTCGGCCACACTTCATTTCACACACGAGGCGGAACCTGGTAAACATGAAGTCACATCTCGTCCTTACAGAGTATCAATCTCAACCATGGTTCTTGACCGCGGTGGCCTGAAACCGCAAGCATTACGTGAGAGAGGCAAAGGGGTTTCTTAAACTCAAAATATACTGGACCATTAGTCCTCTGGCACATTTGCATACGAACGATGGAGGAAGGCCCCTTGCGAACCCCATTGACGCAAACACGAGATGCCACCTAGGGGTCCTCATTTGTCATATGGACATACATGACTGTCCTCCGTTGATTCGGGTAGGGTACGATCTCATTCTTTTCTGGTGGCCGTAAGCATTGGCCTGAATTGATATAACTGGCCGCACGCTGTTCAGTAACCCTTATGCATGATTTTTACACGCGGCTCGGACTCTCCAACTTAATTTCGACAATGCCCTGTTAGGTATCTCTCCCAGAATGCCTTCAACTCGAATCCGCAAGTACGAATATTCTCGTACGAACTATCTCACTCTACCTTCACTGTTTTCCTGGTCAGCCCCTGACAGCATTTCTTTGTACCCACATTGGGCGCGTAAACACACAATAAAACATATGTGAGTAGTTGAAGTCTTATCTGATATGTGTGAAATTGAGCAACTGCCGCTGTAGATCCACTGTCGCTACCAGGCACTTTCAGTCAGACCCTAAATCGGCGGCCTACCCAAATGAGACTGCGGGAAAAAATGCCTTATATATAAGGTACATCAGATAGGTCAGTAGTCCAGTTCATTCTCCCCGTAGTTCCTAATTAGCACCATCGTCCACATTAAAATAGGAACCATTGCCATAACCACGCGTGTTCCAGCCACCAAAAGGGTTTATATTATAGCTTGCTCTGAAATATATATAATACATATGACAAATCACAAGGAACGCGTGGCAAGCATGCGCGGTGACCAACTTTGAGATTTTTGGGGCCTCACTTTGCCTTGTCGGGCATGGCAACGTGCACTCCACGCCTTGGGCTCATTATAGATGAATCTTGGTATATCAACAAATATTTACTATGGGGAAATACCTTGCTAACATATGGCACAGACTCGAAACCTGGTGACTACGCCTTAATTTCCAGCGGACCCTCCCCCATTGCGTTGGAGGTGTTGGAGGTATTTGGTCAATACTCGTCATTTCAACAATAGTTGTCCAGGTGTCTACTCGATCCAGAGTGGCGCAAAGAGGGGAAGGTGAGGGCATAAAGATAAGACATCCAGAAGTCCACTAAGTATGTGGTCACAATGTGGTCACAATGAGCCGTTATGAGCCGTTATGAGCCAAGGGTCCGTAGCCGTGAACCAAGACCCCGCAATATGGGTCTTCCAGCAATGGAGGTCGCAGTCAGAGTAGTAGACGCAGCGATTTTTTATGAAGCAAACTTGTAATTTATAAGTGCAGCTCACGGCAGCGAGATTCGATCTGAAGAGTTCCCATGCTGGCCGTATTATTGCGGCCGTGTCCGGTGGGATAGGACGTCAATCACTTGGACTAAGGAGTGTGAGCAGGGGTTGGGTAAGCGAGCTGCAACGCCATAAAATGATACCCGCAGAGGAGCACTAGCAATTGCGGAAAGGACCGGAGAATGGGAACAAGGAAAGCACTTAATACTTCGCCAACGATAGTCAACATCGCCATTTACTACTATGACCGAGAAAAGTTTGACTGACGAGATTGCTCCGTTATCCTTGGTTCAGAACGTTTGCACTCTGTCGGGTCAGTTGGTTGCCGCCAAGGTAGCAGTGTCATTAGACACAAACCCTGTGTACATTATCTCAAGGGTTGTGAGAATGGTTTTGCTGTAGGTTCTCCGCAGGCCGTGGGAAGCACGAATTAGTGGTTCAAGGGGCATCGTAACTTGCAGGGCCGGTAACGAGCAGAGAACCAGAGTCGATGTCCAACTGTAGGGTCTCAGAGAACACCTAAAGATCTCCGCCGGATCTCCCCAGTAGACACCACATCCACGACCATAGTTGTCGCGAGGGAATCAAATTCGACCATTTGGGGCGATCCGGTTGACCATATCAGGATTCTATTCTGTTGCCGTGTAAGTGGGAAGTTCGCACGCAAACAAGCCTCACGGCATATGCTCCGCTCGAATTGATTGAGCATAACTATGCTCGTTTAAGTACTGGTTTGGCTACAAATATGCGTGGTAATCAGCTTCCGTAAGCTGGTAGCTCCAGTGTAACACTAAGTGGGTCAATGAGCTAATTGCCCTGGCCGCAGTAAGGGAGACCGCACGTACGAGTTTGCCGTAAAACCGGTGAAACGCTCATGTCCCCCACATTCCCGCCTCCCTGTGCTACCTTCTTCACTAATGCCTTCTTGAACCGGCCGTTTCGACCACAAACGCCGGACCCTGGAAGAAGTAAGACGTGACAGCTAATGTGACAATACAAGTTTCACTGGTGAGAAGACCTACATCGTTTCACCTGGCGGTCATCGTCCCCCGTCCGTCGGCCAAGGTAGAAACGGGCATACCATTGAAACCACCCCCGAGGGTCTTGCTCGTGCACCCAGCCGGAATTTTCCCACTGTTCTATGGTTTGTCCCGCCTTCACGCCGTACTTGTTACTTGAAGCTAGGTAGTCGGTACATATCAGATGTGTATCGGGGTCAAGATCCCTGAACCATTCCTATTCAAAATCAATACCAGGCAATAGATAGTAAGATGCATCCCACTTCTGGAAATTCGCTGTAGTCAGCTGGAATCTCGGTCTGAGTAACTCGAGAATAAAATGGTCTGATCGGCAGCTCAGTCGTAATATGGCAAACGGCAGCGTTCGAATAGGCTCACTTGAATGCCGTCCCCTATCAAGCGCCAGAGGCCCCGATATGGCCGGACACGGTCAGGTATACGGGCGTGAAGCAGGTGGGCCATAACGGACTCACACCAAACACACCAGCTCTGAGCATTTCAGCTGGTGTAAGATTCGGAGTGAAGTGCGACCAAGCTAGTTCAAATCGGAGCGTGCCTCCGGTGGTGACAGAATCCCTCCCTGGTTTGGCAGCGGGTGAAAGAGAAGTAGTTCCGAGAGCAATACGAGACGGCGGTAGTGCCACAGGTAATCTACGAAGCCCGATATGGGGTATCTTGGTATGCCCCATTTCATCGCCGGCATTCTGGGCGGGTTTGGTCACCGCTTGTAATGAGCGTGGGGATTTTCTTGAAGGCCCCAGTTGGGGCTTGGGCTCGCGTTTGCGTTTAGTCCCCAAGGCAGCGATACCCTTCTCGCGAAACAGAGTGACGTCCATGAGTAAAATCTGCCCAATGTGTTGTTACGGAGACCTGTGGACGCACCGGTCCGCTTTCGAGAGCATGCTTGACAGTGTTTAATCCAAGTTGAACAAGAAGTTCGTTGTTCTTGCGGATGTTCTCCTCTCGTTGTCTCTCATAGTCGCTCATGGCTACGTCAGGGTCGATGACGTCCAAGGTGTCCCACTCCGCTCCGCTCCCGCTCCCAACTTGTTTCTCACCATTCCCATAATTCATTCTCCTTATCCTCATTTGCTCACGAGCATTACGAAAAAAATAGACAACGCCTGGCTAGACTTTTAACTATGGCCGCAGTTGGAAGAGTGTACAACCAAGCATTTGACCGCAGTCCAGCCGGCACGCTCGCCGTCACAAATGGGCTCTTGTCAGCGGTTGGTGATATAGTCGCCCAGGGCACTCAGATGGGGGTGAGTACACGCACGCATGCCACCCACCGTGTTGCACCATGTCCACCGCATGCGTGTGAAACCCTCTCCGGGCCTTTCAGTCTGAACGACTGACGCTTTCGGGTGTAGCTGGCGTATCGCGACATTCAGAGTGCAAGGTCGTCACCACTAAATTACGGACCGAACGCCCACCCGCAGATCCCGGTGTACGACCCTCAGCGGACGCTTCGCTTTCTTATTTTTGGCACCTTTATGGGTCCAATATTATCCAAGTGGAACCACTTCTTAGAAGTCACCTTTCCATTACGACTCAAAGCTTCTGGTTACGCGCGCTCGTTGCCCACAATGATCAATGGCAAGCCGATAACGGCCGCAGGAGCAGTCGGGGTGAAGGGCGTCGCTCCAACCCTTCCTGGTACTTCTTCAAGAACCGGAAACGTGAGCATAACTGCTCTGGCAAAACGTGTCGGATGTGACCAAGCAGTGGCGGCGCCGATCGGGGTAAGGGAGGACTGATTTCCGCAAGGGTTGGCCTGACGCAAACTTCTCCCCTTATCTTTACATTGTTAGCTGGTCCTCTTTTTGGGTTCAATGGGCATCATGGAAGGCCACGGCAAGGAGGCGATCAAGAGCAAGTATACTGAACTCTTCCCGACTGCTATCGTGAGCAATTGGAAGATCTGGCCATTTATCCAAGTAAGTGCTGAGCAGCCAAACATGGTCTTTGACTAATCCTAGGACAGATTGTCAACTTTCGTTTCATGCCTCTACCCTACCGCGTACCATTTCAAGCCAGCTGTGGCGTCTTCTGGACTTTGTATTTGTCTCTCTTGAACTCTAGGTCGGTTTCCGGCCACAAAGATAATACATGAACTGAACCTCTTCCAGTAAACCGATAATTGCAGAAGAAACTGCCGTTGACCTTGAGAACGCTGCGAATGCCGCTGCTAACAACCTCGTCAAGGTCGCGAATCAGCCTTCCACAACAGTCAATGATTTTGTTAATCGCAAGTCGGCTAGATAGACGTGTATTACAGTCGTAATTCGATCAGGAACGCGGTCTTGGACAAATATTCATATCAGACCAGACTATTCCCATCAATTTGAGCCCTTTTCGGATCCCTCGATGAAACGAGCACACTTGCCACTGGCGCACTCGCCACATCCAGTCTGATACGCCCACTTGGGCGCCTGGTGCTTATTCCGGCTTTGTTCAAACCGTTTTTGGGTAGCCGCCCGAGGGCTGCTGGACCTGGAACATTAATTTTGTGATGAATTGTCGGCTCGCTCGGCGAGATCCACCCGGACCCGGGCCCGGAGTATGGACACTGGACACAGGAACTGGGACCGAATCCAGGTGCCTGGATCACGGCTGCTTTTGCCAAAATACGTAGAACTTGAAATAAAAGGTCAGCCTCTCGCTCAAAACTGCATATGGGCGCTTTCAATACTGAACTTCTAAGAAAACGAGCTCTTGCTACCCGCCAGCATTACGTGCCTTGGCGATCCTCGCTGTTCTCACAAAGGTTTTTTCCATGGCGATTGCGGTCCTTATTTACGCGTACCCCTTTGGCATTAGATCCAAGCGCACGTGTGTACAAGTTCTCCCACCCCACCCTATCTTCTGCACTGGCCCGCTCTCTGGCAGGTACTTACTCTTCTTAGTCCTCCATGATGCCTCTCGGATTGGTGAGCTCCAAGTGTGCTACCCTTTAACCACATTTACATCATGTGCCACCTCTGGCGCGCACGACGACCCGCCGCGTTTCATCCCAACACTGACCGCTCGGCCGTCTTTTCAGATTTGGTGCTATGGCGCCACATTCCCTCTATTGAGTGTTTCCTAATTCCTCTCCCCTCATGATCATATGCACAGTTCCCTCAATCGCCGCCATGCCCCGCTCTGGACGGGATTGACCTGCACACCCCGATTCCCACTGCCACCGCCTTGTCCTTACATTTACGTCCTGTCACACTCTTGTCACCTTGATTATTCTTCCTGGTTACACGCTGTTGCACGTTTCTCTCGCTGTCTGTGTCACATGTTGCACGGGTGTATAATTAAACTTGTACAATATTCTTTTCATAGAAACTCGTCGAACCCTGAGACATTGCAGCAATTAAGTGTTTGCACTTCTCGAGCTGACGCGCCAGCCAGTTACCAGCCAGTAACTTCAGGTACCATCGGTTCCTCTGACCCGCGCGCCTAACTCCGATGCCGACTGTGCCTCCCGCAGTGCTGTTTACGCAACGTCCATCACTCTACTCATGTAGGGGAGGTAAGTCCTTGAGTTATTATTTAAAAATTGCCCTTGGTATGGTTTGCCGAGTCGGGTCAAGTGTGGTTAAGTCAGGCCAAAGCGCCCAAGGTGGCGCCAAGTCCGACCGTATCGCGGGGTGCTGACCAGGCCCAGAGGGCCCAGAACATGTTGTGTGACCTGTTGCAACGGATGCGGATGGAGAGTAGCGAACAAGGAATGGAAAGACCGGCCCTGCTTTGAGGTACGGACTACTCAAATTGACAGCCACCAGGGTCAATGACTGCACGAGGGCGTTTGGGTAATCAGGGGACAATTATCCTCTAAGGGACCTATTTAAGCGGCCGCGAACTCCCCGAACTTAACGACCTGACTTTACCCCCCTTCTATCGTCCAGGAAAAGCTTGAAAAACCCCCTCATATTTTCCTTGCCCTTACTCCTACCTCTCCTATATCACAAACACAACTCGTAAGTAGCCCAGTGTCTTGCCTGGCAAGCTCGTGGCTGACCGGCCAACCTTGCAGCCGAACCCCACACACCACGCTAGACGTATCTGCACCCACCACCACCCACCAACACCATGTTCGCTTCCGCTCGCACTCTCCTCGTCACCGCCCTGTGCCTCGTTCTGAGCGCGTCGACCGTTGCGGCGGCACCAATCCCTGAAACAACGCCACCACTGCCCGTTTCGACCGACGCCGGAGGAGGCACCGACCCAGATTGGGGCCTTGGCGATTGGTAAATCACCCGAGCCTCAAGCACGGCGCCTGCCGAGTCCTCAAACAAAGCGGCCGAACAGTTGATGCGCTCACGCTCCGATACATCTACAATCTCGAAAGCCTTAATACCTTTCTCTCCCGCCCGAACCCTTCATTTTCTGTGTTTCTCTCTCTCGGACTCTAGTGTCTTGGCCCTGATTTTACGACCACAGCATATTGAGCCAGCGTTGAGATGGACGGAATTCTTCCATATTGTGTAGGCTCGCCGCCTTCCTTTGCTGTATCTCATCGCGTTCCCTTCTTTCCATCACTTGGGTCTATAAAGAACCTCTTGTTTCCTGGTCTGGAGGGTTGACGTAGTTCTCGCTGTCTCTGGTTGTATTGTCATTGACGCCGTCCTGTCCTTAATGGTTCCGTAGTAAAATGGCAACGTTGTTTTTTGAACGTTTAGTAATCCTTCCATCAACTATGTGGATAAACTGCAGCTTCGAGTAATCTCCACTCCGCTCCGCCAGCTCTTCTGTCGCTAGGGTAGGTGATACTGGGCCAACGCACTCTCCGGCCTAGGGAAAAATCATGCAGACAAAGGTTGAAGTAGTGATTCGTTCCATTCCAGAACCTGACGGATCTTGTCTCCCACCAACACGGAAGAGTTGGTGACAACCTCGAACGCCCTAATCGATCATCGATGGACCAAGTGCCCCGCTTTCACTGGATTGGATTGGATACCTTCAATGTGCGAGCTTAAAAAAGCCCATTGGAGCACCGTGCTGGCCTGGACTGCCGTTGCAGGGCAAGCTTCCGGTAAGCATATTTAATGAGCGCGGCGCAAAACCCTTGGCCAGATCTTCAAATGGGACGGCAATGGAGACAGGAAACGCATGATAAGGGAGCGCCCATCGGCCAGGCGGCCATACAATCACCGCCTTGGCCTGATGATAGCTGTCGAGGGGGGAGGGACAGAGCAAGCATAGTGGTGGCGGCGGAGATATCGGGGAGGACAATCTCGCACGAGCTAGTTATAAAATGCATCGGTGATGTGTCCTGAAATGTCGATGTGGCGGCGTGAGCCATGTGGGAGCTTTTCTTTGCTGTCCTGCTGCCGCCCTCCTCTGGGCTCTGGGGGACAACAGAGCACACCAGGACACACCAGCCAGGCCTCTTGTCCCATCATGATGTTCGCACTCCTGTGAAGCTACCAGACACCCACGGTTGGTCGGGCCATTCAACTTGGTCAGACAAAGAGCTCTTTGTTCTGTTCTCGAAGTCGAGGGAATTACACAAGCCCCCCCTGCTGTGTGTGACCATCGGACCTGTTTCGAGTCTGTTCGGTCCGGGAGGCTCGGAAATTGCTGGCAGGCATTCAGAGGCACAGGAGCGCGCCCCCCGATGAGCCCGTGGAAATCATATGACCGCCGACCCTCCCTGTCAGGCTGCGGACACCGTGGTTACGGCCACAGGCAGGCCAAGTGCAAGGAATACTCGCCAGGATCGGTCCATGTAGAGCCGTAAAAGCGAACCCAAACGATTTTGAAACTGCTCGAATTTCGTGATTAAAATAATTGCCCATCGCCTTGCGTCTTTGTTGGTTGCTTTATTTCAGCGCCACTGCCGTTACCAGTGTCGGCTGACCCCATGCACGGGCTCATAGACGCATCCAAAGACTTGGTAATGTACGTAATATGGCAGTCCGGAGATCATGGCCGCAAGAGAGGTCGCCAAATGATTGGAATAAGCAAAGTTACCAAAAAACA
>Ga0307513_10012622_pt1 | contig 10414 bp, 8 predicted proteins | sample 15_EM_MG_FD_202174 | JGI IMG/M metagenome (GOLD analysis project Ga0307513, IMG submission 202174) | Populus trichocarpa ectomycorrhiza microbial communities from riparian zone in the Pacific Northwest, United States - 15_EM | ecosystem: Host-associated > Plants > Roots > Unclassified | place...
GCTGAGCTGGAGCCGGCCGTTGGTCACCTGGCTGCGGATCGCGGGCAGGTCAGCGAGGCGCTGGTCGATGACGGCGAGCGTGTCGCGGAAGTTGACCGGGAGGTCGTCGGCGTTGAGCGCGTTGCGCTCCTGCTGGTACGGCCGCTTGGTCTCGTCGACCACCGGCTGCACCTTCGTGTACGCCTCGTTGTACTTCTGCTTGTTGGCCTGCTCGGTCGGCTTGACGCCGAGCAGCATCGCCGAGGCCGCCCGCTCGTTTTGCAGGTTGTGCACCAGAGCGCCCGATGCCTCGGAGAGCTGCGACAACGTACGCGCGCGATCCGCGTCATTCGCCGTGCCGAGGTGCTCGATAAGACCGTTGGTGCCGACCCCGATCGTCGCCAGCGTCGGCACGATCATGATCAAGCCCAGCTTCGACCAGATCGGTAGATCGCGAAGCCGACCCAGTGGCCGGCGGAGACGCGACATGACAGAGTCCGCTGTCTTTGGCTGCTTACTCACGTCACCGCCCTCTCCAGCTCCGGCACCCGGCCCGTCAAACTGGGCGCCGCTCATCGACCGACCCGGTCGGGTCGAACCCCCGAGATTCCATCACGACCCGTGTCAAAGAGAAAGGCCAGGTTCGCCCTAACCGTCCCCGCATTCGGGCGAAAGCTGCCATTGATAGCAATGCGTCCTCGATCGGTTACTGATCGTGATCGCACGTGCTCGTCAACCCGTCCCGCTCGCACTGGCCATGATGACTACCTCGCCAAGGATGGCGAGGCCGCAGCAGTGCCGACCATTGCCCGAGCGGCCAGCGACGGCAAGGCCGAAGTGCCGGTTTACGCGCTGCGTGCATACCGCCGGGTAACCACTCGGTGCGGCCCAACTGACCGAATCGCCACAGTTGCCCGACCAGGTGGAGGCCTCTTATTACACCAACTTCGCGTACGCCGGCTTGATGATCTCGTTGATGATGGCAAGGCGCTCGTCGAACGGGATGAACGCGCTCTTCATCGCATTGATCGTAAACCACTGCATTTCAGCCCAGCCGTACCCGAAAGCCTCCACCAACAGCGCCATCTCGCGTGACATGGACGTACCACTCATCAGCCGGTTGTCCGTGTTTACCGTCACCCTGAAACGCAGGTCACGCAGCAGGCCGATCGGGTGCTCGGCGATCGACGGGGCGGCGCCGGTCTGCACGTTGGACGAGGGGCAGAGCTCGAGCGGGATCCGCTTGTCCCGCACGTACGCCGCGAGCCGTCCCAGTACGTCGCCGGTGATGTCGTCGACGATCCGCACGCCGTGGCCCAGCCGGTCGGCGCCGCACCACTGGATCGCCTGCCAGATCGACGGCAGCCCGAAGGCCTCGCCGGCGTGGATGGTGAAGTGGAAGTTCTCCCGCTGCAGGTACTCGAACGCGTCCAGGTGCCGGGTGGGCGGGAAGCCCGCCTCCGCGCCCGCGATGTCGAAGCCGACCACGCCGGTGTCGCGGTAGCGGACGGACAGCTCGGCGATCTCCTGCGAACGGGCCGCGTGCCGCATCGCGGTGAGCAGCGTGCCGATCCGGATCGGCCGGCCCGCGTCCGCCGCCTGCCGCGAACCCTCGGCGAACCCGGCGAGCACCGCCTCGACCACCTGCTCGAGGTTGAGCCCGCGGGCCAGGTGCTGCTCGGGCGCGAAGCGCACCTCCGCGTACACCACGCCGTCGTCGGCCAGGTCGAGGGCGCACTCGGCGGCCACCCGGTGTAGCGCCGGCGGGGTCTGCATCACGGCGACCGTGTGCTCGAAGGTGGCGATGTAGCGCTCCAGCGAGCCCGAGTCGCACGCGGAGACGAACCATCTGGCCAGCTCATCCGGCTCGCTGGCCGGGAGGGCATGGCCCACCTCGGCGGCCAGCTCGATGATCGTCGCCGGGCGGAGCCCGCCATCGAGGTGGTCGTGCAAGAGGGCTTTGGGGGCCTTGACGATGTCCTCGTACGCGATTGCGACCATAGGCACGATTATGGACGCTCACGTGCTCGCCAATGTGCGCTGCCCCGTTTGCGGCGAGCCGCTCGGCGCCGGACAGGGAGGTCTGCGCTGCCCGCGCGGCCACAGCTTCGACGTCGCCCGCCAGGGATACGTCAACCTGAGCACCGGCCGCTCCCCCCACACGGGTGACACGGCGGACATGGTGGCGGCGCGCGCCGAGTTCCTGGCCGCCGGTCACTACGACTTCATCTCGGCCGCGCTGGCCGAGGCGGCGCGCGCGGCGTACCCGGGTGGTCTGGTCCTGGACGCCGGCGCCGGCACCGGCCGGCACCTGGCCGCGGTGCTCGACGCCCTCCCGGCTGCCCCGGGCCTGGCCCTTGACGTCTCGAAGCCGGCGCTGCGGCGGGCGGCGCGCGCCCACCCCCGGGCCGGCGCCGCTCTCTGCGACACGTGGGGCCGGCTGCCGGTGGCGGACGGGTCGGCCGGCCTGGTGCTCGACGTCTTCGCGCCGCGCAACGGGCCCGAGTTTCGCCGCGTGCTCCGGCCGGGCGGCGCGCTGCTGGTGGTGACGCCCGAGGCCGACCACCTCGCCGAGCTGGTCGAGCGGCTGGGCCTGCTCCAGGTCGACCCGGAGAAGGCCGAGCGGGTGGCGGCCAGCCTGGCGGGCCACTTCGCGCTCGCCGCCGAGAGCATCCTCACCCGCGCGCTGACGCTGAGCCCCGAGGAGGCGGCGACGCTGGTCGGGATGGGCCCCAGCGCCTGGCATACCACGCCGGTGGTGCTCCCCGGCCCGATCACGGTGACCGCTTCGGTGCGGCTCGGCGTCTATGTGGAGAGGTCGACCTCTTCCCAGCCGGCGGGCGGGTCGTGATACGGCCCGCGGAAGATCACCGCCCACTCCAGGGCCCACCGCCGCTGGCCGATCGCGTTGGCGTCGATCTCGCCGGGTAGTGGCGCGCCGATCCGCTCGGCTTCCAGGTAGCCCCAGTCGAGGCAGTAATAGAAGTCGAGCACGGTGGCGGCGTCGAGCGCCGAGCGGGGCGCGGCGAGCGTGCGCGACCGCCACTCGGCGAACGTCTCGCCCGCGGGCAGGTTGGGCAGGAGCTCCACCAGCCGGTCGTCGGCGGGCTGCTCGGGGTCGAGGTGCTTGGAGAGGCCAAGGAGCCAGGCCAGCGCGTACACAGCGTCGTGGTGCAGCACGAACGAGCGGTGGTCACCCCGACCGCCCATCACGAACTGCCACTCGGGCGGCGTCACCTGGTCGACGAGGTGCGAGCCGAGCAGCCAGCTCATCGCCGCCTGGGGTGGCATGCCGAAGCAGCGGGCGAGCACCACGTGCAGGATCGCCGCGCGGGCCTCGATCTCCGCGGTCGGCCGTAGCTCGACCTCGTCACCCGGCTCCCACACCAGCGGAAACTGCGGCGGCGGCTGCGGCAGCCGCAGGCGGCGCATCTCCTCGACGCTGGCCAGGCGGACGTGCCGCGGGTCGGGCGCCGAAACAGCCACTGGTCTTCGTCCCTGCCAATCGTCGCTGCGCCCCCTGGCCAGGGAGAATATCCCCTTCAGCCCGGCCGCACCACGCCCCGTTCCGGCGGATTCGCCGGACCCCGCCGCGCGCACGGCGGCGGCAGGTCACCCGCGAGCTACGCCACGCGCTCCATGACCAGGGCCCGAGGAGCCGGCGCGATCTTCGCGACGGTGACCGCGCCGCCGGCCTCCGCCAGCGCCCCGGGGATCCGGCTTCCATCGTCGGTACGCAGCTCGAGTAGCGCCTCGCCCGCCCTGACCGGGTCGCCGGGCTTCTTGAGCAGCACCACCCCCGCGGCCGCGCTCACCGGGTCCTCCTTACGCGCCCGGCCGGCGCCGAGCCGCCAGGCGGCCACCCCGATGCCGAGGGCGTCCACTGTGGAGACGTACCCGTCGTGCTCGGCACGCACCGTCTCGGTCTCCCGCGCGACCGGCAGCGACGCCTCCGGATCGCCGCCCTGCGCGCGGATCATCGCGCGCCACGAGTCCATCGCCTTGCCGCTCGCGAGGATCCGCGACGGATCAACGTCGATCCCGGCGGCGGCGACCATCTCGCCGGCCAGCGCGAGCGTCAGTTCGACCACATCGGACGGTCCACCGCCGCCGAGCACCTCGACCGACTCGACGACCTCGACCGCGTTGCCGACCGCGTACCCGAGCGGCGTGGACATGTCGGTGAGCAGCGCGACCGTGGCGACGCCGTGCGCCTTGCCCAGATCGACCATCGTGCGCGCGAGCTCGCGGGCGTCGGCTGCCGACTTCATGAACGCGCCGGAGCCGACCTTGACGTCCAGCACCAGCGCGCCGGTACCCTCGGCGATCTTCTTGCTCATGATCGAGCTGGCGATGAGCGGGATCGCCTCGACGGTGGCGGTCACGTCGCGGAGCGCGTAGAGCTTGCGGTCGGCGGGCGCCAGTCCGTCGCCGGCCGCGCAGATCACCGCCCCGACGTCCCGGAGCTGGGCGACGAACTCGGCGTTGGTCAGGCTCGCCCGCCACCCCGGGATGGACTCCAGCTTGTCGAGCGTGCCGCCGGTGTGCCCGAGCCCGCGCCCGGACAGCTGCGGCACCGCCGCGCCGCAGGCGGCCACGAGCGGCGTCAGCGGCAGCGTGATCTTGTCGCCCACTCCGCCGGTGGAGTGCTTGTCCACGGTCGGGCGGGACACCGCGGAGAGGTCCAGCCGCTCGCCGCTGGCGATCATCGCGGCCGTCCACCGGGCGATCTCCGCGAGCGTCATGCCGCGCAGCAGGATCGCCATGGCCAGCGCGGACATCTGCTCGTCGGCGACCTCGCCCCGGGTGTACGCGTCGACCACCCAGTCGATCTGCGCGTCGGTGAGCGCCCCACCGTCCCGCTTCGTCCGGATCACGTCAACCGCGGCAAAGCCCACGACTACTCCCCATCCGCCGGCGGGTCGCCCTCGCCTACCCAGCGCATCTTGCCCTCTTCGTCGATCAGTACGACCCGAGGCGTGCGGACCCGACCCCAGGCGATCGCGTCGTCGACGTTCCCCCAGGTGGGAGCCTCTTCCAGGATGCCGGTCTCCTTACCGTCCGCCCCGGTGGAACGGTCCCAGTACCCGGTCCAGACCTTCTGCCCGGCGGCCAGGTCGGGGTGGACGAAGACAGTGCCCCGCCCGCGCCACCGCAGCAGGCGGCTGGGCACCTTCGGCTCCTTGGACGCCTCGGCCGCGACGAGATCGTCGGGACCGAACGCGTACGGCAGCAGCTCCGCGACCCGCAGCGGGCGGGGTATCGCCTCGACGAGGCAGTCCGCGCCGCCGTGCTCGAACAGCAGCTGGCGGCACCGGCCGCACGGCATCAGCGGCTCGCCGTCGCCGCCCACGCAGGACACCGCGACGAGCCGCCCGCCGCCACTCGCGTGCAGCGACGAGACCAGGCCGCACTCGGCGCAGAGGGTCACGCCGTACGAAGCGTTCTCCACGTTGCAGCCCACGACGACCCGCCCGTCGTCGACGAGCCCGGCCACGCCCACCGGAAAGTTCGAGTACGGCGCGTAGGCGTTCCGCATGGCTTCGACGGCCGCCGCGCGCAGCCGTTCCCAGTCGATCTCCACGATTCCCTTTGTACTCCCGCTCAGCCCTTGATGTACGGCTTGCCATCGGCCGCGGGGGCGCGCACGCGGCCGACGAGCCCGGCCACGGCGAGGATCGTCGCCAGGTAAGGCAGCATCGCGAGGAACTGGCTCGGGATGATGCTGTTGATCGCACCGAGGTAGACGCCGAGCTGGTCGGCGAAACCGAAGAATAGCGCGGCGAGCAGCGCGCCCGTCGGGCTCCACCGGCCGAAGATCAGCGCCGCCAGCGCGATGAAGCCCTTGCCGCCGATCATGTTCTTGGTGAACGAGTAGAGCAGCAGCGTGTACGACGCGCCGCCGATCCCGGCCACCACACCGGCCAGCAGCACGTTGCGGTACCGCAGCCCCAGCACCCGCACGCCAAGCGTGTCGGCCGCCGTCGGGTGCTCGCCGACCGAGCGGGTACGCAGCCCCCACCGGGTCCGGAAGAGCCCGATGTGGATGACGAACACCAGGATCAGGGCCAGGTAGAGGAAGATGTTGCTCCGGAAGAGCGCCGGCCCGAGGAGCGGGATGTCCTCGAGCAGCGGGATGTTCCAGTTGCCGAAGTGCGGCGGCTGGTTGTACTTGACCTGGTCGGTCTGCATCAGCCGCTCGTAGAGGAAGCCGGTCAGGCCGAGCGCCAGCAGGTTGAGCACGATGCCCATGACGACCTGGTCGACCAGGTAGCGGATCGTGAAGACCGCCAGCAGCAGCGAGATGAACGCGCCGCCCAGCGCCGCCGCGATGAGCCCCACCCAGGCGCTCGCCGCCAGCGTGCCGACCAGCGCGCCGCAGAACGCGCCCATCAGCAGCTGGCCCTCGATCGCCACGTTGACCACGCCGGAACGTTCGCAGAGCACGCCCGCGAGCGCGCCGAAGATCAGCGGCACGGCCAGGATGAACGTGCCGCGGACGATGTTGACCAGCGGCATGAAGTTCTGGTTGGTCGGCGCGTCGGAGATCTGCCAGCACAGGAACGACAGGACGAACCCGACGATCCCGATGCCCAACAGCCACGGGAACCACCGGTCCAGGAAGATCATGGCCGCGCCGGCCGCGGCGGCGATCACGCCGAAGAGGATCGCGCCGAACGTGCCGTGGATGCTCAGCGCCGTGCCCTGCGCGTCGTCGCTGAGCGTGAACCGCACCGTCTGCGAGGTGGCCAGCGAGCCGAACAGCACGGCGGCCACCACACCCAGTACGGCGAGCCCGACTCCCACCTTCCGGGAGCGGGTCCAGAAGCCGGTCTCGACCGGTGCGACGACCATATCGTCCGCGGTAATCGTGGACATCCGGGTCACCAGCCCTTCGCCAGGCTCGTAGACAGCCGCGCGGCGCGGGCGGCCCGCAGTCGGAATATCGCCTTCACCAGGGCCGGCGCGGCGATGAAGATGACGATCAGCGCTTGGAGCACGGTCACCAGCTCGAGTGAGATGCCCGAGGCCGTCTGCATCGTGTTGCCGCCCGCGCGCAGCGCACCGAAGAGCAGCGCGGCGAGCAGCACGCCCCAGGGTTTGACCCGGCCGAGCAGCGCGACGAGGATGCCGTCGAAGCCGATCTGGGCCACGACCAACGGGGTCAGCGCGTTGGCCGTGGAGCCGACCACCATGTTGGCGCCGCCGAGGCCGGCCAGCCCGCCGGCGATGACCATGACGGCGACGTACGTACGGGTGACGCTGATGCCGGCGGTACGCGACGCGTCCGGGTTGTTGCCCACCGCCCGCAGCTCGAAGCCGAGCGTGGAGCGGTTGAGCAGCCAGGCCACCGCCCAGGTGACCGCCACCGCGAGGACGATGCCGAGGTGTACCCGCAGGTTGTCGCCGAGCAGCCGGGGCAGCTGGGCGGAGCCGTCGACCGGCTTGCTGATCGCGTCGGTACGCGTCGGGTTCTGGACGCCGCTCTGGACGATGATCCAGGTCAGGAAGTACAGGGCGACGTAGTTGAGCATGATCGTGTTGATCACCTCGTGGGCGCCGGTGCGCGCCTTGAGGAAGCCGGGGATGAAGCCCCAGAGCGCGCCGCCCAGCGCGCCCGCCAGCAGGGCCACGACCAGGTGGATGACCGGGGGCAGCGGGATCAGGAATCCGGCGAGCGCGGCGAGGACCACGCCGACGATCGCCTGGCCCTGCGCCCCGATGTTGAACAGGCCGCCGCGGAAGGCCAGCGCGACCGAGAGGCCGGTGAAGACCAGCGGCGTCGTGTACGTGAGGGTCTCGGAGATCGGCGCGAACACCGCCTCCCAGCTGCCGTCGCCGCTGATCCAGTCGCTGACCGCGGAGGGGTTGACGATCGAGCCCTTGAAGAGGTTGGCGTACGCCTCGCTGACCGCCGTCCAGCTCGCCTCGAGCGCGTCCTGCGGCCGGGAGGTGAAGTAGCTGTACATCTCCAGCACGTCGGTGTCGGAGATGATGATCAGGATCCCGCCGATCACCAGCGCCAGGACGACCGCCAGGATCGTGACGGTGACCGTGTTGGCCGCCCAGAGGCCGTGCAGGAACGCCTGGCCGAACGACTCCCGCGGCGCGGGAGCCTTCTCCGGCGCGGTCTTCTCCGGCGCTGTCTCACTCATGCCCGTCCTCCTGGACGACGCCGGCCATCAGGAGGCCGATCTCCTCGCGCGGGGTGTCGGGCGGGACGATAGCGAGGATCCGGCCCCGGTACATGACGGCGATCCGGTCGGCGAGACCGATCACCTCGTCGAGCTCGCTCGACACCAGCAGTACGGCGGTGTCGATGTCGCGCTCGTGCACGATGCGGCTGTGGATGAACTCGATCGAGCCCACGTCGACACCACGGGTGGGCTGCGCGGCGATGAAGAGCTTGAGCGGGCGGGACATCTCCCGCGCCACGATGACCTTCTGCTGGTTGCCGCCGGAGAGCGTGCCGACCGTGGCCTCGTGTGACGAGGTACGCACGTCGAACTGGGCGATCCGCTCCTTGGCCGACTCGGCGATCGCGTCCGGCCGGAGCACGCCACGGGCGCCGAAGGGTGGCCGGTCGTAGATGTCGAGCACCAGGTTCTCCGCGACGGTGAACTCCTTGACGACCCCGTCGACGCTGCGGTCCTCAGGCACGTACCCGACGCCGGCGCGGAGCACCTTCTTGGTCGCCCAGCCCTCGATCCGCTGCCCGTCGAGCGTGACGGTGCCGGCGAGCACCGGACGCAGCCCCATGATCGCCTCGATCAGCTCGGTCTGGCCGTTGCCCTGCACGCCCGCGACGCCGAGCACCTCGCCGGCCCGTACGTCGAGGTCGACGCCGGCCACCGCCTGGTGACCCCGCTCGTCGTTGACGACCAGTCCCTCGATCCGCAGGACCGGCTCACCCGGGTCCTTCGGCTCCTTGGTCACGGTGAGGCTGACGTTGCGCCCCACCATCAGCGCCGCCAGCTCGTCGCGGCTCGCGTCCGGGGTGGCGGTGCCGACCGTACGCCCGCGGCGGATCACGGTGATCCGGTCGGCGATGGCCTTCACCTCACCCAGCTTGTGGGTGATGAAGACGATCGACTTGCCCGACTCCTTGAGCGAGCGCATGACCGCCAGCAGCTCGTCCGTCTCCTGCGGGGTGAGCACCGCCGTCGGCTCGTCGAGGATGAGCAGGTCGACGTCGCGGGTGAGCGCCTTGACGATCTCGACCCGCTGCTGGATGCCCACCGGCAGGTCCTCGACCACGGCGTCCGGGTCGACCCGCAGCCCGTACCTCGTGGAGACCTCGTCCACCTCGCGGCGCGCGCGGCGATGGTCGAGCAGCCCGGCGATCCCGCCGCGCGTCTTCTCGGCGCCCAGCATGACGTTCTCCGCGACGGTGAAGACCGGTACCAGCATGAAGTGCTGGTGGACCATGCCGATGCCCGCGTTGATCGCGTCGCGGGGACTGCGGATCTGGATCGGCCTGTCGTTGACCAGGATCTCGCCCTCGTCAGGCTGGAGCAGTCCGTAAAGGACGTTCATGAGGGTCGACTTGCCGGCGCCATTCTCACCCAGCAGGGCGTGTATCTCTCCTGGCTCCACCGTCAGGTCGATGTGGTCGTTGGCGACCAGCTCACCGAAACGCTTGGTGATGCCGCGCAGCTCGAGTTTCAGCGGGACCTCCGAGTGATGATAGGGCGTCCCCCGCACGGGGGACGCCCTGATCACTAAAGGACGGTTACTTGGGCTGGGCCGCCGATGTGACCTTGACGGTGCCCGCGATGATGTCCTGCTTGAGCTTGTCGACCTCGGCCTTGAGCTCGGCCGGGACCTTGCTGTCGAACTCGTGGTACGGCGCGATCGAGACGCCGTTGTTCGCCAGCGTGCCGAGGAAGCCGGGGGTGCTGGCAAGTGCCTCGCCCTTGGCTGCCTTACCGACCGCGTCCTTGACGGCGTCCGGGATGTTCTTGACGACCGTCGTGAGGAACGTCGAGCAGTACTGCTGGGCGCTCTCGCAGCCGTCGACGTCGACCCAGATCACGCTGTAGGCGCCGTTCGCGGCCTGCGCGGCCGCGGCGGTGCCCAGACCGGCGCCGCCGGCCACCGGCATGACGATGTCGGCGCCCTGCGCGACGAGCGTGTCGCTGACCTTCTTGCCCTCGTCCTGCTTGACGAAGTCGTTGGTGAAAGAGCCCTTCTGCGTGCTCTTGTTCCACCCGAGGACCTGGACGTTCTTGCTCTTCTGCTGGTTGTAGTACGCCACGCCGTCCGCGAAGCCATCCATGAAGATGGTCACCGGCGGGATCGGCAGACCGCCGTAGGTGCCGACCTTGCCCGACTTGGTGTAGCCCGCGGCGAGGTAGCCGGCGAGGAACGCCGCCTGCGCCGTGTCGAACTGCATCGGGTAGACGTTGGACACGCCGGGGTTGGAGTCGACGAT
>Ga0307513_10012624_pt1 | contig 10413 bp, 10 predicted proteins | sample 15_EM_MG_FD_202174 | JGI IMG/M metagenome (GOLD analysis project Ga0307513, IMG submission 202174) | Populus trichocarpa ectomycorrhiza microbial communities from riparian zone in the Pacific Northwest, United States - 15_EM | ecosystem: Host-associated > Plants > Roots > Unclassified | place...
TTTCGTTTAGTTTTTCTACCTTCGTTAAGCTAAGGGGCAAAGACAGGCCAATCTAGCTTTGTAATAAGAGTTCGTGCTGTCAAATAAATGAATAAAAGGATGCATATATTAAAAGAAATTAGAAAAAGAAAAAAAGAAAAAAAAAGAGAGTTGGTATATAGCTACAAATTCCTAACAATCTTTGAATGAAAATTATTTAACCGAAAATTTGTCAACTATGAATTCTTCCATGCCAATCTCTTTAACTTTGTACTTTCGTTCCATGACTTTTCATAGCATTTTTATACTTTTAATTTAACTATATTTATCATATAAAATGTTATCCAATCTATTCAAGATATAGCTATTGAACATGAAATCTCTAAAATTCCATGCGTCCAAGCTACTATAATGATGAGACTAGAGATTCATTATTTCAAAGCTTTGGCGTTTCTTTAGTCAAAAAATTTTTTAAATTCAAGATGGTCATATAAAACTATATTTTCTTTTTCCACCTCATAAACTTTAATTCATTGAAATTTTTAAATTTCTCACCATGCACAACAAAAAATAATGGTGAAATCCTTCTAAAATAGTATTTATCGAAGCAAAATTAGTCGCATTAACCTTCTTCTCTTGTATTGAAGTCATGATAATTTTCTAAGATAACATTCAAATATCTATAATTAAAATGTGGCTATAAACTTTCAAAAACAAAACAAAATAAAATATAGTAGACAAATTAAAATTTCAACATACAAATTAACTAAACAATATTGTAATAATTTAGCATAAAAAATGTAACAAGTATCCAGTTTATAATTTAGTTTTTATAAGCAACATTATCACAAATTTAAATAAATTAAATAATTAGATGATATAATTAGATTTGGCAAACAAGCATATAATGAATCCATGCAAACTCATTTAGTCATTGTAGGATATTTTAGAGAGTGACATTGTTTAGTTTAAATTGCATGCAAAATTATAAATCAAATAAAAATACTTAAATTTAAATAGAGTTAAAAAAATCGTAATATACCTAATAGCCATATAGTATAAATGTAATGAGGTGAAAATCTAATTGTATCTTTAATCATTTAGTAATAACATCGTGTAAACAGGAAAAAAAATTCATTAGGAACCATTCTTATTCAAAATCACTTCCAAATTCATTTATGATGCCACTTCCTATTTTCTTTGCATAAATATTCGTCTTATATATAAAAGATTTCTATTTCTTTTGCTTTCCAATTGAATATAAATTGCTCAAATTCAATGTATCATAATGTACAACATGCAATTAGGTGTGAACACGGTCGATGATACAACTTCTATTTACCACACGTACACATTCATTTATTAAATCAAACCATTTGTCGAACCTCCCTTTGACTACCGGTTACTACAAGGTCTCAACTTGAAAAACATCATCTGGGATATTAAATACACTCGATACATGTGATCTTGATTCTGATGCATCAACAATAAGTTTAACAAGCACTTGTGAAGGCTATAATACACCATGACTCATGCAATCATCAACTTCAGCTCTTCAATAAAAAAAATATTTATTAGTCTTAGAAAAAAAGGTAATTTACACTCATATTTCCATAACAATAACCACCATCATATGAGAGTGTCCATCGCTCTTTCGGTTCAATCACGAGTCATTATTTGATTTGATCATTCTAATTTACTATATCATCATACATAGTATCAAATTTATGTCTTGAATGTTGTTGACACATCTTATCTAATAGTTTTTTCAATGCCACATCTTTGAATCTTTTATTGAAGTTACTCACAAAGTGACAAGAATAATAACTATGATACCTATCTAGCTCGGCCCATATCTGTGACATAGCATTTTTAATTGTTAGTGAATTATACACAATCCAATACATCTACTTGTGACATGTTAGTGAATCAAATCTAAAAATTATGTCTAGTTATTGTTTGTTTCTTGTTCAACCAAAGCATAACACTACAAAATGAAACCTATTATTTACATTATAAACAACTCCAATCAAGATTATCGCCTTGTACTTTCCATATAAGTGAGTGGTGGCAATACTTATCAATGGATGACAATATTGAAACCCCTAAATTAAAAGTTCAAATGCCCAAAATACTATTCAAAATATTGTTGTATCACCATCAACTATCTTATGATCCCACTCAATAACTATACTAGGATTTAATTTTTCCAGAGCTAATAACATCCTAGGCAACATTTGAAAAGACTACTTATGTGATTCAAACAACCTCTCTAATAATTTTTTTATAGCTAACCAAGCTTTTTTATATAATATATTATACAAAAAAAATCTTTATGGATATTTGTTTGAATGGTTGCAATTTTAATACTTATTTCAGCTTTGACAATGGTCAACATCATATTAGAAACAAAATCCGAGTCACTTTGATGGTGAGCTTGCATAACTATTGGATTGTGACTTGTGTGGGGCTCTTTTAATTTTGAAATTTCAAATGAATCAGAATTCTTGTGATATCTTCATGTAAATACCATTGACATGATGGCTCATACTTACACTATAATTGCACATAAGTTGTGGTTGATCGTTACACATTGTATTGAAGTGACTTTTTTACATGCCATCATTTAATTACATTGATTAAATCAATCTTGGTTCAGAACATTTGTTCAACCTCCAACACAATATGTAAGTCTGAATTCCTATGACTCAAAGCCCAATCAAATCTCATCATATGAGCAAACCCACTAGTATCTTTAAATTTAGGAACATAGGGTCTCATTGTTTGGTTTATTGGCTCACTTTGCTCATCTTTCTAAACAACATCATTGATATGACAATCATTTTTCTTATCACTTGGTTTAAATTTATCATAACAAAATGGAATCGTTATCATACCCAACCAAAGTTTCATATGCACTATTTCTTGAACTGATGTTAGGTTCATTGTATCACTAACTATCCTAGACGGACATGCTACATATGATAATTATGTGGTTCTTTGACTATAACTTGGGACTCGAGTCAACTCCAAACTCGAAGAGTTTTCTACTTTAGGTTTTCTACTCAAGTAAAGCTTTAATATTTGCAACCCATTTGTGGTGATCAACTTAAACATTGTATTAAAAATCATATCACAAGTAATGGGCACACTAGCATAACAATTTGGATGGTCCCTACCCAACATCCTCCAAGTAATATTAACATTGAATTCAGCCAAATTCCATCCAATTCCTCGACACACAATTTTTAAATTTATCAAATGACTTATCTAATTTCAAGTTACATAACTCGATACTTCTTCCATGATAAATGATACTATTATCCCTATCAATGATTTTTATTATCACTATCAATGATTTTACCAGGAAATGGAAAAGATCCCATATGTGGTATGATCTTTTTTATTTGTGAACATTGTATTATTTTCTCTCTTTGTTTGTTAAAAATATCATTATTTGGGATTTTTTTGTCTGTTTCACTTCAGCTTTTTTCTACATAGTTTATGAGTTTTTATTATTCGATTTCTACTATTTTTGTTGTCATATGTTGGTTTTTCTAGCCTTTTTTCCACGGTTTGTGTTTGGGGGGGTAAGGTTGGATCGTTTTTTGCCTTTTATTGAGTTGTGTGTTCTGTCAAGTTCGTGTTATTTGAGAGAGCAAATTGTTGATTTTAGAGAGTTGTGGCTGAAAGTTATCTTATCAAGAAATTTGTTTTGGAATTCTCGGATTATTGGCTGATGTAATTGTTTTTTGGGCAAGAAATGATGTTAGGACGTGTGGATTCACTTGTACATGCTTTTGAATCTATTGGTGGACAACTTATCGTAATTGCATCACTAATTGTCAAAGGTGTTCACATAGAGGACATTGATGGAAATGAATACATTGATCATGTTGGTTCTTAGAGCTTGCTATAATTGGTCATACAAATGATAAGGTTTTATTCGTCTTCGCCACCATTTGCATTTTATGTATTTATGAAAGTTTGCATTGCTTTAATAGAGGTATGTAGCGGTTTTTAGTTCTTATTAAAGAATTATATAAACTATATCATTGGATCTCATTGAACGACTTAAGTTTTTTGGTTGAGATGATTTTTAAATATGGTATCAGAACCTTGTTGATCAAATGATCACGAGTTCAAATCTCACTACCCTTATTCTATTTGATAAGAAATTAAGCACAATATAAATATTGACCTATATAGGTTTCAAGGCGAAAGAGCTTTCACTTGAAGGGGTGTGTTTGAGAATTGTATAAATCATATCTTAGACCTCATCAAATAGCTTAAGCTTTTGGATTGAGATAGTTTTTTGACATGGTATTAGAGCCTTGTTGACCCAGCGGTCACGAGTTCGAGTCTCACCACTCTCATTGTATTTAATAAAAATTAAGCACATAATAACATGAATATATACAAGTTTAAAGTCTGATAGTAAACCATAGAGTAAATGGTTTTTTCATAGGGACAAGCACTTTGATGTTGTGAAGGTTGTTGAAAGGAAAGAGTGTTTATTTATCAGGTTGCTCCCTAGCTTTGTATCTATCATCTCAAATCTTTTTTTCGTCTTCTCACCCCTCACAGAATCCTTTGTTCCTTTGTTTTAACAAATTTGCTCAATTGTTTTCCTGCACAAATAAGTTCACTGTCAATTTTCTTCTTGGTGAAAGCTACACTATATCAAAGAAAACTCAACTGACATTTATTCAGCCTAACTTCTGTTTGTTTTTGTTTTCCTACATCTTCGAAGAGGTTCCAGAAAGCATGGTGCTGTCAGCTTTCCTCCGTCTCAGACATTTGATGGGTTGCCTCTGCCAATAAAAGAACAGCACGTCTCAAGTTCAACCAACTCAGAGGTAACTTCCCTAACCTTCAATTATCTTCTTTTGCTCTATCTTTGCGCCTATTGCTACAGCAATAGTTGTCTACTTGATACAACATTGCCATTTTTGTTTTCATGGATTAAGCATGTCTTACCTCTTCCATTTGTTGGTTGATTGTTTTTTTTACGTTCGTTATTCAATTTGTTGAGCTCCCTGCTTTTTTTTGTAACTTATTTCCTTTTTTCTAGGCCTGTGATTTGGAAATCAATTTCAAAACAACTCCTTCAGCTGCAACGCCTTGGCTTGCCCTAACCCTCCACCATTTTTTCCTTTTCGCTCACATTTTGTTTCTTCGAAAATAGCTTCCACATGCTGGACATTCACTTCTCTCCTCAAATCTTTCCATTCAGTCAACATGAAACTATTTTTAGTCCACACACGCCTCAATATTTTTCATTCTTAACTGTTTTTTGCTATAATTTTTACAGGGGATAGTGATTTGACTGTTATTGGGTTGCTGGTTTTCAAGCAATTGTTCTTCCTTTTCTTATATTCTTTATTTTGAGATACAATTACAAGCTTCGTTTATATACCTACGCTTTTGTGTTTGCTGCAAGAGCACTTTCAGGTGTTTTTACATTTGCTCCTGGATGAACTTAGAAGCTAGCTTCCTGGTGTTGGACTCCATTATGCCTGCCATTGTTGTTCCCCTTGGTTTGCACTGCCATTTTACCCTGTTGCCTTGCATCTTTGCAAGTTGTACTGGTTTGGACTGGAGACTGGAAGAAGACAGATGAGACATTGAACTAGCTCTAATTAATCATCTTAGCTGCCTTTCTATAGATTTTTCAATTTTTTATGGATGAGAAATTTGTTAACTTGCTGGCTTTTGTTACATCTTTGTTTTTCTTACTGTGTTCTTTTGCCTCGCAAACCATGCATGCTTGACACAACTGCTCCACCACCATCATTTCTTCTCTCTCACACAGTCTTAGAAGTCAGTGGAGTCCTTTATGTCTTGCATGTACTCTTTTCTTGTCATTAGAATCAGTAAAAATGGACATAGATTAGTTAGGATTTCTAGATAGATTGAGTTTTCGATGGCAGAGGATCAGGGTGGGATTTGTATGCAATAGTAAGCAATTGCACCTCTGCTAATACTACTACAAACAGAAACAGCAGTAGCAACATCGATGAGAATTATGAAAGCCCTTTTGAGTGCTTGACTTCTTTGACTTTTGATGACGATGATGAAGAACTCAACCCATTTTATTTTCCAAATCTTGCTGCTAAGCCAAGAAACAACAATTGTTTACAAGAATTGCAAGATTCTTACAAGTCTTCTTTTCCTAGCCAAAATTATTTTCTTGAAAATACATGTTTTCTAATTCTCTTTTTTTAAAAAAATTAAAAAACACCAAAGTAATTATTCTTCGATATAAAAGAAGTCTTATTTGATTGTTGAATATCTTAAAGAGTTATTTCTTTTAATATTTCAAATTAAATCAAACAAGATACTTGTTTTTTCATTTAAAAAAAATGTATTTAACAAACATGTTTCCTTAATTCTCTAAGGAAAAACATATTTAGAATAAATAGAAAAACTAGAGACGTAAATTGAAATACTATTTTCAGAAACAAACACAACTTTTAATTCTTTAAGATTGACAACAAACTATAGGTGCGAATCATGGGACAAAATGTTAAAGTAGGTTAAAATAATGTGTGAAAAAAGAGAGGAAAGTAGACTTGAAATAATGTGTGAAAATAAATATGAGATGCACCACAGTAAAATAAAATAAAATAAAAAAGAGATAATAAATTGTAACATATAGTAGTAGAAATGAATTCCTAAGTGAATATTTAAGGGATATTATGGGAAGAGATGAGGAAATAGTGGAGGATAAAATGATAGATAACCCCCACAAAACCAAGAAAGTTGATTGAATAGGCCAAAGAGGTCTTTAGTATCTAGCTAATGACCAGCACACAATAAACCTGATATCATGTGCCTTGATGGCCTTATATATTCTCAAATGCCACCCACCCCACACTTACCAGTGCGTTTAGCTTCCATGAATTAAGAGAAGTATTAAAGTAGGTTAGATAATTTTGAGCTAAACCAGTATTTTTATAAATTTATTTAGTTAACGTAGTTAATTAATACATGTTGTCAACATTATTTGATATAGGTTCAATAGAAGTCATAATTATGTAGGGTTTTATTAATTATGCATATTGTATCGAGATTCACCCAAAGAATTGTGGAGAATGGATAATTGTAATGGGGTTCAGGGTTTTATTAATTATGCAACATCTAATCCGAGAAATGTTAGTGGAGACGGTATTAGATGTTCATGTAAGAGGTGTAAAAATAAAAAGTTTCTCGATCTGGATGTTGTAACGATGCATCTTCTACATAAAAAGTTCATGGAGGAATACCTGTGTTGGTATGCACACAGAGAACCATTTGGTCCTCACGAGACCATGGTAGAAAGATGGTTAGATCAACTTCTAATGCTAGCAACGTGCATGGAGTTGTAAATGACAACAGTAATCCTTATAGGACTATGGTTATGGATGCGATGAGAATAAATCAGTCATACCACTCAATGTCCAATCATAGATGAAGAACCTAATACAGACATGGCTAGGTTTTTTTATCTTTTAAAAGATTTTGACGAACCATTATGGGATGGCTGCAGAAATCACAGTAAATTATCGGTTGTTGCACAGGTGTTTACCATAAAGTCAGATTATGGGTTGAATGAGACCGGTTATGACAAAATTATTGAATAGAAGATAAACATTTTATCTGAAGGAAACAGGTTGAAAGAGAACTTTTATACATGATGTACAAGGTTTATCAACTGGAAAGGAATGTTAGTGCTTACTAATTCTGAGTCTTAAAAGAAAGGTTACATGATGTACAAGGTTTATCAACTGGAAAGGAATGTTAGTGCTTACTAATTCTGAGTCTTAAAAGAAAGGTGAAGTGCTACAACTGGTATTTTTTCAATGGATATGTGTTTTATAATGAAGAATATGAGCCAGGTAGAAAGATATATAATAATGGTGTTTGTGTTAAGGGATCAACTTCTAGTGAGTTTGAAGTTCACTATTATGAGAAATTAGAAGAGGTAATTGTATTACAATATCATAACGAGCATAATAGAGTCTTTTTATTCAAATTTTTAGGAGATGATGTCTTTCAAGTTGGTGAGTTGGTTGAACCATATTGAGTTGCTCTATCGATTGACTTAGAAGAAAATTCAATTTTTTGCGTCTTTGATAATATTTTTGTTGATATTGACGTTGAGAAGTTGAATGTTGTTCTAAGCTCCATCAGACAAGTACAAGTCGATGAAGATGATGATAGCAATGTTATCAACGTACGTAGAAGATTGCGATGGAGTTAACGACGAGTCAATTAAAGAAGAAGAAGAAAACAATTCTGACTAACTATCAAAAGATGAAAGTGTAATGCCATAAACTATAATATAATAGTTATTGATGAAATTCTCAACAAAGAAGTATTTATTATTTATTTTATAATTATTATGTGAACTTGTGTTATTGTGTTGTTCGTGCAACTTTCAATTTAAGTATTTGCATGATGGATAGCATCTGGCGTCGTTCATTGTGCAAAATACTAATGGAAATTTCATTGTTTCAATGGATCCAAGTTTCCAAACATCCTGATTGGAAACCTCATGTCAATGCATGGTTTACAAAATTTAAGGTTAGTGTTAACTTAAAAGTTTAACTATTTTTTATGTTAATTCCTTTACTTTATTGAAATTATTGATTTAGTTTTTATAAATTTTTAATGCAAGGCTAAATTTAAGTGGGATAGAGCAAATGATAATGTTGTGAGGAAAATTTGAAAGAATCACATTGTAACTAGGGAACATCAAAAACAATAAGATGATTTTTTTATTTAAAATATTAAAATTTTATTTGTCATTAACTCATATAGAATATGTTTGTATCATGTAGGTTGCATGATTTTTTTATAAAAATATGCTAGAGAAAACGCTCTACCAGGCTAGAATGACATGACGGTTTGGAAGGATTTCTTCAGGCTGCCATACATGTCGGAGAATATATGGGCGGAAAATATTCAGCACGTGACGTCCGAGCATTTCACACAACTCTCACAGTCCGGTGCGGGGAAACGGAGCTGGTAAATTCACGGTTTAGTGCGGGGAACCGGAGCCCACAAATGCTTTATCAGATTTTTTTTACAGACAGAAATGCTAGCAGAAAAGAAATTACCAACGAGAAGTTTATTGATAGACATTTTTCATCCATGAATTAGTCTATAAAATTCACGTCGATGGAATGGTAGAGTAAATACCGATATAATATGTCGTCGGTAAACTTGTTAAATGTAGTAGTGCATGCGACTACCCCTTTATTATTATTATTATTATTATGTTGTTCGTCGTTTCTTCTTTGAAGAAAAAGTGTAGACAACGCGTCATCTGCTAGCCTAGATTTCGACCACCTAGGGACGATAGAAAAATCAAGATGGGGTGTTTGTGGGTTTAAAATTGTATTTTTTAACCTATTTCAATCTAAAAAAACATAAGAAATTAAACACCCTAGAAACCTTAGTAAATCAATCTTTCAATTCAAAACACCCCTAAATTTGTCCATAAACAAAAATTTAAATCGAAAATTTTTTTTCTCTCGACCTCAATCTACTTTTTGAGGCAACTTTAAAATCTTAAAGCACCTCAATGGAACTTCTCTTATCGAATGGAACTGTTGAGACCAAGATCGATTTTTTTTCCGCTAGAATATGACCAACCGATAAGTTTTTCTTTCCTTCGTTGTTATCTAGTGAGTTTCTTGCTACTCTATCAAACCAATGGATTGAAAAATAAATAAAATGAACTTTTAAACAAAAAAAAATATCATGAACTAGGGATTAACCATATATTTTCTCTGATTTTTACATTTCAATCCTCTATTTTTGAATTTGATCTTTTTATCATAATTTCAAACTTAATCTAATCTAATTAGGCTATAAAAGGATTCAATCAAAAGAAAAAAAAATTAAAGATGAAAGTAAAAAGAATGGACATAAGTTAAAAAGTAGTGAAGCAACTAAAAAAATCCAAATATTTGAGTTTATTTATAATTACAATACAATTATATTATTTATATATAAAAAAAAATTAATACTAAATAAATAAAAAACAGTGCCAATTAAAAAAGGAAAACCCAGTATAATTAAAAAAAGATTGTGAAACGTGCAACCAGCAACTTTGCCAAACACTAACTAAATCTCAATGATTTTGTTGTTCACCTTCATATAGGTAGATTAGTGGGTTAAACTAATAGATATACCACCATGGCATGAACAGTTAATTTTTTATGCAAACCTAGTTTTAATTCAAGAATATATAAATTAAAAAAAAATTGAAATTTACAAAATTAGGGAATATATCTGCGTTGACCAAAAGTCAAAAGACGTTTCTCCAATTTATTTTTTTTAAAGAATCATTTATATCAATCAACTTTTAGGAAACTGTTGTGTTATCCATGAAGACACACACTCACAGAATGCTACAAGTTGCTTCTTTATCCGAGTCAAGTC
>Ga0307513_10012625_pt1 | contig 10410 bp, 7 predicted proteins | sample 15_EM_MG_FD_202174 | JGI IMG/M metagenome (GOLD analysis project Ga0307513, IMG submission 202174) | Populus trichocarpa ectomycorrhiza microbial communities from riparian zone in the Pacific Northwest, United States - 15_EM | ecosystem: Host-associated > Plants > Roots > Unclassified | place...
CTGGTCAGTCTAATTTCTACTATTGGACTAGACTAGACTTTGACCAGGTCTAGCTGGTCCGAGCCGGTCCTCGGCCGACCATTGAGAACCCTGGCTATAATGCACCTTTTTTCCTCTATCTAAAGAATCACCCTATATACAACTGATCTAAATGCGGGGGAGAGGGTGCCCAGGGAGGGATGGAAGAAGAAAAATCCCCAAAATAAATAAATATAGCAGGCAGAAAGGCAATACAAAAAGATGAAAATTAAATACGATGGAGACAGCAAGCTATTAACTGAATATTCTCACAACAATACAGCCATCCCACCCCACCTGCCGGACCACTCTCCTCTGCAAACAAAAACTCATAAACCCTCACTCGGCTAAGAGAAACAGAGCTGAACCATGGTATGATAGCATATATGTACATTCCCACCTGGTGGGATTTCCGCCGCCGACATAGCAAAATTGGTAGAAATTGGCTTTGTGAGGCATGTGTTCTGAAATGGGGGGAATGGCGGCGACATCCACTAGGTGGTGATTATTTGACGGCAAATCCGTACTATGGGTTCCCTCTCCGTGTGGCCCTAGCAGTCCCATCATCTTCTGAACGCCCCCCCCCCACCCCCCCACTGACTGCTAACGTGAGCGGCGTTTTACTATGATTATCTGGCCTGTCAGATAGACCCCCCCCCTTAGTAGTACCTCCCCCATTTCGCCATACCTGGAAAAACCCGCAGCAAGAGTGGTGTTTGGCTACAATTTTCTGACTTGTCGGGGTTAATCTCTTTCTACTAAAGTAGTAGCTTCCCCGTTTTCGCCCACCCCGATCAAGCGGCCCGCCCGAGTCGTATTTGGTTAGCTATCTTACGTGTTGCGGTTGGCCCATTCACACGCCATCATTAGTCTTACCATCATCACGTGGTGGTTTTCCTGAGCAGCATGCTGGAGTGGTCTCATTCCGTAATTGTCTGCCTTAAAAGGATCGACATCTTGACAGCGAAGTAGTATTTTCAAAACTGCCTCACGCCCATACTCAGCCGCATGGGAGAGCGGTGTTCGGCCGTCATCGTCTGCCTTGTCGTGGTTGACACCTTCCCGCCCAACTAGCATTTTGACCACTCCCTCATGACCATTTACTGCGGCAAGCGAGAGCGGTGTTCGGCCGCCATTTTCCGGTGTGTCAGGGTTGACTACTTCTCGCTCGAGTAGCATTTTTACCACTCCCTCATGCCCTTCCTCAGCGGCAACCGAGAGTGGTGTTTGTCCCCAAATATCGGGCATGTCGGGGTTGACCTCTTCCTGCCCGAGGAGTATTTTCACTACCGCCTCGTGCCCCGCCCAAGCAGCCCACACAAGTGGACTGCGCCCCCCAAAATCTTCCTCATCGAGGTCGTAACATCTCGTCTCTATCAAGGCAGCCACAATCTCTACAATTCCGAAGAATGCGGAGCAGTGGAGCCCACTAAAAGGGGGACCCTCATCAAAGTCCTCGGGATCTGGATCTGGATATCCAGCTTCGTAGATAAGAAATCTCCACGATATATGGCAATGATATTCCTTAAAAAGCTGTAGGGCAAGTGACATGGCACAGTCCGAGTGTTCTTTTTTGGCATGGGTTCCCCAGTGGACAGAACAATACAGTAGGAAAGGTGTGTTCCGGATGTCCGGAGAGGGACCACCACAGACGTCCGGGGGAGTGCTAGCGGAAATGACCTTGATCTGTTGTGAATTCAGATAAGTCAAGCAGATCTCTGACATTGTCGAGTGAGGTCTACTAAAAATATCGGGGCGGGCCGAAAGATACTCTTTTATAGTAAAATGGATTAGTCGCACTGTTGTTTCCCCTTTATCTACAGTAATGAGCCCTTGACAGCAACCCACCAATGTGGTTATCGAAGGGATGTTATCGGGACTGAAATCTGTGGAGCCCAGCTCAACTGCTAGAGCGTGGCAGAGCTCTTTTGCCGTCAATGGCCGTTCGGCATGACTGATCCACATCAAAGCTCCCAGTCCGAGTCTCGATTTATCCCCACCCTGGGCCTTTATCCGCTCTATTGTCACACCATAAATATCCCCCAGTCCCAATCCACCTGTCATGTTGTGGAGTCTTTCTCGTCTCCGATGGATTGTCGATTCTTGCAAGATTGCTTCGATATTTAAGGAAGCAAGCAGAAACCTAAATGTATATATTAGCCTACAGTGCGCGGTGGGATTCTTAGTGTCATGGCCACTACCCACATTTCCGAAATGCTTTCGGGAATCTTCTCCAGAATTTCCGCCTCCAGACTATCATCCATGGCATCCGGTGTTTCATCCTCGCTGAGTCTAATTCGGAGGAACTGGACGATATCTTCCCTTGTAGGACATACAGGTACACTTATTGCCTGGCCGGTGAGGCGGATTTCGATCTCAGCGCAAATATAGGGCCTCCCAGTCATGAATATTCGCACGCCTGGAGACTTCGCAAGAATTTCTTTCAGTGAATCGAAAAGTCGATACCGCTGTATAGCCGTACATTCGTCCAGCGCGTCAATGACCATAAATGTGCTCTGTGATAGGGTGATAAGTTGCAGCATCTTAATGATATCACCCGATTGCGGTTTACGACCACTAAGAGCCTTTTTTTGCTCCTCCAAGGCCCACCATATTTCGCCCGGAACCCTCTCCATTCCACTGATCGCCTGCTTCAACAAGGAGCCTAGCACACTCGTAGCGGTCTGCTCCTTTCGCGTCGCGAAGTCGAAATAAAAGCACGTAACCGCCGTGTGCTCCCTGGTTTGATCGCACAGCTGGTCCACTACTAGCGAACTGTCAGCGCGACTTGTTAACATTGGTTGATCACTCTCTCCGTAGGGTAATCCTTGTTACCTAATAAATGTCTTCCCGACCCCAGGATTTCCATAGCAAAACAGAACTGCCTCACCACCTCCGCCCTCTTCCAATTCGATCCACTTTCTGAATTTTGGAGTCGCCATAAGCCATTCCCCGACATCATGAACACGACGTTCTTGAATGTCGCAGTGCCGTAAACCGGGATCCAGGGGTGATAGCCACGCTAGAAGCTGAGATCGATCGGTGACGGTATTGGTGATCCACACATTCTTGTTATGAGAGTTTGTAGTATTTTGGCAGTTGGTACTATTATTGAAGGTATATTGCGACATTCTCGGCTCTCGATTGCTTTCTCTACCGAAGAAGAGTTATTCGGTATGGTTGGTGGATGGTATTCATGGAGAAGAAAAGCGGGGGTCTGTTGAATCAGCCTCGCCTGGCCAGCCCCTCTTCCTTGCCAAGGATATTGTAATTAAGCCACGTGAAAGCTGTCATCCTTGTGGCTACTACCATATTGGCACTGTTCGATGAGGTGCCATGTGTCTCGGTTCCCACTCCGAACCAGAACAAGTTCTGAGACGGGGGATGCAACAACAATCCCCGAACTCGACCATCGTAATTCTCGATTTAGTTTGAAGATGCGAAGACAATTTGATTGACTAGTTAGACAAAATAAAGAGTGAAGATGTGAACGAGTAGAGAAAAATGATTCTAACAAGGCAATAAGGAACAAGATCCCGCCTTTATCACCCAATTAACCCGCCACAAGAAAACAATTAGAAATTTTCCTAAGATGTTAGTGAAACGATGTAAAACAGGAAATTTTGCAGCATAGAATAGGGTAGAAACCGGTACGGGTTTCAACAATAATAACCACAATAGTGACTACAATTACAACCACTAATGCTTTTATAATGACTACTGTATTCCACTGTTATTAACACCGGCGCTCGTTTTCATTTCCTCACCGACCGTTACCCCCACACTATCGACATTCATTTTCATAAGACTGAAGATGCTAGAAGACTTTCAGGCGACTCACCGGTGAGTCAGGAACTCGGAGAACATTGCGAGATGAGGGGTAGGACACGTAGCAAAGCAGGGAAGCAAAGCGGGGCATGTGGGGAAAGCGGGGTACCAAGAAGAAAGAAGGTGGCATGAGATGATGGAAAAGTGGTCTGATATTTGGGCATCAGTAGTTATTGTTTTTTGTACTTAAGAGTTTCGTTCACGCTTGAGTGTTGAAGTGAAAGTCACAGAACACGGCCTATCTTGTATACACAATCATTCGTCTCTTTGAAAGCAGCCTTCTCGCATACGATCGGTATATATCACAAAAAACAAGATCGACACCATAGCGACCGTCCGGGATAGCGAGTCATCCACCCAAATATCAGCCACTATTCAAATCCGGACTGAGGTTCAGCCAATCACATTGCCTAAAACTTGCAGATGGCTCGCTTGTTGGGCGGTTGCTATGGCCTAGAATGCGTTATTAATACTAAGGCCTTTATATTTGTGTCCCTCCTTCTTTCTAGGAGCCCAGGATCCGGGAATAGGATCTTTGGTTCGGCCGCGCCATAGACAAATGTATATTTGTTGCAGAATAAACACCAGGCAGTGTTCGCAGCCATCCGGGGGCCATGGGGACTGGATGGGCGACTGGCAAGAGCCCAGGACGAGACGGGATGGCAGGAAGTGGTCCGTACTCGTCATTGATTCCTAACTGGTGGGCAACCTTAGAAGTTGACAGGACAGAATGACAAAATGCCCTCTGTTTTAGTCATTGAACTTTGAGGACGGCCGTCATTACGAAGGATGACAAGCCCCATGATGTGAGACATCTTCTGGTATGGGACGGCAAGTGCCTACATAGGACACCCAGAGATTATGGGGGACGGGAGGGGATGGGGAAAACAGGGGAAGAAATCCGAAAACATTGGAAATTCCTATCTTATGAAATTACTAGTGGTAGAATTAAGGTAACAAACAACAACATTCAAAGAAGGGTTGTGAGCTGTTTGGGGTGGCTGGAGCAGGGAGGTTCCTGCTCCAGCCAAAGAAAACATTGATGCAGCCTGTACATACTATATCATTCAAACTAATATTATATATGGTAATGCAGCGGGAACTAAGGCAACAACAGGATGGAAGTAGAAGTAGTGGTTTGTATTGTGTCTTTTAGCAAGGGTCGGAGCGGTCCTACTGCATTCACATTGATCAAAATAGCAGGCAACATATATGGTACAACTTCTAAGAATGTTATATAAAAGAAGCACCGGGGCAATCAAGGCACCAATAGCAGTAGAGAACAGATGGTGGTATACAGGATCACATGTGCCTGAAGAAGGCAGATTCCAGTGCTATCCAGCTATGCCATACCTGCACCCTGCATATACATCAGCAAAAATCCTTAGATGCCTCGTGAGCATCCTGTGCATCAGACGCTCTCAACACTAGGAACCTTAACCAACGGTCTGGACTCGCCTTGGGCCTCACATCACGTCCAGATGAGATTGCGGTTCCAGCCCGGCGTCCTCAATCTCCCCATGACGTCCACTGCCAAGCGCATGCCGCCAGATGCCCTCAGATCCGAGGCTCCGGCATCCTCTGGATGGCATCATGATAGCACACCTATTGCAGGCGCAATCTCAATAGCTCCGCAATACCTTCGTATTGCAGAATGTCTTTCACAAAGGCTTCGGAGCGCCGGTGCCTCTTGTATCCTGCCTTTGACCCTCATCAGCAACTTGATACCCAATTAGTACCAGTCAACTGCGGTGACTAGGGCGTCTAGGACATCCTGGCCACCGCGATTCTACCTTTCGGTGCTCGCGCTCAGATCTCAGTCCGAAATACACCCCAAATTGTCATCACAGCTCCACAGATTGACCAAGTGAACCTAATAGTATTACATATTGTGAAATAAATTTCCATATAAACTCAATAGTTCACACATCGCCAAGTCTACAAAAAAGCATTCTCTCCTACCGCTGCGTCACCTTTCTGCCAGTTGTCCAGGCTTAATGATAGACGACTGGGGTAACACGGAGTTGCGAGCATCTCTTGGGCTAATCCAAGAGTCAGCTCCTCTGAGTTATCTAGGCTGACTGGATCTCAATCTATGATCTGCAGCGCCTGGGCAAATGAGACAAGGTTGTAGGTAAACTACAGTTGACTCACCTGGGACACATCTTGCTTCTGCTAGTGATATACTAACACCCCCCGTGATTGTGGACTAGTGTCTGTTCCCGCACCACAGCTAGTCTTGGATTCCGGCTGGATAGCCGCTACCTGAATAGCTGACCCTCCAGTTCAGCATGAACTGCATTATGATTGTGAGCAAGGCCTACACAAGATTCCTCTATCACCCGATGCTTTTCGTCGAGCATGTCTGTGATTGTTTCCAGCAGATTGCTGAGTATGAGTTGCTGCGCTGGCCGTGGTACCGCACACCAGTTGGTCTTCTGCAATATGAAAAGGTCGAGTAAGATTGGTTAGTCATCAGAACGAAAACCAAGTATGGGACATTCAGAGACGCCTACCTCCTGGGGCGTTAGGCCTGAAGTTCGGGGGATCATGATACACCCCAAGCTGGTATTGTAACGGGGTCTTGGCATTGGATATTAGTCCAAGGCACACAAGGAAAGGAAGGTCCTAAGCGGTGACGGTCGTTTAGCGTCAGAGTTTGGAGATGATGATCTCAGGTCAAGGGTGATCGCGTAATAGCCGATCAGAGTCAGGGTTAGTGGGTTCTTGGCGTGGGTCTTGGTTATCCGAATAGAAGGCGTTATATTCTGAAGTATTGGAGTCTTGAAAGATATATCAGCTAGAATAAAAACGTATGGAAATACGGGGAGCCCCCTTTATCTAGAAAGAAATCCTAGTACAGCATTGGCCACCCTACTCATACCCTAGTATGAGTCGCATATCTGTGTAACCAAGGCAACTATACAATTTGTTGTAATTATTACAAGAAAATCCCTCATAGCAACCATGTAATAATGAAAGAACACTAATGTTATCCTGACATGTATCTCACCAGGAGACTGTGAGAGCTGGGCTCAACCCAGGGCCGCACTCATTTAAGGCCTATTCCGGAGCCTCCGGTAATGGTCCCAGGTTCAGGGGGTACAGTTCGTGGAACTCGTCAACTACTTCTAGGGCATTGATTCATTCAGCCTGTTCACATGTTTTTTCATCGTAGCTTTCCCATTTCCCTAGTTATCGCAGTCGATTCCTAACACACTTGGAATCAAAAACCTCCTGAACTTGCCACTCCTCTTCTCCTTCATCTTCCACTTGTGGAGGTGGTGGGATTATTTGTCCTTGCAGTGCATCATTAGCTGTGAGATCCAATAGTTGCAGGTGGAAAATATTATCTATTTTCATGGTATTCCGCAAGTCCAGACAGTAACTGTGAGTCCTAATCATTTCCTTTACCTCATAGGGAACATGACTTTGTTGTCGAACTTTCTTGAAGCTCGACGTGTTCTGATATTCTTGGCGTTCAGCCAAACTATCTTACCGACTTGGCAGGAGGGAGCTGGAAGTCTGCGTCGGTACGCATTCTCTTGTTGCCTTTCTTGATTATAACTAATTTCAGTTGTATAGCGCATGAACTTCGATCATAGTGATAACGAAAGATCGTGGTTCTTGGTCTTCAGTGGGGAGAGTTTGTTCGTGCAGAAAGTCCATAAGCAGATCATAGCGGTAGTTGGCAAAAATGGGAGAGGTGCCGCTACTCTCAGATGGGTTAGGGTTAGGAATTCAGTGAAATAATCTAGAGTCAGAGAAGAGTACATGACAAAACCTACTGCCAGGTCGGGTACATTGAAAAGTCTGCGAGGGAAACCTACCATGTAAGAAGACAACTAACACAATGTAAGAAGCAACTGAGATAAAGTAAATCACAACTGCAAAACAACTCCAATGGATGTGAATAAGGGCCACATCAGGCATGGTAGTGGGTACCACTACTGCTGTGGAAGTACCCAGGAAGCAATCAAGAGGAGACAAGTTACCAAATGAGCCAAGCATCCGGTATGCAACTCAAGATCTATCGATACCGACAAGCGCAATCGACGTCCCCTCGCGAGTCGGAGTATAAGGTCCTACGCACAGGCCGAAAGAGACCAAGAAAGGAAAAGAGAACAAACAAGCAATAACAGTGGTGTAACAGGTGTACATGTTCCGGCAACGGTACACAGGAGCAGGCAGTGCAGGATCTCCTATGTTTAGTTGATTTATATTTGGTTTATTTGATTTGATTTCAGCTCCGCCACTGTCTCTGAGTCAGATGGGCTATCCTATGGTATTCCTATATTTGGTTTGCTTTGCTGGAAGTTTATATTTAGGATTCCGGGTATGGAATGGTCATGTATGTTGAAAGAATCACCGGCAATTTCTCCGCATACGGGGAGGTTTCCTGTGTTCCTTCCCTATCTTGTTAGTCTGTTATTACTAGCAGCCCCTCGGCCGACCGGTCAAGCGCATATTCTATAAGTAGTATACATGATGTATGTACATGGTAGTAATACATATGTAGAGTAAGGGAGTAAGTGGCGAGAATCTTGGAAAGTGGGAATGGAAGAAGTAATCATAACACCAGCAAGAGAAAGGTCTCCTAGGCTGTGGCACATGATTTGGCTACATGGGTATGGTTATAAAGGCAATACCTCTCTGGGGTTCAATTGCAATGGGAGCAGCAGACCATCGAGGCTGTGACAACACGGCAGCCATCGGATAATATATGCGTCATAGCTTATACGGGCAGTGTATGGCCGCTATTTTCCCTGTTCTCAATGGTCAAAGGCCCCTATGGAGCCCCACGGGGACTGCCAAGAGCCCCCGATGGGAGGGGATGGGGAAATGCCGTCTACGCCCACCCTGGGGAGCTCAGGACGGCTGGCATTGTGGACGGCAGCATTACGTGCAAGGTAAAACAAATTAGTGTGGGAGACTATGAGGGACTGCCGGGTACTATGGGGGACTATGTATGAATCCAAATAACAGTGTTTCATTACACTCTCCTTAAGCAGATACACAAATTCATGGAATAATATCCAAAGAAGGCGAGTGATATCTGGTGGAGATAAATTAGGGTAAAACCATTCCCATCATATATGGCAAGGGAAGGACATCAAGCCGAACCCTCGATATTGTCTATAGTGGGATTAAATCTGACATGAATGGTGAGGAAAGCACCTTGAAGGAACATGAGTTCTATTCACATGGTCTTTGTTTTTTCTCTGTTGACTGAAATTGATGTCTACTTTTATTCTTTCTGTTAGGCATATGAGAAAAGCGTAGCTTTTCCACCTATTTTTGTATACCCTGGGGTTACCCTACCTTCACCCTGTGAGGCTAACACCCCCCTCTGGCCCCTGTGTTGGGACGGCGCGACAACACCAGACGGCGTCGCAGTTGCGTCCCAACACGAAAGGACACTACCATTGGAACCTATCTCATAACACCATATACGTCGCGGCCGTCCGACCGACAGGATGCTGTTCACGGGGTATAGGGGAGGGGTCGTTTGGCGAGCTTATGCAAGTGTCCCGTGCGAGATCGGTGGACGTCGCATAAGGTTACACACATAGTGGAAGGGCACAAGAAGCTCTGTCACTAAGGTAACGGGACGTTTTTGTCGTGTGTACTCTAGAATGAAATAGGAGGATGACCACACCCACACAAAGGGTATGGTACCATTTAGGATTATTCGGTAGGCAAAGACTAGGAGAGAATTGTGCCACTGGTATGATCCGGACTGATAGTCTGACCGAAGCCTAAGCGCAGGAAGCATGAGTGATATCTGTTACTCCGATAGGTCTGATTACGAAGTTGGCCACTTTGTTCGTCCGATGTTGAGGACACAGTCTAGCATGCAGGCCAGTTTCAGTTCCTCCTGACGGAAGAAGGATTGTGAACTGTGACTGGAACATGGTGCCACGCCAGAGAAATCAAGAGCTCTCCAGTCCGGAAGTCAATGGTGGGGCGATATTATTCAGGGTCAAAATGTGTTCGCACTAGAGGAAATGTTCGAAATGGTTAGCAGGTACTTAGTTAGTATGGTAGTTACTTGTAGGCCGCGCACTCTATCGACGCGGGATATAAATATTGAAGTGCCTCCTGAGCTTTACTGAAATCATCACGCTACGGAGTAGAGACCTTATCAATATAATAAGTTATTACAAGAAAAATCTTTCTCACTATTTGACCCATGTTTATATTGAGCCTTCCTAGACACATCTCCGTCTAAGACAAAGTACCCCGGTCTTACCCATCTCGCTTGTTCTTAGAGATCTGGTACCACCTAACAGTATATTGATATTCTCCATGTTACCAAGGCTCAATAAATGCACACACTAGATACAAGCGGTATCTTCGAACCTTACCTACCTCAAGACATAGCTTCACCTTTTAAAGAAGTCTTTAACGCACCCGCTATAAAAGCATTATTCTTTTATCATATATGTACTGACCAGTGGATCTCAAGTGCTATCTCGAAAATGCGCAATCTGATAAGCTGTTAGTGCTGGAGCCTGCTCCTCATAGCATTTCTCATCATGCATGTGCGCAGCAACCCACAAT
>Ga0307513_10012626_pt1 | contig 10409 bp, 7 predicted proteins | sample 15_EM_MG_FD_202174 | JGI IMG/M metagenome (GOLD analysis project Ga0307513, IMG submission 202174) | Populus trichocarpa ectomycorrhiza microbial communities from riparian zone in the Pacific Northwest, United States - 15_EM | ecosystem: Host-associated > Plants > Roots > Unclassified | place...
GAGCCATAGCCCACGACGGTCGTGTACGAGCACACCGCGACGGCGCTGCCCGTCGTCGCGAGCGCCGCGCGGCCGCGGCCCGGGCCTTCCTGGCGCTCGCGGGTCGCGATGTTGACCGCGTACTCGATGCCGATGCCGATCGTGATCGGCAACGCAACGAAGTCGAGGAAGTTGATCTTGAGGCCGAGCAGCGACGAGATCCCGAGCATCAGGATGCTGCCGCCGAGCCCGCACACGATGGTCACCATGCCGTGGCGGTTGCGCCCGACGATGACCAGCACGACGAGGATCGCGCCGAGCAGCGCGGCCAGGGTCGCGCGCGGGCCGTCGCGCAGCACCGCCTCGAGCACGTCGGCGAACACGAACGACGCGCCGCCGAGGTGGACGTCGTCCGCCAGGTGGAGCGCGCGCACCTTGCTCGAGAACCGCACGGTGTCCTTCGCGTTCCACACCTCGTAGCCCGGCCCGGCGGTCGCGAGCACCAGCTTGCCGCGCGAGCCGTCGGCTTCGATGAACGGCCAGGCCACCGCGTCGGGCACGTCGGCGTCGCCGAGCACGCGCAGATCGGCGGGCGGCGTCAGCTTGGCGAGGTCCGCGCGATCCTTGTCGCCGAGCGCGCCGATCTCCTTGGACAGCAGCAGCGTGCGGATCTCGGCCAGCACGGCGAGCTTCTCGACCTGCTGCTTGGGCAGCGCGTCGTCGAGCGTCTCGAGGTGGCCGAACAGCTTGTCCTTGGGCGCGACGCCGGCGTCGACGTCGCTCAGCCGCTGCTTGAGCGGCGCGACGTCCTCGCGCCGCGGCACGGCGATCACGAAGCCGGCGTCGATGCCCTCGCCGAACACCTTGTCGATCGCCTTCATCCAGCGGCGCGCCTCGGCGATCGTCGGACTGTGCGAGCGCAGGTTCTTGAAGTTGCTCTCGAACGGATCGTCGCGCAGGTAGCGCACGCTGATCGCGCCGGCCGCGACGATCACCGCGAGCGTGACGATCGCCGTCGCGCCGAGGTGCCGGGGCAGGAGCTTGGCCAGCCAGCGACCGATCGGCGGCTCGGTGCGCGCCTGCATCTTGAAGTGGCGGGCGATCGACAGCGCCGCCGGCAGGACCAGGTAGGCCGAGCACCAGCACAGCAGCACGCCCATCCCGCCGATCACGCCGAAGTCGCGAAAGCCGCGAAACACGGTGATCATCAGCGACGCGTACGCCACCGCCGCGGTCAGCGCGGCGGCCAGCGTGCCGGCGACCGTGTTGGCGAGCGCCCCGGCCAGCGCGTCGACGCCGTCGCGCCCGGCGCGCAGCTCCTCGAGGTAGCGCGCGGTGACCAGGATGCCGACGTTGATGCCGTTGCCGATCACGATCGACGACAGGAACGCGGTCGCGAGGTTCAGGTGGCCGATCACCAGCTCGGTGAACGCGAACGTCGCCACCGTACCGACCACGAGGCTCCACGACAGCGCACCGATCGCGAGCACCGATCGGAAGAACCAGATCAGCACGAAGAACACGAGGACGACCGTGACGATCGTCGCGAGCAGCACGCCGTTCAAGATCGAGTCGTGCTCGGCGAGCGAGACCACGATGTCGCCGGCGACGCCCATCTGGATGCCCGGCACCGCGACCTGGACCTCGGCGAGCACGCCGTGAAGATCGGCGAGCAGGCGCTTGCCCTTGTCGACGTCGCCCGACGAGAACGCCGTGCGGACGATCATCATCTGTAGCTTGCCGTCGGGCGCGACCAGCTCGCCGTCCTTGCTGCGATCGGCCTCCGCCTTGCGCAGGCGCTCGCGTAGCTCGTCGGTGGCGTCGGCGTGCTTGGCCGATGGCTCGTCGTCGTCGTCGAGCCCGATGAACAGCGGGTTGGCGTCGAGCTTGGCCTGGCGGATCTTGTCTTCGATCGCCGTCTTGGCCTTCTGGAGATCCGCGAGATCGGCGAACAGCCAGCGGTTGTTCCAGCCGTACTCGCGCTTGGCGCGGTTGTCGAACGTCACGCTCGAGACCTGCGGCAGCCCGACGATCTTGTCGCGCAGCATCAGCGCGGCGCGCCGCCGCACCACCGGATCGCTGGCCTCGACGGCGACCATCGCGGTGCCGAGCACGCGAGCGCGCTTGCTGATCGCGCGCAGATCCGTGACCGAGCGGACGTCCTGCGGCAGCAGGTAGGAGAAGTCGGCGTGTAGCTTGAGCTGCGACGCGGTGAACGTCGCGAGCCCCGCAAACAAGATCGACCCGATCAAGATCGCCCAACGGCGACGTTCGATCCACGAAGCGTAACGCCTCGCGAATGCGGCACCCATGTTCACGCAGGCACCATGCCCAGCTCCACCCGGTTTGTCCAGCGAACGGCCGGAGCGGGCGCGCGGATTCACCGCGCCGCCGGGGCCCGATCACGCCGCGGGCGGCGTCACGCCGTCGGCCCGAGCGCTTGACCCGCTCGGCGGTTTGGCTAGGGTGCAGCCATGCCGGAGCCGGTTCCCGCGCCCGTTGGCCGACTTCGGGTCTGCATGATGGTGACGTACGACATGGCGTCGCCGGGCGGCGGCGTCAAGCAGCACGCGCTGCACCTCGCGGCGTCGCTGCGCCGGCTTGGCGACGAGGTCACGCTGGTCGGCCCGTCGTCGGTGCCCAGCGACGAGCCCGACGTTCACTCGTTCAAGGGCATCGTGAATATTCCGGCCAACGGCTCGGACAACTTCCTGGGCCTGCTGGTCTCGCCGCGCGCGGTCCGCCGGTTCTTCCGCGACCACCCGTTCGACGTGATCCACATCCACGAGCCGCTGCAGCCGGCGCTGTCGTACTGGTCGGTGTGGCTGACTCGCAAGATCCCGCACGTCGCGACGTTCCACGCGTTCAGCGAGTCCGAGGGCACCCTGCTGCGCTGGGCGCGCAAGGTGTTCGGCGTGATGATGTTTCCCTGGATCCAGCGCGCGATCGCCGTGTCCGAGCCGGCCGAGCGCTACGCCCGCGACGCCTGGCGCCGCGATCTGACGATCATCCCCAACGGCGTGCCGACGACGATCTTCACGCCGCCGCCGCCCGGCGAGCTGCCCGCGCCCGGCGCGCCGGTCAAGCTCCTGTTCGTCGGCCGGATCGGCGACGTCCGCAAGGGCGCGCGGTTCCTGTTCGAGGCCTACGCGGCGCTGGTCGCGCGCAAGCTCGCCGTCACCCTCGACATCGTCGGCGAGCTCGGCCAGGCCGAGGCGCCGCCCGAGCTCCCCGGGCTGACCTATCACGGCGCGGTCGGCTTCGAGCAGCTCACCGCGCTGTACCGCGGCTGCGACGTGTTCGTCGCGCCGTCGACCGGCCAGGAGTCGTTCGGCATCGTGCTGCTCGAGGCGATGGCGTCCGGCAAGCCCGTCGTGTGCAGCGACATCGAGGGCTACCGCCAGGTCGCGACCACCGAGGGCTCGACGCTGGTCGCGCCGTCGGACGCCAAGGCGCTCGAGGACGGCCTCGCCAAGGTGATCTCGACCGACGCCGCGACCCGGCGCCGCCACGGCGAGCTCAACCGCCGCCACGCCGAGCAGTTCGACTACGACCGACTCGCGGAGCGCGTCCGCCACGAGTATCGCCTCGCGATCGCCGCGTGCCTGCCGGCCGCGGCCCAGCCGGTCCTGCCGGCTGGATCAGAGGGCTAGTCAGCCACGCTGTCTGGTGTACGCGCGATCACGCGCCCGGCTTGACGACCTGGCGCAGCTTTGGCCAGCGTCGGCGCAGCACCGGGGCGAGCCAGTTGGCGGTCGCGCCCAGCGTCAGCCCGGCGAACATGTCGACCACCCAGTGGTGGCGCAGGTAGACGACCGAGATCCACAGCGAGACCACGATCACGAGGGTGATCCAGAACCACAGCCTGGGCCGGCGCGGCCACACGGCGTCGGAGAACCGGTACGAGTAGATCAGCGTGAGCAGCGCGAGGCTGCAGTGCAGCGACGGAAACGACGCGCGCGTGCGGTTGGGGTTGGCGTTGTCGAACGTGCCCTGCTGCAGCTCGAACAGGCCGAAGTACGAGTGCAGCACCGGCGGATCGAAGCCGCCGTGGACGAGCGGCGCGTAGTAGCGCGGCGGTCCGGCGGGGAACAGCAGGAACAGGAAAAACCCGATCCCCATCTGGAGGACCAGCGCGGTCATCATCTCGCGGAAGTCCTCGCGCCGGCCGCGCAGGGTCAGCATCGTCGCGAGGATCATCGGCACGATGAAGTAGCTGCCGTACGCGAACGACATGTAATCGGTGAGCAGCGGCGTCGCGTGGCTCGACAGCCACACCGTCGGCTCGACGCCGAACAGCCAGAGGTCGGCGCGGTACAGGTACGTGTCGATCGAGCCCTGGCGGACCAGGCCGGTGTAGGTCTCGAGGCTCTGGAACAGCCACATGATCAAGATCACGGGGCCCCAGTCGCGCAGGATGTTCACCGTCGCGCGGTGGAACTCGGCGCGGGCGCCGGGCCGGTTCATCACGATCGACCGCGCCCGCCACACGAAGCGCGCGAGGATCAGGATCACGGCGATCGCGGCCGAAATCAGGATCGGCCCTTCTTGCCATTTGTACGAGCCGCCGTAAGCAACCACGAGAATTGCGAGCGCGACGGTAAATGCAACCACCAACCCGAAATCGGGGCCGGTCCACGCCATCGCCCGGAACAACAGGCTGTGCGGGCGCGAGCCCGAGGCCCGGGTGGTCGAATCAGCGTCCAGATCTGCGGTCACGGCGGCCGACGATGATGTACACGTGGCGGTCGAGTCAAGTCGTGCTGCAGGCCTCGCCATGAATCGCCGTCTCACCATCGCCCTCCGCGTGCTGGCGATCGCTGCGGTCGCCGTCGCGCTGTGGTGGTTCGTGCGCACGATCAACTTTGCCGACCTAGGGACGGCGCTGAGAACGGCCAAGGCCTGGCCGCTGGTGCTGGCCGCCGCGCTGAACTTCGTGTGCCTGTGGGGCAAGGCGGCGTGCTGGCGCATCATGCTGGCGCCGCGCCACCACGTCTCGACGCTGCGGCTGTTCCGCTACACCATCGCGGCGTTCGCGGCCTCGGCGATCGCCCCGGCGCGCGCCGGCGAGGTGCTGCGGGTCTGGGCGCTCAAGCGCCGCGACGGCGTGCCGGTCGCCGAGACCGCCGCGGTCGCGGTCGCCGAGAAGCTGCTCGACGCGATCTCGATGATGTTTCTGATCGCGCCGGTGCCGTGGCTGCTGTCGGGGCTGCCGCGCTGGGTCTCGGTCGCGATCGCGACGTGCGGCGCCGTCGCGTTCGCCGCGTTCGCCGTGCTGTGGTTCGCGATCGGCAAGATCCGGCCCACCGGGTCGTTCCCGGCGATCCGCCGGTTCATCAACGGCATGCACGTGCTGCGCAGCCCGCGCCGCCTGCTCGGCTCGCTCGGCGTCCTCATGATCGTCTGGGCCGCGGACCTCGGCGAGATCATGTCGGTGCTCTACGCGGTCGACGTCCACCTGCCGGTCGCCGCCGGCATCCTGATCCTGTTCTCGCTGAACCTCACGATCATGATCCCGTCGACGCCGGCGTCGGTCGGCGCGCTCGAGCTCGGCGCGCTGGCGGCGCTCGAGCTGCTCCACGTCGGCCACGAGCAGGCGCTCGCGTTCGCGCTGCTCTATCACATGCTGCAGATCATCCCGCTGCTCGCGGTCGGCCTGCTGTTCGAGCTCCGGCTCGTGCTCGGCCGCGACGGCCAGGGCCGCGGCGACCCCGGGCTGACGCCGCCGGTCGGGCTGCCGACCGTGCCCGCGGCCACGCGGATCGCCGAGCCGGCCGCGCGCGGTGGCGACGACGTCGTCGCCGTGCCGCATCCGCCGCCGTGACTACAGCGCCGCGAGCGCGCGCTTGGCGGCCTTGGCGACGCGCGGGTCGCCGTCGGTGAGCAGATCCTCGAGCAGCGGCCGCGCCGACTTGGTCCCCGGGTTGGCGAACAGGGTGAACGCGACGCAGGCTGCCTCGCGCACGCGGGGATCCGCCGAGTGCAGGTAGTTGGTGAGCGCCGCGGCGCCGCGCTTGCCGGACAGGACCTTCATCGCGGTCGCCGCCGACACCGCGAGCTTGGTCTTGCCGCTGGTCGTCTTGGCGTCGCGCCCGAGCACGATCGCCGCCAGCGCCGGCACCGCCGCGGCGTAGCCGATCCGCTTGATCACCTCGATCGCGATGCCCTGGACCTGGCGATCGGCGTCGGACAGATAGCGCGTTGATCCGCGCGTCGCCGATCGTCCGCCGCGCGATCGAGAGCAGCTCGCGCGCCGCCTCGCCGCGGTCGTGCTGCTTGGCGAGCTTGCGCGCGCGATCGATCTGGCCGAGCTTCTTGCCGTGCAGCGCGTCGCCGAGCGACTCGAGCGAGCTGTCCGACGGCGGCGCGACCGCGGCCATCGGCGCGGTGTCGACCTCGGTGTTGCGCGACGAGCGCTGCCGGCCCATCCCGGTGCGCGCCAGCCGCGCCGCGACCCGCCCGGCCGGGCCGCGCGCCCGCCGCCAGCGCTCGAGCACCGCGACCGCCTCGTCGAGCGACGGCGTCCGCGTCAGCACGCCGTCGTCGGTGTACAGGTCGTAGTGTGGCGTGCCGCGGGTGAACACGAACGGGCTCCAGGTCACGACCAGGCCGCGCACCAGCGACGGCACGATCTCCACTGAGCCGCCCACGTCGCTGGTCAACGTCACGCCGAACACGCCGTACGGCGCGATCATGCCGTAGCGCGCGGACCATCCCCGTCCGAGCGCGCGCACCAGCGACTCGAGGAAGCCTATGGTTTCCACCAGCCCTCGCGATCGACGAGGTCGAACACCTCGGCGAGGATCGCGAGGCCGTTGCGCGCCGTCGCCTCGTCGGTGGTGAGCGGCGGCTGGATCCGGAAGCTCGCCGAGTAGCTCATCGTCAGCAGGCCGCGCCGTACGCACTCGCCGAAGATCCGCTCGGTGACCTTGCGGGTCAGCGGCGTCTTGGCCTGCTTGTCGCTGACCAGCTCGATGGCCAGGAACATGCCGGCGCCGCGCACCGTGCCGACGAACGGGTAGCGGTCGATCCAGGTCTCGAGCTCGCGCAGCATGAGCGCGCCGACCACGCGCGAGTTCTCGACCAGCTGCTCGTCCTCGATGATGCGCAGCGACGCCGCGCCGGCCGCCGCCGCCAGCGGGTTGCCGCCGTAGCTCGACGAGCTGCCCGAGCTGTTCGACCACGGCTTGGCGCTCGCGATCGCGTCGGTCGTGGCGAGCGCCGACAGCGGGAAGCCGCCGCCGACCGCCTTGCCGATCGTCACGATGTCCGGCACCACGCCGGTGTGGTCGACGCCCCACCACATGCCGGTCCGGCCGAGCCCGGTGATCATCTCGTCGGCGATGAACAGCGCGCCGACGTCCTGGGCGATCGACTTCATCGCCGGCAGGAACTCCTTGGGCGGCACGATGTTGCCCGCGGTGCCCTGCATCGGCTCGACGATGATGCCGGCGACCGCGCCGGCGGTCGCGACCTTGACGTACTTGCGCGCGAGGTCGGCGCACGCGATGCCGCAGCTCGGGTAGCGCTCGCCGAGCGGGCAGCGATAGCAGTCGGCGTACGGCACCTGATGGCTGCCCGGCACCATCGGCCCCATCTTGTCCTTGAACGTCGAGCCCATCAGCGACAGCGCGCCCATCGTCTTGCCGTGGAAGCCGCCCCAGCAGCTGACGAACTCGTACTTGCCGGTGTGCGACTTGGCGAGCCGCAGCGCGCTCTCGACCGCCTCGGCGCCGCCCGAGTACATCTGCAGGCGATGCACGCCGTTGGCCGGGGCGTGGCGCGCGAAGCGCTCGAACAGCTCGACGCGCGCCTCGCTGCTGAGCGAGCCGACCGCCGCGCGCGCCGCCTGCTTCTGGATCGCCTCGACCCAGGTCGGGTGCGAGTGGCCGAGCGCGCCGACCGCGATGCCGCCGATGAAGTCGAGCAGCTGGTTGCCGTCGACGTCGGTGATCTGCGTGCCCTCGGCGTGATCGACCACCACGCCAGCCATCAGCGCGTAGCCTTGCGCGCCCGGCGCCAGGTGCGCCTCCTCGCGTGCCCGCAAGGCCTGGCTCTTCGGCCCCGGGATCGCGGTGACGAGGTGGCGGTTCTGGTTGGCAGGCTGCGGCATGGAGCCGGTCTTTTACCCTAACGCGCGACCGATGCGTACGAAACGGAGGACCGCCGCGAGGTTGCCGAATACCGCGACGATCGCGAGGGCGACCAGGCACGTCGTCATGTACGGCAGATCGTGGGCCGCCAGCGTCGGTCCGACCAGCGGGACCAGGCCAACACCGGTGATGAGATACATCGCACGCTCGTGCCGCCGCATCACGCCGCGCGGCGGGTTGACCTGCAGCGCCTCGGCCTTGGCGCTCGCGTAGCTCACCATGTACGAGGCCAGCGTCGCGCCGAGCGCCAGGCTCATCTGCCACCACGACTCGCGGAAGAACAGCACGAGGCCGGCGAGGAACGCGAACTCGGTGTAGCGATCGATCGCGGCGTCGAGCAGCTCGCCGCGCGACGACCCGGTGTTGGTCAACCGGGCGACCTGACCGTCGAGGATGTCGCCGATCGTCGACATCGTGGCGAGCAAGGTCGCGAGCCCGAACCAGCCGACCGCGAGCGCCGCGCCCGCGCCGAGCCCGAGCACCAGCGCGCTCCAGGTCAGGATGTTGGGCGTGATGCCGAGCGCCGCCAGGCCGCGCACCACCGGATCGATCGCCCAGTAGGTCGCGTCCATGATGCCGCGCCCGACCATCACGCTGCCGCCGATCTTCGAGACCCGCTCGCTCTGGAACACGCCGCGCAGCGCGATCCGCACGCCGTACAGGGTCAACGCGAGCGCCCACAACGCGCCCGTCGTGTACGTGAAGTAAATGTCGGGCCGCACTGCTGCCGACTAGCCGGCCTTGACCACAGCGGCGCGCTCGGTGCCGCCGATCGGCAGCTGCTTGCCGTCGGCCCGCGCTGACGCGTACGCCGTCTCGATCAGCTGCACGCACATCGCGGCGTCGCGCGCCTCCTCGCCGATCCACTGACCGGTCCGGATCTGCTGGACGAACTGCAGCTGCAGCGCCTTGAACCACTCGGCGTGCGACGCGTCCATCCAGTGCGACGCGGCGGTCATGCGCTCGACGTCGACGTGCCCACCGGGGCGCTTGCGATGGATCTCGATGTCGTCGTCCTCGACCTTGAGCGCGCCGTTGCTGCCGTGGATCGTGTAGATGACCTTGCGGAAGCCCGAGTTCCAGGTCAGCTGCGCGACCGCGATCCCGGTCGGGAACGTCACGGTGCAGCTGAAGTTGTCCTCGGTGTCGAACGTCGACAGGTTCGACATCTTCGCGGTGATCGCGGTCGGCTCGGAGGCCAGCCAGTCGAACGCCAGGTAGAAGCTGTGGCTGCCGTGGTCCATCGCGATGCCGCCGCCCGACGTCGTGCGCGAGCGGCGCCAGTCCGGCTGCCACTCGGGGACGCCCTTGGCGTGCGTGGTGCGGAACGTGTCGAGCGTGACCAGGTGGATCGGGCCGAGCTCGCCGGACTCGAGCACCGTGCGGATCGCCTTGATCACCGGCGCGTGCTTGTAGTTGTGCGACGGAAAGAACACGCGCTTGGCCGCGGTCGCGTGATCGAGCATCGAGCGCGCGTCGGCGGCGCTGGTCGCGATCGGCTTCTCGCAGAACACGTGCAGGCCGTGCTCGAACGCCGCGTGGGCGATCGCGGCGTGATCGCAGGGCGGCGTGGCGATGTCGACGAAGTCGATCTGGCGCGCCTCGCTCTGCAGCAGCGTCTTGGTATCCGAGTAGATCCGGGCGTGCGGCAGGACCTGGCGAGCCTTCTCGCGCCGAGCCGCACAGACATCCGCAACCGCCACGATCTGGAGCTGGTCAGGGGCCGCGAGGTAGGCCGGAACATGGCCCTTCTCTGCGATAAATCCGAACCCGATGAGGGCACCCTGTAGTGGACGGGTCATGCGTCTGCCTCGGCAGTGAAGTAGGTCAATTTGGTGACAGAAGCAAGAACCGGCGCACACCGAGTCCCACCGCCCCTGCGCCCCAATGAGGGTCGAATGAGAGCTGTCGGATTTTCGACGTTTAGCACGCGAAACCTGTGTCAGCTTTTCGACAAGCTGCGAGCGTCCGACCGCGCAATTGAAAACACCGGAGGCGGCGTTTCGGTGCCCTGTTTTTGGGGTCCCACGTACATCGCTCGACATCGTACCGACGAGGCGCGGCGCCGCTCGTCGAGTGACGCATTCGATCGCGAGACAATCCGTCGCACCCGGCGACCCGGTGGGCCGGCACGCTAGCCTGACCGACCGGTCGGGGTGATCCACGACGCGTCGATAGGTCGGCACGCGGGCAGCCGGAGCAAACGAGCTGGCATTGTCCGCTGGTCTCCGCTGGCCACTCGGTCGTTCATCGCCGCGCGCCGATCGTACTTGGGCG
>Ga0307513_10012627_pt1 | contig 10409 bp, 11 predicted proteins | sample 15_EM_MG_FD_202174 | JGI IMG/M metagenome (GOLD analysis project Ga0307513, IMG submission 202174) | Populus trichocarpa ectomycorrhiza microbial communities from riparian zone in the Pacific Northwest, United States - 15_EM | ecosystem: Host-associated > Plants > Roots > Unclassified | place...
CCGGGCTTCAAGGCTCTGCAAGGTATTATCTCTTCTGTTTGGAAGTGTGAAGCTTCACTTACTATTCATGCTTCTGGGTGGCTAATTTACAGATTCAACCGGGAAGAGGACAAGTCCTCTGTTCTCCGTGGTGGTCCATATCTAGTATATGGGAGACCCCTTATTTTGAAACCTATGACAAAATTTTTTGATTTCTCCAGTGAAGAGATGACAAGAGCCCCGGTTTGGGTCAAATTCCCCAACCTTCCCCTTTGTTGCTGGTCTCCACCCTGCCTATCCAAGATAGCAAGTGTCCTGGGCAAGCCTCTCCAAAGTGATCATATGACATCCTCTCTCTCTCGTCTGTCATATGCCCGTGTGTTGGTTGAACTTGACCTACGAGAGGACCTCCAACACTCTGTGGAGATTTCCCTGCCATCTAGTCCCGTTCTCATCCACAAAGTTGTCTATGAAGTTTTGCCACAATTTTGTAACCACTGTAATGTCATTGGCCACACGCGACTCCTCTGCCCCAAGGCCACTGTCAGTCCTTCACCAGCGGGTACCCCTTTGCCTGTGGCTGGGAATGGGAGTGTTTTTCACCGCCTGGGCCCTCAGAAACCTCCCTCTGGTGTGCCAGGACACAGTCAGCCTCTCCCAGCTCAGGGTCCTTCCAAGGCTTCGCAAGCTTCTTGTGATGATGCCTTGGATGGCTGGATTGCAGTGGAACCTCGGAAAAACTTCAGGAAGCATATCCGTAGCCCCCCCAAAGGGAAGGAAGTTCTGGCTATTGCAAATGTGCCTGCTTTGTCACCCAAAAGTAATGCTCCCCCTGACTATGCCGTGGTGGCTAATTCAATTGGTACAGAGGCAGTAGTTGAAGCAGGCGTGGATTTGGGAGTTACTTTGGTCCCAACTTCGCAAACTGTTCCCTGCCATCAACCACTGGCTCTAGCTGTTCAAGCTGATACAGGGTCTGTTTTTAGTCGACTGGGTCCTCAGCCTCCCCCTCAGTCCTCTCCTCCTCTGCAAAAGTTGCAAGACCAGGTCAAACCAGCTTCCACACAGGCTGTCGGGTCAGCAGCTGCAAAAGTTCCCTCTACTGACTGGGTTACAGTGGTATCTCGAAGCAAATCCAGTAAGCAAGCTAAGGGGACGGCCATAACAGCATCTCCATGTGCTGAAGCTGCTAATGGTTGAGCTGGTCCTCTACTATCACTGCTGGTTGATGCAGCCAGTTGTATCTTCAGGATGCCATTTGTCTCTGGTTAAGGTTCTCCCCTGAAGAGACATGTGAAGCATTTTGACTGGGTAATGTGTGATGCTGTTTTGTTCTTGTTGAAGGCGCCTCTTTTGTGATCTGCTGCGTTGCTAATGCATGGCCCATGCATTTCCACGTGCTCCACTTTGTTGATGGGGCCCCCTTTCGGGTTTTGGATGTTTGCTATTGATGGCTGGCTATTAGTGCTGCAAGCCTGCGTAATTGTATTTGTATTGTATCTGGATCAATGTATAGGGGATCCTAATTTTCTGGCTGGCTTGTGCTGGGGAGCATGTTCCCCAGCACTCGCCTCTTGTGTTTTATTGTGGTCAAGGGAGTTTGTTCCCTTGGCTAGAGTTTGTACTGTTCTGCTGGTTTCCAGCCTGTATCGCAAGCTTGTCTTGCTCTTTTTGATCTATATACTTCTTACATTTGATAAAAAAAAAAGAGAGCTTTTGTAAGAAAGAGCTCTCAGTCAAGTCTAGAGAGAGAAGCTCCCAACTGTAAGTTAGAGAAACTCCCCAGCTGAGCGTTTTTCTTATCTCATTGTACAGTGCCTTCTTCTCTAGTTCTTGGTCTACCACGAAGCCTCTCTTCTGTCAATAATGACTAAATCAAAGGCTAAAACATCATCTTTCAAGACTACACAAGGTGATTTCAGTCTCCAGGTCCCCTGCCATGGGTCAGCTTCACGTCTGCCTAGGGCTTTGTCTCGTAGTCGTTCACCGATTCACCACGGTGTCACCTCACCCTCTTCTACGCCTAGAAGGAAGGCAGTTCTGGCTGATTTCGTTTCACCCTCCAGTGATGTTAGGGTTTCAGCAAAGCGCAGGAACAAATCCAAGCAGCGAAACTCCCACTCCTCTGCCTCTCCTAGCGCTTGCACTGAAGGTTCTTCTAAGAATCCCCGATCTCATCATGCTCCCAAAGAGGGTTTAGTCGGGTTTCCTCAGGGCTCTCCTCATTCGGGTCCAGGCAACCCGACCCGAGGTTCATCTCCTGTTCTATCTTCTCCCCAGTCTTCGGGTCAAGATTGCTCCTCTTCTACACCTCCTAGGGGTGGCCCCTCCACTGATGATCGTTCTAGGGCTTCGGTCACGCCATCATCGGCAGCTCATAGTGGCCCTGCATCAGTTGTTCCACCAGGTAACCCAATCCCATCCCCTCCCCCGCTTGTCCATTTCCCTGATTTTGCTCAATCGGTATCCTGTCATCTAAATGAGGTTGACCTAGGAGCAGCCATGCCCATGCTGAGATATTGTTTAATTGGGTATGTAGCAGGGAAATTCCCTGGTTATGCATCTCTTTTGCAATTCATTAGTAAACACTGGCCACATACAGCCCGTTTCACTATGCACGACTCAGGATGGTTAATATTTGCTTTTAATTCAGAATTAGCAATGCTTGAAACCTTGAGTGCTGGCCCCTACTTTGTTTTTGGCCGGCCATTGATTTTGAAAATCATGCCTGAGTTCTTTGACTTCCAAGCCAATGACATGACAAAGCTGCCAACTTGGGTGAAACTTCCCAACTTGCCTTTAAGATGCTGGACTCCCCTGTGTCTTTCAAAAATTGGCAACATGATTGGGAAACCAATCCACTGTGACATCCCTACAACAACTATGTCCAGGCTCTCCTATGCTAGGTTACTGGTAGAAGTGGATTTGTTGCAGGAACTCCCAAATGCCATCCAGGTTGTGTTGCCCAATGGAACCCCTCTCTCCCAACAGGTCACCTATGAATCCCTTCCCAAGTTCTGCAAAAGGTGTCGGGTTATAGGCCATTCTGCCAATACATGCAACAGAGGTTCCATGCAGAAAAAACGTTCTCATACAGCTGCTGTTTCTGAGGATGCTGATGATTTTGGGAAACAACAGTCTGCTAGTGATGCCCCTCCTGCACAACCTACTACTGCTGATGTTGTTGATCCTGTGAAAGGCCACTCTGGAAGTAAAAGATCAAAGATTGCTGTGACTGGTCCCAAGCAGAAGCCGGATAATAAGTGCACTACTGAAGCAGAAGCAACTCCTGATGTAGTGTCTCCTCCTGCACTGAAGAAAACAGCTGCTGCTGTTGATATTACACGTCAAAGATCAAAGCATGTTGTTTCTGGTGCCAATCCATCTTCTACTGAAGAAGAATCAGCTCCTCCTGCAGTGACTACAAGGAGGCAATACCTCACAAGAAGCCGAGTTGCTGTCACTTCTGATGGCACTCCAATTGAGAAACACAAACCCAAAGGCCCGGCCATAGTCCTGATGTCCATGAGTGGCTCTGGCACTTCTTCATAGCTGCTCATTCTGTGTTCATATCTTGCAGGGGTTTATTCCCCTGACTGCTGGTTGCAGGCTGTATGGTCTGCTGGTTAACATTTTGGATGCTTATAATTGGCCTTTATGTTGTGTATAAGCCCTATTATGGGGTATTTTTGCTTGTTGCCGATTGATTGGCATGTTGTTGTCCAGGTGGGGCTGGTTAGATTACTGTTTTGTTAGAGCCCTGTTGTGGGGTCTCCTGCTTGCTTTGTTGATGCGGTTTCTCCAAGGGGGAGACAGCATCAGCGTTTTGGCTGCATGCAATTGGTTGATGATTGATGTTGGATATCTATGTTGTGTTTCTGCCTGCTGTGGGGTCCTTTTGCTTGCTGCTGTTTCTTGGCAGGTTGTTATACAGATATGCTTGTGGCCCAGCTGGTTGGGTTGGTTAGAATCTGATCTGTTTTTTGTGGGGACCTGGTGTGCCCTGGTTGGGATTTGGCTGCATGCCATTGGCTTGATGTTAGTGGCTTGATGCTGGCTCACTGCTGGATTCACGTCTTGTTTTCAGCTCACTGCTGTGGGGTCTCATGCCGGCTCACTGCTGGATCTATAGGCTGTCATTGTCGGTGGCTTCTGGTTCAGCTTAGTGGGGGCATGGCCCTCTAGGCTTTTTGCTTTCTATTCCCTGCATGAGGGATGTTCATGTTATTTGGTTTTGGGATCTTGTTCGGGAGTCTGTTCCTGTTGATCCTTTTTATGGTTTGTTCAAGGGAGCCTGTTCCCTTGCCTGGATTTGCATGACTTTTGTATTGCTGGTTTCCAGCTTGTACTGCAAGCTTGTCTTGCTCTTTTTTGATCTATACAATACTTACATTTGATAAAAAAAAAGAAAAAAGAAAGAGCTTTTGTGGAGTCGTAGCTAGAGAGAGAATTTAGAGAGAGATGCTCTCCTTCCCTTGAAGTTTCTCCTCCCGATTCTGCTGCTGAGCTTCGTGAGATCACTTCTTCACGCCTCCCATGGCCAGTCCAACCTCGGCGCCACTGTTCCAGCAATCAGTGAGCGCGCGATGGATCCTGTCTGAAACCCTAACGGGTCTTTGGCTTGAAGCTTCCGATGATGGGGACTTTGCTGGTTCCTCTGTGGCTCCTCTCCCCGACGAGTTAGATGGCTCTCCATGCTTGCTGGGGTTGATCTGTCCCGTCCACTGCCTTGGAGATGGCCAATTTGATGGGTGTCCCCATTGTTCAGGTACTGTTCAGCGTTATGCTTTTCTTAGATCTGGAAGTGGGGGACCAGTTCCTGCCTCTCCCACTTCCTAATTTATACCTAGCTGGCTCTTTAGGGGGTTTTATCTCCCTCTGCATCATCATGGGGTTATTCCCTCATGAATTGTCTTGTATCCCATGCCTTCGCTGGTTCGCTGCTCTGTTCTCCGTTTTCTATTGGTGCTTTCTGTCCCATGCTTTTGCTGTTAATGATGCCTGTCTACCAGAGCCAAAGGCAAGCTTAGTTAGTCTACAGTCTTTTAGTGGTGTGAACCTTATATTGGGATGTTGGGTGGTTCCCTCATTCTCTTGTTCTGGCTGATTGTAGTTGGTGGACTCTGCTTTGCTAGATATCTCTGTGTATACTGCTTGTTGATAGCTATCTGGTCAGCTAGCACATAGCATGCGTTGCTTCTTGTTGCAGCTTGCCTTTGGGACTGTTCCTTTTGCCTCTGCTCAACTGCTTGTCTTGTGTTCTGTTGGTCGTGTTGAGTGGTTGGTTGGCTGCTGGACATGACATTGAACCCTCTAGAGGGCGTTGTTGTTGCTTTTTAGCTTTGGCATTTTGGGTTGATGGAGGTTACCTCCTTGCTCTGGATTCCCTACGTTTCCAGTAGATGTTGTTCAGTAGTGTTCCTTCCTCAGGGTTGCTGGATGCTATTGATTTGCTGCAAAGGATCTCTTTGCCTGCTTCGGGGCATTGTTTGGGGTGTGTTTGGGTGAGGTTCTCTCCCCTTGTCCACAAATTCTGCCTCTAGTTCCATTTTGGTTTTTCTGCAGGTCTGATTCGGCTGGCCTATCTTCATAGTGGCTATGGATTCCAACAGTTTGGGTGAGGCTCTCTCCCCTTATATTGGGCTACATCCTTGCTGTGGTGTAGGGATGGTCTGCTGGTGATTGGCCTCTTGGTTGCTGCTCAATGCAGTCTGGTACGCTGCTCTAAGCAGCTTTGTGTGCTTCCAGAAGATGTCTGGAATACTGGTGCTAGATTTGGACTTTCTTCTCTGGCTTGTTTCCTCTGGCTTACTGTCACGAACCCATCTTCCCCTGCATGTTCCCCTTTGCTGGAAATGCAGGTTGCAGCTGGCGTTTGCTTGCTAATATTGCAGGAGGGTAATTCCTTGCTTTATGCGTGCGCTGCTGGCTGATGCGTGGTCCCTGGTCTCTTGCCCGGGCTCTGCTTTGATAGCTTCTTCCCGCTTTGCTGGAAAGGGCTTGGTTTGATTCTCTCCTCAGTGGGTAGAGGTTGGTTCCCCACTTTGGTGCTGTTGCTGCTTTATGCAGGATGTTCTGTTCCTGGCTTTTCTTGTTGGGGTTTTGTATGCCTCTATTGGTTTTTGGATGTTTGGTTTCTGCCCCTGCATGAGGGATGTTCATGCTACTTGTTTATGGGATCCTATTCCCTTTATTTTATTGTTCACTTAAAGCCATATGGCTTCTGTTGCTAGTCCATGGGAGCTTGTTCCTGTTGTTCTAGGTTCTGTTCTGCAAGCTTGTCTTGCTATGGTTTGTTCAAGGGAGCCTGTTCCCTTTGACTGCTTATGTACGTCTCTTTGTACTGCTGGTTTCCAGCTTGTATCGCAAGCTTGTCTTGCTCTTTTTGATCTATATACTTCTTACATTTGATCAAAAAAGAAAGAGCTTTTGTGGAGAGTGTGTGCAGCCTTGAGAGAGAAACAAGAGAGAGAAGCTCTCCTTCCCCCACGGGAACTGTTTCCTTTGTCCATGGCGCCAGCTGAAATTTGAATTTACGGTTACTGTAGCTTCCCCCCCCTTCATCCTTATCTTCTTCTGCTTTACACTTTCTTCATGGCCAAAAACAAGAAACACTCACGCCGACCCCCTGTTCAAAAGCAACCCGATGACTATGTTCTTGCTCTAACAGTCCCACCTCCTCCTCCTCCCCCACCCTCTCCTCTCCCCTCCCCTTTGCTCCCTACCCCACCTTCTGCAGCTGTGGCCGGTGGGTCCAGCCCAGACAAATTTTTGATTTTTGCTGAGGAAGTGGCTGTTCCTCAACAGATTGTCTCTTCTCCCTCTACCCCTGATCATGTGCTTGTAGAGGACTGCTTTGATGACGATGATTATGATGAAGATGAAGTGGATTACTCTGCATCTGGCGGAAGTTCCAAGTTCTTTCGCTCCCCTGTTCCACCTTCTATAGGCAATATTTTACCCGACACCCCTCACAGTGTTTTGAGGGCTTTTCCTTTGTGTGGTTCTGGACAACCAGTCATACCAGTGGCAACCTCAACGATGAAGGGACCCTCTCCTGTGCCTGCTCCCCAGCACAGCACCTCAGGTCTTGCCGTGGGGAACCACAACCTACCACCTGTCATCTCCCCACCTGCAGAGGTTTCTCACTCAGGTACTTCTCATTCTCCTGCTCCTGTTGGGAAATGGCGTGATCTTTTTGCTTCCAACCGCAGCACAATCACAGGTCCTAAATTGCCACTTTTCTCATCTTCTTCCTGTGATGATTTACCCTGTGATTTGTCTCCTGATGATTTAGACATTACCTATGATGTATGGCAACTCTGTATTGTGGGCTATGTTGCTGGCAAATCGCCTGGTTTTAAGGCTTTGAGTAATATTATCTCCAGTTCTTGAAAGTGTGAAGCCTCTTTGTCTATTCATGAATCTGGATGGTTAGTTTACAAATTCAAAACTGTGGATGATAAACTGGTTGTTCTTGCTAATGGCCCTTACTTGATCTATGGCCGGCCCCTGATTATTAAAGTTATGCCAGAGTATTTTGATTTTGGGGCGGATGAGATGTCCTGTGTTCCTGTCTGGGTTAAATTCCCAGGTTTGCCATTCAAATGTTGGTCTCCTAGATGCCTTTCTAAGATTGCTAGCAAACTAGGCACGCCTATACAAAGTGACCAGCTCACCTGTAACATGTCGAGAATCTCCTATGCTAGAGTTCTTGTAGAACTGAACCTGCTTGCTGATCTTAAATCTTCTATTGTCATTAACTTACCAAATGGTTCCACTCTGACTCAACCGGTGATCTATGAGACACTTCCTAGATTCTGCAAGTTGTGTAAGGTCCTTGGGCACAATACGGGAACTTGCACTTCCTCTCCTACCCCGGTGGTGGCAAGACCATTGGGAAAGCAAAGGCATCCCTCTTCAGTTACAACTAAGGGTCGTAGTGTGTTTGATCGTCTAGGGCCTGTTGCAGAGCCTAGACTGGGGGAAGCTAATGGCCAGCTTGGGGAGTCTTCGCATAGTTATGATCCCATGACCACTGAAGTTGCAGTGGCCTCTGATGAATGGGAAATTGTCAAAAGCAAGAAAGCAAGGAAATCTTCTAGCATACCTGCTAGTGCCACACATGCAGCTGATCAGGTTGCAACCACACTCCCTAGAGGTACAACACCAGCCATCTCATCTTCAGGTGGTATCTGTACCCCTGTTTGCAACCTTCCTCTCCTTAATAAGGGGAAAGAACCAGTTGGAGCAGTCCCATGCAGGAAGGAGTCTACTGTAGTTCCTGTTGGTATAACCACTACAAGTGGTCGGCGAAGGAGTTCATCTAGGGCATCTGGGAGTGGTAGGGTACCCCCTCCACCCCCTCCCATGTAATGTTATTATTCAGCTGGAATGTCAGAGGGCTTAACAGTCCTCTGAAGCAGCATGAGCTGGTTCGTCTCATGCAAAAACATAGGTTTGATGTGTGTGGTCTTCTGGAGACAAAGCTGGTTGCTTCCAAACTTCAGTTTATGCACAGGTTTCGACTGAAGCGCTGGAAGATTGTTTCAAATGTGGAAGTTGCTGGCACTGCTAGAGTGATTGTGTTATGGAATCCTTCAACTGTCCATGTTGATGTACTTGATTCTTCTTCCCAGTTTATTCATGTTTCCATCCGCTGTTTATCTTCTCATCTTACTTTTGCTGCTTCATTTGTTTATGGTTATAATACCATTTCTGGCCGTAGATCTCTGTGGGATGGCCTTAAATCCTGGGCTTCAACTGGTCCATGGCTTGTATTGGGAGATTTCAATTCCACTCTTTCTCAGGATGACAAATATAATGGTGAACCGGTCTCTTCCTATGAAGTCTCTGATTTCAGAGCATGCTGCTCCGAACTTGAGCTTTCTGACCTAAACTACACTGGCTGTCATTATACTTGGTCCAATGGGACTGTTTGGAGCAAAATCGATCGTGTTCTTGCCAATCCTTCATGGAATAATATTCAGCTCACCTCTCATGTGCATTTCCATCCTGCAGGAGCTTTCTCTGATCACTCCGGTGCCCATGTCCGCATTGGTGGCAGGCCCCCCTCAGGTCGTCGGTCCTTTAAGTTTTTCAATATGTGGATTGAACACTCGGAGTATGCAGGCCTCATTTCTGATGGATGGCAAATTCCAGTCGAAGGCTCTCCCATGTTTATTTTGTGTCGGAAACTCAAATCTTTAAAGCAACCTCTCAAGAGTCTGAACAAGTTGCATTTCAGCCATATCTCAGAGAGAGTTACTCGAATGGAGGCTGACTTGGAGCACCACCAGCATCTTTTGCATGATTCCAGAGATGATATACCTCTCCTGAACCGGGTTAATGCACTTAAGCTTACTCTCATTAATCTTAAATCTGCTGAGCAGGCGTTCTTCTCTCAGAAGCTGAAGTGCACTTTTCTCAAAGACAGTGATAGAGGTACACGTTTCTTTCATGCTTTGATGAGCCACAGACATAGGAAAAGCTTCATTCCTGCTCTTCAGTGTAGCACCGGGGATCTAACTACTAATATAGATGAAGTTGGTGCTGAATTTGTTCAATTCTACCAGAGTCTTCTTGGCACCTCCTCGGCTATATCTCCTATTGATGAGGACGTGGTTCATAGTGGCCCTTGTCTGGATACTACTCATTCTGATTTTCTTCTAGCTCCTGTCACCAATGAAACCATCAAGGAAGCTCTCTTCAGTGTTGGAAACAATAAAGCTCCTGGGCCTGATGGTTTCTCTCTCTTTTTTTCAAACAGTCTTGGGATATTGTGGGAGCTGATTTCTGTGCAGCGGTCAAGGATTTCTTTTCCTCTTGTCGGATCCTCAAGCAGATAAACCATTCTATTCTTGCTCTGGTTCCAAAATCTGCTCATGTTAATTCTGCAAATGACTTTCGGCCCATTTCATGTTGCAATGTGGTTTACAAAGTCATCTCCAAAATCCTTGCAGGCAGGCTAGGAAGTGCCCTCCAGGGCATCATTAATCAAGCTCAAAACGCTTTCCTTGGTGGGAGGAGCATGACTGATAACATAAATCTGACTCAAGAATTACTTCGGCATTATGGTAGGAAGAGGACCTCCCCCCATTGCCTCCTCAAAGTTGATTTCAAGAAAGCATTTGATTCGGTGCAATGGCCTTTTCTCAGATCTCTCCTCCATTTGTTAGGCTTCCCCCAAAGATTTGTTCATTTGGTGATGCTATGTGTGGAAACCTCCTCATACTCTGTTGCTGTTAATGGCAATCTCTATGGTTTTTTCCCTGGAAAATGTGGAGTCCGGCAAGGTGACCCCCTCTCTCCCTACCTTTTCCTAATATGTATGGAATACTTCTCCCGTATGCTGGGAATGGCCAGTCAACAACATGCTTTTCATTTTCACCCAAAGTGTGCGCCTCATCATATTTGTCATCTTGCATTTG
>Ga0307513_10012628_pt1 | contig 10409 bp, 4 predicted proteins | sample 15_EM_MG_FD_202174 | JGI IMG/M metagenome (GOLD analysis project Ga0307513, IMG submission 202174) | Populus trichocarpa ectomycorrhiza microbial communities from riparian zone in the Pacific Northwest, United States - 15_EM | ecosystem: Host-associated > Plants > Roots > Unclassified | place...
GGGCATTAAAGGTCTAAGTAATAGTTTCTGGATTATTTATGTTAATGACCGCAGTCATTCACCAAATAAATTACAGAAAAGCGTTCTTGAGGTACTATTTCTTTCAGTCTCTCTTGCACAATAATAAACACACACAATTAGCACATACATTAATTAATGTCTAAAATCTAAGCATTTCTTAAAATCAATATGTATACAAGCAATAATCATTATTTTTCTTATTTTATTTTAAAAAATAAATATCATCTTTAATCATATTTTTTATTTTTCTTATTTAATCTATAAAAATAAATATTATATTTAATAATATTTTTTATTAAATATTTAAAGTCTGATTGGTTTTATTTTTTATTTCTTGATTTACTGATAATATATTTATACAGGCAATGTGCAACGGTCGTCACCGGTATTTTATTAGCGGCATTCGTGGTGAGATGCCAAATTGGATGAGCTACAGGGGAGAAGGATGCTCATTGTCATTCCATATACCTCCAGTCTTCCATGGCTTAGTTCTTTGGGCTGTCCATCCACTTGAGAAGGATTACGGCAACTCTCGCATTATTATTATTATAAGAAATAAAAGCAACGGTATTCAATTGTTTAAAGATTATGGATCACCAGGAACTGCGGGATGGATAAGATACATGAGTAGAAGTGAAATGGAAATGGAAGATTACTGTGGAGATGACGAATTGGAACTATACTTTTATTCAGAGCCATCAGAGTATGCAGTGCGCTACGGTTGGCCATTCAACCTCGTACACATTAAAGAATGTGGGGTCCATGTGATAGCAGGGAAGCAAGATTCATTTGAAGAGTCGGAAGTGGGAAGAGATACAATGATGCCTTCACCACCGCCATATTATCTGCTTTCTCATCCTCATTGTGGTTCAATCACAGCGTCTACACCTAAGCAATGGAGTGACTTTTTATTTGCGAAGCTGCAAGGACATAGCCTCGATTTAACACTTGATGGTAAGAACAAATATTTCATTTAGTTATTTTTATTCTATTATATTTAATTTATGAGATTAAATATTATCTTTAATGATATTATTATTATTATTTAATCTAAAAAATTAAATATTATTTTTAATAAAAAATATTAAATATTTAAGGCTTTTTGGTAAGAATACATATTTCCTTTAGTTATTTCTATTTTATTCTATTTAATTTAAGAGATTAAATATCATCTTAAATTCTTACATTTTTCTTATTTAATCTAAAAAATCAACTATTATCTTTAACAATATTTTTTAATAAATATTTAGAGTCTCCTTGGTTTTATTTTTTTCTTGATTTTATGATAATATTTTTCTTATTTAATATAAAAAATAAATATTATCTTTAATAATTAGATCTATCAAATATCACTTAAAAAATAAATTATAACTTTAATAATTATTTTTTGAAAAAAAAAAGCCAACAGTCACTAACATATTTTATTAAAATCACTTTAGTTAATTTATATAGAAAATATTGAAAACTAATTTTTGTTTATTTACATTAAAATAAAAAATTGAATAATGTTTTTATATTTTATTTCAAACTCGATATTTTAAAACAAAAAATAAAAAAGATGTGATATTAACCTTTTTTTATTATAAAGTAAGTTTTTTAATTAAAAGTGATGGGAATTTGTTCCTGATAACAAAATGCATGTACAATCATGCACATCTAACCTTCTTTTCAAACTTGAAAGTTCTTCTAATTTGATGGTTTTTATGGTTACATAGGTCCTGAAGTAATGAGCTATCGATTTGGAGAATACCGAGAAGTTTATTGAATGCTCTTTGAAATCTTTTCCATCTGCTTTTAAATTGGACGACCTAGTTGTTATTATCCATGATGTAATTTATACATTTGATTAATATTGTTTCATTTTATTTTTTCTCACTTCTTCTATGTATTCTCCAAGAAATGAAAATCTTTTATCTTAGTTAGAAATAAATTGGTTTTCTAGGAAGAAATTATTAGTTGAGATATACTATTTGATCAGTTGATTCTTCATTGTTTAATGTTATGATATATTTAAGATAATTGATGAAAACTAATAATACATAGGAAATTTCTGAAACCATATGTAATTAGTCTAATAAGTAAAGTGTTGTTAGTTTTGACTATAAGATCTTGCTATGTATTATTGCATGGTTTTTATATTTTTCGTGCATTTCTTCTTTTCTAAATACAACTTTTGTTTTTCTTGCAAGTTTATCATTAGCTTCATGGCACCAACACTAATTAATAATAAATCTTGGACTATTTAAAAAACATAAACATTGTTAAAATACCAAACTTGAATTGCTCAAACCTAAAGAAACCCTATGACAATAATCTAATTTAAAAAATAATTAGTTTATCCTCGTAGTCTAAAAAAATAGTATTTAATTCTAATGTTTTCATATTCATCTATGATTTAATGTGTTAATTAAAATTGACAATTAAGTTTACTCACATATTGTTATATTGGTTTTGAGTTCAAATAGATGTTTAAAAAGGGAGTTTTTTTATGAATGCAACCCTTCATGTATTCAATATGAATGATGGGAGATTTTAATGTCTTGTGAATGCATTCATTTATATATGGATGATTTTGCTAAGAATTGATTGGTAAAAAACTTAATTTCGTTATATAAAAACCGAAGAGAGAACAATAAATAGCTAAGAATTGATATGAAAATAATAATTTCAAAGCCATTTGTATCTTGAAAACACAATCTCAATAATCTTAATGTGAGGAGTGATTTCATCTTAGTACAGCATTTCATTGGGCCTTTGGTTACTCGAATTCATCTTAGTACAACATTTCATTCTTAAAATGATGGTAAATCAGAAACAACCATCCGATACTTGAAGATCTGTTGAAGATATTGGGCCTCTGGAAATTTTGAAGAGAATTGGAGCAGTTGCTTATGGATTAGCTCTTCCACCCAGCATTAATTCTATTATCAATTATGTTATTTGTAAATAAAAAATTTTAAGGTATTATTTTGATAAATATTTGAGAAATATTGATCATCTATTATCAAGTTTTATTTTTATCATTAAAATTTAGAATTAATTCTATTATGTATTTAAATGTGTTTAGTTACCTTGTAAACCGTATGTTGGAGTCCCTCAAATATTCTGGCCACAGCAATATTTTAGGTGGATTGTATTGGGCCTGCAACCACTATATTTTATGCCATGCAATATTTTGTCCCAGAACCCTTGGCCCTCTAAATTACCCAAAAAGGACAATAATTGAGCTTGGTGATCTACGAGCACAAGTGGTACCGTTCTCAATCGAATTTTAGCAAAATCAAGGATCCAAGAATTGGCCTCTGTAACATGGTTTGTATTATGAGGCAATCCAGGCTAGGATTTGAAACAAATGTAGCTATTTTTTCTCCTTTTATTATAAAAAATTAATATTCATGGATTAATTTTCGTATAATTTAAGAAAGTAAGTACTTTAATCAAATTTTACATTGACCATCCTCAATGTGTTAAAAGTAAATGTTAATTACCAAGTTGTTACCCGGGTGAGACCGGTGTTTTTTTTTAAAAAAAAATATGAGATTTGAAACCCATTAATATATATACTCTATATTTCCAAGAAAAAATTTATCTTTTTGTAATGTGGAATAAAAAACGTTGGTTTAAATATTTCAACTTAAAAAGATAATATAATATCTTTTTAATATGAGATTTAAAACTTATTAGTATATATCATAGTTATTAAACCCGGCCCGGCGAGTCGGGTCGGGAACCGGTCGACCCGGTGGCTAGACTGGACCCGGGTAAAATAAAAAACTGGTGAGAGCAAAAAACCGGTCAAACTCGGTCGACCCGTGACCCGGCTGACCCGGGTGAGACCCAACTTATATATATAATAATTTTATTTAACACTGCACCTAACATCAAAAGGAAAGTTAAAGTTTGTGACCTAATGAACAACCAAAAGATGTATTAGCTACTTCCTCTTTGAACAGCCAAAAGATCTATTAGCTAAATTGGAGAAATCGGTATCCAGCTGATGCTACTTATCCAGGGGCTTTATCTCTCCTGTGTTGATATTTATGTCCTATTTGTACATGCTTAGTAAAAACCAAAAGCATAAGTGATTGAGTATATGTTCTATTTTCTTCGTCTCTCTAAAAGACGCATGCGGAGTTTTTGGGCTAAGCCTTAAAGTTTCGAAGCTGGGGAATTGTGAAACGATGTCAAATCTTAAAGTTAGTTTTAATTTGTCGCTGATATTTGTATGCCCTCGAGCTCCTGTCGCTGTATAGAGTACCGGAGTAGCCCCTCCGCTTGATGACATATCAGAAACAGCCGTGAATGGTTAATTAGCCCAAACCTATTTAAGAATCTTACACAAGGAAAATGCAGGTGTGGCAGTCCTAGTTTTTAGCAGCTTTAGAAATAGAAAGAACTCATGTAAATGAATTATTGAGTTTCATGTTAAATGAATTATTCTGTCTCCTATCACAAGATTTGTAACTATATTTGAAGACCTATACCTGAATGAATATGAATATGAATACAATCTAAGTACTTTTTTTTTTTGAATATAGGATTTGAAATTTTTTAGTATATTCTATGTTTACAAGAAAAAATTTATGTTTTTTCAACATGGAATTTTTTTTTAATTTAAATACTTCAACTTAAAAGTTTAACATAATATCTTTTCACTATAGGATAAAAAACTATTTAAAATATTTTTTAAAACTTTATTATTTACTATATATATATCCTATATTTATATGGATTTTTTTTAATCTTTTCATATAAAATATTAAAATTTTAATTTTTTTTAAATTTTTTAAGTTGATTTAGATCGATCTAAATTAACTCATAAAATCCAAGACCCAATCACTTAACCGAATCAACTCCAACTTAGGTTTAATAAACACGGTTGCAACCACTGTGAAAAGGAACGCAAAAAGACATCCCTTTCTTGTCATAAAGTTTTGAATAGCATGCCATCAACAGGTACTTTCGTGTATTATTGTCATAAAGTTTTTCAAACTTTCAATATAGAGAGAGAAATAAAAAAAAAAAAAAAGGAAAAGGAAACAGCCCCCACTCCATCTTTCTTGTTCCGTTTTCCTTCTTTACATGGCTTACTCAATGAAAAAGCAAGCACTAATGCACCTTCTCCACAAACTACCGCCAATTTCGCCACTATATAAATATATTATGGAAAAGAAGATAAAAAGAAATCTTTTGGTACATATATAAATATATTTTGGAAATTAACATGGTATCACAATATCTGTAAAGTATTGCTGGGAAGTCATAATTTTTGACGCGCTTGATCACATTCTTTTTTTGGAAAAAAGAAGAAGCCAGGCTATGAAAATAGGTTGGTGTAAATTTCCATCATTTGATCTTGACAGCATCAGATTAGACAATTGCATGGCAAATCATGTCATTTAGAGGGCTGCTGGAGAGAGTGTCTATTGATAATTTTACCTTCTATGCATTGACCGGTAATTTATAAAAATTTGAGTTTATCTTCCGAGTAAGACAAACCTTGTATTTTAAAATACTATTGCCAAAAGATCCCCTTATAACAGTATCAATCCCATGTTAGTAATAGAATAAGTTTTACATAATTCTCAAGTTTAGTAGAATAGTAGTGGATTAATTTTTTTAATATTCAAATATATATATATATATATATATATATATATATAAATACTGTGTAGCTGTTGGTATAAATGATACCGTTTTTGAAAAAAAATAATTTTTTTTATTTTTTATTTATTTTAAATTAATATGTTTTTAATGTTTTCAAATCATTTTGATGTGCTAATGTTAAAAATAATTAAAAAAAATAAAAAAAATTATTAATATATATTTTAGTATGAAAAATTATTTAAAAAATAACTATCTATTATATTCTATTTAATTTATGAGATTAAATATTATCTTTAATTATTTCATTATTATTATTTAATATAAAAAATTAAATATCATCTTTAATAAAAAAATATTAAATATTTAAGGCTTTTTGGTAAGAATACATATTTCCTTTAGTTATTTCTATTTTATTCTATTTAATTTAAGAGATTAAATATCATCTTTAATTGTTACATTTTTCTTATTTAATCTAAAAAATAAATATTATCTTTAACAATATTTTTTATTAAATATTTAGAGTCTGCTTGGTTTTATTTCTTTTCTTGATTTTATGATAATATTTTTCTTATTTAATATAAAAAATAAATATTATCTTTAACAATTAGATCTATCGAATATTGCTTAAAAAATAAATTATAACTTTAATAATTATTTTTGAAAAACAAAAAGCCAACAGTCACTAACATATTTTATTAAAATCACTTTAGTTTATTTAGAAAATATTGAAAATTGATTTTTGTTTTTTTACTTCAAAATAAAAAAAATTGAATAATGTTTTTATATTTTATTTCGAACTCGATATTTTAAAACAAAAATGAAAAAGATGTGATATTAACCTTTTTTATTATAAAGTAAGTTTCTTAATTAAAAGTGATGGGAATTTGTTTGTAAAAACAATCTTGCACATCTAACTTTCTTTTCAAATTTGAAAATTTTATTAACTTTGATGGTTTTATATGTATGAAGGATCTGGATGGACGGAATAGCACAAGATCATTTGACATAGAGATGCTTGAAGTTACTCCAAATTAGTACGGTACTTTTATCTAATGTATTGATATGTATTTGTTGGCTTGAAGATCATTTTCCAAGCTTGGAATTTTTATTGAATGCTCTTTGAAATCTTTTCCATTTGCTTTTATAGTGGACAACCTAGTTGTTAATTATTATCCATCATCTAATTTATATTTTCAAGTTAAAAATTTTGATGAATATTATTTCATTTTTTTCCTCACTTCAAAAGATGAAAATCCTTGATGTTAGTTAGTAATAAATTGGAGAGAATAATAATAATTTGTGTGTATAAGCTGATTGAAATGAAGATTAAAATAAAGAAGTAAAAAAAAAGAGACTCGTAAAGATTTTATGTTAGTACTCAACATGTCCTTTCTTGTTTTTTTTTTAATTGGATTACCTTTGTCTTTGGTTAAATTGCACTTCTTAAAATATTTTTGGATTGTTATGATATCAAAAATAATTTTTTTAAAATAATTTTTTAATATATTTTCAATTAAAAAATATTTTAAAAAATAATATCTAACACACTCTCAAACAAGTTAAAACGTTAGTAATAAAATAACTTTTACATATTTTTCAAGTTTAGTAGAATAGTAGTGGAATAATATTTTTAATATTTAAAAATTAAAATTTTTTGTGTAACTGTTTTGTTAAATTATAAAGTTAAGGACTTTTTTGTAGTTTACCTTACACTAAAGTTAATAAATAATAACACAAGAAAGGACCAAAGTTAACTACAATACGAGGAAGTTTCATACTAAAGTTAAAATACCTCACACTTTTCAATGAAACATTACCTCTCCTGTACATGAATATAAATAATTTCGTTGACCGACTCTTATTTCATTAATTATTGATTATTTGGAAGAAGAAAGCGTATCCCTTCTCACTTTTAGAGCGTATTTAGGGTATTTAAGAGCGCATTATAAATCCAGGGACAATTTTGGGTTTTCTAATCAGAACTTTGGACTAAAATTAATAGCAAATTAAATAAGGACCAAATATAACAGTGTGTAAATCTAGAAACCAAAGATAATACAGCTGCATTGACCGGAGATTTCACTCGAATTTTGACTAAAAATTAAAATTTTATCAAATTCTCTACTTTATTAGTGTTCATTTTCTTCTTTTTTTTTACCTATCTTTTCCAACTGTTTAGAAAATTTTTATGGATAAAATTAGAGGATAAGAAAGAGATATAGAATCTCTTTGTAAGATTTCTAAAAACTTAATTACATTATAATTTCTTCCTTAAAATTATTCAAAATATAGTTTTAGAATTACATAATGCTAGGTTTTAATATATAATTAAAGAGTCTCTTCTAAAACAAATAATGAAAATATTGTATAACTCTTTTAGAATGAATTGTAAATCCAGGGACAGTTTTCCTGGTGCTTTTTACTGTATATGAATTGAAGAACTATCATTTGCTGATTTACTTGTAAAGTATTTGTAAGAAAGCTAAAGAATTAGAGTTTTTTAATTTCTAAAATAAATAATCTTCTCTAAAATAAGTTTTTTTTAATTATACTTATAAAATTAATTAAATCTCGGGATAATAAGATAAATTTCTATACCATAATAAGTCAATATGTAATTAAGCAGTTTGTAATGTTACAAACTAAATATTAGTATATTTTTTTCAAGGTGATATCTCTTATTAAATCAGAGATTCTCTCTATTTTTTACATACAATATAATCATGGAATAAATAAATAATTTGAAAAATAAATAAATTTTTATTGTGGAATAAGTAAATACTAATATCTATAACTAGAAGTAACTATAATTATAATATTAAAAAAAAGCATAGTAAAATGAATTTATTTATAAATTAGATAAGATTCAAACCAAGGGAATTAAAGTGTAAAATAAGGAAAACACCCTTGCCAGTCTAAAATAATTGAAGTAATGAGTAAATGCATGAAGCAAGATAATTAGTTGATATTGTGACTATTCAAGATAATTATAATCTATAGGTAATTGTATACTCTAAATTAATATCAACAAAATAATTGTATTTAATTGTTTGAAGTTAAACAAAAAAACATACATTCTCCCTTTCCCTTCTTTACATGGCTTACTCAATGAAAAAGCAAGCACTAACGCACCTTCTCCACAAACTACCATAAATATATAAATATATTATGAAAACAAGATAAAAAGAAATCTTTTGGTACATATATAAATATATTATGGCTATGAAAATAGGTTTGTGGAAATTTACATCATTTGATCTTGACAGTGTCAGATTAGACAATTGCATGGAAATGGTCTTCTTAGTTTGCCGTGTGGAAAATCATGTCATTTACGGGGCTGCTGGAGAGAGTGTCTATTGATAATTTTATCTTATTTGCATTGACCGGTAATTTCACTCGAAAATTTCTAGTAATTTAAAAGCAAATTTCTACTGACTATTATTGACTGGCTTCTTGCAAAGTATTTGTAAGAAAGCTAAAGAATTAAAGTTTTTTAATTTTTAAAATTGTAAGAAAAAAATCAATTATTTTTAAAATTGTTTTCAAAAATAAAACACCAACTATTTATATAATAGCTAAATCTATTAAGATAAATCCAAAATAACTAGTAAAATCAGTGACTTGCATTGACGGTGTAATGATCTGGAACCACTCGCAATAAATAAAGCCAAAAAAGGCAGACGAGTGTGTCTATATATACATATAGGAACCGCTGATTCGATTTGAATATGTTATTTGATTAGTCTAATTCATGACTTGCATTGACTCAAGATTACCACTCAAGATTTCGTGGTGCTTTCTCGGCCTGCAAATGAATAGAAAGCATGTCGTTTTAACCTCATTTCAATATCCTTGCTTTACTCTCCAGCTAGCCTGATACATATGAGTCTCAAGACATACGGCCATTGATAGAAAGGAGTGCTGAAGCAAAATATTTTTTTATCTGTAGCGACCTCAATAATGTTAAAGCGTGGACCACCATGAAATTACCGCTCCAAATTCCTTGTTCTTTCTATATTATTAGAAAAATTATCATTGACTAATTTAATTGGAAATTATTTGCGAGAAAGCTAAAAAGAATTAAAGTTTTTTAATTTATAAAATTATAATTTTAAATTGTAAAAAAATTCAATTATTTTAAAAAATAAAACATCAACTATTTATATAATAGCTAAATAAATCTATTAAAATAAATTGAGAATAACTAGTAAAATCAAGCAAATAATCCAAAAATAACAAGAAAATAAATATATTTCCTAGATCTAATTTGATTATATTTATTATCTTGATTGACTTACTTGTTAAGTCTTCGCTAAGCATAAATGAACTTTAATCTAAGAATCTGTTTTATATTTCTTCATTTATTAATGAAATATTACTTCTACTGTATAGTTTTTGGTTCCGAGTTGATCCACCAGATTAATAGGTGAACAATATATTTTGTCTCCACAGGTTATAACATCATTTCAATATCTTTAAACAAAATCTTTGTTAAACTGCACCATTGGTAATTGATTATGCCTTAATTTCTGCAGCTGCCAGGACAGAGCCAGAGTCTTCTCGATCTAGACCAGAAGGGGCCTATGATGTCTTCTTGAGTTTTAGAGGAGAAGACACTCGCAAGACATTTACAGATCATCTCTACACTGCCTTAGTCCAAGCAGGAATCCACACTTTTCGAGATGATGATGAACTTCCGAGAGGAGAAGAAATCTCCGATCATCTCCTCAGGGCAATTCAAGAATCAAAGATATCCATAGTTGTCTTCTCAAAAGGATATG
>Ga0307513_10012629_pt1 | contig 10409 bp, 8 predicted proteins | sample 15_EM_MG_FD_202174 | JGI IMG/M metagenome (GOLD analysis project Ga0307513, IMG submission 202174) | Populus trichocarpa ectomycorrhiza microbial communities from riparian zone in the Pacific Northwest, United States - 15_EM | ecosystem: Host-associated > Plants > Roots > Unclassified | place...
CTGGCGGTGCGGACGAGGTCCGGGACAACGACCGGACCGCCGACGGCAGCCAGATGGTGATGAGCATGCTGCACCGGCGCATGCGCCTCCAGGCGCTCGGCGAAGCCATGGGCCTTGAGACGCCGGGGCGCGAAGTCGGCGAGCCGACGCCGCTGCGCGAGCACGCGCCCATGTACGACAACCTGCTCCGCCAGCTTCAGGTCATGGTCCCCCGGATCGCCGATCGCCAGGCCTCGAACCTGGCCAAGGGGGTGGCGCGCCAGATCAAGTACCTCAAGGCGGTCGACCGCGACGGGCATCGTTTCGAGCAGCAGGAGGCGCAGGAGATCGCCGGGCTCCTGGGCCGCACGCCGGACACCCTGGCGGCGGGCCGGGCCGACCTCGCTGAGGCCGCCCGCACCGGATGCGTCAGTTTCGAAGCCTATTTCCGCTATCATTACAACCGGATGATCCGCGACGATCACTTGATGCGCGAGGCTTCGGGCCGGCTCTACGAGCGCGGCTGGCCTGAACTGCTGTGAAGAGGAGTGGGCGGATGGCCAATGTCGACGACATCACCGGCTGGCAGGTGGCACCGGAGGACGATGGCTTCCACGACGACTGGGAAGGATCGGACCACCCCTGGTGGACCGAGACCTTCTGGGCCAGCTTCAACGTGCCCGAGCGGAAGATGGGCGGCTGGTTCTACAACCAGGTCCTCAAGAACCAGGGCGAGCATGGGACCTGCAACGGCGGCGCCTGGGTCTGGGACGCCAGCGAAGCCCCGTCGCTCTACGAGCGCTATGACAAGGCTCTGCCGATGCCCCCGGAGCCGCGAGATCTTCGCGACATCAGCCTGCCGAACGGCAATCGGATCCAGCAACTGATCCCGAACATGAAGTATCGGACGCGCTATTCAGACCCGGGCCGCTTCGAGGCGGATCTCGTCCACGAGGGCCTGATCGCGCCCAATCCGCATCCGGCGGGCGTCGCCCCCTTCTGGCGCGGCCGGCACTTCGACCAGCCGATGCGGACCACCGGTGAGATCGTCCTGAACGGAGAGCCGATCGCCATCGACTGCTTCTCGGTTCGCGACCGCTCGTGGAGCGCGCGGCCGCCCGCCGGGTCGCACGCGGCCCAGCGCACGGATGGGGGCAAGGCGGCCCAGGTCGTCGCGGCGGCGGCCATCGAGCCGGCCGATGTCTCCCGTCCGCTGCGCCGGCCATACAACATCGGCTACATCTTCGGCACGGCCTCTCCGAAGGACGCCTTCCTCGCCTACACCCTGGTGATCCAGGGCGAGGAGGCGCGGGGCGACTTTCTCAATACCGGCTATCTGCTGCGCGACGGGGTGTGGGCCCACCTGGTCAAGGGCGAGCGCCGCTGCCTGGTGGACCCCGACAAGGGCTGGATCTGGCGGATCGAGTTCGAGGGCGAGGATGCCCTGGGCCGCCGTATCGAGGCTGTCGGCGAGCAGCAGAGCAACCACGGCGTCAGCACAGGCCTGTTCCTCTGGAGCTGGAACGGCGTGGAAGGATGGGGCGAGAACCAGGGCGGCATCGCGCCCTCCTATCGCCGCGTCCCACGTGGCGCGTGAGGTCGAGACTTTGCGCAGGGTCGATCTGACCGTCGATGTCACCGCCGCCGCAGGCCTTGGCGAGCCTGCCCACGTGGCCCTCACCGTCCATCTGCCGGACCCGAAGGCGCTGCCGGAACGGCCGGTCATTTGCTTCGCAAAGCCGGGCGGCGGCTATTCGCGCCGCTACTACACCGTCGACCTTCCCGGGCCGGGGCGCGGCGCGCAGGCCGACTGGCACACAGCGCGCGGCTGGGTCTTCGTCTCGGTCGACCATCTGGGCGTCGGTCAGAGCAGCCTGCATGCGCCCGAGACGCTCGACTACACCACCCTCGCCGCGGCCGCCCAGGCCGCGGAACAGGAGGTCTTGCGCGGGCTTGCGGCCGGAACCCTCGCCGACGGCTTTCCGGCGGTGAGCGACCCGCTGAAGCTCGGCATCGGCCAGTCCATGGGCGGCTGCATGACGATCATCCAGCAGGGCCGCTACCATGGCTACGACGGCATCGCCGTCCTGGGGTACAGCGCGATCCACACCCATCCGCCGGTGAGGCCGGGCGCGCCCGCGATCGTCGCGCCGTGGCTGCCGCGCGACACCCTGCTGCGGCAGCCCCTGACGGTGTTGAATCCGCAGGCGCTGGCCGAAGCGGGCGCCCGGCCGCCGGACGCCGGCGGGAACGCCATGGCTTGGGGCTTCCACTACGACGATGTCGACCCTGAGATCGTGGCGCTCGACCTGGCGCATTTCAATCGCGGAATCCACGACCCCCAGCGTCAGCGGGGCTTCGAGGCGCCGGCCTGGAGTTCGCTGACCACCCCCGGCGCCGTCGCCATGTCGTGCCTGACGCCCGGAATCGTCGCGCCGGAGGCGGCTGCGATTCGCGCGCCGGTCCTCGTCGCCATGGGAGAGCGCGACGTGGTCGGGGACCCGCGCGGCGAGCCCCGCGCCTACCTTTCGGCGTCTTCTGTCGACCTCTACGTCTGCCCGCACATGGGGCACATGCATAACTTCGCCGGAACCCGGGAGCTGTTCTGGCGGCGGATCGAGACCTGGGCGGCGTGGGTCGCGGCGGCGTCCGCCTGACCGGTCTGCGGAGCCGCAGGTCTGTCCGTGGAAGCCTCACCTTAGGGCATCCCATTGACCCCCGACAGCTTGTGCCGATTCCGGCGCTCCTATACCAATTCAAAAAAGCGATGAACTATCGATTTTGGGTCTAGGCCCGGTCGATACGATGACGGCGAAGCCGCGCGCGACGAGACGAATTGGGGGACGCGGCCGTGGAAACGGTTCGCATCACCTCCAACGCCCAGGGGAAAAGGACGAGCCCACAAGGCCGTCCGGAGGAGGAAACGTGGATCGCAAGACCATTCTGCTGGGCGCAAGCGCCTTGTTCATCACCACTGCGGGCACGCCTGCGCTCGCCCAGCCCGCGGGCCAGCCGGCCGCACGTGCGGCGGCGTCTGCCGCCACTCCGGCCGCGACGAACGAGATCGGGGAGGTGCTGGTCACGGCCCGCAAACGTGAAGAGCGCCTGCAGGAGGTGCCGATCTCGGTGACCGCGGCCACGGGCGAGCAGCTCGAGCGCATCCGCGTCGACGAGCCCAACGACCTCGCCCGCCTGTCGCCCAGCCTGCAGATCGCCTCGGCGCCGGGCGGCGGCGCGACGAGCGTGAACATCACCCTGCGCGGCCAGCGGGCCGCCGACTCCCTGCTGACGGTCAGCCAGCCCGTCGGGATGTATCTCGACGGCGTCAACATCCCGCACCCGGTCGGGGCCGACGCATCCCTGTTCGACCTCGAGCGCGTCGAGGTCCTGAAGGGGCCGCAAGGCACCCTCTACGGCCGCAACACGACCGGCGGGGCCATCAACTTCATTACCCGCGGAGCCGACAAGGATGGCTTCCACGGGTTTGTCGAAGGCGAACTCTCCAACAATGACGGCAAGCGGATCGCGGCTGCGATCAATGTGCCGATCGTGGCGGACACCCTGGCGGCCCGGGTGGCCGTCCAGCACTGGGACCGCGACGGCTACACCCGCTCTGTGATCACCGGCCAGAAGGTCGGCGGCAACCGCGACGACACGATGGTCCGCGCGAGCCTGCTCTACACGCCCTCCGAGACCCTCACCGCCGTGGCGAAGTACGAGTATTCCGACCTCGGACGTGGCGGCCTGCCCTACACGATCCTGTATCGCACGGCCTTGGCGCCGTTGCTGGCCAACCCTGAAGCGAACAACTTCGGGGGACCGGCGGCGGTCGCCCAACTCGCCGCGTGCACGACCACCGACCAGTTCAGCGACTGCCAGCAACTGCTTCAGCGGGACGATGTGAAGACCCATCACGCCGTGCTCGACGTCAATTGGCAGGCGACGGACGCGATCAAGGTGCGCTCGATCACGGGCTATCACTTCTTCAAGAACTTCCGGGTCTTCGATCTGGACGGCTCGCCCTTCGCGCTCGGCGAGAACGGCTATGGCATCGGCGGTCCCCAGCCGAACGTGGGCGCGGCGGTCGTCCCGCCGGGCTCCCGGCTGCCAAACGGCACGCTGGCGCCGACTGGACCCTTCACCATTCCGGTCCCGCTCGCGCCGGACCAGCAGTCCGGTCAGTTCACACAGGAATTCAACGTCAGCGGCGACTACAAGATGGTCAGCTGGCTGGTCGGGGCCTTCTACAGCACCGACCACGGCCAGGGCTCACAGGTGACCGTGCGCAATCCGGCCTCGGCCGTGCGCGCCGCGCCCTATTTCGCGCCCAGCGCCTCTTCCTTTGACGGTCTGGACATCGACTCCAAGACCTATGCGGTGTTCACCCAGAACGACATCAAGTTCACCGACCAGCTCTCGGTAACGCTGGGCGCGCGCTACACCGAAGAAAAGCTCTCCCAGAACGTGGCGGCCTGGAACTACAACCAAAACTTCCAGTCGGCCGCGCTGCCGAACCTGAGCGGCCCGGGCCGGAATTTCCAATGCACCTTCGGTCCGAACGCGGCGTCGACCGTGACCGACGCCTTCGGAGGGCCTCGCCCCATCAACTTCCAGTCCACGCTGGAAGCCTGCGCCGTGAACCAGAAGGCCAAGTTCCACGGCACGTCCTACCTCGCGAGCGTCAACTATAAGCTGACCCCCGACACCCTGCTGTACGCGAAGCTCTCCAAGGGCTTCCGGGGCGGGGCGCTGCAGCAGCGCGCGCCCTATGTTGCCCCGGTCGAACCCGAAACCGCCAAGGACTTCGAGGTCGGCCTGAAAAGCGAGTTCTTCGATCGGCGCGTGCTACTGAACCTCGCGGCCTACCGGACCAACTACACGAACCAGCAACAGACCGGCATCGAGTTCGTGCCCGGCACCACTACGCGCACAACGGTCCTGCGCAACGCGTCCGAGGCGCGGTACCAGGGCTTTGAGGCGGAGTGGCAGCTGCGGCCGTTCGAAGGCTTCTCGGCCTACGGCAACTTCGGCTACCTGGATGCAGAATACCGCAAGTGGCCCAATGCGCCGGTCGCCCTGGGCAACCCCGCCCCGGCGACCATCAACGCGGCGGGCATTGACATCGAAATCCCGAAATACACCGGCAACGTCGGCGCGCGCTATGAGCTAGACCTCGGGCCGGGCCGGGCCGGTCTGCAGGCGGACCTCAACTTCTTCAGCCACACGCCGCTGACGGCGCTCAGCAATGAGGCCGCCGTGCCGGACAGCTACGAGAAGTTCGTGCGCAAGGGCCGAGATTTGCTGAGCGCGCGGATCGACTACAACATGCCGCAAATCGGCCTGCAGCTGGCCCTTTGGGCGACCAACCTCACCGACCGGCACTATCAGACCGCAAACATCGTCTCGACCGCCAACGGCGGCCTGTTCGAGGGGTTGACGCGTGAGCCGCGGATGTACGGGATCACCATCCGCAAGAGTTTCGGCAACGAATAGCGCGTGAGGCGTCCCTCCTCAGTCTGTTTTGACCAAGAGAGACCGATGGCGACAACGGCCAAAGAAAGCGTCCTTGAACCGGGTGAAGTCGAAGCCATCGTCCGGACGTGGTTTCGCACCTACTCGGAGAAGGACTTCGACGCCCACAATGCTTTGATCCATCCGGACTGCGTCGTCGTCTATCCGGAGATGTGTTTCTCCGATCCGGACGCCAGCGCGGGGAAGGCCTTCCTCGAGAAGACGCTGGAGAAGGATCGTGTCTCTTTCCTCGACCTGAAGATGACGATCACGAGCCTCTGGGTCGTGGGGGACACTGCGTTCGTCGAGGGATACTTCAGCGGCAGCAAGGTCGGAGGAACGCTGGTCGGCGAAACGAAGGGCTCAGACATGAACCTCCGGTTCCTGGACCGGATCGATATCGAGGACCGCAAGATCAAACTGGTGTCGGCCTATTACGACACGGCGTTGTTCTACCAGATCCAGCTGGGCTTGGAGGGGCCGACCAAGGAAAAGCCCGTGCCGCCCTGGATGCTGGCGATGGCGACCGGGCAACGGCCTGCCGCCTGAGCCCGCCCAAGCCGGCTGCTTCGTCCGGGTTCGCGTGGCGCGCTTTGGGCCGCTCCGTTGAACGACCCGCCTGAGAGCTGACCGCCTCTCAGTCGGCCATCTGGGCGAGCCGGTCCTTCACGATGGCGTCCGCCTCGGTCACGATACGGCGCATCAGTTCGGCGGTCGTCGGCACGTCCCGGATCAGCCCCTGGCTCATGCTGGCCCACCACATGCCGTCTTCGGTGTCGCCGCTTTCGAGCGCCTGCCGGCCGCGTTCGCCGGCGGCCAGGTGCGCGACATCCTTGAATCTGGCGCCCTCCTTCTCCAGCCGGACGATCTCGTCGCTGACGCTGTTCTTCGCCACCCGGGCGGTGTTGTGCATGGTGCGGAAGACTAGGTTGGTGGCGCGCTCGTCGTTGTCGACCATCTTCTGCTTGAAGTTCTCGTGCAGCGGAGCTTCCTGCGTCGCGCAGAAGCGGGTGCCCATGTTCACCCCGTCGGCGCCCAGCGCCAGCGCCGCGACCAGGCCCCTGGCGTCGCCGATCCCGCCGGACGCGATGAGCGGTATCCGCAGCTTGTCCGCCGCGATGGGGATCAGGATCAGCCCGGGGATGTCGTCCTCGCCCGGATGTCCGGCGCACTCGAAGCCGTCGATCGAGACGACGTCGACGCCGGCGCGCTCGGCGGACAGCGCATGGCGCACGCTGGTGCATTTGTGGATGATCTTGAGGCCGTGGCCCTGGAAGTCCTCCCACGTCTCTTTGGGGCTGAGCCCGGCGGCGGTCTCGACGATCTTGACTCCGCTCTCCACGATCACCCGCCGGTACTCCGCGTAGGGCGGCGGCTTGATGGTGGGAAAGATCGTCATGTTCACGGCAAAGGGTCTGTCGGTCAGCGACTGGCAGAGCGTGATCTCCTCAGCCAGCTTCTCCGGCGACCCGGGCGTCAGCGCGGTGATGATGCCGAGGCCCCCGGCGTTCGACACGGCCGCGGCCAGGCGGGCGCGCCCGACGCCGGCCATCCCGCCCATCACAATGGGATGGCGAATGCCGAGCAATTCGGTGATGCGGGTCCTGAAAGCCATGTCCGTTCCTCGTCAGCTCGGTATAGGGGCAGGGGTCCGCGGCGCGCGCAGCGCGGCCTGCAGCCGGTCGCGCCAGGAAGATCCCGGCGCATGGACCTGGAATTCCTCAACCAGGCGTTCGACCACCGTCGCCACGCTGGGCGCATCGTTGATCAGGCCCACCGAGTGGCCAGCGCTCCAGAGCGTACGCCAGGGTTTCACGTGCTCGGGCAGGTCGGGCCGGAACTTGCCCTTCGGCCGAGGCAGGTTGTCGGGATCCAGACCGTTCTCGACGATCGAGCGGCGCATGAAGTTGGCCGGGATGCCGGCGAGCGCGTCCGTGTAGAGAACTTCGTCCGTTCCGCTCGCCACCAGCATCTGGCGGTAGGCGTCGGGGACGCCGGACTCCCGCGTGGCGATGAACCGGGTCCCGAGGCAGGCCAGGTCCGCACCCAGGGCCAGGGCCCCGGCCACGCCGCGGCCGTCGGCGATGCCGCCCGCCAGCACGATCACGCCGTCGAACATACGCCGCGTCTGGGCGACGAAGGCGAAAGGATTCAGCGCGCCCGATAGCCCGCCCGAGCCGGCAGTGACCAGCATCAGCCCGTCCACGCCCGCCGCGACCGCGCGCTCGGCCTGGCGGATGGTCGTGACGTCATGAAAGACCCGGGCGCCCCAGTCGTGGGCCTGCTCGACGATCGCGGAAGGGTCTCCCGCGGTGGTCAGCAGCAGGGAAGCCTTTCGCTCGCGACAGATGTCCAGTCGCGCCTGGTGCGCGCCCGGGTCCTGGCCGGCGGTGGCCAGCAGGTTGACCACAAAGGGCGCGAACCGCGCGCCGCGCGCCTGGCTCTCCGCCTCGGACCTGGCGATCTGGCTGTACCATTCCGCCAGACCCTCCGGCGTGCGGGTGTTCGCCGCCTGGAAGCCGCCGATGACCCCGGCCCGGCAACAGGCGACGATCAGCTCCACGGAAGAGGCCATGGTCATCGGCGCGGCCATCACCGGCAGGCGTAGGTCGCTGAGATCGGGCCCGTCGCTCATGAGGTCTTCAGGTGGTCGCTGAGTGGCCGGCGCGGGCCGGCGTCGGCGCGACGGGGCGGGCGGTAGGCCGCTTCGAAGGCCAACCCCTCATCCAGGCCAAGGGCCTGGGCGCCGCGGTAGAGCGCCTTGTAGGCGGCGACACTCCCTGGATTGTTGGCGGCGATCGTCTCGGCGAGTTCGGTCACCCGCGCCGCCAGCGCCTCAGGCGGCAGGGCTTCCAGCACGAGTCCGAGGGTGGCCGCCTCGCGTCCGCTGACCCGGCGTCCGGTCAGCGACATCTCCTTGGCCCGCATCACGCCGATGCGACGGGGCAGGCGCTGGCTGAGGCCCCAGCCGGGCCGCAGGCCGAGCTTGCCGTGGCTGTCGCAAAAGACCGCGTCGTCGGCGGCCAGGATGAAATCGCAGGCGATCGCCACCTCCAGCCCGCCGGTGAAGCAGTTGCCATGGACCTGGGCGATGGTCGCCTGGGGCATGGTGTCGAGCAGCTCGCACAGCGCGCGGGCGTTCCCGGTGTGGTTCCGCGCGACCTCGCGGGTATAGTCCGGGGAGGACGCGGCCTTCAGGTCGACGCCGGCGCTGAACGATGCGCCGGCTCCGTTCAGGATCAGCACCCTGGCGTCCGAGCCGGCCACCTCCCGCACGGCGGACAGGGCTTCGTCGATCAGCTGGGGCGACAGCGCGTTCAGCACCTGGGGGCGGTCCAGGGTCAGCCGCGCGATCGGTCCCGCCCGGGTCACCCGAACCTCGGTGAACGGCATCGCTCGCCTCCCTTTCTTATTGCACCTAGTTAGACAATTGTGGGAGTGTGTTCGTCAAGTGAGCGTCGATCTGAGCGACGCCGGAGGAGACGATGGACCTGGAATTCAGCGACGAGCAGAAGCAACTCCGGGAGCAGGTTCAGCGGCTCCTGGAGGAACAGGTGACGCCGGACCTCCTGCGCAGGCTGATCACCGAGGACACGGGTTTCGACTCCGGCCTGTGGGCCAAGGTCGCCGAGATGGGTTTGCTGGGCGCGGCGATCCCCGAGGAATATGGCGGGGTCGGGCTTGGGGTAAAGGACCTCTGCGTGATCGCCGAGGAAATGGGTCGCGCCGTGGCGCCGATCCCGTTCTTCTCCTCGATCTGCCTGGCCGCCGAAGCCATCAAGCTGGCCGGGACGGAGGCTCAGAAGCAGGCCTGGCTGCCGAAGCTGGCGTCCGGCGAGGCGATCGGGACGTTGGCCTGGACCGAGGGCCTGGGCGCCGCCGGGAGCAACGTCTCCGCCAGGCTGGCGAGCGGCCGGCTGAATGGCGCCAAGGCGCCGGTTCCCGACGGCCACATGGCGCATGTCGCGGTGGTGGTGTGCGCCGGGCCGAAGCTGGCCCTGGTCGACCTGTCCGCCGACGGTGTGAGCCGCGAGCCGATGAAGGGTTTCGACCAGCTGCGCAAACACGCCCGCCTCACGTTCTCGGACACCGCGGCGGAGGCCATGGACGGCGCCCACGCCGACGAGACCCTGCGCCGGCTCTACGACCGGGCCGCGATCTTCGCCGCCTTCGAACAGGTCGGCGCGGCCGAAAGCGCCATGTTCATGGCGCGCGACTACACGATGCAGCGCTACACCTTCGGCCGACAGCTCGCCTCGTATCAGGCCGTGAAGCACAACCTGGCCAATATCCTGGTGATGGTGGAACTGGCGCGCTCCAACGCCCTCTACGCCGCCGCCGCCCTCGAGGCCGACGCGCCGGACGTGGCCGTGGCCGCCGCGACGGCCCGTATCGGCGCCACACGCGCCTATGAGACCGCGGCCCGCGAGAATCTGCAGCTCCACGGCGGCATCGGTTTCACGTGGGAAGCCAACTGCCACTTCCACTACCGCCGCGCCCGCCTCCTGGCGTTGAACCTCGGCTCGTCCGAGGTGTGGGAAGGCAAGCTCATCGATGCGCTGGTGGCGAGCAACGCCGCGGCGGCCGCCTGACGGGAGCCCGAACCATGGATGACAACGCCCCCAACGCCGCCGCCGTCGACGAGGACGCCTTCCGGGCCGAGGTCCGGGCCTGGCTCTCGGTGAACGCGGCCGAGTACCGTGAACCGCACGAGTGGCCGGAGCAGGAGCTCGTGAACCGCAGCTTCGCCTGGCAGAGGACCAAGGCGGCGGCCGGCTTTGGCCTGATCCCGGAGCCCGCCGACCTGGGGGGCCGGGACGGGACCGGCCGCATGGCCCAGATCTTCGCGCAGGAAGAGGCGCGCTATCACACGCCGATGTTCACCGGGCTCGGCATCGCCTTCGGCATGGCACTGCCGA
>Ga0307513_10012630_pt1 | contig 10409 bp, 14 predicted proteins | sample 15_EM_MG_FD_202174 | JGI IMG/M metagenome (GOLD analysis project Ga0307513, IMG submission 202174) | Populus trichocarpa ectomycorrhiza microbial communities from riparian zone in the Pacific Northwest, United States - 15_EM | ecosystem: Host-associated > Plants > Roots > Unclassified | place...
AGATTGTCGATGCCGAGCACGATCTCCATCACGATCAGCGTGGCGAGGGCCGCCCAGGCGGCGGGATCGGCGATGAGGGAGAGTATCGGCATGGTGCCAACCCTGTGGCCCGGCTGCATCGCTCGCGCAAGTTCCGGTCGAACGCTGCCGTATTTTCGACGAATTTATTCGCAGACCTGTGGATAATAGGCTAGACCGACTCGGTGGCGTGATCGGTTTGGCGTCCGAATCCGTGCGTTCTTCGTCCGACGCGCGGGTTGTCGACAGGTGACATAGGGACGAGCCGGGAAGACGAACAGGGCATGAGTTTCGATAAAGGTGGCCGCGGCAATCGTGGCGGACGTGGCCGCGACAAGCGCGATGGTTTCGGCGGCGACGATTTCGGTGGCGGCGGCGGCTTCGGCGGCGGTGATCGCGGCGGCTTCGGCGGCGGCGGCGACCGATTCGGTGGCGGCAGCAGCTATGGCGGCGGCGGTGGCAGCAGCTACGGTGGCGGCGGCGGTGGCGGTGGCTATCGCGGCGGCGGCGGTGGCGGCTTCGGTGGCGGTGGCGGTGGCGGCGGAAGCCGCGGCATGCCCCCCCAGGTCGTTGGCGAAGGCACGGGCGTCGTCAAATTCTTCAATGGCCAGAAGGGCTTCGGCTTCGTCGTTCGCGACGATGGCGGCGAGGATGTGTTCGTTCACATCAGCGCAGTCGAGCAGGCCGGCCTGACGGGTCTGGCCGAAGGGCAGCCGCTCGGCTTCACCCTGGTCGATCGTGGCGGCCGCATCTCGGCGACCGATCTCAAGATCGACGGCGAGCCGATGGCAGTCGAAGAGCGCGGGCCCCGGCCCGAGCGCGACGGCGGCAACGATCGTGGTGGTGATCGCGGCGGTGCGCCGCAGCGTCAGCTGACCGGTGAGAAGGCGACCGGTACGGTCAAGTTCTTCAACGCGATGAAGGGCTTCGGCTTCATCCAGCGCGATGACGGACAGCCCGATGCGTTCGTGCACATCTCTGCGGTCGAGCGCGCCGGCATGCCGACGCTCAACGAAGGCGACAAGCTCGAGTTCGAGCTCGAGGTCGATCGTCGCGGCAAATATGCAGCCGTGAACCTCACGCCGATGAGCTGAAGCCTCTCAAGGCTGACAGAAAAGACCCGGTGCGCTTTAGGCGCGCCGGGTTTTTCTTTGTTACCAACGGCTTGGCTGGCGCCTAGTATCGCGCCCGAGTTTTAGATCTTCATTGCCGGAGTAAACGCCATGCGCTTTTTGCTGACCGCCGCCCTCGCTGCCTCGCTTGCCGCGCCCGCCGCTGCCGCGACCGCGCCGCGCATGCCCATCACCAGCTTCGAGCAACTCGCCCAGCCCCTGCCACTACCCTATGACGAGGCCGCCAACGCCAAGGCAGTGGTCGCCGCAGCGCGGGCAAAAGCGAAGAAGGCGCACAAGCTGCTGCTGATCGATTTCGGCGGCAATTGGTGCCTCGACTGCCGCATCCTCACCGCCACGATCGAGGTGCCCGCGCTCAAGGCGTTCGTCGATCGGCATTATGAGGTCGTGACCGTCAATATCGGCCGCTACGACGCCAATATGGATATTCCCGTCGCTTATGGCGTGACCGACAAGCTGAAAGGGGGCGTGCCGGCATTGCTGGTGGTCGATCCGCGCAACGGCAAGCTGCTCGACGGCGGCCATATCTCCGCGCTGGAAGATGCCCGCCACATGAGCCCGCAGGGCCTCGCCGACTGGTTGGCGCAATGGACGCGCTGATTCGCGACGTCACCATCGACGCGGCGCGGCCTGACGATCTCGCACCGCTGCATGCGCTGATCGAAGGCGCCTATCGCGGCGATGGCGCGCGGCGCGGCTGGACCCATGAGGCCGATATGGTCGATGGGCAGCGCACCACGATCGACGTGCTGGCCGCCGAGCTGGATAATCCGGCCCAGCGAATCCTCGTCGCGCGCGACGGCGCGGCGATCATCGGCTGCGTCGCGCTGACCGATCAGGGCAATGGCAGCTGTTATCTCGGCATGCTCTCGGTCGACCCCGGACTCCAGGCCGCCGGCCTGGGCAAGCGGCTGGTCGATGCGGCCGAACAGGCCGCGCAAGACGTTTTCGATGTGCGGCGAATCGAGATGACGGTGGTGGCGCAGCGCGACACGCTGATCGCCTGGTATGAACGTCGCGGTTATCGTCGCACCGGCGAAGAGCGCCCCTTTCCCTATGGCGATGCGCGTTTCGGCGCACCCCGCCGCGACGACCTGTTCTTTGTCGTCCTCGCACGCGACCTCGGCTAGCCAGCGAGGATCAGCGCCGCGCCGGCAAGGATCGCGAAGACCGCGGTGATTCGCCCAAGCGTGGCGCGCTCGCCCATCACCAGGATCGAGATACCCAGTGCGGTGACCATGCCGGTCTCGCGCAAGGCGGCGAGCGGCGCAGTCGGCCCGAGCGAGAGCGCGGTCAGCGCAAGGCCGTAGGTAATGATCGACAGCGCGCCCGCGATCACGCCAGGCCGCCATTGCTGGCGCGCTGCCGCGATCATCTCGCCGCGCCCGATCGCGCCGAACATCGTCGTCACGACCGCGCCCATGATGACGAATACCCAGACGATGTAGCTGGTCGGCGTCGGTGCCGCGCGAACCCCCGCGGCATCGACCACGGTATAGGCGGCGATGCTCACCCCGGTCAGCACCGACCAGCCGAGCGCCGAGCGTCCGAGATGCCGCCCGGCGACGAGCAGGAACATCGCCCCGCCGATCACCGCGATGCCGGCTATCTGATTCGGCGTGCCCGGCTGGCCCAGCATGCCCAGCGTGACCAGCGCCGTGACCAGCGGGGCGGTCCCGCGCAGCACCGGATAGGCAGCGGAGAAATCGGCGACCTTGTAGGCGCGGATCAGCGAATAGAGGTAGAGCGCATGGATCGCGGCGCTCGCCGCCAGCCAGCCCCAGGCGCCGGTCGGCAGGGCGACGAACAGGGTCGCCGGCAGCAGGATGATCGCGCTCGACCCGTCGGTGATGGCGCGCGCCGCCATCTTGTCCTTGCCGCCCTTGACGATGGCGTTGACCACCGCATGGATCGAGCCCGAGGCGATCATCATTAGCGCGGGCAAAGCGAAGGTCACGGCCCGGCTATAGCCATGTGACATAATTATCCAACGCGCATCGCACGCAAATCCGCGCATTTCCGTGGGGCACCGCCACCGGACTGCGGCGAATTATGTCAGGGGTGTCAGGTGATCATGCGCCGCAGCGTTTCGATCAGGTCGGCCTCGGCCGCGGGCTTGTCGGTCCTGATCCGCGCGATGCGGGGGAAGCGCATCGCGACGCCCGATTTGTGACGCTTCGACTGGTGGATCGAATCGAAGGCGATCTCCAGTACCAGAATCTTCTCGACCTCGCGCACTGGGCCAAAGCGGTTGAGCGTGTTCCGGCGCACGAAGCTGTCGAGCATCTTCAGCTCGTCGTCGGTGATGCCCGAATAGGCCTTGCCGACGGGCAGCAACTCCCCCTCCGCCGTCCAGCAGCCAAAGGTATAGTCCGAATAAAAGGACGAACGCCGGCCACTGCCGCGTTGCGCGTACATCATCACGCAATCGGCGGTCAGCGGGTCGCGTTTCCATTTGTACCACAGGCCGGTGCGCCTGCCGGCGACATAGGGAGAATCGCGACGCTTGAGCATGACACCCTCGATCGCCGCGTCGCGCGCGCCGGCGCGGATCGCCTCGAGCGCGGTGAAATCCTCCGCCTCGATCAGGGCGCTGACATCGAAGCGATCGGCGTCGAGACCGGTAGCGAAGCTTTCGAGCCGCTTGCGGCGCCCGGTCCAGGGCAGCGCGCGTAAATCCTCGGCACCGTCGAACAGGATATCGTAAAGCCGGACGAAGGCGGGGTAGTCGGCCAGCATCTTCGTCGAGACGACCTTCCGGCCGAGCCTTTGTTGCAGGGCATTGAAGCTCGCGGCACCAGCGCCGTCATCGAGTGCTGCACCCTGTGCGTCGCCCTTCACCATCAGCTCGCCATCGAGCACGCCGGGAGAGGTGAAGTCTCGCGCCACCTCGGGGAAACTGGCGGTGATGTCGTCGCCTGCCCGGCTGTAGAGCCGCGTCTCGCCGGCGACATGGACGATCTGGACGCGGATGCCGTCCCATTTCCATTCCGCGGCATAATCGGCGAGATCGACCCGGCCATCCTCGAGCGGATGGGCCAGCATGAAGGGGCGGAACACCGGCACATCGGCGGCGGTCGGCTGGGCACCGCGCCCCTCGGCCCAGGCGAACAGGCTGTCGTACGGCGCATCGATGCCATGCCAGATCTCCTCGACCGCCTCGACGGGGATGGCGAAGGCCTGGGCCAATGCGGTCTTGGCCAGCCGGGCCGAGACGCCGATGCGCAACGCGCCGGTCGCCATCTTGAGCAGCGCGAAACGCTCGTCCGCGTCTAGCCGGTCGAGCATCGCGGCCATCGCCCCCGGCGCATCGGCACGCGACAGGGCAGCTAGGCGATCGACCACTGCCGCCAGGCTCAACGGCTCGCCTGTCACGGTGCCGGCAGGCGGTGTCGGCCAGAGCAGCGCGATGGTCTCCGCCGTGTCGCCGACATAGTCACGGCTCATGCGGAACAGCACCGGGTCGACACGCTCCTCGATCAGGCCGCGCAGCACCCCGGGCTTGACCCCGGTCAGGTCGAGATCGCCGGTCAGCGCGGCCATCGCCCAGCCGCGATCGGGATCGGGCGTGACGCGGAGATAGTCGCCGATCAGCTTGAGCTTGGCGTTGCGCGAGCGCGTGTAGATCAGGGCATCGAGAAGATCGGCGAAGGCGCGCATCGTTGGAGAACATGGCCCCGCGCGAAGTGTTCCGCCAGCGCCTCTTTCCCACACGCGCCTGCCGTGCTTAGGACAGCGACGATGCGCCTGTTGCCCCGCCTGTTGCTGATCGTCGCCCTGGCGGGCGCCGCGCTGTTCGCCTGGATGCACCATGAGGCACGCGCCGACCCGATCGTGCGACGCGCGGCGATCGGTTTGCCGGGCTGGCCGGCCGGACAGAAGCCGGTCACCGTGCTGCTGCTGAGCGATGTGCATATCGGCAGCGCGGCGATGGACGTAGCGCGGCTGACCCGCATCGTGGCGCAGATCAACGCGCTGAAACCCGACCTGGTGCTGATGGCCGGCGACTTCGTGTTCGGCCATGACCCGCTGGCGGGGGAGCGCTATGCGGCCCAGCTGGTCAGACCGCTCAGTGGGTTGCGCGCGCCGCTCGGCGTGATCGCGGTGCCCGGCAATCACGATTACTGGGCGGGCGAGGTCAGCGTGCCGCGCGCACTGTGGCAGGCCAATGTCGCGATGCTGGTCAACAGCGCGACGGCGCGCGGGCCGCTGGCGATCGGCGGGGTGGCCGACATCTACACCCACCATGCCCAGGTGCGCACGACGATGCATGTGCTCGACCGGCTGCCCGGCGCGAAGATCGTCGTGACGCATTCGCCCGATGTCACCACGAAGATGCCGGACGAGATCGAACTGGTGCTCGCCGGGCATACGCATTGCGGGCAGATCGTCGCGCCTTTTTACGGCCCATTGTCGTCGGTCGCGCGCGAGCGGTATCGCTGCGGCATCGTCCGCGACGGCAACCGGCTGACCGTGGTGACCGCCGGGCTGGGCACGAGCAGCGTGCCCTTCCGCTTCGGCGCGCCGCCCGACATGTGGTTGCTGACCCTGGGGCCGCGTTAGGGTCCGCCGGATGCGCCTGTTACTTCGCCTCTTGCTGATCCTCGCTCTGGCGGGCGTCGCGCTGTTCGCCTGGATGCACCATGAGGCGCGGCGCGATCCGGTCGTGCGGCGCGCGATGGTGCACCTGCCCGATTGGCCCGCGGGAAAGCCACCGCTGCGGGTGCTGCTGCTCAGCGACGTGCATATGGGCAGCGCGGTGATGGACCCGGCGCGGCTCGACCGGATCGTCGACCAGGCCAATGCGCTGACGCCCGACCTGGTGCTGATCGCCGGCGATTTCGTCTACGGCAATGATGAGGTGGAGGGCGCACGGTCCGCGCAGCAACTGGTCGCGCCCTTATCCCGGCTGCGCGCACCGCTTGGCGTCGTGGCGGTATCGGGCAATCATGATTACTGGGCCGGCGGCGACAGCTTGCCACCAGCACTCAAGCGGGCGGGTGTGACGCTGCTGGACAATGAAGCGATCGTGCGTGGTCCGCTGGCGATCGGCGGCCTGGCCGATGGCTATACGCGCCACGCCAACATTCCGATGACGATGGCCGCACTCTACAAGCTGCCCGGCGCCAAGCTGGTGCTGACCCATGCACCCGACGTTACACCCTATCTGCCCGGCAAGGTGCATCTGGTGCTCGCCGGGCACACCCATTGCGGCCAGGTGCTGATACCATATGTCACCGCGCTGCCGCGCGTCGGGCGCGGGCGCCACGCGTGCGGCTGGACGCGCGACCCCGGCCGCCTCAACCTGGTCACCGCCGGGATCGGGACCAGCATCCTGCCGTTCAGGCTGGGCGCCGATCCCGATATGTGGCTGCTGACGTTGGGGCCGAACTAGCCAGCCCGGCCGGCCTCGAACAGGAACCAGGCGCGCCGTTCCGCGAGGTCGGTCCAGTCGTCGATCATACCTGAGCTGGCATTGTCCTTGGCGCCATCGGCGAGATCCTTGGCCTCACGCAAGCTTTCGACCAGCTTGAGATTATCGTCGCGCAGCTCGCTCAGCATGTCGGCCGGCGCGACGAAGTCGGCGTCATTGTCCTTCACCGTCTGGTGGCGGGCAATGTCGCCGATCGAACGCAGCGTGGTGTTGCCGGTTTTGCGCACGCGCTCGGCGATGGCGTCAGTCGAGGCGAAGATTTCGGCGGCCTGCTCGTCGAGCATCAGGTGATAGTCGCGGAAATGCGGGCCCGAGACGTGCCAGTGAAAATTCTTGGTCTTGAGGTACAGCGCGAAGCTGTCGGCGAGGATGATGTTGAGCGCCTCGGCAACCGATTTGGCGGCATTGGACTTGAGATCGGTCGGCGTCTTGAGCGGGGCGGCGGGGGAAGCCATGGATCGTTCCTCGATTATCTGTTGGAGTCGCCCCCGCCAACGATCCGATAGCGCAAACGCTCCCGCGCCGCGGCGCGAGAATCGCGATCTCAGCCATCGACTGGCTAGATCACTCGTAGCGCCCCGAGCACGAGAAAGGTGCCCATCACCGTCAGCACGAGCCCGGTTGCGATGCGCAAGGCGGTGATCGGCAAGGCGCGCCGCGCGGCCTCGCCCGAAAGCGCCGCCAGCATGACTACGGCGATCGCGCCGAGCGTCGCGCCGAGCGCGGCGAGCGCAGGCTCGGCGCCACGCTCGGCCAGCGCCATGACGATGAACTGGGTGCGGCCGCCAAGAGCAAGGATGAACACCCCGAAAAAGCTCGTCGCGGCGGCGCCGATGCGCCAGCCGGTCAGCCGGTCGGGCGCCTTGATCGGGAAGAAGGCCGTGATGCCGGCATTGAGCAGCGCCACGGCGAGGAACAGCTGGCGCGCCTCGGGAATCAGGCGTGCGCCGATCAATGCGCCGCCGATCGCAACCATGGTGAAACCGACCGCGAGCGCGAACAGAGCGGCAATGATGACGGTGACGCGCTTTTCGAAGCGGTCGGCGAGAATGGCGATGAGCCACGGCGTGCGATCGGTCGCCTCGACGACCAAAGCCGCGACCAGCGCAGCCATCAGGGCGTCCATCGTGGTTTCGTCAGGCTGACAGGCGGACCGAGCACGCCGCGGCGAAGGTCTCACAGGCGGCGGCATCGTGGCGTTCGCAGCCGACCGCGTCGCGCAGGATCGCCAGCCAGCCGTCAATCAATGGCCCACGCTCGCCGCGCCCCAACGCCGCTTCGAGCGCCTGGGCCACCGCGGCGGCCGGATAGAGCCCGTTGGCGCGGGCGATGCGACGGATCGCGTCGATCTCGGTGGCGATGGTCCCGGCCGGATCGCGGTGCGTGCGCGCGCCGATCGCGAACACCCGCTGCGCCAGTTCGGCCTGTATTTGTACCGTCGGTTGCACCTGCGTCATGCCCCAGCTCCCGCCTTTGGGAGGATGCTGGGCGCAACAGGGTAAAGAACCGGTTAATCTTGTGGTGTGGATTCCACTTCCGTCATGCCGGACTTGTTCCGGCATCCAACGTCCCGCAAACGTACCAGCCGCTTCTTTCGCGGCACGTTGGACCCCGGAACAAGTCCGGGGTGACGCGTTGGTGTGAGCCCCCAAGGTTGACAATGCACCGACTCTGCGCCATCGGGCGGCGCTTGAAGAGCGGTGGCGCTGGCCGCCGCTTTTGCTTTTTTAATCGATTCGGGAATTTTGGGTCATGGCAAAGCCGACCACCGTCAAGATCAAGCTGCTCAGCTCGGCCGATACCGGTTTCTTCTACGTTACCAAGAAGAATCCGCGCACCAAGACCGAGAAGCTCAGCTTCAAGAAGTATGATCCCGTCGTGCGCAAGCATGTCGAGTTCAAGGAAACCAAGATCAAGTGATTCCACGGGCGGCATAGCTGCCCGTCGATCATCCCGGCAAACGGGATCGAGAGCCGCAGGCGCAAGCCTCGCGGCTTTTCTCGTATGTGCGTTGCGCGGTGCCCTGCCATCTCTCTCCGTCACCCCGGCCTTGTGCCGGGGTCCAACGTACCGCGAGAGAAGCGGCTGATGCGTGTGCGGAACCTTGGACCCCGGCACAAGGCCGGGGTGACGGCTGGGGCGCAACTACAACAGCGCCATTACCGCATCGACGAAGCGCGCCAGCGAGATCGGCTTCGACACATAGGCGTCCGCCCCCGCCGCGCGGATGCGCTCCTCGTCCTCACGGCCGGCATAGGCGGTGACCGCCATGATCGGGATCGCGCTCAGCGCCGGATCGGCCTTGAACTGCTCGATCAGCTCATAACCCGTGACATGCGGCAGCTGGATGTCGGTGACGATCAGGTCCGGCATGAAGGCGCGCGCGCGCTCGACCGCCTCGCGCCCGTCGCGCACCCCCTCGGTGACGAACTCGTGCGCGCGCAGCAGGTCGCAGAAAAGCTTGAGGTTGAGTTCGTTGTCCTCGACAACGAGCACCCTTTTTGCCACGCCCGACGCTTCCTTTCCAAGCTTTGAAAGCCACGAATAGGCAATGCGCGCGTCAGAGACAAATCACGATCCCCAGGCACTGGCATTACAGGCACTGGCATGGACGCTCGCGGAGCCGGCACGGGCGTCGCGGCTGCTCGACGTGACCGGGCTGACCCCGGCCGATCTGCGCACCCGCGCCGGCGATCCAGCGGTGCTGGCCGCCGCGCTCGGCTTTCTCGAGGCGCATGAGCCGGACCTGATCGCCTGCGCCGAGGGACTCGGCGTCAGCCCGGCCGCGATCGTCGCCGCGCATGGAGCATTGGACGTATGAGGCCGCTGCTGATCTGCGATTGCGACGAGGTGCTGCTGCACATGGTGCGGCATTTCGGCGTGTGGCTGCGCGAGTCGCACGATATCGACTTCACCCCCAATGGCGGCGATTTCGCCACCAGCATGAAGCGGCGCGACGGCGGGCCAGCGCCGACGCGCGAAGAGATGTGGGGGCTGCTCGACCAGTTCTTCCCGCATGAAATGGAGCGCCAGACCCTGGTGCCACACGCCCGCGAAGCGCTCGCCGCATTGGCCGAGACCGCCGATGTCGTGATCCTGACCAATCTCGGCGACGGCAACCGCCAGCCGCGCATCGAGCAGCTGCTCGGCCATGGCATGGATTACCGGGTGGAAACCAACCAGGGCGGCAAGGGCGACCCGGTCGCGCGGCTGGTCGCCGAGCATGGTGCGTCCGTAACGGTGTTCGTCGATGATCTCGCAGTGCATCACGACTCCGTGTCGCGCCATGCGCCCGGCGTATTTCGGTTGCACATGATTTCCGAGCCCGATCTCGCGCCCAACGTGCCCAAGGCGCCCGCCGCGCATGTGCGGATCGACGACTGGCGTGAGGCGCAGGCATGGATCGAAGCACGCTTTGCCGACGGCCGCCACGCCGAGGCTTGACCCCAATGACCGACAAAGGAAGAGGCACCATATGACCGATCGAATCGACCGCAAGCTCGCCGAGCTTGGCCTCGCTTTACCCGCGCCCGCGGCACCCATCGCTTCCTATGTGCCGGCGGTCGAAGCCGGCGGGTTGCTGCACATTTCCGGGCAGCTGCCGTTCAAGGACGGCGCGGTGATGACCGGGCGGTTGGGCGAGGATCGCGACCTGGCGTACGGCCAGGAGGCGGCGCAACGTTGCGCGCTGATGCTGGTCGCGCAGATGAAGGCCGCGCTGGGCGGGCTCCACCGCGTCGAACGGGTCGTCAAGCTCGGCGTGTTCATCAATTCGGCCGGCGATTTCACCGACCAGCCTCAGGTCGCCAATGGCGCGTCGGACC
>Ga0307513_10012631_pt1 | contig 10409 bp, 9 predicted proteins | sample 15_EM_MG_FD_202174 | JGI IMG/M metagenome (GOLD analysis project Ga0307513, IMG submission 202174) | Populus trichocarpa ectomycorrhiza microbial communities from riparian zone in the Pacific Northwest, United States - 15_EM | ecosystem: Host-associated > Plants > Roots > Unclassified | place...
TCCATCGATTCGCCGGGCAGGAAGGTGATGGCGATCGGCGTTTCGGGCGCGATCCCACCGGCAGCCTCGTTGAGCGCGGAGCGATCCTTGGCCGTCATCTCGATCGAATAGCCGTCGGTCATGCCGGTCGGTGGGCGGGACCAGGCGGGGTGGATGGCGGGGATGGTCATCAACTGTCCTCTCGCGAGCCGTGCGATCGATGCGCCGCGTCGTTGAAATGCCTCTAGCGTGCACTCATCAGTTCGTATACATGAAATGTTCATGGATGCGAAATATGAAAGCGTTGGCGATAACGACGAGCCGTTGCTCGTTCTGCCGGGCCTCATCTGCGATTCGCGAACCTTTAGCGCCCAGTTTGCGGCGTTCGACCAAGCGATCCCCGCCGCCGATTATGGCCTCGCTGATAGCCTCGCCGAGATGGCCGAACACGTGCTGGCCAACGCGCCGCCGCGATTCGCTTTGCTCGGACATTCCATGGGCGCGCGCATCGCGCTGGAGATTGTGCGGCGCGCGCCCGCCCGCGTAACGCGGCTCGCTCTGGTCAGCACCGGCGTCCATCTGCCCACGCCGGAGGAGGCGCCGAAACGGCACGCCCTGCGCGATCTGGGCCGCACGCAGGGGATGGTCGCGCTGGTCGATTCGTGGCTGCCGCCGATGGTCGCGCCGTCGCGCCGCGACGATGCGTCGTTCCTCGCACCGTTGCGGGAGATGTGCATCCAGGCCGGCTTGCCGCGCTTCGAGGCGCAGATCACGGCGTTGCTGACCCGGCCGGAGGTGGAAAACCTTTTGCCGCTACTGACCTGTCCGGTGCTCGTCGCGGTCGGCAGCGAAGATCGCTGGAGTCCTCCCGAGCAACATGCCGCCATCGCGGCGCTCATCCCGCAGGCGCAGCTCGTCGTGATCGAGGGAGCTGGCCATATGCTCCCGGTCGAGGCGCCGGGCGCGCTGAACCGGGCCATTGCCGCCTGGCTGCGCCAACCCGTTCCACCCCAGGAATGATATCACCGACTTAAACAAGGAGAGGTTCAATGACCGAGAAGACCCTGCAACAGCTGCTCGATTCAAGCGGCGACATCGTCACCTTGCTGCGCAACCAGCAATCGGGACCCAATGTCTATCCCGGCGTGCCCGCGGAATATTCCAACTGGCGCACCGAGCAACAGGCCTGGGCCAACACCTGCGTCCTATTCAACCAGTCGTTTCACATGGTCGATCTCGCGGTCGAGGGGCCTGACGCCTTCGCCATGCTCAACCATCTCGGCATCAACAGCTTCAAGGGCTTCGTCCCGGATCGCGCGAAGCAGTTCGTGCCGGTGACGCCCGACGGCTATGTCATTGGCGACGTCATCCTGTTCTATCTCGAGGAAGAGAAGTTCAACCTTGTCGGCCGCGCGCCGACGATCGAGTGGATCGAATATCATGCCGCGACCGGTGACTGGAACGTCACGGTTTCGCGCGACGAGCGCACCGCCGTCCGCCCCGATCCCGAGAATCGTCGTTCCTATCGCTTCCAGCTGCAGGGCCCGAACGCGATGAAGACGCTGGAAAAGGCGATGGGTGCGACCCCGCCCGATCTGAAGTTCTTCCACATGACCCGGCTGCAGATCGCCGGCAAGGAAGTCCGCGCGTTGCGCCACGGCATGGCGGGACAGCCCGGTTACGAGCTGTTCGGCCCGTGGGCGGATTATGATACCGTCCGCAATGCGCTGATCGAAGCGGGCAAGGATTTCGGGCTGACGCTCGTCGGTGGCCGCACCTATTCGTCGAACACGATCGAATCGGGCTGGATCCCGTCGCCTCTGCCTGCGACCTATACCGGCGAAGGCACGCGCGGTTTTCGCGAATGGCTGACGACCAATTCCTACGAAGCCAAGGCGTCGATCGGTGGCAGCTATGTGCCGGACTCGGTCGAGGGCTATTATCTCACGCCGTGGGATCTCGGCTATGGGCCGTTCGTGAAGTTCGACCATGACTTTATCGGCCGCGAGGCGCTGGAGCGGATGGCCGGCCTGCCGCATCGCCGCAAGGTGACGCTGGCGCTCGACAATGAGGATCTGATGCGCGTCGTCAGCTCGCAATTCACCAAGGGCGATCGTGCCAAATACATGGAATTCCCCTCGGCGGTCTATTCGATGCATCCCTATGATCAGGTGCTGAAGGACGGCAAGCTCGTCGGCCTGTCGACCTGGATCGGCTACAGCGCCAATGAGGGCCGGATGCTGACGCTGGCGATGCTGGATGCCGACTTCGCTGAGCCCGGTACGGAAGTGACCTTGCTATGGGGTGAGCCCGATGGCGGCACGCGCAAGCCGACGGTCGAGCGGCACGTACAGACCGAGATCAAGGCGGTGGTCAGCCCGGTGCCCTATTCGGAAGTGGCACGCGACAGCTACGCCGAAAGCTGGCGCAACCGCCAGCCGGCGTGATGTATGGGAGGGGCGGCGCAAAGCCGTCCCTCCGTCTTTTCAGCTATCCCATTTCGAGCAAGGCCGCGGTCCGCCGCAGCAATTCCGCGGTACGCGCCTCGACGCTGGCGTCGAACCGGACGGAGGGGATGGCGACGCTGAACGCACCAAGTGTCTCCCCGCCGACCATCACGGCGCGCGCGATGCCCTGGATTCCCGGCGTATGCTCCTCGCGGGTCCGCGCGATACCGGTGCGGCGGATCTCCGCGATCTCGCGGCGCAGCCCTTCCGGGGAGGTGATCGTGGCCGGGGTGAAGGCCGTGCGCTCCGTCTCGGCCAGATAGGTGTCGACCTCCGCGTCGGACAGCGTGGCGAGTATCGCCTTGCCGGCGGCGAAGCCGTGCAGCGCGGTGCTCGATCCCATCTGCACGGCGTAGCGCAGCGCGTGTTCGCTGGTTTCGGTCACCAGCGCCTCGACCTCCCAGCCCTTGCGGATGAAGAACGAGGTCGTCTCGTTGAGCTGGAGCCGCAACGCGCGCGCCAGCGGCGCGACGCGCTCGGCCAGCGCCATGCCGCTGGCCCGCGTCTGCAAACGCGCGAGCCCCGGCCCCGGCGTGTAGCGCCGCCCCGCGCGCGCGAGGTAGCCGCGGTCCACCAGCGTGTTGAGCAGATAGGACAGGCTGCTGACCGGAATGGCCAGCGCCGCCGCGACTTCCTGTGCCACCACCGGTCGGTCGCGCGCGACGACATATTCGATAATATCGAGCGTCCTAAGCGCAGACTTTACCGGGAACGCGGCAGCATCGACCATGCCCTGCTATACCGTGTCGCGCGCCGTTCGCCACCGTACCGGCATATCAGAGCCGCGCGGCGGCGAGATCCGCTCCTGCCCGCAGGTTCCACAGCTTGGCCCAGGTCACCGCGGGATCGATCTTGCCATAACCGGCGAAGGTCCCGAACCCGCAGTCGGTGCTCGCGACGACGCGATCGGCGCCGACGATCGCGGCGAAACGCTCGATGCGCTGCGCGATCAGTTCGGGGTGCTCGAGATAGTTGGAGCAGGTGTCGATAAGGCCGGGCGCGAGGATCTTGTGATCGGGCAGCCGGGCATCGCGCCACACGATCCACTCATGTTCGTGACGCGGATTGGCCGCCTCGAACAGCACCGTCGCGGGCCGCGCATTGACGACGATATCGATGATCCGTTCCAGCGGGATGTCGTGATCGTGCGGGCCCTCGTAATTGCCCCAGCAGACATGCATCCGCATCTTTTCAGGTGGAATATTGGCGGTCGCCGCGTTGAGCGCCTCCACATTGGCCGCGATCGTGCGCAGGAACGTCGCCTCGTCCATCTCCTGATAGCCGGTGTGCCGTGACATTGCGAGATCGGGGCAATCGAGCTGCAGCTCGAATCCCGCCGCGACGATCGCCTCATATTCCGGGCGCATCGCGGTCACCAGATCGGCGAGATAGGCTTCATGGCTGGGATAGAAGGCGTTCTTCTGAAAGGCGGTGATCAGGCCAGGCGACGCCGCATTCATGAAGGCGCGGGTGCCTTTGCCGTGCCGGTCGAGCGCCCCGCGGAAGCGGCGGATATCGTCGTGTAGCGGTTGCAGGTTCACCAGCCGGACCTCGCCGATGCACGAGGCGCGGGTGAATTCCTGCGAGCCCATGATGTGCGCGAGCTTGGCGCGCAGCTCGGGCAGTGGCGCCAGATCGAGCGCCGACATCCGGTCGATATGGCCGCCGAAGCCCGAAAGCCGCTCGATCATGTAGGTGGAATAGCCGACCTTGCCGAGCTCGCCGTCGCTGACGATCGTGACGCCGGCCGCGACCTGCGCCGCGACGGCCTTATCGACCGCCGCTTGTACCAGCGCATCGAACGCGGCGGCGTCATAGGGCTCGCCATGATCGCGTGCGAGCAACAGGGGCGTCAGCTCGGCGCCGCGCGGCAGGCTGCCGACATGGGTCGTGGCGATCGACATTTCAGCGTCCCCTAAAACTATCGGGGAAACAGTGCCTGTTTTTCACACTTGTGTACAGATCATATATGCGAAGGCGCGACTCCAATGAGCCACGCCTCGCAACGACCGTTCAGGCGTCTTCGAATGCCACGACGTTGATGATGTGCGGCTGGGTATATTCGTTGAGCCCTGCCTCGCCGAGTTCGCCGCCTAGTCCCGATTGCTTGCTGCCGCGAAACGGGATCGTCGGATCGATCGCGAGATACTGGTTCACCCACACGGTGCCGCTGTCGATCCGCCTGGCGACCGCCGTCGCGCGGGCGACGTCCTTGCCCCAGACGCTGCCGCCCAGGCCATAATCCGAATCGTTCGCGCGCCGGATGACATCGTCGATATCGGTATATTTCAGCACCGGCAGCACGGGGCCGAACTGTTCCTCGCGTACCAGCGGCGCATCGTCATCGAGATCGCGGACGATCGTCGGCGGGATGAAATAACCCGGCCGGTCGAGCGGCGTGCCGCCCGCCAGCACGGTGCCGCGCGTCCGCGCATCGTCGAGCAGCGCATTGACCTTGTCGAACTGCATCTTGTTCTGCACCGGGCCGATCTGCGTGCCCTGCTTGGCGCCGTCATCGACCACCGCTTCGTTGGCCAGTTTGGCCAGTTCGTCGCAGAAATCGTCGTACATCGGCGCGGGGACATAGGCCCGCTTGATCGCGACGCAGATCTGGCCGGCATTGGCCATTGCGCCGCCATAGACCTTGCGCGCCACCTGGCGCGCGTCGAGGTCGTCCAGCACGATCGCGGCATCGTTGCCGCCCAGTTCGAGCGTCACGCGCTTCACGCCTTCGGCGGCGGCGGCCATTACCTTCTTGCCGGTCGCGGTCGATCCGGTGAACGCGACCTTGGCGACATCCGGGTGGGTCGTCAGGTTCGCACCGAGATCATTCTGATCGCAGACGATGTTGACGACGCCGGGCGGCAGGATGTCCGCGCAAATCTCGCCGAACAGCAGCGAGGTGAGGGGGGTCGTCGGCGCCGGCTTGGCAACCATGGTGTTGCCGGTCAGCAGCGCCGGCCCAAGCTTGTTCATCAGCAGGATGACCGGGAAGTTCCACGGCGTAATCGCCGCGACGACGCCGAGCGGCGTGCGATGCTCGGTGACGGTGTTGCCGCCCTCGTTGCGCAGCGTTTTGGTATCGACCCGCATCGCGGCGAACGCCCGCAGCGTATAGATGCTGCCCATCATCTCGAACATTGCCTGGTCGAGCGGCTTGCCCTGCTCGCTGGTCAGGAGACTCGCAAACTCTCCGGCGCGTGCTTCCATCGCATCGGCGAGCTTCTCGATCAGCGCCGCGCGCTCCTCCACCGGCCTCGCTGCCCAGGCGGGAAAGGCGCGTTTCGCCGCGGCAACCGCGCGGTCGATCAGCGCCGCGTCGGCTTTCGGGCACCGCGCGAACGCCTCGGCCGTGGCGGGATTCAAAACGTCGAAGCTGCTGGGTCCATCAACCAGTTCCCCATCGACCAACATGCGGAATTGATGGTCCATCATCGCTCTCCTTGGTGACGCCATCGATTGGCGCTAATCGTGAGTCGCCGCCGTGCGAGGCACCCGGCGACAGCGGCGTCTTTGTGCGCTAAGGATACAATCTTGGCAAGGTGGCATCGGCGGCAGATGAAGCAGGACGACGATCTGGAAACCCTCCTCGGCTACCGCTTGCAACGCGCGTTCCTCATCATGACGGACGATGCGCGCAGCGCGCTGGAGCCGCACGGGCTCACCCCCGCCAAACTCACCGCACTGATGCTGGTGCGCGCCAATCCGGGTTGCGACCAGACCGCGCTGGGGCGTGCGCTGAGCATCAACCGGTCGAGCGCGATGAAGCTCGTCAACGGACTCGCCGCGCGCGGGCTGATCGAGCGGCGGGCCGGCCGCGACCTCAGGACCAACGCGCTCCATCTCCTGCCGAACGGGGAAGCGCAGGTGGTGGAGGTGCTGTCGTTGCTGCGCGAGTCGGATCAGCGGATGAGCGCCCGGCTCAGCGATGCCGAGCGCAAGACGCTCTCCAGCTTGCTGCGCAAGATTGGTCCGGCGCGCGCGCGACGTCCATCGGAGAGCATTGTCTAGGCCACCCGAACGATCGTCGGACTTGCCATAATTGTATGCTTGGCGCACAATTGATGCGCTGGGGTGGGGCGGCGGGCAGCCGGGCGCCACGCGAAACGTCGAGGAGAGGCAATTGGCGAGTCTGGACATCATCGAATCGAGCGGCGCGGGTGATGTCGCGGTGGAGGCAAGACAATCCCTCGCCCTCGATCGCCTGCTGAGACCGGGGTCAGTCGCGATCGTTGGCGCGTCCGACAAGCCGGGTGCGCTCGGCGCTTCGGTGCTCGCCAATCTTGTGCGTCAGGGATTTGCGGGCGCCATCCATCTCGTCAATCCGAAGCGCAGCGAGATCGGTGGCCGGCCCTGCGTCGCGTCGGTCGACGACCTGCCAGAGGGCGTCGATGCGGCGATCCTCGCTATTCCCCGTGCCGGCGTGCTCGACGCGATCCGTGGGCTGGCGCGGCGCAAGGTCGGCGCGGCGGTAATCTTTGCCGCCGGTTTTGCCGAAGACGGCCCGCAGGGTCTCGCCGACCAGCAGGAGGTCGCCCGCATCGCGGCGGAGGCGGGCATGGTCGTCGAGGGGCCGAATTGCCTCGGCCTGGTCAATTTCGTCGACCGGGTCTCGCTGACCTTCATCGAAATGCCCGAGGCCCGCGCCCAGGGCGACCGGCGTGTCGGCATCGTCTCGCAGTCAGGCGCGATGGCGGCGGTATTGGCGACGACGATGATCGCGCGTGACGTTCCGTTGAGCTGCTATATCTCGACCGGCAACGAGGCGGCGAGCGGGGTCGAGGATTATCTCTCCCATCTGATCGATCAGCCGGAAACGTCGGTGATCGCGCTGATCGTCGAGCATTTCCGCGCGCCCGCGCGCTTCCTCGAAGCAGCGCACCGCGCGCGCGTAGCGGGAAAGCGGATCGTTCTGCTGCACCCGGGGCGCAGTGCCGCAGGGGCGGCGAGTGCTGCCACGCACACCGGCGCCATGGCGGGCGACCATGCCGTGATGCGGGTCCATGTCGAACATGCCGGTGTGATTGTGGTCGAATCGCTCGAGGAGTTGGGCGATGTGGTCGAGATCGCTGCGCGTTGCGCCGCGCTGCCATCGGGCGGTACCGGGGTGATCGCGGAATCGGGCGCGTTCAAGGCGATGATGCTCGACCTGTCCGAAGACCTCGGTCTGTTGCTGCCCAGCCTTGCCGATGCGGACAGCCCCGCTTTGCGCGCGACGTTGCCGGATTTCGTGCCGGTCTCCAACCCGCTCGATGTGACCGCGCAGGGGCTCGTCGATCCGGGCCTGTACGGCCGCACGATCGCCGCGCTGCTGGAAGATGCAAGGATCGGCGCGATCCTCGTCGCGCTGATCCAGACCGATACCGGCACATCGCGGATCAAGTTCGACGCGGTCGCCACGGCGCTGGAGGGCGGTGTCGCCAAGCCGGTGATCGTGGCCGGCGTCGACGAAGGCGGCGGCGTGCGGGATGAGGATATCGCGCGACTGCGCGCGCTCGGGGTTCCGTATCTGCCGACCGCCGAGCGGGCGATGCGGGCACTCGCGCGGATTGTGGGACAGCGCCGCCGCGATATCGCGCCGACATCCGGCGCGGACGCGGCGATCGCGGGGCTGTCGCCCGACGTCACCATCCCGGAATATCGTTCGAAGGAACTGCTCGGCGCGCGCGGCATCGCCTTCCCGCCATTCGCGCTGGCCGCCACCGTTGCCGAAGCGCAGGCCGCCGCCGAGCGGCTCGGCTATCCCGTGGTGCTCAAGGCGCAGGCCGCCGCATTGCCGCACAAGAGTGATGCCGGCGGGGTCATCGTCGGGCTGAAGGACGCCGCTGCCGTGGCGGAGGGCTGGGCATTGCTGCACGCCAATATCGCCGCATCGCGTCCGGGGCTGGTGCTGGACGGCGTGCTGGTCGAGAAGATGGCGGAGCGCGGTGTCGAGTTGATCGTCGGCGCGCGCAACGATCCGGCCTGGGGACCGGTGATCCTGGTCGGCTTTGGCGGCGTCACGGCCGAATTGCTGCACGATGTGCGCCTGCTGCCGGCCGGTCTTTCGATCGGCGAGATCGAGGCCGAGATCCGCCAATTGCGCATGGCGCCGCTGCTGGAGGGTTTCCGCGGCGCCGAGCCGATGGACATTGCCGCGGTCGCCGCGACCGTCCAGGCGCTGGGCGCGGTCGTGGCAGCCACACCGGCAATCCGCGAGATCGATCTCAATCCGGTGATGGTCTATCCGAAAGGGCGCGGCGTGCTCGCGCTGGACGCGCTGATCTCCACCTGACGGAGCCGACGGTACAGGCGGGGCTCCCCCCTTTACCGCCGGCCGCGCGCAGATCAGGCGTCGGTTTTCGAAAGGTCGTAAGAACCAAGGCCGGGCTTGTAGCTCTTCTCGTCGATGAACTGGCGGATGCCCTCCTTGCGGCCATCGGTCTTGTCGTGGAAATTGGCGGCTTCCTGCATCCGGACGAGATAATCCTCGGCTTCGTCATAGGTCATCGTGCCGACGCGCCGTACGGCATCCTTGGCGAATTTGAGCGCGACGGGATTCTTCTTCAGCAGCAGCGCGGCGACCTCGCGCACGCGCGCCTCGAGCCGGTCGAGCGGCACGCTCTCGTTGACCAGGCGCCATTCGGCCGCCTTCTTGCCGTCGATCAGCTCGCCGGTCAGCGTCATCCACATCGCATCGCGCATCGACAGCAGGTCGACCACCACCTTGGTCACGCCGCCGCCCGGCAGAATGCCCCAGTTGATCTCGGACAGGCCGAACTGCGCGTCGTCGGCGGTGATTGCGAGATCGCAGGCGAACAGCGGGCCAAAGCCACCGCCGAAGCACCAGCCATTGACCATCGCGATGGTCGGCTTCTGGAACCAGCGCAGGCGGCGGAACCAGCCATAGCTCTCGCGCTGCGACTGGCGCACCCCGCGCAGGCCCTGCGCCTCGGTCTCGCGGAAATATTCCTTGAGATCCATGCCCGCCGACCACGCCGTACCTTCGCCGCCGAGCACCAGCACGCCGACATCGTCGCGAAATTCGAGCTCGTCGAGCACCTCCAGCATGCGGCGATTGAGCGTGGGGCTCATCGCGTTGCGTTTGTCGGGTCGCGCGAAGTACACCCAGGCGATGCGGTCCTCGACCCGGTACGTCACGACATCGGTTGCGCTCATGTCACTCTCTCCCTTGCCGGCGGCGCCGGTATTTGTATCACTGGCATACAATAGCATGTCGCGGCGATGCCACAAGGGCGAAACCGGACTCGCAGGACGAGGAGCAGGATGATGACCGAGGCACTGACCACAGGCGAGCGACGCGCGATCGAATGGGATTGCGCACGGTTGATCAATCTCTACGCGGCGCTGAACGATGAGGGGCGCTGGCCCGAGGTGGCCGCGCTCTATGCCGAGGATGGCAGCATGACCCGCCCGACCGCCCCCGACGCGCCGATCGTCGGGACGCGCCACATCTGCTCGAATATCGTCGTGACGGCACTGGGTCGTGACGACGCCACCGCGACGAGCGCAATGCTGTTGTTCACGGCCGCGGATGCCGCGCCGCTGGTCGGCGGCTTCGCCGACCGCTTCCGTCGTATCCCCGGCGAAGGATGGCGGTTCGCCGAGCGCCGGGGATCGCTCACTTTCGTGTGAGTGGTTCTGCCATGGCCCTCGCGCGAGGGGTGCTTCGAGACCCGCCGTCGCGCTGGACGGGGTCCGGTATCGGACCCTCCGTTCGCATTGACTGGACCCGTGCTCTGATTCACCTGTTGGCGATCATGCGGCAGACGCGCGCGCATGCATCGTCTCGCGCCCGAACATCGAACCGACCCGACAGGCCGACCGCACGCTCCAACATTGCGGTGCGGAAATTCCCTGCCAGACGTGGCGAAAAATATCGAAATTCCCTGCCAGCGGCGTGCCGGCAGGGAATTCGCCGAT
>Ga0307513_10012632_pt1 | contig 10408 bp, 5 predicted proteins | sample 15_EM_MG_FD_202174 | JGI IMG/M metagenome (GOLD analysis project Ga0307513, IMG submission 202174) | Populus trichocarpa ectomycorrhiza microbial communities from riparian zone in the Pacific Northwest, United States - 15_EM | ecosystem: Host-associated > Plants > Roots > Unclassified | place...
CTGCTGGCCGTCTGCTTCTGGCTCATCGACATCAAAGACCGGCGACACTGGGCGACGCCCTTTCTGGTCTTCGGCACGAACGCGCTCGCGGTTTACTTCCTCTCGGAACTTTTCTCGCGCGTCATCTCGCTCATCACTTTTACACGCGCCGACGGCAGCGCAGTGGACTTGAAGACGTTCATCTACGAGAACGCTTTCGCTTCGTGGGCGTCGCCCGCAAACGCCTCGCTCATGTTCGCCTTCTGCGTCGTGCTGCTGTGGCTCGGCGTGGCGGGCATCCTGTACCGCAAGCGAATTTTTATTAAAGTCTGAGAGGTGAGCAGGTGAACTGTGGTCGGTCGTTCTCGACGGACGGCCCGGCGCGGTCGTGCAAAAGTTCGGACGTTACGAACGCGATCTCTTTTCTTCGATGTCTTGAGACGCCAGTCCCCGTCGAAAAACAAGATAATAAACCGGCAGCCCGAGCGCGACCACTGCGACGCCGAGTAACGCTTGCTTCGGATTATTACTGCCGAGCAGGAAAAGCAGCAGAGTCAACAGGAGCAGGCACAGGATCGGCGTGGCCGGGTAGCCGGGCGTCAGGTAGGCGCTCTCTGACGTTTGCCTGCGCCGCAGTATGAAGACCGCCCCGATGGTCAGCGCGATGAAGATCACGACTACGAAAATAAAATAGGAGACGATCTGGTCGAATGTGCCGAGCACGACGAGCAGCGACGCCAGCGTCGCCTGTAGGATGATGGCGCGCGCGGGCGTGCCGTAGCGCGTGTGAACGGAAGCCGCCGCCGGGATGAATAATCCATCGCGCGCCATCGCGAAATACACGCGCGGCGCGGACATGATGATCCCCGCGAGACTACCGAACACGGCGACGACGACGACCGCCGAGAAGACCTCGCCGCCGATTCTTCCGAAGAGCGCCTCGCCCGCCTGCGCGGCGAAAGTCTCGCCGGAAGTGACACGCTCAAGCGGCACGAGGTAGATGAAAACTGCGCTCGTCAAGATGTAGGCCAGCGTGACGATGATCACGCCGTAGGCCAACGCTCTCGGCAGGGTGCGTTCCGGGTCGCGCACTTCGCCCGCCAGTTTGCTCACGTCCCACCAGCCGCCGAAGGAGAAGAACGCGGCCACGAGTCCACCGGCCAAAGCTCCCACGAGCGGGGCGGAGCCTGCGCGCCGTGCGACGAACGGGGTGAAGTGTGACCAGTCGCCGAGTCGCAGCCCGAAGCCCCAGAGAAGGATGAGCAGTAGCATGCCGAGTTTGAGCGCCGTCAGCCAGCGGACGAGCCAGCCGCCGGGGCGTACCCCGCGTACGTTGATCGCGGCCACGATCAGGATAGCGACGACGGCAAAGGCTTTTGTCGCCACCGGCGAGAGCGACAGACCGTAGGCCGCATAACTCGCCATGCCAACGGCGAGTGCGGCTGTGATGCCGGGGTCCATCACCAGAAAGGCCATCCAGCCGTAGAGGAAGGCGAGCGGCGTGCCGTAAGCCTCGCGCAAATAAACGTAGCCGCCCCCGGCCTCCGGGTATCTCGCCGCGAGTTCGCCGTAGCAGAGCGCGCCGCCGAGCGCGAGCAGTCCCATCACGAGCCAGACGACGAGCACGAGCACCGGCGAGCCGAGCGACTTGACCATTCCGGCGGGCGTCAGGAAGATGCCGACCGCGATTGTCTCGCCGACGACGAGCGCCGTGGCGGTGTGGAGGCCGATCTGCCGTTCCAGTTGTGTCTGTGTGTGCAAGACGCGCGCCCGCTTTAGAACCTCACCCGCACCGCGAACTGGAAGGCGCGCGGACCGCCCGAGCCGAAGACGCCGCCCGCAGTCGTCACGGGTTGCCCGAAACTTGACGAGCGGAGGAAGCCCGGAGTCGCCGGGTCGTTACTGTCGCGCACGAGCACGTTCGCGAAGCCGGAGTAGTTGACGTTCGAGACGCCGAGCACGTTCGTCACGTTGAAGAGGTTGAAGACTTCCGCGATGGGTTCGATGCTCACACGCTCTCGCATCCGGAAGACTTTCGAGACGCGCAGGTCGAACGAGTTGAAGCTGTCGTTGAAGCGCGCGTCTTCGCGGACTAACGGCAGCGGTTGCCCGCCCACGCCGCCCGCCGCGTTGACCTGTGTGATGTAGGCGTTCAACTCCGCGCCGGTGCGGAAGAGTCGCCCCCCGGCGTTGCGCTGTAGCGACGGGATGCGGGAACTTCCGTCGGGCAAAAGGATGTCCATCGGCACGCCCGACGCTATCGTCCACAGCGGCGCGACGCGGAAACCGTAGGGCGCGTCTATAACGCCCGCGAAGGCGAAGCGATGGCGTTGGTCGTTCGGCGTCGGGGCGTATTCGAGTTGCAGGTTGTTCGGGTTGACGGGGCCGTTCGAGAAGGGAATCTGGTCGTCGTTCGCGTAGTTGAACGCCTTCGAGAGCGTGTAAGAGGCGCGGAACTGGAACGCTCGCGCGTAACGCTTCTCGACGCTTAACAACAGGCCGTCATATTTCGTCTTGACGCTCGATTCGATGTTCTTGACGAGATCAGTGCCGCCGATGACGGGGTTGAAAACCTGTCCGATGGTGCGCCCGATGATGAAGTGCGTGCCGAAGTTGTGCAGGTAGTCGGCGCGCACCACGTAGTCGGTGGCGAACTCGTGTTGGATGCCGATGTTCGATTGCTGCACCGACGGGTTTTGCAGGCCGTTGTCAATGATGTTGATGCCGCCTGCGCCCGCACCCGGCAGGACGAAGCCCGTGAAAGGATTTGCGAGCGTCGGCGCGGGCGGCGGAAACTGGCCGCAGGCCGGGTCGAAGAGACACTGCGGCGGGATGAAGAAGACGTTTCCGGCGCGCACCTCGATGGGCAGCGCGCGACCGTCGAGGCCGCGCTCAAGCGAGATGATTTCGAGCGTGACGCGGTCGTAATAGATGCCGTAGCCGCCGTGAAGGCTCGTGCGCCCGTCTGCGGTCGAATAGTTGAATCCGACGCGCGGGGCGAAGTTGTTCTTGTCGCGCGTGCGGCTTCCCGATAGGAACGGGCGGACGAGCGGATTGAACTCGTCGAAGTGGCTGATGTTTTTAACGTTCGTGTCGATCTCATAACGCAGACCGAGATTCAAGGTCAGGCGGGGCGAGACGCGCCAGTCGTCTTGGAGGTAAGCGGCGATGTAACTGTTGTTCGCGTCGGGGATGACGAGCGGGCGGTCCGGAACCGCACTGCGCAGGGTGACGGCGAACAGGAGATCGTTGTCATCGACGCGCCCGTCGCCGTTGCGGTCGAAGTCCGGGAAGTCTTCGATCAGTTCGACGCGCCCCTGCTGGAAGACGCCGAGGTTGAAACCGGAGAGCACGCGCTGGAACTCTCCGCCGAAACTCAGATTGTGGTTGCCGCTGACGTGCGAGTAGTTGTCGGCGAACTGGTAGCGACGCTGTTTGGTCTGCTGCGGCACGCGGAAAGATGCGCCGGACTGGATGCTTGGGAAAGTGAACTGCGCGCCGGGCGCGACCGGCACGGTCACGTTCGAGAAAGTGCTGTAACTGAAGTTGAACTCGTTAACGTCGGTCGGCGAAAGCACGCTCGAATACTGCGCGACCAGCGAGTGTGTGTGGTTGCGCCCCGACTGCCGCTGAGAGGCCGAGCCGATTGAGCGTATGAGCGTGCTCGCCGCGACGGCTTCCTCGTGTTGGAGCGAATAGCGAAAGGTGAGTTGGTTGGTGTCGTTCACGTGCCAGTCGAGGCGTTCGGTGGAGAGCAGGTCGTCGAGCGGCGCATCGGCGAAGCCGCGTGTGATGGTGCGTCGTGCCGTGTCGCGCGTGCCGACGAGGACTGCGCCGTCCTGATTGCGATATTCGAGTGAGCCGAAGAAGAAGGCCGTGTCGCGTTTGATGGGGCCGCCGAGGGTGAAGGAATATTGCTCGCGGTCGAAGGGCGGTTCGCCTCCTACGGTGCGGTCGAAAGTCGCGGGCAGACCTTGCAGCTTGTTGTCGCGGAAGAACGCGGAGGCCGAGCCGTGCAGTTCGTTCGTCCCCGATTTGGTCACGATATTGACGACGGACGAGCCGGAGCGACCGAGCCGCGCGTCGAAGCGGTTCGTCGCGATCTGAAACTCCTTCACGGCGTCCTGCGAAACGTTCTGAACCGCACCGCCGACCACGTCGTCGTTGATGTCAGCCCCGTCAACGGTGACGCTCCCGCCCCGACCGAGTTGACCGGCTGAAGAGATGACGACCGTGTTCGACTTCGTCGGGTCGAAGTTCGGGGCGGGAGCGTTGCCGGGCGTGAGCAGCGCGAGTTCGAGAAAGTTGCGCCCGTTCAAAGGCAGGTTTTCAATCTCGCGCTCGTTAATCACCCGGTCAACCTTCGACGAGTTATGGTCGATCAGCGGAATCACATTGACGAGGTCTATTTCCACCGACGCGCGCACGTCAATTTCCATCGACACGTCGAGCGTCACGTTCTGCCCGACCTGAAGTGTGACCGGAGATTCAGAGACTGTAACCGCGAACCCGTGCCCCTCAACGCGCACCACATACTCGCCCGGCGACAGGCTCGACAGCGTGTAAGCTCCAACATCATTCGTCAGCGTCTCGCGCGCCGCGCCGGTCGCAACGTTGGTGACTTTAACCGAGATGCCGGGGATGACTGCGCCGTTCGGGTCGCGGACGATTCCTCTCAGCGTGGCCGTGCCGAGTTGGGAGGCGTGCAGGCCGAACGCGCTACCGCATAACATCAGGAGGCAGGTGGAAAGTATGACGAAGATGCCGTTGCGCGGCGCGGCGAGAGAGGGGGTGGTTAGGTTCATGGGGACGAGTCGCTCGCTTTCAGTTCAGTCTGGAGAGCGGGCGCGTCCGCGTATGTGAGTCAGACGAAGTCAGGCGCGCCGCTTCCGGGCTTGTTGATATGAAGTTCTGTTGCGCTCCCCGACGGGGAGGCTATTTGACCTGTTCAGTTAAATCGCTTTGCTCTCATAAGATTTCAACTAACCGGCGACGAGGCATGTCGAGGAAGATTGTAGGCAGCACCCTACGTATAGCCGCTGAATTCTTCTCAAATGTACACTAATCAGAGTATTTCAATCCACATGATATTGAATAAAGAGCGCGGCCAAACGTAAATAACCGCGCCGCGAAAGTCTCGCCGAAGCTTCAAGCCGATCTCTTGACACCGGGAAGAACAATTTTCGCCCGCAACATATCCTCACCGCCCCGAAAGAATAACTATCAGGCTGCCCGCCTTCGCCTGGATTAACAAAGACCTTGACAGTCTAGGGGCACGGTGGCATATTGGGCATAGATTGTCTAGGACTATCAGGAGAAACACGGTGACAAAGCCAAAGAACAACCTGCTGCAAGGGACGCTGGATATGCTGGTGCTCAAAGCACTCTCGCTGGGGCCGATGCACGGCTACGGGGTGGGCCAGCGGATTCAGCAAATATCGGATGACGTGCTCAGGGTCGAAGAAGGGTCGCTCTATCCGGCGCTCTATCGTATCGAGCAGCAAGGCTGGATCGAATCCGAATGGGGAGTTTCGGAGAACAACCAGCGAGCGAAATTCTACAAACTGACGCGTCAGGGTCGCAGGCAACTCCAACTCGAAGAAGAGAACTGGGGTCGGCTGGCGGGAGCGATCTTCAAAGTCATGGCAACCACGTAAAAAGGGAAGTGCGATATGGCTTGGCTCAAAAGATTAGCGGCGAGGCTTCGAGCGGTGTGGAACGGCGAGGCTGTTCACCGGGACATAGACGAAGAACTGCAATTCCACATTCGCATGCGAACACAGGAGAACATCGAGCGCGGCATGTCCGCCGGAGATGCCCGCCGTCATGCTGTAGAACGCTTCGGCAATACGGGACGCATCAAGGACATAAGTTGGGATGTTCGCGGCGGCGGCTGGTTGGAGTCGCTGTGGCAAGACATTCGCTACGGAGCGCGAATGCTGCGCAAGCATCCGGGGTTCAGTTGCGTGGCAGTGCTCACGCTCGCTTTGGGCATCGGCGCGAACACGGCCATTTTCAGTATCGTCAACGGCGTGCTGCTCAGGCCATTGCCTTACCCGGAGCCGGATCGACTTGACACGGTGGTCCAGCAGAACAGTTCGATGAGCCGGTTCGGCATATCCGTCGCCGATTTTCTGGCGTTGGAAAAAGAGTATCCGCGGATCGGGAGCGTCGCGGCCTATACGCATCGCGCCGTCACGTTAACCGGCGGCGAGCGTCCCGAACAGGTAAAGGCCACTTTCGCGACCGCTGCGTTCTTCGAGACGTTGGGAGTCGTGCCCGCGCGCGGTCGCGGTTTCGTGCCGGGCGAAGATCGTCCTGACAGCGACCCCGTGGTCGTCGTCAGCCACGGTTTCCGGCAGCGTCACCTGTCCGGCAATGCGGAGATGATCGGGCAACGGCTGACGCTGGACGGCATCGGCTACACCGTGGTCGGGATCATGCCGCAGGGCTTTATCGCCCCGTCAAGTACGGTCACTGATCTCTGGCCGGTCTTACAGTTACAGACGCCGCAGCGGCGCGGACCTTTCACTCTGCGCGTCATTGCAAGGCGCAACGCCGGAGTGAGCGAGCGGCAGGGGCAGGAGGAACTTCAGAGGATCGCGCGCGACGTTTTCGCACAGTGGGCGCACACCTTCCCGGACGCGAATGCGACTTACGTTTCAGTCCCGCTCAAGCAAGCCCTCGTCGGGAACATCGGAACAACTTTGCTGGTACTGCTCGGCGCGGTCGGCTGCGTGTTGCTGCTGGCCTCCGTCAACGTCGCTAATCTGCTGTTGGCGCGCGCCACGACGCGACAGCAGGAGATCGCGATTCGCGCCGCGCTCGGCGCAGGTCGCTTGCGGCTGTTGCGGCAACTGTTTACAGAGAGCCTGCTGCTGGCGACCCTCGGCGGTGCGTTGGGGTTGCTGCTCGCGGTATGGGGCGTTGACATGCTGCTGGCGTTGAGTCCGGAGAACATCCCGCGTCTGGATCAAGTGAAGGTAGACGGGCGGGCGCTGGGCTTTGCCGCGCTCGGCACATTCGTCAGTTGTCTCGTCTTCGGGCTTGTGCCTGCTCTGTACAACGTTAATCCCAATCTAGGCGAACCGCTCAAAGGCGGAGGACGCGGCAGCGCGGAAGTTCCCGGTCGTCGTCGCCTGCGCGACCTGCTGGTCATTACAGAGTTTGCACTGGCGTTGCCGTTGCTCGTCGGGGCGGGACTGATGATCAATAGCTTTATGCGTCTGCAACAGGTCGATCCCGGTTTCGACCCGGATCATCTGCTGACGGTGCAAGTCCCGCTTCCGGTTCAGAAGTATCCGAAGCCGGAGCAGGCGGTAAATTTTCATCAGGAGTTGATACGGAGGATGCAAACGCTGCCGGGCGTTCAATCGGCGAGCCTCTCTACGGACCTTCCGCTGGCGGGCGGCCACACGAATGATTTCAGTCTTGAGATGCGCCCGACGCCTCCGGGCAAATCGGCGGAGGTCGCAGAGTTTCTGGCCGTCAGCCCGGAATACTTTCGCACGTTGGGTATCACTTTGGTGAAAGGGCGTTATCTCTCGGAACAAGACAACGCGGATGCGCCGCCCGTGATGGTCATTTCGCAGGCGATGGCGGAGCGTTACTTCCCCGGTGAAGACCCGGTCGGCATGCGCCTCAAAACCGGAGGATGCAAGGAGTGCGACTGGACGACGATTGTCGGCGTGGTGAGCGACGTGAAGAACGGGGGATTGAACGTCGAGGACGACTCCGCTATGTACTGCCCCTTTATTCAAGAGCCTCTCAATCTGCGCATGATGACTCTGGTGTTGCGCACGGAGAGCGATCCGGCGAGTTTTGTCGCAGCCGTCCGCCGCGAAGTAAATAGCATCGATCCCGATCTGGCGCTCGCGAATATCAAGACGATGGATCAACTGATGTCCGAATCGCTCGGTCAGTCTCGTTATAGAGGAATCCTGCTCGGGATTTTTGCGCTCGTCGCACTCGTTCTGGCGGCGGTCGGGATTTACGGAGTGATCGCATACGCGGTCAACCAGAGAACTCATGAGTTCGGCATCCGCATCGCGCTCGGCGCTCAAAAACGGGACATTCTCAAGTTGGTGGTGCGGCAGGGGATGACCCTCAGCGTGATCGGCGTCGCTATCGGCGTGGCGGCATCGCTGGTACTGACGCGTTTTCTGTCGAGCCTGCTTTACGGCGTGAGCAATACCGACCCGGCGACGTTCACTTCCGTCACGCTTCTCCTGATCGGCGTGGCGTTCGTGGCCTGCTCTATCCCCGCGCGGCGCGCGACACGCGTCGATCCGATGGTCGCGTTGCGCCACGAGTAAATCCGTTTTCGGAGGACGCTGACCGCAGACGCCCCGACCCGCCGCTCTGTTGATGCCGCCCCGCTCACGAATCGCGGAACAGCCGCCGCGTGAAACTGTTGGCGAATTTGTCCTCCGGGTCGTGCTGCTTCATCAGCTGGAGAAATGTCTCGAAGTGTTCGCCGTGCGCTTTCGCCAGATCGGCTTTGCGGAAGCTCTGGGAGAACTTGCCGGGATGCGGGCGCGCGTCGAGTTCTCTCATTAAATTTTCGGAGGCGGCATAGTAGCGCTCGAAGCCGTGCGAGTCGTTGCACAGGAGATCGAGCCACGCGGAGCGTCGCTCGCGCCCCGCTCCGACGAGTGTGCGGTCGTGTCCCGCCGGGGTGAAACGAACTTCGATGATCGTGTAAGGCATCCCGGTCGGATACAGGTCTTCGTAGAGTTTGAGGTAGCGACGGCAGGCGTCGAAGGTCTGCTCGTAGGGCACGGTGAATTCGAGTTCCTGATGCAGGTGGTAGATCGTCCGATTGAAAGCCTTGTTGCTCTCAAGGACGAGGTCTGTGCCGCGTTTGAGGCCGTGCGTGAAGGGGGAGAGTTTCGGCAGCAGCCCCGTCCCCGCCATGAGGCCGCCGAACCACGCGGCGAGCAGCGCATCTACCGAAATGGCGACAAACTCGCGCAGGTCGCCGAGGAAGGATTTCGGTTTGGTCGTGGGATTCCAAGTGTTGATCTGGCACTTGTTCGTGAACGGAAAGAGGTAGAAGCTGAGGTGTGTGTGTTTCCGCAACAGCATGTCTAAATTGTTCTCGACGAAAGACGCGTCGGACAACTCGACCTTCTGTTCGACGTTGAAACGATCCACGGCCTGCACCACCACTTCCGTGAGGATGCCGACCGCGCCGATGCCACCGATGGCCGCCTTGAAGAGATCATCTTCCGGTTTGAGGACGTGGATGTCGCCCCTGCCGTCAACCAACTTGAGGCTCACCACCCACTGGCTGATGAAACCCCAATCTCTCCCCGTCCCATGCACGTCCGTGGACAGGATGCCCGCGATGCTCTGCGCGTCGTGCGACGGCAGCGCGCCGAACGCAAGACCTTCTTCGAGCAACAGGCGCGCGACCTCGCGCACGCGCGTGCCGCCCTTGAAGGCCATTTGCTTCTTCGCCGCATCCTTCCGGAGTACGCCGCGATACTTGTCGAGCGAGACGAGCGTGTCGTCGGCCACCACGCCGTCGTTGAAGGAATGTCCCGCGCCGAAGACGCGTATGCCCTTTGAAGTCTTGACGAGGTTGACGATCTCCTCCTCTGTGGTCGGCAGCACGAACCTGCGTGGCCGGTAGCGGAAGCGTCTGAGCCAGTTGCTGAAGACTCCGTCTCGGACTCTCCCTTCGAGCCAGATGAAACGCCCGAAGGTCGCTGCATACAGGATGATGTTCAAAGTCGTGTGCAGGGCGACTGCAAAATAGCCTCTGGATTCCATCGCAGCATCCTCTCTACTCCGGGTTGAGAAATTAAGAAGGCGTTGACGTTTGGGTAGTGGCTTCGATTTTCAGATTCGCGGAACTCGTCTGCACGCCCGTCCCTGTGGTCCGCGCCTTCTTCATGACGATAGGCATTTCGATAAGTTCGGGCGAGGTCGCTTTGGGGTCGTCCGGCACAAGTTCAGGCCCCTGTTCTTCGGTGCGTGGTTTCCATTTGCGGGGCACGGTCTTGATGCCGATGGGGTAGATGGTCAGGTCGCCGTCTTTGTTGATGTGGAGGCGGATGAAGTTTTTCCAATCCTCGATGCCGAGCGACGAGAAAGCCTCGTTGTTGTGACGCCCGAAGAAGTTCATCGACAGCAGGAGGTAAATTCCCATGATGAGCGCGCCGAAAACAAACCCGCCCACGAGGATCATGAGCGAGGCGAGCACCATGCGTGTGTCGAGATAAAAGTCGAAGCCGCCGCCCCACGGGAGATGCAATCTCCAGCCCGCCCAAGACGCCGAACGGGCGGCCAGATCGGCCACGAACGAGACGCTGATGAGCGCGATGAAAAACGCCGTGAGGACGTGTGCGACGCCGTGCAGACCGCCCATCACGATCCTGTAGATGCGTGAATGCGTGTCTGTGAAAAACATGAACCCGATGAT
>Ga0307513_10012634_pt1 | contig 10407 bp, 9 predicted proteins | sample 15_EM_MG_FD_202174 | JGI IMG/M metagenome (GOLD analysis project Ga0307513, IMG submission 202174) | Populus trichocarpa ectomycorrhiza microbial communities from riparian zone in the Pacific Northwest, United States - 15_EM | ecosystem: Host-associated > Plants > Roots > Unclassified | place...
TTTTGTTGATTGGTCGGAGAAGAGGTGGAGTGCGATGAGGCGTTGGAGAGCATTGGATGAGGAGGGAAGTGATAATGGGGGATAATTTACGTCGATTGCACAGTGAGGCAGGAGAAGGGCGAGAAATAGATGGTTCGATGTGGGTTGCTTTCTCAAACTTGAAGCATTTATCAGGTGAAATATTCGCGTATTTTTTTGCAACGCTTTTGGGAGTACTTTGAATCTCTGTTTCGAATGATATGTATTCTTCTGCAGTTTTACTCGGTTTTTTTATTTATACCTCGGGTTCTTTTGTTCGTTCTTTTTCTCCCGTTTTCCGCTGCTCCATCACTCGAACTTGCGTTGACGTTCTCCTTTCCTTCTTCACCTCCAAGTAGCTGACGAAGCGATCTCACTCGTTTCCACAGTTGATCTTTAAGCGAATCGCACTCGCAAAGTTCGGAGTAATCAGGCTAGGCTGAGCCGCAGGCTACTCGTGCCCGTCATTGGCGGAGCCATTGAAATTTGAGCTCGAGCTCTGAACAGGCCCAACCATGTGGAACCGTTCGCACACCTAGCCTTTTAGCCCCGAACTCTGCCTACGGTTGCGTGATCTCATTAAAGGTAAGCTTGGGGCATGGGCAAACAGGAAAAACAATTCCTACGGTTCGGACACATGTGTACCAATCGCCACCACACGTCAAAGCGAATCAGTCACCCATAGCTGTCAGCATCAATCATGAAGCCCGTATCCTAGGTGTTTTTTTTCCTCCTTGTTTAGCAAGTATTCACTGACCGACGATACATTTAGGACCTTCAGAGAACTTGGATGACTGTTTGAGTTTAAAACGATACACAACCCCGTTCATCATCCGCCACTAATGCCGTACGTTCTATATGGCGAGCAAAAGGATAGAAGGCCTGATAACCCGATACCAATCACCCAAGCGCAACTGCTGGTGAACACAAAAAACTGGGATGACGATTTCAATGTAGAGACGCACAATAACTAACCTCGGGAGCCAAAGCCAGTCTGTGACGGCGCGATGTGCGAGAGAAGAGCTGGGACGATAAATTGGAGTTGGAGGCGAAATGTGACCATTGTGTGACAACGCCAATTTTGGACATAGAGACGAAGACAATAGGACAGTCACCGCTCAGTCGTGGCATGCTTTCGTCTTGCAATCCTCGCTACCCCTTCCCCTCTAACCAACACCCATCGCCCGAACCATTTCCTCGTTCCCTGATGGCCAGTATATTCTCTGCTCTGAACCCTAATGTTACTATGTTGTGAATGCGTACTTTATTCCTGTGATGCCGATTCCGATGCCACAGTTCCGGGTGAACTACCTGCTGTATACCATTAGGACTTGTTGACTAGTTATATAATTGTTCTTGTATGAATCATAATTATGATTAGTATGTTATGATAACTCCAGTAGTGGCGACGATTTTAAAGACGACTTCGGGGGACAACAGGCATTGTAATTGTAATTCTCTACCCAATTTAAATAACTATTATTTCACGGCCTCGTCATTATGTGCTACGCTTCCTCATCAGGTTGGCGTTGACATGTTCACATTAGGTTCAAGGTCGAACCGGTGCCCAGAGATCACGTGTGGCAGCGTTTGGCTCAACTCACGTGTGGAATTCTTATGATTTGATTGAACGCAGAAATTGTGGAGGGAAATGTATCATAATTGGTGGGTAAATAGCAGGTACCCGTGGCGAGTACCCGCCACTCCAAAATACACACCCAGATCCTCAGCGATCCGTCTTCGCGGGTGAGCCGGATCCGCGGGTCACGTTACCCACGAGTATTCCCACGAGTATACTCGCGAGTACCCGGACTCGTGCTCAGCCTTAAATCAGGCACGTTACAGGTGAATTTCAGACAGCTTCTGTACCAGAGAATATTGAAAAAATTCACCCTAGAAAATGTTCCACCGTCGGTTGTGTACATCGCAGAAGTGGGTCACTATATGGCCCTTCGTATTTGAAGGTTGTGCACACCCTTTCCAAGTCAGAGAGTGCGTTCCCCATCTCCTCTAATCTCTCGTCCCAGTTTTCTAACGCGATTGAATGCAGCATTCACAGATGCAATAGCTTTCGGATGAGCCCCAGTCGGCCCATATACTAGGTCGAGCATAGTATCAATGTCTCGCTTCAACTGTTTCTCCGCCACAACCCTGTCCATGAAGGATACCTAGTGGAAGATCAAGTTATGTTTGGGTGTCATCTTATACTTTTCTTACTTCTTTGGAATTTATAGAGTCACAAACCACATTGCGTTGTGGACGATACTTTGTGCGTCTCCGCACAATCTGCTCCAATCCCGATGCGTCCAAACTCGACGGACTGAACTATCAACATAGGGATATATGTCAGTGAGTGTTCTCAAATCTGAACAAGCTCTCCGACCTACCTTCTCTAAATAGGCGCCCACCGCTTCTTGGACTCGTTTAATGCGAAGGGGGAAAAGAATACATGCTGCAGAGGGGATAAATGGCTTTGAGAGCGCTTTGGTGAGCATATCAGACTTCATTGCTGCGCGGAGAGTGTGGTAGAGGAGGTCAAGAGTCCACATGTAGAATATATGTCGCTTTTGGTAGAGGTGCTCTGATTGGATCCCTTCGGAATATGACATCTGGTGTGATCGTCGGAGGTTCTGGGAAAATGGATATTTAAGCCCATTGTTGTAATCCCAAGTTGTCTGTCGGCGTCCTAGGGGGGTAACTCGCAGTCGATGCCTCCATAACCATGGCGATTGCTTTGACTTCTTTGCCCTGGCGGAAAGAAGATTGCCCTGCATCAGGGGATTGTTAGGGTGCTGACGATGTAGGTACCGCATACATGAAAGGGCGATATGGGCAAGCCGATGAGAGAGGATAGGTTCAGGAACAAGCATCATAGTTTCATTGGGTAGTCTGTACGTTGTCCCACCCATGACTCTACTCCTCTCGCCGGCGCTATCATATGCTGTTGGGTCACGCATGAGTCTGTCATGTCGGTCCACATAAATCTCTGCCTGATTAAAACCAAATAGTGTGGCACATAATCTTTCCCAATTTGCAGTTTCAATACTCCTCCATAATGATGCGATGGGTTTCTGAAGAACAAACCAAACAGTGCTCATGAGGCGGAATTTCTCTCTAGTTGGGGGATTATCGATGGAAGAGTTAACATGCTCCATGTAACACAGTAAATGGCGCTGATAAAGGTCGGATTTTCCCTGATCAAGATGAGAAGCTGAAGCTGAAACTTGGTTTGACTGTAGGGCTCACTCACTTTGCATTCCAGATACTGTAAAAATTTCTCTGGGAAGTTGTCATAGCAGAATAAATGCTGAAGTTCGTCCTTGAACGGGTCACGGTAATCCAAGCGGTCGAGGTAAGTTGAAAGGGAAAACACTTCAAGGGCATGTTCAAGCTCGGAAGACCAGATTGACTGCTCCAGGTGGTATATAAGGTCAATATGTAAGAACCCCCAATGATCAATGCCACGTCTGGAACCTATAAAGGTTTTATTTAGTACTACCCAAACTTCGAGCCTGAAGACTAAAGATTGGGGACACATACCATTTCTGGTGAGCACTTGCAACACCCATTGCGCAATGAGAGAATGACATTTTGGAGCATCTATAGAATAATCTTTCGACCGTTCTGGATTGCCCAAGAAATCTCCGAAAGAGGTGTGGTGGAAACGAATGCCATGCAGGCCAGTGCTCTTCTTGTGTACTTCAAGAAGGGAATTTAGAGGGCTGAGATAAACGCGAACATCGCCATCTTCCAAATATAACACAGACTCGACAATCTCGACACTACAATCATGAAAAATGCCCTCATCAAGAGTACTATCCACCCCCAGGATATGCAAGACTAAGTCCAGATTTTTTGTGCATGAGAGGATAAATGTGTATAACGCATCCAGCTCTGCAAACGAGAGGTCGTGGTTGATGGGTGGTCGAAGCTCGAGAATGATATCCAACCGTCGCATTGGAGAATCGCAAGCAGAATTGATGAACCGCAGAGCGAGGGAGGCATATATGAACTGACCGGAAGCTTTGCGGATTAAGTCATCCATCTGCTGCTCACTAGGCCAGACAAAGGGAATTCCTGAGCGAAATGGGTGGCACTTCTTGATCTCACGGAACTTATCAGTGAGAAAGAGGCGAATATCTTCGTCCGGCAGAAAATCGTTGTTAAGCTCAAGATGATAGAATGTTGTCTGCTGGGAAGCGAGTGCGATGGCTAACTTGATATGAACTTCCGGACGACTCACTATCAAGAACTTGAGTGGAAGCTGGTTTTGGGCCATGGCAGATGCAAGGAATTGTATCAAGTTGGTTTGGGCGTCTTTGTCCAGGCACTCATCAAGGCCGTCTATGACGACCAATCGGGGAAATTTCCCAGAGAAAAAGGAACCTTGGGCTGAGAGGAGTTGAAGGGGTTCAAGGACAAGCTTTGTGAGCTGCACCTCAATGGAATAGGTAAGGATGAGGGGATCAGCCTCAATAGAGTTATTTATGAGTTTGTTGGTGCTGGGAATGACACGGGAAACACAATAGGCGATGTTGGCGACCAGTGGGCTCATTGTATTGCGATTTGGATCCGATCGAAAGAAGAGGAAACTGGCAAGAAGGAGTCCCTGCGCTTCGCAGAGCTCTGCGACTCTTCGGGCGATGGCGGTCTTGCCTGCGCCAGCGGGACCATAGAGCCAGAGAATGAAGGCGTCCGTCTCGGGTGCGCTGGTGGGACTGCAGAGCCAGAGTATGAAGGCGTCTGTATCCATCGTGCCTGTGACCCAATTCATGATCTTGGTGATAACCGCAACTCTGGTGTTTTCGTGGCATTTTGGAGGATCAGCGCGGCTGTCTGAGTCGTAGAAGGCATTGGGAGAGACCGCCTCCATGAGTCTCTCCATCCCTTTTCAATGTCCATGAGTGTCAAGGGAAAGAGGTCATTCCGTTGATGAGCTTACCCGTGATGACGGGCCTTGTTGCGTGATAAATTGTGTTCGTGATCGCTTGGAACGTCCCGCCGTTAATGGAAGGGCAATAACTTCCTTTGAGTACACTCGACATTGTCGCTGAGGAACTGGGAGGGGAAAATGTGTGGGGATGGCGAGGCTTACGGGGAACAATGAATATAAAGCACCACAATGTAACCCAGGTTACTGCCTCGGCCGGCACAGCATTAGACATCCTGGGAAGTGCCTCAAGGCTGCGGCAGTGACCTCAAGGATAAAACATTGAAATTTTGTTTAATTGGCAAGGGAAAATGAGGGTACCAATAGCTTGATCTCTCATCTTGCCACATCTCTTTTCCTGAAGTCCTTCTTTCATTTTCAGTCACTCGAAATACTAATAAGTACGCAGATATCAGCTATTGTTCCTTACCTTACATATCTTCACTCACTCACGTGCAACTGTCGTTTTCAAAGAACTCAACACAATGCCACGCATACCTGCCTCTCACGAAATAGTCATCATGGAGGGCAGTTTGAAAAGATTGAAGGTGAGTCGTGGAGGGAGAGGCAATGCAAACAGCAAGCTATTTCCAGAACGATGAGGATGCGATGACGATGGCTGTGTGGGTGGGGCGATGTCGGGATTGTTCCTTAACTATCCATAATATCTACAAACTTTGAGGTATAGATCTGACTTTAACTATCGATAGGAAAATATCCGAGTCCAGAGCGCAATGGACGAGATTCAGCCTGAGAAGCACGAGATGGATGGGAGACAAGTGGTAGGGTTTGCCCAAAAGATGACAGTGAGTTCGTGTCAGCGGCGTTGTTGATGATGATCTGTGCAATGACAATAATACGTGGCTGAATTAACGTCCCATATACGGGTACAAAAGACATACCGTTGCTTCAATGACACCTATAAGAACGAGATTAACGCTGGGTGGAATGCCTTCTGGTAAGCAGTGGTAACTGGAGGTCACATATTTGGCAAACTTCCACTAGCACAACTAATCCATGGGAACGAAAAGCCTTGCCCGATGCTGAACCCGACGCCCGGTTCCTGAAGAATCTCAACTGCACCCCATGAATAACGGCCACTGTTATGTAGATGGTGAATATGGCAATCCCGAATCCCCGGAACCTATCTATATTAGGAGGTCATCTGGCAGCCAACTGACCTAAATACCAGCTTCCGAGGAGCACCCGAACCGTCTAAGAGATAATCTTGGAGATAATGATGATCCAAAAATAGAAATGATGTCACGTGTCATCAACGCGTCAACAATCGATAAATCAACAAATACGATCAATAAACAACTCTCTCACCCAAAACACCCCCTGCCTTGCGGGGCGAGAATTCCTACTGCACACCCTCCGCAGCCACTGCCTCGCTCCCCCCTTCCCCCGGCCACGTATGTGACTCCTCTTCCACCCGGCGGGCCGTCAGCCAGAAAATTGCACGCGGAGTCTTACCCACAGGCACCAGTGTGATTTAATACAGGCCTGCATCTTGTGGAATTCGGGCAAGCGTGAGCCTGCGGTGGTGAAGTTGCGCGCGGAGTCTCACCCAAAGGCACTGACGCAGCTTCTACCTCCATATGCCCCCACCTGCGGAGTCTCACCCATAGGCACTGCGGTGGCAGTCGCCAGGCTTGCCGGCTTGTACCCCAAGCCCCCCCCTCTCCCCACTCCACACCCTTGGTGATGATTGCCACACTCTCCTTTGGTGTTACCAACTTGACATCACAGACGCAAAGGTTGTGGTCCAACGAACCATCGAAATCAGCCTTTACGCACCTGGTGGCTACAACACAGCGTTTATCGGGGGTTGCTAATGCGCGAAAGCGAGCAGGTGGGTGATTCCCAGTTATCACATTCCACATGACTCATCCTCAATACATGATTCCTTGAATAGCATCGCGTGGTATATTCTAGGAGTCAGCTTTGTGCTATCCTTGTACCCCCAAGATGTCGCCACCATCGTCGTTTTGATGTAGGTCTATTCTAGTTAAGTTTTGTTTCAGATTTAGATTCTAACCCCATCATCCTCAGTCTTTCCTGGGCGGACAGCTCACAGCGTAGCATCAACCTCTAGTCGCCTTTACGGCTCTGACACCCGTAAATACCCTCCCCGCCTCCCCTTCCTACGTCGTTCTCTAACACCCCTCAAGTCTCTCACTGGCTTCGCAGCCACCACTGTCACCGCTGCTGCCGTCGCTCTCAGATGCTGGGGTTTCATCGCGCCCATCCGCAATGGAGGCTATGACGTTAGCAAAGCAGTATTAGACAGGCTACCAGTGGTCAGCCGACGAGTATGAGCGCAGGTGGTTTGTTGGGTTTGTTGGTAATTTTGGTCGCGGCAAGTCTCGTGAGCAATGGTGTCGCAGAGGCTCTTGGTAGATTTCTCCTTTGATTGACGCTAGCGTTCGCGCTGATATTTATATTCCTTCTAGATCTTGGATCGCTGGATGACAACTTGACGTTGCCAATCATTTCTGGCATATATACTGGGGTTCTTCAAGCTTCTTGGGATGGTGGCTTCGTGGCTGACGTCGTTATAAATCTTTTCCGTTTTGGGTTCCGTTCTCTTTGACTCGCGTCGTGTATCTACCCATCCACACTATATGTTGTGTTTTCGAGTGTGGCCCACCTTTCCAGGGTATACCTGCGCATCGCATCTCCAAAACTAGATCCCTAACGAACTCCATATGCAGGCTTACCATGTCAATCACCCTTTGTATCTTACCTACAAATCGGGGTCTAATTACACATAGAATAATGATAGGCACTTCTTCTGTGCATCTAGCACCAAGCAGGCCAGAGAGCGTCGGTCACACTAAATGGAGGAAAAGCATGAGCAGGAATAGGATGCACGAAAAGGGGGGAGATCGAGATATTGGCGATACCCATGCTAGGGCACTAAAATTATTACTTCCCGGTTAACGGGCCCATCCACAATTTAACATATTTAGGGCAACTGGAGGTATACTATTAGCAAGCAATGTCTTCGTCGTTTCTTGATTATTGTCGGATGGTCAATGACATTTGGTGCCCTGCTATTGTCGAATGAGTCCGAGTCATCAGCCCTTTGAAAATGATATGATAGGTGATGCACCAGCATAGGCGATAGGAGGAACACTCCACAAAGTTGGCGACGTTCCTGAACATGGGCTAACAGGGGCACAACGGCTTCATGAGGAAGCACCGAAATGATCAGTCGCCACCACCTAAAGTACCACTGCGGTGTAAAGCGCACCCAAAGGATGATGGGGGTGATTAGGTAAGTGTGGGACGAAAACAAAGCCATTTGTCACCACCCTCCGCTCAACTCCACGACTTTCCGTTTCTTTTTCCTCCTCCTCTTCTCTTGCTCTCCTCGCCGTCGTTCACGCCACTATCTTGCATAGAGAGTCCTTTAATTCTCCTCTCGCTCTAGTTACCCCTTGACAACGCATCGAGAAGATGGGTTGCGTCCAGTCTACTAATGGTGGCGACAGTGAGGCAAACGTAAGTCTCGCCAGTTCCTCTCTGTTGTGCTGGGTGTCGGCGAGAGCCATATATAGCACCCTTTACTTCTCCAAGTTCACGTTGCGCTGACCATCTCCTATTAGGCAACGACGAGATAGAGAGTCAACTGAAGAGGGACAGGATGATCTCGAAGAATGAGATTAAGATGCTGCTGCTGGGATCAGGAGAGTCTGGCAAGGTTCGTGATTGATAGCTTCCCATACCATCGGTGTACTAATCGCTCTCCACAGTCAACGGTTCTGAAGCAGATGAAACTCATCCATCATGGCGGATACAACGACTCTGAGCGAGACTCATACAAGGAAATCATTTTCTCCAACACTATCCAATCCATGCGGTTCGTCTCCCGCCGCTTGTAAAATATACTGACAAACTCAGCCTCGTTGCCTCTAGTGCAATCCTCGAACTTCGAAGCGATGCCCCAACTCGACCTAGCCCTTGCCCCTCAAAATGACGCCCACCGCGCCACCATCCTCTCTCTCCCAGCCCAAATAGAAGCTCACGTCCTTCCGGCAGACGTCGGCGATGCCGTTCGTTCACTATGGCGGGACCCTGCTGTGCAGGAAGCCATGAACCGCTCGCGCGAGTTCCAGCTTAACGACTCCACTGTGTACTACTTCAACGCGATCGACCGCATGTCCTCGCCTTCCTATCTCCCAACTGACCAGGACATCCTCCGGAGTCGTGTGAAGACGACAGGAATCACGGAGACGACGTTCAAGGTTGGCGAGTTGACGTATAAGCTGTTCGATGTCGGTGGCCAAAGGAGTGAGCATAAGAAGTGGATCCACTGTTTCGAGAATGTGACCGCGCTTGTATTCTTGGTCAGTTTGAGCGAGTACGATCAGATGTTGTATGAGGATGAGAGCGTGGTACGTTCCTTTCCCTGTTTGCATTCATCTCGCCCCTGATGGCCTGTGCCTATATTAGAACCGCATGCAAGAGGCTCTAACCCTCTTCGACTCGATATGTGACTCGCGGTGGTTCGTAAAGACGTCAATCGTATGTTTCTTACTTTCTGCGACTTTTTCGCCGTTCTAATGCATTTTTAGATCCTATTCTTGAATAAGATTGATCTCTTCGCCGAAAAATTGCCTCGCTCGCCGCTCGGAGACTACTTCCCAGATTACCAGGGAGGGCCCAACTATGACTCAGCGTGCGACTACCTCCTGCACCGGTTTGTCAGCCTCTACCAGAGCGGCGACCAAGCAGATATATGCGCATTATACATGTGCCACCGATATACAGCAAATTAAATGTTTCTTTTGCCTTTCCTAATTTTTTTTTTGTCAAGTCGCTGACTCTAGTATCTTCGACAGTCGTATTGAGCGCCATCCAAGACATCCTCCTCCAATTACACCTCCGCGAATGTGAGCTACTATAATTGATTCTTCGTCGCCATCGTCATCGTTCAGAAACTTCGGATTGGATTTTGTCTCTCGTTCTGCTGGTTTGTTTGGATGTTACAACAATTTTGGTGTTGACATATATATATCATTTTTTAGCTCGCTTTTTTTCTGTTTCCTTCGGAATCCTTCCTTCTTATTCCTATATCCCCTCGCTGTTATCGAGCGGCAACCCATTAAAACGTAACTGTCCTTTTCTTTTGATACCATATTACTTATTTTCGTGCCTGCTCGTTTCACGTCTGTCATGGTCATTTTTGTCTTGTACCCTTGCTCCCTCCTTCCTTCTCTATCAAACTCTCGCTCCTTCATCCATGTTTCGAAAGATTTCTATCATGTACATGAAATGTACGAACTCCCATCCTTCCAACCCGACTCGAACTCGGTGTAACCCGTTTTTTTTTGGCCCCGAGAATGTCGACGTAGTGCGACTTTTGTCTCCATCCCATCCCTCCTTCCATTTCGCCCTTCCCTTCCTCCAGCCTCGTTTTGTGTGGTTTCTTCTTTTCAGTTGATACTTTT
>Ga0307513_10012635_pt1 | contig 10407 bp, 5 predicted proteins | sample 15_EM_MG_FD_202174 | JGI IMG/M metagenome (GOLD analysis project Ga0307513, IMG submission 202174) | Populus trichocarpa ectomycorrhiza microbial communities from riparian zone in the Pacific Northwest, United States - 15_EM | ecosystem: Host-associated > Plants > Roots > Unclassified | place...
GTTGAAGTCGTGCGCGATGCCGCCGGCCAGCGTGCCGATCGCCTCGAGCCGCTGCGCGCGCCGCAGGCGCTGCTCGCTCTCGGCCCGCGCGCGCTCGGCCTCGACCTCGCGGCTGACGTCGAAGAACGCGACGATGACGTGCGTGATCGGGTCGCCGACCGGCCGCGCCACCGCGCGGACCTCGACGTGCTTGCCGTCGGGGCGCCGGATCGTGATGTCGTCCACCACGACGACGCGGCGCTCGCTCAGCGCGCGCACGAACGGCAGCTGATCCTCGGGATACAGCCCACCGTCCCGGCGATAGACGCCGTAGGGCTCGGAGAACCCGCCGACCTTGACGTCGTCGCGCGCCCGCATGCCCATGATCTCGCTGAACGTCCGGTTCGCGTAGATCAGCGCACCGCTGGGCGCGCGCGCGACCCAGATGCCGACGGGGAGGTCCTCGCCGAGCGCGAGAATGATGTCGTGGTCGGAGGGGACTGCCACGGGCACCGCGATGTCCCGATCGTATCATCTGCGGACACGCGAAAGCAGCTTTGCCCGGTCGTCCGCGCCCGTCCGTCGCTGCGCGAGCCGCGTCTCCCAGCAAGGCCGGCGCCGCCGGGGTCGTCGGTGACGGGCGCCTGTGTCACGATGGCCGACGTGTTGTGCTGGCCCGGAAACCTCCTGCACTTCGTCTGGCTGGTCGTCGTGCTCGTCGCCGCCAGCGTCATGTACGGCGCGGTCCGACTCGGGATCTGGCTGTTCGTATGGGGCGCGCGACGCACCACCACGCTCGCCGCGCTGCGTGGCTGGATGCTGCGCCAGACCATGACGGTGCTGGGCGCGACGTTCATCAAGCTCGGCCAGGTCATGAGCACGCGGCCCGATCTGTTCGCGCCCGAGATCATCGCGCAGCTGCGCCGGCTCCAGGACCGCCTGCCGCCGTTCGGGTATCGCCAGGTCGCCGCCACGGTCGCCGCCGAGCTCGGCCGGCCGATCGCCGAGCTGTTCGCGGACTTCGAGCCGCGGCCGGTCGCCGCCGCCAGCGTGGCCCAGGTCCATCGCGCCCACCTGCGCGACGGCCGCGAGGTCGCGGTCAAGGTCCTGCGCCCCGGCGTGCGCCGCCAGGTCGAGCGCGACAAGGTGATCCTGCTCGGTGGTGCGCGGCTGATCGCGCTGGTGCCGCGCTGGCGCGCCAACGATCCGGTCGGCCACACGCGGCACTTCGTCGAGGCGATCTACGACCAGACCGACCTGCGGCTCGAGGCCGTGAACTACCAGCGCTTCCGGACCAACTTCGCGGGCCGGCCGGGCATCGCGTTCCCCGAGGTCCTGGGCGCGCTGTCCGGCGAGCGCGTGCTGACGATGGAGTTCGTGCGCGGCACCAAGATCGACGCGCTACCCGACACGATGAGCGCGGCGCGCAAGGCCGGCCTCGCCGCGACCCTGCGCATGGCGATGTTCAAGATGTGCTTCGAGGACGGCTTCGTGCACGCCGATCTGCACCCCGGCAACATGGTCGTCCAGGACGACGACACCCTCGTGATCTTCGACGCTGGCCTCGCCAAGCTGCTGCACGAGGACATCCTGATCCAGTTCATCGACATGTCGAAGTGCCTCGCGATGGGCACGCCCGACGACCTGGTCGCGCACCTGCAGCGATTTCACACCTACCTGGGCGCGACCGACTGGGCCGCGCTGCGCGTCGAGGTCTCGGCGTTCGCCGCGAAGTTTCGCGCCAAGGACGTCGGCAAGCTCGAGTACGGCGAGCTGATCGGCGACATGTTCGCGATCGGCCGCAAGTACCACGTCCATCCGGTGACCGACATGATGCTCGTGTTCGTCGCGCTGATCACCGCGCAGGGCATCGGCAAGCTGCTCGAGCCCGAGCACAACGTGTTCGCGGCGATCGCGCAGTACCTGATCCCGATCCTCATGAAGCGCAACGAGCACGTGCCCGAGACCGCCGAGGCCAAGGCGGCGCGGATCGCGTAGCTACGCGGCGAGGCCGCTGCCGACGAGGCCGGCGCGGACGTCCATCGGATCGACCGAGTCGCGCGTCCACGCCGTGGCGATGAACTGCGCGGCGTCGCCGAGCGCCCGGAGGTACGGCTCGCTCAGGTGCGGGACGCCTTCGCGCGCACACCACGCCGCGGTGATCTCGGCGGCGAGCGGCAGGTTCTTGTGCGGGATCTTGGGGAACAGGTGGTGCTCGACCTGATAGTCGAGGCCGATGAAGAAGTACGAGACGATGCGCGGCAGCTCGAGGTTCCGCGTGGTCTCGAGCTGGTGGATCCAGTCGTGCGACTGGCCGTTGGTGACGGGTAGGCCCATGTGCGCAGGCGCGAACACCAGCGCGAGCGAGACGCCGACGCCGGCCCAGATCGCCGAGTACAGCGTGAAGGCGACCAGCGGTCCCCAGATCAGCGACGGGATGACCAGCCAGCCGACGTAGTGCACGGTCAGGCAAGCCAGCTCGATCCACCAGGCGCGGTCGCGGCCGCCGTGGCGCTTGGGATACTGGAACAGGTGGACCAGCGACGAGCGCCGCATGCCCAGCGTCATCAGCGTGGCCATCGGCCAGAACAGCGGGCGCTGCAGCGTGCGCTGGAACCAGCGCGACTTCGGCCCGCACCGCTCGTGGTCACCGCGCGACGACACGAACGGGAACGGCTTGATGTCCGGGTCGACGCCTTCGACGTTGGGGTGGCCGTGGTGCAGGCGATCGTGCTTCTCGCGCCAGTACAGCGTGCTGAGCCCGCCGAACAACGGGAACGCGAAGTACGCGACGATCGCGTTGCGCAGCGGCGAGGACGAGAAGCTGCGGTGGCTGCCCTCGTGGCCGAGCATCGCCGTCGCCGTCGAGAACACCGCGAGCACGGGGACCAGCGGGATCGCCAGCCACCACCCGACCAGCGCGATCGCCGTGAGGCCCGCCGCGATGGTCGAGACCAGGACGGCGAGCTTGCCCCAGCTACGGAGCTCGCGATGCTCGAACACGCCGGCCGACGCCAGCTCCATCCGAAGCGTCCCCAGCTTGGGGGATCCAGCCTGCATGTCAGCAACATTGCCCTTCCTCGCCGGTGTTCGAAGCCTTTTCAGGTCATGAATTGGTCACACGGCCCCGGGGTACGTGACCTTCGCACCAGGTGCGACGAGCCGCCGCACGGTGCGGCAGGCGAGACGCCGCAAAAGTGCGTTGCGTCGGGCCCGGACCGTCATTCGCCTGCGGGCTTCGCTGGCTTCTTCTTGCGCCGTCGGATCACCAGCACGCCGGCGATCAGCCCCGGCGTCGTGTTGCCGACCATGCTGACCAGGCCGCACCGCCGCTGCGCCCCGCCGCCGCACGCGCAGCCGCCGGCGCACGGCCAGCTCGCGTTGCCGGGCGGCAGCGCCGCTCCCGGACCGACGCTCGCCTGCGCGCGGATCTGGATCTTGCGCGCGAAGCCCACCGGAATCTGCATCCGGTAGACGTTCTCGCCGACCCGGTCGGCGCCGTCGATCTGGAAGTCCATGCCCGACAGCGTCTGCTCGTGGCTCAGGAACACCGCGAACGAGGTCATCGGGTCGTAGACCGCGCCTTTGCCGAACCGCCGGTAGAACGGATAAAACTCGAGCGTCGGCGCGACCTCCGCGGCGGCGGACGAGCCCACCGACTTCACGACGTCCTGGACGAGCGACGCGTGCGGCGCGTTGCCGGTGCCCTGGTTGGCCGCGAGCGCAAGCAGGTTGCCGACGCGGTCGAAGTCGCCGGGCGGCATGATCACGCGGGCCTCGACGATCTGCTGGGCGAGCCGGTCGTCCGGCGTGCCGTGCCCCAGGCCGCCGCCGTAGCCGTCGCCGCCGAAGGCGTTGCCGCCGACCAGCTTCGGGCCCTTGGCGCTGCGCGCGAACAAGGCGCGGATGCGCTTCTGGCGGTCCTGGTCGCGCTGGAGATCCTCGATGTACGGCCGGGCGATCTGGAACGCCGACGCGAGCGCCGCCTTCTGCGTGAGCAGCACGGTCGTCGTCCCCGACGGCACGCTGCCCGGCATGTTGCGCGGGATCGCGACGAAGTAGATGTCCTGGAAGCGCTGGCCGGGCTCCGTCGGCAGCTGGCGCGCGTCGATCAGCGCGTCGCGCGTGTGGATCGACATCGCGCCGAACGCCATGTTGCGCCAGATGCTCTGGTGGACGAACGTCGCGTTGCCGTTCGGCGCGTCGAGCTCGACCAGCATGCACTGGTCGTTCTTGTAGATCGACGGCACACACGGCCAGGTCTTCGTCGGCGTGACCGCCTGGGTCCCGCCGCCGGCCCCGCAGTCGGCGCACGCGCAGCCGGGCACGCACGAGCCGGTGGGCGGCAGCAGGCCGAACTCGCAATACTCGCTGTCGCCGATGCCGGCGGTGTCGCCGCCGAGCTGCCAGCTGAAGGCGATCGGGACGTGCTTGTGCGCGGCGATCGTGACCGGCGTGCACGCGCCCGGGGCGCCGGCCGCGCAGATGCCGTCCTTGGCGCCGCGGATGTCCTTCCAGGTGCCGGTGTCCGTCGTCGACGACCACGGCGCCGAGCCCCAGCCGGCGAGCCGGAAGCGCGCGAGCAGCGGCGCGGTGATCGGAGCGCTGCTCTGGTTCTCCGGCAGCGCGATCACGGTGTTGGGCCGCGGGGTGTGGCTGGCGTCGTACGCCTTGAATTGCCAGTCCAGCGGCGCGACCTCGGGATCCGCGGGGACCGGCTGGTTGAACAGGACGCCGATGTGATCGCGATCGATCGAGATGCCGCCTTCACAGTCGGCTGGCCGCGGTCCGCTGGTCGACAGCCCGGCCAGCACCGCCGGCTCGGGGTGGATCACCGTGTCGACGGTCGGACACACGGTGTTCGTCAACGTGGCCGGATACCAGCCGACCCGGGCGAACGGCCCGATGTCGATCAGCGGCGGCGGCGGCGCCGGCGCCGCGGGGCGATCGAGCTCGGCGGTCGCCTCGTAGAAGAACGTCGAGCCGCGCTCGATCCCGGTCGCGATCGTGCTCGAGCCCGCGGCCACCGGGGCGACCATCGGGATGCGGACCTGGACGGCCCAGCGGTTCCGCAACAGCGGCGACGGATCGGACGACGAGACCTTCCAGTAGCGCACCGAGTCGAGCGTCGGCCCGGTCAGCCACGGCACCGAGGCCGACGGCAGCGCTTCGTACTTGTGGCCAGTCTCGGTGGTCCCGCTGCAGCCCTCCACGCCGGTGTTGCCGCGGTCGACGAACACCCGCCAGTAGTCGCGCCACAGCGCATGATCGACGATGTTGTCCTCGTTGCACGCGGCGGTCGAATCGCACGGCGTGGGCGTCGACACGCCGCTGACCCCGGGGCCGGTCAGGTGGAACTGCAGCAAGTACGCCTTCTCGGCCCCGCTGGTGTCCGGCCGGCGGAACCCGAGGAAGATGTCGCGCCGGCGCGCGACCGACTCGTGCCCGGCCCGGACATCGAACGCGTCGAGATCGACGATGAACGACAGATAGAGATACTCCTTGCCAGCCTGGTTCTTCCACAGCGCGCGGGTCTGGAGCGGCGCCTTGGCGCTGCCGCGCTCGAACGTGTGGCCGGTCGAGCTCACCCAGCGCGGATCATCGAGGTTGACGTCGACCGCGATCGGCCCGGCGTCGGCCCAGTTGATCCACTTCGGCGGGCCTTCCCGGGTCGGCACGCCGGTGGCCTCGGGGACGCAGACGCTCGACGCCGCGGCAACGCGCGCGATCGCGGACAGCAAGACAATTATCGCGATGTGCTTCATTGGTGATACGTCGTGATCCAGAGGTTGAAGAGCGCGCCCGCGGGATTACAGGACGACGGTCCGAAGTCAGCCGGCCAGTCGGTGATCAGATTGACAATATCGGTATTGCGCAGACACTGCATGCCGATCTGCGACGCGTCGCCCGCGCCGATGCCGGTCGTCGCGCCGACCCGGATGGCGATCCAGTAGGTGCCCGCCGGGATCTGGACGTCACTGATGTCGGTGATCGTCGTCCCGTTCGACAGCGGGCGCGGGCCGAACTCGGCGCCCGCGACCTTGAGGCCGGGGCGCCCGCTGACGTTCTGATAGAGCGCCATGCGGAACTCGCCCGCCGCGGTCGGGACGAGCACGCCGAACGAGTCGAGCGACGAGGTCGGCACGGTCACCGGGAACGCGAAGATCTGCCCCTGCAGGATGCTGTAGGTCGTCGCGAGCTGGTCCGGCCAGCCGTAGCTGTTGATCTGCGTCGCGTCGATCATCGTCGCGGCGAGCGACGCCGACGGGATCGGCGCCGAGGTCACCGAGATCGTCCCGGTCTCACCGACGTTGTTGGAGTCGACCATCGTCCGGACCTCGATCGGGACGGCCGTCTGCCAGTTCGTCGTCGAGAAGTCGACCGCCGCGGGGAACACCGGCAAGGCCGCGCTGGTGCTGCTCAGCACGATGTGCACCGCGGCGGTGGGCTGAAACTTCAGCGCGAGCGTGAACTGGCCCTTGCCACCCTCGGGGATCGACAGCGGCGTGGCCGGCGTCAGCACGAACGCCTGCTGATCGGCGTCGGTGACGTCGACCGCGACGCTGGTCTGCAGCGTGCCCGAGGTCAGCGTGATGCTCGTGGAGTTGGTGATCAGGTTATTGTCATTGGCGCCGCTCACCACGACCTGGTGGGCCGCCGGATCGTTGTAGTTGGCCGCGGTGAAGGTCAGGAAGTTCGCGCCGGTCGACGACGCGACGGTCACGATCGACGGGTCCGCGCTCGCCAGGTTGACGGTGAACGTGCCGGTCGGCGCGAACTTCAGGGTCACCCCGAACGGCGCCGAGGCGCGCTCGACCACGGTGAGCGAGTTCGTGACGGTGGTCTGGATCGCCTGGGTGTCGCGGTCGTCGATCTGGACCGAGATGCTGACCGGCGTGACGTCGGCGGCACCCGCCACCACCGAGAGCTTGATCGCGTCGGTCTCCGGCGAGGTGTTGGTGTCGATCGGCGCGGTGATCGTGACCGGGTGGGCCACCATGTAGTCGTTGCCGGTGGTGAGGAACGTGACCGCGCCGCTGCCGAGCTGGACCTTGCCCGTCGTGGTCTCGACCTTGACGGTGACCGGCGCGGTCGGCTGGCGGGTCAGCGTGATGTTGAGCGTGACGCTGTCGCCCTCGCGCAGGTGCGTGATCGACGTCGGCGACGCGCTGATCGCGAGCGTGTCGCGATCGTCGGCCAGCACGGTGATCAGCCGCTGGTCGCCGCCCGCGATGCCGAACGTGAGCAGCTGGCTCTGGTCCGCGGCGTCGGCGTCGATCGCCGCGCTTAGGGTGAACGTGACGTCGCTGGCGTAGTCGTCGCTGTGGAACACGTGCGCCGGCGGATCGATCGTGATCGGTCCGCCGGCGAGCATCGCGGTCACCTCGACGTCGCCCGGCGGCCGGCTGGCGAGGTGGACGTGGACCTCGGTGCTCGTGCCTTCGGTCACCGTCATCGCGTCGGTCTGGTCGACGACGAGGGTCAGCTTGTCGGTGTCATGGATCGTCGCGCCGACCTTCACGGTCTCGACGCCCGCGCCGGCCAGCGTGATCTCGTCGACCTCGGTCTCGGTGTCGTCGTCGGTCGCCGCGCTGATCGTGACGGTCTGCGGCAGGCCGAAGTTGCTGGCGTCGAAGAACAGCTTCTGGGTCGACAGCCCGAGGTCGGGCGCGGCCGAGGCCAGATCGACCTCGAGCGGCGCGCCCGGGGCCTGGCTGAGCCAGACCGTGAAGTCGACGGTGGCGCCCTCGTCGAGATCGACCGCCGGGGTCGAGACCTCGATCGCGAGCACGTGCTGCAGCGGATCGACGCGGCCGTCGTCGTCGCCGGCCGCGCCGTCGGGCGAGGCGCGAAACGTCGGATCGGGCAGCGAGCAGGCGCCGAGCAGCGCGACGCCGAGGAGCCGGGGCGACATCAGAAGCGCCCCGCGACGGCGAGGCCGGTGCCGGCGTCGAGCTGCGGCACGAGGGCCACGCGCGACGACTCCGGCTTGCCGGTGAGCCACAGCACGACGCCGGTGACCAGCGCGGCGCCGGCGACGCCGAAGCCGACGTTGGCGATCCGGGCGCGGCTGCGCGCGCGATCGCTCTTGTGCTGCGCGGCGCTGGCGTCCTGAGGCGTGCACGCGTCCGCCGGGCAGGTCGCGGCGGCGTCGTCGCTCTGGTTCTTCGCGCTGATCGCGAGGACGAGCGACGCGACGCCGATCACCGCGCCACCGCCGCCGACGCCGAGCGCGATCTTGCGCCGCCGGGTGAACGGGCTCGGCGCGGGCTCGGCGCGCACGATCGGCCCGGGGTCGCGCAGCGCCTTGGTCATGATCTGGGGCAGCGCCTTGAACTTGGGGACCTCGACCGCCTGCTTGTCGGCTTCGGGCTTGAGCGTGACCGTGGTCGACCACGACTCGTGGCCCGGCGCCTTGCCCGAGATGACGTGGTCGCCACCGTCGGCGGGGATCGACCGGTTCCACTCCGCCGGATCGACCGGCGCGCCGTCGCGCAGCACGACGAGCTCCGGCACGCGGCTCTCGTCGGGCACGTTGATCGTCAGGTACGACAGCCGGGGCTCGAGGGCGCGCGCGCGCTTCTTGGCCGTCGTGTTGAGCAGCGCCTTGCTGGCGTCGCTGCGGGTCTGACTATCGGCCTGCAGAAACAGCGCCCACGCCGCGGCGTACTGATGATTCTTCTCGCGACAGTCGGCGAGGCTCAGCACGGTGGCGAGGTTGTGCTCGGCGCGCTCGCTGCCCTCGAGCGCGGCGCACGCCTCGTCGAGCTTGCCCTCCTTCATCAGGCGCTTGCCCTCGCGAAACAGCGCCTCGGCCTGCGGGCTGGCCTGCCCCCAGGCCAGCGCCGGCAAGGCAATCGTGATCACCAACGCGAGCTCCATGAGCCGCGAGCTTCCCTGTCGCATCGTTGTCCCCCCCTATCGAATGTCTGGAATCCCGTCGCAGTCGGTGTCGACCGAGCGGTCACAGCCCGCTGGAACGGTCGCGTTGCTCGAGCCTGGATGCGGTGTGGCGTGCGGGCGGCGCCGCTTCGGCGCGTCGATCGGCGGCGCGGCGTCGATCGGCGGCGCGGCGTCGATCGGCGGCGCGGCGTCGGGCGTGGCCGCGACGATCACGCCGGCGTCGATCGAGACCGGCGGCGGCACGACCGGCAGCGCGGCGTCGAGCGCGACCGGCGCGGCGATCTCGTGCGCGGCCGCGGCGCGGGGCTCGCCGCGGGTCGCGACCAGCCCGATGCCGGCGCCGGCGACCACGACGACGGCGATCCCGGCGATCAGCAAGCCCCGCTTGCGCGGCGGGGCCGGCAGCGTGCTCCCCGGCGTGCCGATCTGGCCGGCGCTCGTGCCCAGCGTCGTCGGCTTGGTGCTGTTCGGCGGGACCGGCGTGCCGTGGTGCGAGGCGTGCGCCGGCGGCTGCGACGCGTACGGCGGCTGCGACGGATACGGCGGGGCCGGCGTCGGCGCGCCCTGGTAGAGCTGGAAGTACTGGGTCGGCGACTCCGGCGACGTCAGGTACGGCAGCAGCTGGCCGATCGCCCCCGCGAGCTCGACCATCGTCTGGTAGCGATCCGCCGGCGCCTTGACCAGGCAGCGCAGCACCAGCGCGTCGACGGCGGGCGAGACCTCCGGCGCGACCGACGATGGCGCCGGCGCCGGCTCGCGGATGTGCGCGGCGATGATGTCACCGACGCCCTCGCCTTCGAACGGCGGCCGGCCGGTGAGCAGGTGGAACAGCACGCAGCCCAGCGCATAGATGTCGGAGCGGTGATCGAGCTCGGCGAGCCCGCGGCACTGCTCCGGCGACATGTAGACCGGCGTCCCCATCAGCGCGCCGGTCGTGGTCTTGAGCTTGCCGGGGTGCTCGTCGGACAGCTTGGCGATCCCGAAGTCGAGGATCTTCGATCGCTCGCCCGACGCGACCTCGCCGTCGCGGACCAGGAAGATGTTCTCCGGCTTGAGATCGCGGTGGATGATGTGCTGCGCGTGCGCCGCGGCGAGCGAGCCGGCGATCTGGCGGCACAGCCGCAGCGCCTCGGCCGCCGGCAGCTTGTGCAGCCGCGCCAGCCGGCGATCGAGCGCCTCGCCCTCGAGAAACTCCATCACGATGAAGGCGCTGCCGTCGCTGTGATAGCCGAAGTCGAAGACCTGGACGATGCCGGGATCGCTGATCGAGGTGACCGCGCGGGCCTCGTTGAAGAACCGGTTCACGATGTCCGGGCGCGCGCTCAGCGACGGCAGCAGGACCTTGATCGCGGCGCGCCGACCGAGCAGCTGGTGGTGCCCGAGGTACACCACGCCCATCCCGCCCTCGCCCAGCTTGCGGACGATCTGGTAGTTCCCGATGACAGCGCCGATCAAGCTACGTCCCCCCCACCGGGCTCGGCGATGCGAGCTGGCGGTATGAAGTACGCCGCAGTCGAGATTTCT